>JABLTH010102632.1_pt1 | contig 159532 bp, 136 predicted proteins | sample 7875711 | NCBI WGS metagenome assembly JABLTH01 (sample SAMN14941262, study PRJNA633318) | bioreactor metagenome | isolation source: bioreactor | place: China | collected 2019-03-05
CTCGAAGTAAAAGACTCAAGATACAAGATTCAATGTTCAAGACTCAAGGGAAGACTCAAGATACAAGATTCAATGTTCAAGATTCAAGTGAAGAACAGATAAGTCTTTATTTGAGCATTGAGAATTGAGCATTGTTTATTGAATCTTTAATTGATCATTGAAAATTGAGCATTGTTTGTTGAGTCTTTTCTGCCCGGAGCAAAAGACTCAATATTCAAGATTCAATGTTCAGGATTCAAGGGAAGGCTCAAGATACAAGACTCAGGATTCAATGTTCAGGATTCAAGGGAAGACCCAAGATACAAGACTCAATACTCAAGATTCAATCTCAATTAAACAATTACCAATTAACCAATCAACCAATCAACCAATGAACCTCCAATGCCCCATGCCCAAATTTGATTTTGATGTGATCACGCTCGGTCATGGCAGCGGCGGTTTGCTTACCCATAAACTGCTGCAGAGCGGTGTGTTTGATGTATTGAAAAATGAGTTGCTCAACCAGCAGCACGACGGCGCCAGTTTTGAACTGAACGGACGGGTGGCATTCAGCAGCGACAGCTACGTGATCACGCCTGCATTTTTCCCCGGCGGTAATATTGGTGAACTGGCCATTAATGGTACAGTGAACGACCTGGCCATGTGCGGCGCCATTCCAAAATATTTGTCGCTGGCATTTATTATTGAAGAAGGACTGGCCATGAAAGAATTTTGGGAAATACTGGTGGCTATTAAAGAAGCAGCACTTAAAGCGAATATCAGCATTGTTACAGGCGATACCAAGGTGGTGGAAAAAGGGAAAGGCGATAAAATATTCATCAACACTTCCGGTGTTGGGTTGATTCATCCGGCTGCCAATATTCATCACAACAATATTGAGGCAGGCGATAAGATCATCATCAGCGGCAATATCGCCACGCATGGCATTGCCATTATGAGTGTGCGCAGGGGACTGGAATTTGAAACCACTATTAAAAGTGATACTGTTAACCTCAATCATACCATCAAAAATTTGCTTGATCGTTTTGGTAACGATATTAAATTTCTCCGCGACCCCACACGTGGCGGTGTTGCTTCGGTACTCAATGAAATTGCAGAACTCACTTCGCTGGGTTTTGAGCTGCAGCAAAAAAATATCCCGGTGGATGAACAGGTGGAAGGCGCCTGCGAAATGCTGGGGCTCGACCCATTGTATGTTGCCAATGAAGGCATCTTCATCGCCGTGGTAAAAAATGAAATTGCTGAAGCTTTTCTTGCCGCATTGCAAAAAGACAGAAACGGCGCCAATGCCGTCATCATTGGCGAAGCGGTTGCTGATCATCCCGGCAAAGTATTGCTGCAAAGCCGTATCGGCGGCCGGCGTGTGGTGAATTATCTTACCGGCGAACAACTACCCCGTATTTGTTAATACGAAGCGCAAAATGTATGCGCCGCGGTTTATAAAACTGCCATTATTAAACAGGTTTTTTAATGATAATAATCATATTCCTGTTTGACGGGCTGCAATAGTTTCGTCCTGCTCAAACAGTACGGGCTATGAAACGCCACTCTTGTACTTATACGATTGCTTGCTTTCTTTTTTATCATCCCATAAAAATTCAGGAGAACTATTTATGAAAAGCGGTATCGCTGTTCCTGAAAAGGAATTGCCTAAAACGGACCCACGTGTTAAATTAATCGCAGCCAAGCTGAAAAAAGAAAACTACAAGGCCGATGCGCTGATAGAGATACTCCACACCGCACAAAATGCCTATGGCTACCTGCCGATGGAAGTATTGAAATATATCAGCAGCGCCCTGAAGCTGCCGCCATCCAGGGTGTACTCCACCGTTACCTTCTATCACTTCTTCTCGCTCAAATCAAAAGGCGAACATACCTGCCTGGTATGCACCGGTACTGCCTGCTACGTGAAAGGCGCACAGGCCATACTGAACGAGATTGAAAGAAGCCTGGGATTAAAGGCAGGGCAGGTAAGCGCCGATGAAAAACTGGGTGTGCAGGTGGCACGTTGTATTGGCGCCTGCGGACTGGCACCGGCTGTTGTGCTGGATGATGAAGTGCAGGCCAAGGTAAAACCGGAAGAAATAGTACATAAGATTAACGTTAAAATGGGTTTGTTATGAACAGGCAAGATCTGAAGACGATCATCTACGCAGAAAAAAAGAAAGATGAGACCAATAAGTACAAACATAAAATTTGCGTGTGCTGCGGTGCAGGCTGCATCTCTTCCGGCTCGGAAGAAGTGATGAAAAAACTGCAGGAAGAAATTAAAACCCGCGGACTGGATAATGAAGTGGAAGTGATACCCACCGGCTGTATGGGCCCCTGCAACCAGGGACCATTAATGAAATTTTTGCCAGAGTACAATATGTACCAGAAAGTGGATTGCAGCAATATTCATGCTATTGTACAAAGCCAGCTGGTGGATAAAAAACCAATAGAAGACTTACTCTTATTTGCTGATTCAAGAGAAAAACCCTTTTTAGATGCCAGGGATGACCCTTTTTATAAAAAGCAAATGAAGATCGCATTGAAGAACTGCGGTCATATCAATCCCGAAAAAATAGAAGACTACTTAGTGCACAACGGTTACCAGGCGCTGGATAAAGTGCTGTTTGAAATGAACCCTGAAGATGTGATTGCCGACGTAAAGCAGAGCCGTATCCGTGGCCGTGGCGGTGCCGGTTATCCCACAGGTTTAAAATGGGAAACCGTTTACAAATACGTAAACGACCAGAAATATGTGATCTGTAATGGTGATGAAGGCGACCCCGGTGCATTTATGGACCGCAGTGTGCTGGAAGGCAATCCGCACCGTGTGCTGGAAGGAATGGCCATTGCGGGTTATGCCATTGGTGCCAATAAAGGTTATGCCTATATCCGCGGCGAATACCCGCTTGCCATCAAACGTTTTGAACTGGCCATTAAACAGGCAAAGAAGATCGGTTTGCTGGGCAATAATATTTTAGGAACCAATTTTTCCTTTGATGTGGAAGTGCGCATTGGGGCAGGCGCTTTTGTTTGCGGCGAAGAAACCGCACTCATCGCATCTATTGAAGGCAAACGCGGCACACCCAGGCCAAGACCGCCTTTCCCTGCTGAATCGGGTTTATGGGGCAAGCCCACATTGATCAATAATGTGGAAACCTATGCAGCCATTTCACCCATCATCAATAATGGTGGCGAATGGTACAGCGAAATAGGCACACCAAAAAGTTCCGGTACAAAAGTGTTCGCACTGGCAGGTAAAATAAATTATGCAGGGCTGATTGAAGTGCCGATGGGTACCACGCTGCGTGAGATCGTGTATGATATCGGTGGTGGTATACAAAACGGCGAGGCGTTTAAAGCAGCACAAACCGGCGGACCATCGGGCGGTTGTATCCCTGCGGAACACCTGGATGTGAAGATGGATTATGAATCACTGGTGAGCCTGGGTTCAATTATGGGTTCGGGTGGTTTGATCATTATGGACAAAAGTTCTGACATGGTGGATGTGGCCCGTTTCTTCATGGAGTTTTGCATGGATGAGAGCTGTGGTAAATGTGTGCCCTGCCGCGTAGGCACAAGAATGATGCACGACCTGCTGCAAAAAATATGCGAAGGCAAAGCCACACAAATTGACCTGGACCGCCTTGAAGAACTGGCCGTGTATGTTAAAGAAACCAGTTTGTGCGGACTTGGTGGTTCTGCGCCCAATCCATTACTGAGTACGTTAAGACATTTCAGGGAAGAATATGTGAGTAGAATACAAGTACACGAATTAAGCGAATTACACTAATTCGTAAAAATCAGTGTGATAAAAAAATAACCATGAACAAGATACCCATAATAATAGACGATAAAAAACTGGATGTTGAGCCGGGTAAAACCATACTTGAAGTTTGCAGGGAAAATGATATTGACATACTCACCATGTGTCATTTAAAAGGAGTGATGGATATTGGTTCCTGCCGTTTATGCCTGGTGGAAATAGAAGGTGTGAACAAACTGCTGAGTGCCTGCACCACCAAGGTAGCGGCCAATATGATCATCCGCACCAATACCGAACGCATCCGCCGTTACCAGCGCATCACCACCGAATTGTTTTTTGCAGAACGCAACCATGTGTGCGCTGTTTGCGTGGCCAATGGAAAATGCGAACTGCAGGACCTGGGATATAAAGTGGGACTGGATCATATCCGTTACCCGCATTTATTTCCGCAATGTGAAGTGGATACATCGCATGCCTGGTATGTGATGGATCATAACCGCTGCATCATGTGCACCCGCTGCGTGCGTGTGTGCAATGAAGTGGAAGGCGCACATAACTGGGATGTGATGAACCGCGGGCACAACGTGCGTATCATTTCCGATTTCAATACACCCTGGGGCGAATCCATTACCTGTACTTCTTGTGGCAAGTGCTTGCATGCCTGCCCCACCGGTGCTATTTGGCCCAAGGCCATTGTGCAGGGTCAGCTGGAAAAGAAACCGGGCATTATTAATGAACTGATGGAGAAGCGGGCGATGAAGTTGTGAGGGGTGAATGGTAAATGGTCAATGGTCAATTGTGAATTGTGAATGGTGAATTGTAAGTGGGCGTAAGCAGCAATGACTAAATGACCATGAACCATGAACTATGAACCATGAACCATCAACCATTAGTGAGTGGTGAGTGGTGAGTGGACGTAAGCAGTAATGACCAATGACTTAATGACTCAACCATGAACCATCAACCAATAAACAAAACAACAACCATGAATAAAAAGAAACTGGCAACGGTATGGCTGGGAGGATGCTCTGGCTGCCACATGAGTTTGCTGGATATTGATGAACGCATACTGGAAGTGGTGCAACTGGCGGATATTGTAAAGAGCCCCATTGTGGATGGCAAGGAATTCCCGGAGGCGGATATCGCATTGGTGGAAGGCTCCATCACCAGCGATGAACATTACCGGGAAATACTGCATATACGTAAAAAAACAAAAACACTCATCGCATTTGGCGACTGTGCGGTAATGACCAATGTTACCGGCATGCGCAACTACTTTCATTTAAAAGATGTGTTTGATACTGCTTATGTAAACGCGGTGAGCAACGACAGGGAAGGACATGTGCCCGATCACCCGTCTTTACTAAAACTGAACGATAAGGTAGTGCCATTGCAGGAAGTGGTGAACGTGGATTTTGTAATTCCCGGCTGCCCGCCCGATGCAGACACTATTTTTTATGTACTGTTCGAATTCCTGAATGACCGCCTTCCTGATTTAAGCAAGGCTAAAAAATTGAAATATGGATAAGCGTAAAATATTTATCTCTCCCGTAACCCGTATTGAAGGGCACGCCAATATCACCATCGAAATGGATGATAGCGGCCATGTAAGCGATGCACTGTTTCATGTAAATGAATTCCGCGGTTTTGAAAAATTCTGCGAGGGAAGGATGTATACCGAAATGCCCACCATTACACCGCGTATTTGTGGTATCTGTCCTACCAGTCATACGCTGGCAAGCGTAAAAGCCTGCGAAATGATACAGGGCATTCAACCCACCTATACCGCTAATTTGTTAAGAAGACTGATGCATATCGGGCAAAACCTGTCGTCACATGCGTTATCTTTCTTTCACCTGAGTGCGCCGGATTTTTTGCTGGGCTACGACAGCGATCCCGCTACAAGAAATATCATCGGTATTGCAGAAAAGTATCCTGATATCGCCGTACGTGGTATCCGTTTAAGAAAATTCGGGCAGGAGCTGAGTGAACGTATCACAGGAAAGAAAATTCATATCATGGGTATTGTGCCCGGCGGTATGGCTTACCCGCTTACAGAAGAAAACCGTAAGGCCCTGCTGGAATGGATACCGGAAGCCATTGCAACGGTACAGGCAGGTATCGCCATCATTAAATCATTCCAGGACGAGAATGAAGCCATGGTAAACAGCTTTGCCACTTCGCCCACTCTGTATTTAGGAACGGTGGGGCCCAATGGCGAACATGAACTGTATGATGGCAGGCTGCGTTTTATGGATGCAGACGGAACCATTTTGCAAGACCAGTTATCTCCCGAAAAATATTTGGATTTTATTGCTGAACGCTCCGTTCATTGGTCTTATTTAAAATATCCTTATTACAAACCCTATGGTTTTGATAAAGGCTTTTACCGGGTTGGCCCATTGGCCAGGCTGAATGTATGCAGCAAAATGCGCACGCCGCTGGCACAGGCCGAGTTTGAACAATTTAAAAAGATGAGCGGCGGCAAACCGGTGCATGGCACATTCTATTATCATTATACCAGGCTGATAGAAGCACTGAGTGATGTGGAAGATGCGGAAAGAATATTAAATGATCCGCAGGTAACCTCGCAGCACATACAGCACCACGGCCGCTGGAATTATGAAGAAGGTATTGGCAGTTCTGAAGCACCAAGGGGCACCCTGTTCCATCATTACAAAACCGATGAAACCGGTAAGCTCAAAATGGTGAACCTGCTTATTGCAACCGGGCAAAACAATCCATCCATGAACCGTTCTGTACTGGAAGTGGCCAGGCAGTATGTAAAGGGTGATGATATAAAAGAAGGTATGCTCAACCGGGTGGAATCCACCATCCGCTGCTATGATCCATGTCTTTCCTGCTCCACGCATGCCATTGGTAAAATGCCGATGGTGATAGAAGTAAAGGATAAACGCGGGGCATTATTGAAAAGACTGGAGCGAAACTAACTGTTGTCCCTGATCCACATGCTGATAATGCCAACGGCCTTATCAGCATTTTTTTTTGCTTTTGCTGAAAGCTGTTCGCCGGTTTCAAAATTGTAACCGGTTACGCTGCATACATAGAGTTCAGGTTCATGCAGGTAAAGTAGTTTAGTCATTTGCAGCAGCAGTGTGGCATTCATGTAATGCGATGATGTAACACCTGCGGGATTACCGGCATTGATTTTTGTAAATGAAACCCCATTGCCTTCCACGCTGGCATCAGCAAGAATAATGATGTCACAATTTTGCATGTCATCTGTAAGACCGGTATCGGGCTGGTGCACCGTTAAAACCGTTACAGCAGTCAAATGCATATTGCTGATGCAGGAACAGATGTAAGCACCAATGCCATCATCACCCTTCAGCGTATTGCCCACGCCAACAAGCAATATTCTTTTTTGCTGTTTCATAAATGATTAAGAAAATTACCGAACTTTCGCTTTTAAATAACGGGTATGGAAGTTAAAAATTTATTTGACCCTGCTGCCAAACAGGAGATCATTGACCGCATCAATAAGCTCAGTGCACAAACACCGCATGTATGGGGCAAAATGAATGTGTCTCAAATGCTGGCCCATATACAGCTTCCCTTAAGTATCGCACTTGGTCAAAGGACAATTAAAAGCGGTTTCATTATGAAGCTCATCTTCCCGCTGTTTAAAAAACAATTATGGGATACCAAACCCTATAAGAAAAGCCTGCCCACGCATCCTGCATTCATCATGGCCGATGAAAAAAGTTTTGACACAGAAAGAAACAAACTGCTGGATCTGCTGCAGCATTTTGAAACATCCAATATGGCAACGCTGGTGCATCCTGTATTTGGAAAGATGACGCTGGAGCAATGGGGTATGTCAAACTGGAAACATCTCGATCATCACCTGCAGCAGTTTGGTGTTTAAGCCAGCACGGCCTCTTTTATTTTCTTTGCCAGCTGTTCACCCAGTTCCAGCGCCTGCCGGTTAATGGGCAACAGATGATGGTATTTCTCCGGCAACACTTTTTCCAATGCCTCAATGATCGCATCGTTCTGCACCACGGGTTTTAATTGCAGGTAAGCGCCCAGTATGATCATGTTCATCACTTTGGCATTCTTCATTTGCAATGCTTCTGTAATGGCAGGAATACCGATGATATCAATATCTGTTCTTGTACCCGGTTGTAAAATACTGGCCGATTCATACAATAACAAACCACCCGGTTTCACCCTGGGTGCAAACTTATCCATCGATGGCTGGTTCAGCACTATGGCGCTGTCAAATTGTGAAAGGATGGGAGAGCTGATCTTTTTATCTGATAAAATAACAATGCAATTGGCCGTGCCGCCACGCATTTCGGGGCCATAGGATGGCATCCACGAAATTTCCTTGTTCTCCACCATGCCTGCATAAGCCAGCGTCATCCCCAATGATAAAACACCCTGGCCGCCAAAACCCGCGACCACCAGTTCTTCCAGCTGCTTGTAATTATTGATGCTGTTCATACAATTCGTTTAATAGATTTTAGTGTTTTCTGCTCCCGGCAGTTTAACATCACCCAGCGGAAATGTTTTCACCATTTCTTCATCAATGAATTTAGATGCTTCCACCGGCGTCATTTTCCAGTTGGAAGGACAATTGCCAATGATCTCCACCAAACAGGTGCCCTTGTGCAGCTGCTGGTATTTGAATGCGTTTTGCAGGGCTTTCTTTGTACGGCGCACCGCATTGGCGCTGTTCACTGCCTGTCTTGTTACATAATAAGCGCCGGGTAAATTCGCCATCAGCTCACTTACTTTTATGGGGGCACCATAATAACTCACATCCCTTCCATCCGGACTGGTAGTGGTGTGCATACCCGGCAAAGTAGTAGGCGCCATTTGCCCGCTCGTCATACCATACACCGCGTTGTTCATAAACACAATTAAAATATTTTCGCCGCGGTTAATGGCATGCAATGTTTCTGCAATACCAATGGCAGCCAAATCGCCATCGCCCTGGTAGGTGAACACGTATTTCTCCGGCATCAGTCTTTTAATTCCAGTAGCCACTGCACAGGCACGGCCATGCGCTGCTTCCTGCATATCAATATCCATATAATCGTCTGCAAAAACAGCACAGCCCACCGGTGCCACACCCACCGTTTGTTCCTGTATATTCATTTCTTCCACCACTTCCATAATGAGTTTATGTACCAGGCTGTGTGCACAACCGGGACAGTAGTGCATGCTTACATCCACCATGGTATGTGGTTTGTGATACACCAGTTCGTATTCTTCTGCTGCAGGGCAGGTGGCGGCATTTGTTTCAACAGCCGTTAACGGTAATATAGGTGCTTCAGTTGGCATGATGATACTGTATTAATGTTTCTAAATGATGAACAATTTCTTCCGGTGTGGGCATCATGCCGCCCATGCGGCCATAAAATTCCACCGGCACTTTTCCTTTTACGGCCAGCCTTACATCTTCCACCATCTGCCCGCTGTTGAGCTCCACGCTCAGCATCATTTTTACTTTAGCCGACAGTTCATCCAGCCGCTGGTAAGGATAAGGGTATAATGTGATGGGACGCAGCAAACCAATTTTAATGCCTTTCATCCTGGCAATGTCCATAGCCTTCTGGCAAATTCTTGCACTGAGTCCGTAAGCTACAAACAAATAATCCGCATCTTCAGTATTGATCTCTTCAAACCGCACTTCGTTTTCCCTGATCTGTTTGAATTTTTCTTCCAGCTTGCGGTTATGTTCTTCCATTCTTTCGGGCTGAATGAAAAGGGAAGTGATATAATTTCTTTTTCTTGAAACTGGCTTACCCGTGGTGGCCCAGCTTTTATCAAATACCGGTCTTGTATATGTTTTAAACTGTACTTTCTCCATCATTTGCCCGATGGCGCCATCCGATAACATCAGCACCGGGTTGCGGTATTTATCTGCCAGGTCAAAACCTAAAAAAACAAAATCAGCCATTTCCTGCACTGAAGCCGGTGCTAAAACGATCATCCGGTAATCGCCATGGCCACCGCCTTTCACCGATTGAAAATAATCGCCCTGGCCGGGTTGAATCGTACCAAGTCCTGGACCTGCACGGTTTACATTTACGATCAAACAGGGCAGTTCTGCTCCTGCGATATAGGAAATGCCTTCCTGCATCAGGCTGATGCCGGGAGAAGAAGAACTTGTCATAGCACGAAAGCCTGCACCCGCAGCACCGTATACCATATTGATAGAAGCCACTTCACTTTCGGCCTGCATTACTATGCGGTTGTGTTTGGGCATTTCTTTTGCCAGGTATTCCAGCACTTCCGATTGTGGCGTGATGGGATAGCCGAAATAAGCATCGCAGCCGGCCAGTATCGCCGCTTCTGCCATCGCTTCATTGCCCTTCATGAGTTTGTAGTCTGTCATAAAAAATTATTTAGCAGGGCTGATCATATTTTGTAATTGTGTTTTCACTTCAGCGGCTGTGATGTCAACCGCTTTTTTCTTTGGATGGGTACGGTACACTGTTATCACCGCATCCGGGCAAACCAGTGCACAGTTCACGCAGCCGGTGCATACGTCGTTATTGGCAATAATGTAACGGTAACCTTTGATGTTGATGGTGCCGGAAAGGGCAAGGGCATTTTCTTTACAGGCAGTGGTGCACAGTTCGCAACCTTTACAGCGTTGGATGTCGATCTCAACCCTGCCTTTTACTGCCCGCTCTTTACCCGCAGCGGAGTTATTACCAGGCATAGCAATCGTTTTAGTTAGTGCATCAAATCTCGGGTGGAAAGGGGCTGTTTTATAGTCCTGCCGTCATGCAGTGCTATGATTATTGTCAGGTATTGGGGCCTGTTAAAATTTTTATTCCCGTCTGACTAAAATCATAAATAAGCAGCGAAGCGATCTCTATTTTTGGCCCGTATATGCAACTCTGGAAAAATATCATTCGCAAACCCAGCTAGTTTCTTCTTACTCTTTTCCGTAAGCAATATTTTATTTTTTCAACCGCAGCTCTAAAGGCTGCACAACCCGCATATATGAATACGATCATAGAACCGTTTCGCATCAAATCTGTGGAACCCATTTATTTTACCAGCAAAGAAGAACGGCAGGCTATTTTAAAAAAGGCCGATTACAATTCCTTCCGCATCCATGCCAGTGATGTACTCATTGACCTGTTGACCGACAGTGGCACCAGTGCCATGAGCAGCAACCAGTGGGCCGGCATCATGCAGGGCGATGAATCCTATGCCGGCAGTACCAGTTTTTTCAAATTTGAAGATTCGGTACGCAGCATTACAGGTATGCCCTATATCATACCCACCCACCAGGGAAGGGCAGCCGAAAAGATCATCTTCACCATTTTAGGTGGTAAGGGAAAATATTTTATCAGCAATACATTGTTTGATACCACCCGTGCGAATATTGAATTTTCGGGCGCAGCAGGTATTGACTGTTTGTGTGAGGAAGGTAAGCTGCCCACCGTGCCTGCACCATTCAAAGGCAATATGGATATTGACGCATTGCGCAATACCATTATTGAAAAAGGTGCAGCCAATATCCCGATGGTGATCATCACCATTACCAATAACTCCGGTGGTGGCCAACCCGTGAGCATGCAAAACATCAAAGATGTAAGGGCCGTTTGTGATGAGTTTACAATACCGCTGTTTATTGATGCCTGCCGTTTTGCAGAGAACGCTTATTTCATCAAACTGCGTGAAGCAGGGTATGAAAATAAAACGGTGCCGCAAATTGCGAATGAAATGTTCTCCTATGCCGATGGCTGTACCATGAGCGCCAAGAAAGATGCGTTTGCCAATATCGGCGGCTTTCTTGCCATGCGGGATTTTGATTTGGCCGTGCGTTGCCGGAATTTACTCATCATCACCGAAGGGTTTACTACTTATGGCGGACTGGCCGGCCGTGACCTGGAGGCGATTGCCATTGGCCTGCAGGAAGTGATGGATGAACATTACCTGCAGTACCGCATCCGCAGCATTGAATACCTCACCAATAAATTAATTGATGCCAATGTGCCTGTAATGCAGCCTGCGGGCGGGCATGCCGTGTACTTGGATGCAAAAACATTTTTACCGCATATTCCTGTTGAGGAATACCCCGGTCAGTCGCTGGTTTGTGCGCTGTATGAAGCTGGCGGCATCCGCGGTGTGGAAATTGGTTCGCTCATGTTTGGTAAATATGATGAGAATGGCAAACTGGTACCAGCTCAAATGGAACTGGTGCGGCTGGCCATTCCAAGAAGGGTGTACACACAAAGCCATATTGACTACGTGGCGGAAGTGATCATTGAAGTATATAAAAACAGGCATGCACTAAAAGGACTTGCCATAACTGAAGAGACGCCGCTGTTAAGGCATTTCACTGCAAAACTCAAACCATTAAATAACTAAACCATCTTGTTGTATGAAACACATCATTAAAAGAAGCTGGGCCGAGCCCTATAAAATTAAAATGGTGGAGCTGTTAAAAATGACTTCTCCTGCACAAAGAAAAAAAGCGCTGGCGGCAGCCGGTTATAACACATTTCTTTTAAGATCGGAAGATGTGTATATCGATTTGCTGACTGATAGTGGTACATCTGCCATGAGCGATCACCAGTGGGCGGGCATGATGCTGGGTGATGAAGCCTATGCAGGCAGCCGCAATTTTTATCATTTGGAAGAAGTGGTGCAAAACTATTACGGCTACAAATATTTAGTGCCCACGCACCAGGGCCGCGGCGCCGAACATATTCTTTCAAAAATCCTCATTAAAAAAGGCGATATCGTTCCGGGTAATATGTACTTCACCACAACAAGGCTGCACCAGGAACTGGCAGGCGGTAAGTTTGAAGATATTATCATTGATGCGGCGCATGATCCCGAGGATGAATTTCCCTTTAAAGGAAACGTGGATCTTAATAAACTGGAAATGCTGATCAAAAAATACGGCGCCAAAAGAAGTCCCTATGTAAGCATTGCCACCAGTGTGAACATGGCAGGCGGGCAACCCATCAGCATCAAAAATTTAAAGGAGCTGCGGGCACTTACAAAAAAACATGGCATCAAAGTGATACATGATATGACGAGGGTGGCCGAAAATGCGCACTTCATCCAGCAAAGGGAAAAAGGTTACAATAAAAAATCCATCCGTGAAATTGTAAAGGAAATTTGTTCTTATACCGATGGCGCCACCATGAGTGCTAAAAAAGATGCGCTGGTGAATATTGGCGGCTTCCTCGCCATTAATGACTGGGATGTTTTTGAAGAAGCAAGAAATATGGTGGTGGTGTATGAAGGATTGCATACTTATGGCGGTTTGGCCGGCCGTGATATGGAAGCGATGGCCATCGGCATTAAAGAAAGTGTGAGTGATGCGCATATCCATGCAAGGGTAGGACAGGTTATTTATCTTGGAGAAAAAATGATCGATTACGGTGTGCCCATAGTAAAACCCATTGGCGGGCATGGCATATTTGTGGATGCGAAAAAGTTTTTACCGTATGTGCCGCAGCATGAGTTTCCGGCGCAAACACTGGCCGCTGCGGTGTACCAGGATTCGGGTGTGCGTACCATGGAGCGTGGCGTGGTGAGTGCAGGCCGCAAAGCCAACGGAGAAAATTATTATCCCAAACTGGAGCTGGTACGTTTTACCATTCCCCGCCGGGTATATACACAGGCGCATATGGATGTGATTGCCGAATCCACCGCAAGGGTGTATGAACAACGCAATAAAATAAAAGGTTTGAAAATGGTGTATGAACCCAAATACCTGCGTTTTTTCCAGGCAAGGTTTGAGCCATTGAAATGATCACTGCAATTGCCTGCAAATAATATCAAACACTTTATCAAATGCTTCATTTACCAGTGAAGCATTTTTTATCATCACCGGGAAGGGCGTTTCGTGGATGAATTCGTAGGGGAGATCAAGTATGTCCACAGCTACCGGTATATTGTGGTATTTGCCCTGCAGGGTATTCAGCACTTCGTAAGGGTAGATCACAGTATCTCCATTGAGTGCCACGGCATGCAGTTGCGGGGCAATTTCTTTCAGGCGTTCTTCCCTTAAACCGGCCATGCTGCTGTAATTAAGCATGGAACGGAAATACGTGCCTTCAATATGAGCACCGTTCAAATAATGCTGCAGCCGTTCGTCTTTTTGCAAATGACTGTCCAGGTGCTCTACCAAAAAAGAATAGAGATTTACATTGGCCTCGCTGTCTAAAATAAATTTTGACACGGGGGATATACGGTTAAAAACGGGCCCTCCGCAAAACATCACCAGTTTTGAATTGCTGAAGTAGTTATGGTGGTTGCTCATCATCAGTATCTCTGATAAAAAAGCACCGATGGAATAGGCAAACAGGTCAATGCTTGCGTTTTTGTCAATAGCAGGATGGTTGCCCGATTTGATCTGCTGCAGCAACTGTATCACATCGTAATAGGTTTGCAAACCACTCCACACAAAACGCTGCGGGTTGGCTTGCAGTCTTGTACTGATGGCCACATTGGATAATGAGGAATGCAGTAAGAAAGGATATTGCTTTTTACGCTGCTCGCTTGCGGTAAACATACCCCTTGTGCCGCTCCATGCCTGCGGTGCACGGTTCATGTGAAAGGCGATGGGAAATAATAATACCGCTTTGCCCGTTTGCCTTGCAATACGTTCGGCCCAGGTATAATATTTCATCCATGATTTTTCGTTGAAGCCATGCATCATCAGCACCAGCTTCTTTGTTTTGGTGCTGTTGCCCGGCATAAAAAGATGGTAGCGGAAATGAATATTCTCGGCCACATGTGCATCCAGTACATCCAGCACATCGCCGGTAATTGTTTTGCCTGAATCAATAGTTTGTGCAAATGCATGATCGCCGCAGTGGTATTCCGTTTCGCCGGGAAGTATATTGCTGCTGGCAGATGTAAAGCTGAAATTAAAGACACTGAGGCCTTCGTCAATCTTAATAAGGTTGTCTGAAAAATTAAGCGCAGCTTTGAGCCGTTCGTTGCTTTCTGTGTAGTTCATCCTTGCAGTTTTTGCTGCAGGCAATCGTTGTATGTGTCCGCAGGGTTATTGTTCGGCGCCTTCAAAGGCCCGTTCCCAGATCATTTTTTTACCAAAGCCCAGGGAGCTGTCGGTAAACTTAATAGAGTTGATGCGTATGGTCCATATCTCACCGGGCATGCCCATGGCCAGCGGATTTTTTTTATAGAATATGCTGGCCGCATTTTGCGTGGCCGAATGCCCGAAAGGCATGCTGATGCCCTGGAACTGCACGCCCTGGATATGCATCTTATTCAGTTTGTCGGGCAAGATAGTGCCTGCCACTGCCGGCCGCTGCACCATGGCAGCCGAATGCGTGGTATCGAGTGAAGATTTGTAATACAATAACTGCTCTTTGCTGTTATACGCATAAAAACAGTTGAAGCAGTAGGGGTTTCCTTTATCATCCACGCAGCAGATATTGGCGCAGCATTGCTCCTGGATGAATTCGCTGATCTTGTCGTTCATAACACTTTAATTATCCTCACAGGGCAGGCATGCGCCACTTCCTGCGTATGCAGCACCTGCGAGTTGGAGATGGGTAAAATAAATACGTCTTTCTTTCCGGCAGCTTTCAGCAGGGTGGCCTTACCGTCTTTTTTACTCATGCGCCACAATTCGGGCTGCTGTTCCTGGCAAACCCCGCAGCCAATGCATTTGTTACGGTAATGAATGATCTTATGCATGATCGGATCCTACAATTTTATACAGTTTATCACTGGCCGTAACCTTTGTTTCAAAAGGAAATGTAACAAGGTCGCCTTTGCGGGCCAGCTTGTTTTTCTTTCCATTCACCACCAGTGTTTCCATTTTTTCTTTTACCATGCCGCACCTCGGGCCGGTTACCATTAAAATATCACCTGCATTCACAGCACCTGCTTCCACAATAAATTCGCCCACGCCAATTTTGGGGTAATACTTCGTGCCCTTGCCAATGTATATTTTCTTTTCTGTGGCGGCCGATCCGGGCTGTGGTGTCCATTCGCCCAGTTTTCGTCCCAAATAATAACCCTCCCAAAAACCACGGTTGTACACTTTCTCCATTTCGGTTTTCCAGGCAGCAACTTTTTCTGCAGTAAAACTGCCATCTTCAACTGCGGCCAGTGCTTGGCGGTAGCATTGTGTAACCACCTGCACATAATCGGCCCCCTTGGTACGGCCTTCTATCTTTAAAACATCCACACCACTGGCAATCACCTGGTCAATTATATCAATGGTGCAAAGATCTTTCGGGCTCATGATGTATTCGTTATCGATCATCAGTTCTTCACCACTTTCCGCATCTTTTACAATGTAGGGCCTGCGGCAGTTTTGCACACAGGCGCCGCGGTTGGCCGATGCATTTTGTGTGTGCAGGCTCATGTAGCATTTACCCGAGATGGCCATGCACAAGGCACCATGTACAAATATTTCAATCTTCAGCAGCTCACCCGATGGCCCCTTGATCTGTTTTCTTTTTATTTCGCTGGTGATATGCTGCACCTGTTTTAAAGTGAGTTCCCTTGCCAGCACAATTACATCGGCAAATTTTGAAAAGAACTGTACCGATTCAATATTGCTTACATTGGCCTGCGTGGAAACATGTAATGGGATTTGCAGCTGGTTGCAGTATTCTATCACTGCAAAGTCGGCAGCAATCACCGCGTCAATGCCCTGCTGTTTTACTTCACGCAAAATACTTTTCAGCAATTGCATATCGTGTTCATACATTACGGTGTTGAGCGTGATGTATGCTTTGATACCGGCAGCTTTGCAAACACGGCTTACCTCCTTAATATCTTCAATGGTAAAAGTGCCGGCGCTTCGGGTGCGCATGTTCAATTGCTCCACGCCAAAATAAATGGCGTTTGCACCTGAGTTAATGGCTGCCTGCAAACTGTCGAACGATCCTGCAGGTGATAATAATTCAATAGTTTGGTGTTTCATTATGCCTTTACTCCTTCGAGTATTTTTATATAGTTGGCCCGCTCATAAGCTGTTGGGTCGCTGATGTGCTGCTGGCTCATGGTTCCTTTGAATGAAGCGATATCATCAAAGCCCATCATGCTCATCCAGTTGTCCAGGTCGCGGTTCATTTCATTGAGGTATTCAATGCCGTTCTTGTATAAGGAAGAAGCGGTCATCACCACATCGGAACCTGCTAAAATATATTTTGCCACTTCCACCACGCTTTGCACGCCTGAAGTAGCGGCTAAAGAACAATTTACTTTCCCGTATAACAATGCCGTCCATAATAATGGCAACCGTATTTCGGTGGCATTGCTGTAATGCAGGTCGTGCACCAGTGACAGATCGGTGATGTCAAAATCGGGCTGGTAAAAACGGTTGAATAATACCAGCGCATTGGCTCCGGAATGCTGCATGCGCAGCGACATATTGCCCATGGCGCTGAAATAAGGGTTGAGCTTTACAGTCACAGGAATTTTTACATTGGCCTTGATAGATTCGATGATATTGAGATAACGGTGCTCCACTTCGGAAGAAGACATGGTAATATCACCGGGAATAAAAAAGATATTTACTTCAATGCCATCGGCCCCGGCCTGTTCCATCTGGCGGCTGTAATCGATCCATCCTTCATTGGTAATGCCGTTCAAACTGCCTATGATGGGGATACGGGTGCGTTTTTTTGCTTTTTGTATATGCTCCATGTACTCATCCACACCCACGCTGAAATCATCCAGAGAAGGAAAGAAATCGGCGGCTTCTGCAAACGCATTGCTGGTGCTGTTCACTACATTGCCAAAGCGTGCTTCTTCCTGTTTGATCTGTTCTTCAAATAATGAAAACAAAACAACGGCTCCTGCGCCGCTGTCTTCCATTTTAAGGATATTGTCAATTTTTTCACTGAGGGTACATGCAGAAACAACAATGGGAGAGTTGAGCTTCATTCCCATGTAGGAGGTTTGGAGTTTCATGTTGAATTATTTAGAGTTCTTTTGATGGCGTTTGGTTCATGGCTGATGGTTCATAGTTAATGGCTCATAGTTCATAGTTAATAGTTCATGGCGGGAAGTTGCAATCAGCATTATCCTATACCATGAACTATGAACCATCAACCCTATGCTACCGGCACAAAATCACTAGCTTTCTTCGTTGCCAGTTCCTCGTAAGTTTTCCATTTCAGGTTTACCAGTTCCTGTGCATGTTTCATCAGTTCATCTGCCGCTTCAGGATTGGTTAACGTAAGCACTTTATAACGGAGCTCGTTGTAAGTATAATCTTTCAGTGAAATGGTGGGTCTTGGCGAATCCAGCACAAACGGGTTCTGGTTTTTCCTGCGCAGGGATGGGTTGTAGCGCAGTAATGGCCAGTGACCGCTTGCCACGGCTTTATGCTGCTGGTCTAAACCATTCTTCAGGTCGTAACCATGTGCAATACAATGGCTGTATGCCAGTATGATGGAAGGACCATCATGCGCTTCGGCTTCCCTCATTGCCAGCAGGGCCTGTTGCGGGTTGGCACCAAAGGCCACTCTTGCCACATATACATTGCCGTAAGAGATGGCTTGCATGGCCAGGTCTTTTTTACCGCCCGCCTTACCGCCTGCGGCAAATTTTGCAGTGGCAGCAGTAGGAGTGGATTTAGAACTTTGTCCGCCGGTATTGGAATATACTTCTGTGTCCAGTACAAGAATATTGATATTTCTGCCGCTGGCAAGTGCATGATCCAAACCGCCATAACCAATATCGTAAGCCCATCCGTCGCCACCTACCAGCCATACGCTGCGGCGTACCAGCTGATCGGCAACAGACAATAAATGTGCAGCTTTGGAAGAGGTCATTTCTTTCAGCTTCGCTTTCAGCCCGTCCACACGCTGGTGCTGTGTTACCAGTTCACTCTCGAGTGTTTGCGGTGCATCCAGTATCTCTTTTACGTAAGCTTCGCCGAGCTCATCTTTCAGTTCGAGCAATAATTGTTTTGCAACAGATAATTGTTTATCGGCAGTGATGCGCATACCTAAACCAAATTCAGCATTGTCTTCAAACAAGGAATTGCTCCAGGCCGGGCCACGGCCATCTTTATTTTTTGCCCATGGTGTGGTGGGCAGGTTACCACCATAGATAGAGGAACAGCCTGTTGCATTTGCAATGAGCAGCCTGTCGCCAAATAATTGTGATAACAGTTTTAAATAAGGTGTTTCACCACAACCGGCACAGGCGCCACTGAATTCAAACAATGGTTCCAGGAACTGTGCACCATGCACGGTTGAGAAATCGATTTTAGAACGGTCGTTCCAGGGGATATTTTCAAAGAAATCGATATTGGCCTGTTCCTGTTGCAGGATCGGTTCTTTCTCGCCCATGTTGATGGCTTTGCGGCTGCGGTTGTTGGGATCGGTGGCCGGACAAACCTCCACGCATAAATTACAACCGGTGCAATCTTCCACGTATACCTGTAAAGAGTATTTTGTTTCGGGGAAACCTCTTGCATTGATGGGGGCTGATTTAAATCCTTCCGGGGCTTTTTCTGTAAACTGCTCATGGTAGAATTTAGCACGTATTACGCTGTGCGGACAAACATACGCACAGTTACCGCACCGGATGCAGGTATCGGGTTCCCAAATGGGCACCAGGTCGGCAATATTTCTTTTTTCCCATTGCGTAGTGCCGCTGGGATAAGTACCGTCAACCGTCATTTTACTAACGGGAATATTATCACCGTGGCCTGCCATCATCATGGCAGTTACTTCTTTTACAAATGCAGGAGCCTTATCAGAAACGGTTAACAGGTCCACCGTGCCGGATGAAACAGCAGCAGGATGGCTCACTTCATACAAATGTGCCAGTGTGGCATCCACGGCCTTAAAGTTTTGTTCAATTACTTTAGGGCCTTTTTTGAAGTAGGTTTTTTCAATGGCTTTTTTGATCTGTTTGATCGCATCATCTTTTGGCAATACACCGGATAATGCGAAGTAACAGGTTTGCATGATGGTGTTGATGCGGCCGCTCATACCGGTTTCCCTGGCAACGGTGGTGGCATCAATCACGTAGAGTTTTATTTTTTTACCGATGATCTGCTGCTGCACCTGCCCGGGTAATTTGCTCCATACTTCATCTTTATCGTACGGACTGTTCAGCAGGAAGGTGGCGCCTTCACTGGCAAATTCCAGCATTTCCACTTTCTCTACAAAGTTGAACTGGTGACAGGCAATGAAATCGGCTTTTGAAATCAAATAAGGTGCCCTGATAGGCTTGGGGCCAAAGCGTAAATGCGATACTGTGCGTGCGCCTGATTTTTTGGAGTCGTACACAAAATAACCCTGTGCATAGAGGTTGGTATTTTCACCAATGATCTTAATGGTGTTTTTGTTGGCACCCACGGTACCATCGGCGCCTAACCCAAAGAACAGGCCCTGTCTCCATTCGCTTTCATCTAATTTAAATGATTCATCATAAGCCAGGCTGGTGAAGGTAACATCATCGTTGATTCCGACAGTGAACCCATTCTTTGGATTATCCTTTAACAGTTCATCATATACAGCTTTCACCATGGCAGGTGTAAACTCTTTTGATGAAAGGCCGTAACGGCCGCCGATAATTTTTGGTAATGATTTTATTTTGCCCTGCTGAAATGCTTCCACCAGTGTGGCCAGCACATCCTGGTACATGGGCTCGCCAGCGGCGCCGCTTTCCTTGGTGCGGTCGAGCACGGCAATGGATTTTACAGATGCAGGCAGTACATTGATGAAATGCGCCAGTGAGAAGGGGCGGTACAAACGCACCACGATCACACCTGTTTTTCTTCCGGCTGCATTGAGCGCTTTTACGGTTTCTTCCACCGTTTCGGCACCAGAACCCATCACGATGGCGATATGTTCCGCATCAGGAGCGCCGGTATATTCAAACAAACCATATTTTCTTCCGGTGAGTGTTGCAAATTCATTCATCACTGCTTCCACAATACCGGGTGTGTTATTATAAAAAGTATTTACAGTTTCCCTTCCCTGGAAATACACATCGGGGTTTTGTGCGGTACCGCGGATGAAGGGGTTTTCAGGATTCAAACCACGTTTGCGGTGAGCGATCACTAAATCATCGGGCACCATGGATTTGATCTGTTCATCGGCCAGCAGCTCCAGTTTATTCACTTCATGTGAGGTACGGAAGCCGTCGAAGAAATGCACAAAAGGAATTCTTGATTTTAAGGAAGCCACCTGGGAGATCAGTGCAAAGTCATGCGCTTCCTGCACACTGGCTGCACCTAACATGGCAAAGCCGGTTGTTCTTGCCGCCATAATATCCTGGTGGTCGCCAAAGATAGAAAGACCCTGTGCCGCCAGTGAACGTGCAGCCACATGGAAAACGGCGGGGGTTAATTCACCGGCAATTTTATACATGTTGGGCAGCATCAGCATTAAACCCTGCGATGCGGTAAAGGTGGTGGTGAGTGAGCCTGTTTGCAAAGCGCCGTGCACCGTACCGGCAGCACCGCCTTCGCTTTGCATTTCTATTACATCAGGCACGTTGCCCCATATATTTTTTGTTCCTTTAGATGCCCACTCATCGGCCAGTTCGGCCATGGTGGAAGAAGGTGTGATGGGGTAGATGGCACACACTTCATTGATACGGTAGGCCACGTACGCGGCGGCCTCGTTCCCATCTATAGTAGCTACTGATTTATTATCTGACATTGGTAACAGCATTAACAGGTTCAGGAATCATTTCTATTGCGTGGCAGGGGCATTGTTCAAAACAAACCGCACAGCCGGTACAGGCATCATAATTGAATTTGTAACGGTTGCCCTTACCCAGTTTGATGATGGCATCTTCGGGGCATGCGCCAAAGCAGCCATCGCATTCAAAGCAGTTACCGCAGCTGAGGCAGCGCTGTGCTTCAAACCTGGCTTCTTTTTCGGTAAGGCCCTGGTTGATCTCTTCAAAACTTTTTACCGCCACTTCAGGCGCCAGTTTATCCTGCTCTTTTTGCGGTGCATCTGTTTTGTACCACATGTGCAGTTTTTTAAAACTGGCGGTCTGGTGTTTGTCGGGTTTGATATAAGGTTCGCCCATTAAATAACCATGTACATATTTGGCGGCTTTCTTACCATGACCAATTGCTATTGTTGCACTGCGGTTTTCGCCGGGCAGCATATCACCACCGGCAAAAACACCTTCGGTACCGGTCATACGGCCTGCATCAATCACCACGGTACCATCATCATTCACTTTAATGGAAGAGAGGCTGCGCAGGAAGCCGGAATCAGATTCCTGTTTGTTGGCATTGATGAAAATATCGGCTTCCACAATTTCAAATTCACCGGTGCCCACGGCCTTGCCTTTTTCCACCTTCATGATCTCGAGCACCACTTTTTTATTTTCGATGCGGCTTACGCTGCGGAAGAGTTTTACATCCACACCTTCTGCCAGTGCATCATCGGTTTCATAATCATAGGCAGGCATCATTTTTTTATCGCCGTAGAAATACACAGCGGCTTCACTGCGGAAGCGTTTGATGATCCTGGATAAATAGAGCGCCAGTTTACCACCGCCATACACCACCACTTTTTTATGCATAAAGGGCGATGCATTTTGTTTTACTTCATTAAAGAAAGAAAAGGCATCGGTGAGGTATACTGAATTGTCGTGTGTGAACTCTTCCTGTTTGATCACCTGTGCACCAATAGAGAGGTACACCGCATCAAAATTGCCGGCCTGTTTTTCGGCCTGCACATCCTGCACTTTATAATTGAGGCGGATCTTAACACCCATTTTTACAATGCGGTCAACTTCTGCTTCCAGTATTTCTTTTGGCAGGCGGTATTCGGGAATGCCCGACCATAATAAACCACCGGGCTGTGTGCCTGCATCATACACTTCAACCGTATGGCCCTGTCTTGCCAGGTGGTAAGCGGCAGATAAACCTCCGGGACCAGCGCCAATTACCAGTACTTTTTTACCGGTGGGTGTGGCGTTAAAACGCGGCTGCCATTTTTGGGCAATGGCCTCATCGCCGATATATCTTTCCACTGCGTGGATGTTGATCGTTTTTTCGATATGATTGCGGTTACAACCCGTTTCGCAGGGCTTCACGCATACACGCCCCATGATAGCGGGGAATGCGCAATCTTCCATGATTGTTTGGAACGCTTCAAAATAATTGCCCGATTGTGCATGTGCCAGCCATGCCTGTATATTTTCACCTGCGGGGCAGGCGCTGTTGCAGGGAGGCATAAAATCCATGTAAACGGGGCGGCGGAATCTGTTGGGGCCGGTACCTTCTGCATGAGAAAGCAGGTCGACCGGTTTGGTAATATCTGTTGCAGCCATAGTGTTATATTTTGCCGGGGAAAAGGTTATATAATCCGGCTTAATTTAATACGGCAAAGTACCCCACACTGTAATTTTACTGCATGACGAAATTCAAGGGCCAAAATGATTTCTGTCATGCAAGTGTCAGGCCATCAAATAAAATTTATTGCCATTAACCGCACCGGCAATACCTTTGTAAGGATGAGGCACTTGCGAACACTGCGTAAATATTTCTGGAAATACCGCTGGCTGTTTTTGCTGGGTATTTTATTCGTTATTCTTACCAATTATTTCAGGATACTGGCACCCCAGCTTACAGGCTATGTGGTGAACACCGTGGTGCATTCCATTAAAACCGACGGCGGCGCCCATGCCGCCAACGAAAAGAATTATGATGTGCTGGTAAAACTGGTGATTGGCTGGTTTGGACAAAGCAGTCACAACAAAATATTGCTGGCCGGCATTACCTTACTGGTGCTGGCGCTTATCAGCGGCTTCTTTATGTTCTTGATGCGGCAAACTATTATTGTAATGAGCCGCCATATTGAATACGACCAGAAGAACGAGATATTCAGTCATTACCAGAAACTGGATACCAGTTTTTATAAAACGCATAGCACCGGCGACCTGATGAACCGTATTGCCGAAGATGTGAGCCGGGTGCGTATGTACACCGGGCCGGCCATCATGTATTTTATTAACCTGGCAGCGGTAATTGGGTTTAGTGTATTCTTTATGTTTAAGGCCAGTCCCAAGCTTACGCTGGTATCACTGGCGCCACTGCCGCTGCTGGCCATTACCATCTATTTTGTAAACACCATCATCAACCGCAAAAGCGAACGGATACAGGCGTTGCTGAGCGATCTTACCACCAATGCGCAGGAATCTTATTCGGGCATACGGGTGATAAAATCTTATGTACAGGAAAAAGCGATGTTCGGCTTTTTTAAGAAGAACAGCGAGGAGTACCGGAAAAATGCACTCGGGCTGGCAAAGACCGAAGCCATTTATTTTCCCAGCATGGCATTATTGATCGGTCTCAGCACGTTGATCACCATTATGGTGGGTTGCCTGGATGTGATCAATAAAGAACCCAATACCAGCGTGGGCATGATCGTTGAGTTTGTGGTGTATATTCAGATGCTCACCTTCCCGGTAAGCGCCATCGGGTGGACGGCCAGTATGATACAGCGGGCCATTGCCTCACAAAAACGCATCAACGAATTTTTACTGACCGAACCCGAAATAAGGAATGAACCGGGTGCTGTAAGCCCCGTGCTGCAGGGCAATATCAGTTTTACGCATGTAGATTTTACTTACCCGCATACCGGCATCCATGCCATCAAGGATTTTTCGCTCCAGATCAACAAAGGGGAGAAAGTGGCCATTGTGGGACGCACGGGCTCCGGCAAATCCACCATTGCGCAATTGCTGCTGCATATGTACAACCCGCAGCAGGGCGTTATCACTTATGATGGTGTGCCAGTTAATAAAATAGATATCCATTACCTGCGGGAACAGATCAGCTATGTGCCGCAGGATGTATTCCTGTTCAGTGAATCGGTAAGCAACAATATCCGTTTTGGTATGCAACAGGCTTCGCAGGAAAAGATAGTGGAAGCAGCCACGCAGGCCAGTGTGCACAGCGAGATAGAGCGTTTTGCCGAAAAATACAATACCATGATCGGCGAAAGGGGCGTAACGCTCAGCGGCGGGCAAAAGCAGCGCATTTCCATTGCAAGGGCGCTGATAAAAGATCCGCAGATCGTGGTGTTTGATGACTGCCTGAGTGCCGTGGATGCTAGGACAGAGAAGGAGATCATTGAAAACCTGTACCGTTACCTTGAGCATAAGACCGCCATCATCATCACCCACCGGATATTTTCCCTGTTCAGTTTTGACAAGATCATTGTGCTGGACGAGGGCAAAATTGTTGAACAGGGCACCCATGAAACCCTGCTGGCGCTTAACGGAACCTATGCCGAAATGTATAACCGGCAGCAGGTGCAGGATAACTGATGCACACCCTGTTGATAATAAGTGTGTTTATATTTTGCCAATTCAAAAACAATTTTATCTTTGCCATGCCCAAAAACGGGCTATGGTTTAATAATTAAAACAACAAAACAGTGGCGTACGAAAACAACGACAAAAAAATGGAAAGCGTTTACAGCCAGAGGATACGTGCAGGCAAACGCAGGACTTACTTTTTTGATGTAAGAGAAACCCGTGGTAACGATTATTATTTAACTATTACAGAAAGCCGCAAGAAATTTGACAGCGACGGGTATGAGCGGCACAAAATATTTTTATACAAGGAAGACTTCAATAAATTCCTGAAAGGTTTGGAAGAAGCGGTGAATTATGTGAAAACAGAATTAATGCCCGACTTCGATTTTGATGCATTCAACCACGATAACCCGGAAGGGGAAGGTGGCGCACCTGAAGCAACTGCACCAGCAACTCCCGCAGCTCCACAGGCTGAAGCAGCAACTGAAAAAACTGAAACACCTGCCGCTCCGGCTCCAACAGCCGATAATGGCAGTACCGAGGAAGTAGACAAGTGGTAACAACAAACCAAAACTAATTGCTGAAAGCCCTTCAATTTTTTGAGGGGCTTTTTATTTTATCTTACTGGTATAACAGGACGCACTTGCGATGCATTGGGCATTCTGTTAAATGTTGCTGCAAATATTGCTGCATTGGGTATCACAGCTGCAGTTACTTTGTTTGGTACAAAACAGGGCATATTATCCTGCGGCAAGGCATAAGCTTTTCCATCTGCTGTTACAGATAATAGCTGTGCCTGCGGTTTCCCCGGCGTATTAGTAAAAGCGGATGCTGTTACAGGTTGCGCTTTGATAATTTCCTGCAAAGTTTTGGGTGCTGTTGTTTGTGCAGATGCTGCAGAAAATGCGCAGGTAAAAATTGGTATGACAATTGTAATTTTCATGGCAAATACTTTGTTATTAAAATTAAGCTATTATTTTTACTCATATGAAGCAAATCATTCCACTTGTTTTATTGCTGGCAACAGGTTTTGTTGCAAAGGCACAGGTATATAAAATACAAAAAGCATGGGCCTTTGTAACGGAGTCGGCACCGGGCCGGGTTATGACTGATGAGAATGGCAAAGAAATAAAGCCAACACCCATCATGGAACGCTTTATTTATATAGAAACCAATTACAAAACCGAGCCGAAGATCGAAACTGTTTTGTATAATGGTAAAACATACCAGTCCTCGATCAGTGCAGTAACTGACAGTAAACACCTGGCGGGCAGCATTTATTCAAACGGCAAGCCTTTTTATATCACACCCAAAAAGGGAAATAAACTCTGGCGTATCAGCATCACATCCGGTGAAACGGTGCTGCGCAGCAATGAGGCAAAACTCATTACCATCAGAGGCAAGCTGGGCAACAGCAGTTTTAAACAAACGCTGTACACCGAAACAAGGCTCACCGGGCCCGAATACCAGTAATAGTTTACAACGGTATATTACCGTGTTTTTTCCTGGGGCGTTTGGCCACTTTGTTTTCGAGCATGGCAAATGCCTTGATGAGTTTTTTGCGTGTTTCTTTTGGTTCAATCACTTCATCAATAAAACCACGTTCGGCTGCGGTATAAGGATTGGCAAACAGTTCGGCATATTCCGCTTCTTTCTCCAGCAGTTTTTTAGCAGGATCTTCTGCAGCGGCAATTTCATTTTTAAAGATGATCTCGCTGGCGCCTTTTGCACCCATCACCGCAATTTCGGCCGAAGGCCATGCATAGTTCATATCGGCACCAATATGTTTGCTGTTCATTACATCATACGCACCTCCATAAGCCTTGCGTGTGATAACGGTGCAGCGTGGTACGGTTGCTTCACTCAGCGCATACAGCAGTTTGGCGCCATTGGTAATGATGCCATTCCATTCCTGGTCGGTACCGGGTAAAAAGCCGGGTACATCCACCAATACCAGTAAAGGAATATTAAAGCAGTCGCAGAACCTGGTAAAACGGGCGCCCTTTTTCGAGCTTTCAATATCCAGCACACCGGCCAGGCTCATGGGCTGGTTGGCCACAATGCCAATACTTCGTCCGGCAAGCCTTGCAAAGCCCACCACGATATTGTCGGCATAATATTTATGTATTTCAAAGAAAGAATCGGCATCGCAAATACCATCAATTACTTCACGGATATCATAAGGCTGGTTGGCGCTTTCGGGAACAATATTTTCCAGCACTTCCCTTGTTTCATCACCCAGAGTATAAGGAATTTTCTGCAGCACATCTTCACAGTTTTGCGGCATATAGCTCAGCAGTTTTTTTACCTGAGCAATACAGTCCATGTCGTTCACGGCTGTTAAATGTGTAACACCAGATTTGGTGCTGTGCGTGGATGCACCACCCAGTTCTTCGGAACTCACTTCTTCATTGGTAACAGTCTTGACTACGTTAGGACCTGTTACAAACATATAACTGGTGTTCTCCACCATAATGGTAAAATCGGTCATGGCAGGAGAGTACACTGCACCACCGGCGCATGGCCCCATGATGGCAGATATCTGCGGTATCACGCCGGATGATTGCACGTTCCTGTAAAAGATATCGGCATAACCACCCAATGAACGAACACCTTCCTGTATCCTGGCGCCACCGGAATCATTGAGGCCGATCATCGGTGCGCCGGTCTTCATGGCCATATCCATGATGCGGCAAATTTTTTCGGCATGCGTTTCAGAAAGGGCACCGCCAAAAACGGTGAAGTCCTGCGCAAACACATATACCAGCCGGCCGTTCACCGTGCCATAACCCGTTACCACACCATCACCGTAAAACTGCTGGTTTTCCATACCAAAATCTTTGGTGCGGTGTGTAACCAGTGCACCCACTTCTTCAAAAGAACCTGGATCCATCAATAAGTTTACCCGCTCCCTTGCCGTGAGTTTGCCTTTTTTATGTTGTGCTTCTATTCTTTTTTCGCCGCCGCCCAGTTTGCCTTCTTCTAATTTTGTTCTGAGTATTTCTATTTTTGATTTCATGTTGTTGTGTTGTGAATGGTCAATTGTGAATGGTTAATGGTTAATGGTTAATGGTGAGTTGTGAATGGTGAATAATGACTATGAACTATCAACCATCAACTATCAACCCTCAATGCGCCAGCCGCCGTTTCCAGCTGGTAGATTTTACATCGACAAGATTGAGCATTTTCTGTTTTTCCATCATGCATTTTAATGCAACAAAAGCCGCTATCTCTGCATTGGCTTTTTCTTTCTCCCGTATTTTTTCAGGGGTATAATAATTCTTTACAAAATGCGTATCAAAATGGCCGGAGAAGAACGCGTCGTGCTCAAATACAAATGTGCCAAAGGGCAGTGTGGTGGCCACGCCTTCGATCTTGTATTCTTTGATGGCCTCCAGCATTTTTTGAATGGCTTCGGTTCTTGTTTTGCCATGCACCACCAGTTTGGCGATCATGGGATCGTAATAAATAGGAATGGTCATGCCTTCTTCATAACCATCATCCACACGGATGCCTTCGCCCACAGGCCGCACATATTTTGTGAGTGTGCCCACAGAGGGGGTGAAATTATTCAGCGGGTCTTCGGCATACACACGCAGTTCAATGGCATGTCCGTTTGGTTTGATATCGCTTTGTGAAATACCCAGCACTTCGCCTCTTGCAATCCTGATCTGCTGTTCCACCAGGTCAAGCCCGATGATCATTTCAGAAACCGGGTGTTCTACCTGCAGCCGGGTATTCATTTCCAGGAAATAAAAATTCAGTTTGTCATCCACCAAAAACTCCACCGTGCCCGTGCTAACATAGTTACATGATTTGGCCACCATCACGGCAGCTTCGCCGATCTTTTCCCGCATTTCGGGCGTAACGATGGCAGAAGGTGTTTCTTCCACCACTTTCTGGTGCCGGCGCTGAATGCTGCATTCCCGTTCCAGGCCATGTATCACGTTGCCATGTTTATCGGCCACCACCTGCACTTCTATATGGCGGGGCGAGGTAACATATTTTTCAATGAACACCGAGCCATCGCCAAATGCAGCTTTGGCTTCGCTGATGGCACGTTCCATTTGTTCTTTCATATCGGCCGCTTTTTCAACAATACGCATGCCCTTACCACCACCACCTGCAGATGCCTTGATGAGGACGGGATAACCCACTTTTCCGGCAATCTCAATGGCCAGGTCAACATTCTCTATCGCCTTGTCAATACCCGGCACCATGGGAATATTGTAATGGCTCACACATTCTTTTGCAGCAAGCTTGGAACCCATCACACGCATGGCTTCTGGTGTTGGGCCAATAAATTCAATACCGGCATCGGTTACTTTCTGTGCAAAGTCGGCGTTCTCACTTAAAAATCCATAACCGGGATGAATGCCATCCACTTTCAGTTCCTTACAAATTTCAATGATCTTATCCCCGTTCAAATACGATTGTGCCGAAGGGGCAGGGCCCAGGCAAACGGCTTCATCGGCAAACATAACATGCGGTGCATTGCGGTCGGCTTCAGAATAAACAGCCACACTTTTAATACCCATCTTACGGATGGTGCGCATTACCCTGAGCGCAATTTCACCCCGGTTGGCTACTAGTATCTTTTGCATATGTTTAGTTGTAGTTTGTTAGTTGATAGTTGAAGGTTGATAGTTGATGGTTCAAGGTTGATGGTCATTGGGTCATTAAGTTATTGTTCATTGTTGATGACTCATTACTCACAACTGACTACTCACTACTCAACATTGACCATTGGCCATTCACCATTCACCATCATTACTCCAGTTCCACCAGCACCTGTCCCTTATCTACGGCCTGGCCGGCGCTCACTTTTACTTTTTTAATGGTGGCATCGGCATGGATCAGGATACTGTTCTCCATTTTCATGGCAGACAATATCAGCAGCCGTTCTCCTTCCTTCACCTGCTGGCCTTCGGTAACACTTACTTCCAGCACCATGCCCGGCATGGGTGCTTTTACATCCTTGATATGTTTGGTACTGGCGCTGTTAAAGCCCATCTGGTCCAGCATCTGGTCCAGTGCATCCTTGATCTCGATATCGAAGGTTTCGCCATCCACTTCAATTTTTACATGTTTGCCGGTAATATCCGATTCCAGCAAACGGGCATTTACGGAGCGATGGTCTTTAATGAGGTTGAATTCTGTGGAAGATCGTTTTACCATGTCGGCCGCATGTACTGCAGCTTCATCAATGGTAAATTCAAAACCGCCGGCCTTTACCTTGAAGGCATTGTTTTGTTTTGACATACAGCGTGCAATTTTATTTAAAGTTAACTGATTCTTGTTTGTATAAAACCAGTTGTGTTTTAAAACTATAGTAAATCAACAAATTTATGCATGTTAAGTTTAGGCATAATCGGCTGTTGTTGTATGATTATTGTCATTCAATTTTATGATTTGGGGATATGAAATCTGCAACACCCGCCCTTTAATTTGGCGCACCAATTATTCTTTATGCTGCGTAAAAAAATCTTCGGCACATTGCATAATGAGCTGTTCCGCCACCGCGGGCACGAAATTGTAAGGGTGGAAGCCCTGAGTGATGCGGTGTTTGCTTTTTCTGTTTCCCTGCTGGTGGCTGCGCTGGAAGTGCCGCAAACTTTCGAAGAGCTGCGCATTATCCTCAACGGCGCCATTCCTTTCTTTTGTACGGTGGCACTGGTATTTTTGTTCTGGTACCAGCAAAATATTTTCTTCCGGCATTACGGGCTTAATGATTTTTATACCGTGCTGCTGAACCTTGCTTACCTTGCCGTGATATTATTTTATGTATACCCCTTGAAATTTTTATTCTCCTTACTGCTTTCTTCATGGACGGGACTGCAGTTATTTCCCAAGGCGGCCGAAAAACACCAGGCGGTTATCTTCCAGCACGAATTTCCTGCACTTATCATCATCTTCAGCGCCGGGTATTTTGTGATATGGTTTTTACTTTACCTCATGCACCGGCATGCATTGCATTTTGGCAAAAAACTGGAGCTGAATAAATATGAAACCGCTTACACAAAAAAGGAAACAAGGGGCGCTTTATGGAATGCATTGATAGGACTGGCTGCCATTTTGTTTGCATTGCTACATTGGGAACTTGCTTCGGGTTTGTGTTACCTGCTTATTCCCTTACTGCTCTTCATCAACAATAGATTATTTGCAAAACAGCAGCATCATTGATCATTACTGCGGCGCAAAATCATAGAATATCTTCAGCAGGTTGTGTTCCATAGGAACAGTTTCTAAGAAGAATGCCTTTCTTCTCCTGCCATCAATAATTTCAAGCACCGATGTGTTGGGCGGAATGGAACCAAGATTGTTGGCTTCAAATAAAATGGTGTTGGGGCCGGGGTTCAATGTTACGGTAAGGAACTGCGGCGCTTTTTTAACCGGAAAATTTTTTGCCACCCAGTTGCCATTGATATTGATGGAAATGGTATCGCCGTCTTCCACCGCATCATCCCAAATAGCAAGGGTAAGCTGTTTGGAAACTGATTTTACACTGCCCAGCAATTTTTCATTGCTTTGCAAAGGCAGTTCGCCGGGGCCGGGATAAATGTATGGCTGAAACCCGGGATTCTTTTCCTTGTCCTGCTCCAGCGCCAGTTTGATGGCAATGAAAGAAGCGCCGCTGTCATCAGGGTTGTCAAAGTCCAGCACAAATTTTTTCTTATCAAACTCACCCCTGAAATGCGCATAGCTGAGGCTGCTGTTAATGGTATAATCAGGAAAGAATGCAATCACGTTTCCACCTGTATCCACCATGATCTCTTCAGTACGTTCTTTTTTGGAGAGGGGCCATTGCTCAAACAGCACTTTGCCATTGAACACCGCAGATGCCATATCATTTTTACTCAGGCTGGAAACGCTGTAAGCGCCGTATCGTGTGGGAATGTAAACGGTATCGGCCAGCCCGAAATAAACAGGCGAAAGGGAAGGGCTGAGGATTTTTTCTGTATAGGCATCCCGCCATGCGATGGTGCTGATTTTTGCAAACTGCAGGTTGCCGTTGCTTACAAGTTTTTGCAGCGGCTGTGCAGCGCTGTCGGCACCCGGCCGGTTGTTTTGTTTAAATGGCAGGCGGTTGATGCTGAGCTGCAGCTGTCCTTTAGAATCCCTGCCCAGATCAAAACTGCCATTGAGCGGCAGCATATCGAGGTGAAAGGGTTTTTCACTGGCTGCATATTTATTTTTACTGATGCAGAGCTGCCATGCATTTTTCTTTACCAGTAACAATTCGTACAAGCCATAAAAACTGCCGCTTTGGATGCTGATGGCCGCAGGGTAGAGTGTGCCTTTTTCGGCCTGGCCAATTTTAAGTTCAATGCAAACCGGTTTATTGCCGCCGGTTTCCAGTTGCCATATGCCGCTGAAAATATCTGTTTGCGCCCGTATACACGAACAAAGCAGGACGAAGCATATCAGCAGTACTGTTTTCAACGGTTGACAATTGCCCTGTAAGATAGAAATTAATTGGTGCTTTTAAGAAGCCGCTGCATTGTTAAATATTTTGAACGGCAGCCTTCCTCTTTTTTAAAACTGTAATTTTAGGTACCATGAAAAAACGATTACCGCTATTCGCAACCGCCCTTTTTGCGGGCATTATCACATTACTGTTTGTTGCGCCCGCCCGCGGCCAGCAGTACGACTGCAACAATACTTTTACTGTATTTAAGATGGATTTTGGAGATGACAGCAAGCCTGTTGAACTGCAGCAAACCTACGTGCGGAAGTTTTATAACAGGATCAACGGACAGTGCCCGAACGACGGGGAGTACAGTTATGTTTCTTCCACCAGTGACTGTTACAGCGGGCACTGGTTCAATGTGCCGAAAGATCATACGCCGGGAAGCCAGCGTGGCCGTATGATGCTGGTAAATGCGGCACCGGATCCATCACCTTTCTTCTCTTACCTTATTACAGGTTTAACAGATAATGCGCATTACACTTTCAGCGCCTGGTTTTTGAATGTATGCCGGCCTAATGCAGAATGCACTTCCACGCTGCCTTCCATCAGGGCCACGGTGTCGTTCGACCGTAAAGTATTTGCCTCGCTGCAATCTGGCAATATCGATTTCTCCGGGCCAACAGGCTGGAAACAATATACCGGGGAATTTGACCTGCCTGCAGGTGTAACTTCCTGCGTGATCATGATGGAAACAATGGCAAATGGTGGCTGTGGCAATGATTTTGCCATGGACGACGTTGAACTCCGTTTATGCAGGAGGAAAATAGCAGCGGTAAAACCGGTTGCTGTATTAGCGCCTCCTGAAAAACCCATTATAAAACCAGTTGAAACAAAGCCGGTAGTAAAACCTGTTGTAAAACCTGCGGCCCCGGAACCCCGGCCGATTACAAAAAACAATACACCTGCAAAAAAAGAAGAGGAGCGCAAGCCGGCAGAAAAACCGTTAGTGATAAAATCTTCAATTGTAACCCCGGCACCGCCGCCATTGCAAAACAGGGATAACATCATTGCGAAAGCAATTGAAACAGCTGCTGATGAACTGGAAATAAAGTTGTACGATAATGGCGAGATAGATGGTGATACGGTTTCGATCTTTCATAACAATATGCCTTTGCTGATGCATAAGGGGCTTTCTGACAAACCGATCACTTTTAAAATTTCGGTCAATGCTGCTGAGCCGCATCATGAACTTGTGATGGTGGCCGATAACCTGGGCAGCATCCCTCCCAATACTTCTGTAATGATCATCACTTCCAGAAACCGCCGGTATGAAGTGAGTCTTTCCTCATCTGAAAAACAAAATGCCAAAGTGGTGATCGATCTTATAAAAGAATGATGTTTTAAAAGGTACTGCGCTGTTAGTATCATGGATGCAGCGGTCAATCATTCCTATGACGGTCATCATGGCTGCTGCAAAAGCTAACAGGTAGTTTTATGCTGAGGTCATGTATAAAACTGCCGTATGAAAAGATGGTTGCTATATGGTTTCACTGCCTGCGCATTGCATGCCTGCGAAACACCCGCCGGAATCTTTATTACCAAAGAGTTTGAAGCCAATAACCGTTCATCCACCATCGATATGCACAGCCTGGGCTCAGGTAAAATTGAATTGCTGGGTTACAGGCAGTTCACCGATTCTGTATTTGCATCATCAGAAACAGACAGTGTTGTAAATTTTGGATTGTTTTTTCCAAGGCAAATAATACGAAAATCGGTCTACAGCCATGTTTTTATACTGGGAACCGAAACAGCCACATGTCTGGTGCGTTACGATGGCATTGTAGAAAGTTTTAAAACAGAACCCGCGATGTTTCAGCCCGGCAAATCACAATCACTTCAACAGCAGGAAACTTTTAGAACAACAAATGCACTGCTGCGGGGTACTATAACATACAGTAACGCATTGTGCCCGTTTTTTTATAAAGATCATGAAGGCTGGTTGGTGTTGCATGCCGACAGCTTTAAACTAAAACCCATTTACCAGGCTGAAGGCAAAATACTGCAGACATTGATTGGGGTGCAGCTTTTAAAAAACGATACCGTTTATGCCGCCGTACACAGTTTAACAGGCTTAAGTAAAAAGAAAGCTTTTTTATACAGCAGGGCAACGGCAGATGAACAGCTTGTAATGGCAGCCTATATTGCTGTTATAGCCCGGTATTTATAAACAGGTTTATAAAAAAGCCCCGCTTCAGCGGGGCCCGGATAAACCTTATTTTGTTCTAGAACAATTTTTCCTGAGGGGGCTTTATACCCTGCAGACGGATATAAATAGTTGTCTGGCCACGGTGGTGCGTCTGGTGCTCAAATGTTTTAATCATCATGGCATAGCGGGTTTGTTCCATACCAAACACTTTTTTCTTTTCACCCCATTTGTTCAGGTCGCTGTTCTTTACCGCGTTGATGCAGTAGTCATAACTGGCGTTTACGAAATACATCACGGAGTCTTTGCTTTGTGCGCCGGCACTGTGTTCCAGGTCGCGGGCGGCCCAGGCTGGTTTGGCATCATCACTGGCATTGCTCATTAAAAAAACATTGCCTCCCGCCAGGTGCAGCAGTTGCTGCGCAAAACTGCGGATGCTGTCCTGCGCCTTAAAGCCATATTTATTGGCGGGCATGGTATTCATGTATTCAATAGTGTAGGCCTTGGCCCGTTCCCATTCTTTTACCATTTGTGCTTTGATGTCTTCGGTGGTTAAAGCCTGTGCAGCGGCTTTATTGGTGAATGTTGTTGCAGCGCAAACAAGTGCGGCAATAGCAATAATCTGTCTCATAAAAAAAGTTTTAGGGGTTAATAGTACACAAAATTTTTGTGTTCGCTAAATTGTTTTTTTTTGAAAGTAACGGCAAAATAACAACAAAGGTTGCCATGGGTAACCTTGTTTATAAATGTTGGTCTTTAAAAGATCAGTTCATTTTTTCTTCCAGCTCCATCACTTTTTCAAACACCACTTCATACTCAGCATTCAGCTTGGCTAATTCAGTATCTGCATTTTTATAGTCAGATTCTGCCTTTACAAATTTCGACTTATCGTTGTAAGTGGCGGGATCGGCCAGTGCGGCTTCCAGTGCTGCTTTGGTTTTATTGAGCTGCGCTATCTTTTCTTCCAGCTGTGTAAAACGGTTCTTTTGTTTTTGCAGTTCCTTCTTTAGCTCCTTGTCTATTGCTGTACCGGAGGCAGGTTTATCGTTGTTCGTTGGACGTTGTTCGGCAGTCTGTCTTCCGTCGTCAGTCGTCGCTGCGGCAACATTTCCCGCCTTTGGCTGGTTGCTTTCCTTTATCAACTTTTCACCTTTATCAACCTTTCCCTCTTTCCTCATCTCCGCTTCCCTGCGTTCTTTCCAGTCTTCCCACTCTTTATAACTGCCTTTGAACTCCCTTATCTTATGTTCATCAATCTCCCATATCTTATTGGCGATCTTGCTGATGAAATAACGGTCGTGGCTCACCAGTACCAGCGTGCCTTCGTATTTGTTTAATGCTTCCACCAGCAGGTCAACCGAGTGCATGTCAAGGTGGTTGGTAGGTTCATCCAGTAATAAGAAGTTGGCCTTGCTCACAATGGTTTTAGCCAGCGCCACACGGGCCTTTTCACCACCGCTCAGTACCTTAATGCGTTTCTCCACATCATCGCCACTAAATAAAAAGCAACCCAGCAGCTGGCGCAGTTCCAGATCGTTTTTACCACTGCCGCAACGCTGCATTTCTTCCAAAATGGTATAATCTAAATTCAGGGCTTCCAGCTGGTGTTGCGCATAAAAACTTTGCACCACGTTATGACCGGGTATGCGTTCGCCGTTATTCACCGGTTCGGTGCCCCCAATGATACGGAGTAAGGTACTCTTACCCTTACCGTTGGCACCAATCAGTGCCACTTTATCGCCGCGGTCAATTTCTGCACCCGTGTTTTCCAATATTTTCAGGTCGCCAAAACTTTTGCTTACATGTTTTAAGGTACTTACAATTTTACCGGGTGTTTTATCCACGGTAAAATTCATGCGTATGTTGGGGCGTTCAATCTCCACGTTCTCTATACGCTCCAGTTTATCCAGTTTCTTAATAATACTCTGTGCCATGGCGGCCTTGCTGGCTTTTGCCTTAAAGCGTTCGGCCACGCGGCTTTGCTGGCGGATATAATCCTGCTGGTTTTCGTAAGCCTTTTGCTGAATATCCACCCGCAGGGCTTTTTCAGTTTCGTAATAACTGTAGTTGCCGGTGTAAAAATGCAGTTCCTGCTGGTACAATTCAACGATCTTGGTCACCATACGGTCGAGGAAAAAACGGTCGTGGCTCACAATCACCACAGCGCCCTGGTAATGCGCCAAATATTTTTCCAGCCATTCAATACTGGGCAGGTCAAGGTGGTTGGTAGGTTCATCCAGCAGCAGCACATCGGGATGCTGCAAGATCATTTTTGCTAAAAGCACACGCATACGCCATCCGCCACTGAACAGTTTGTATGGTTTGCCCAGGTCGGCATTGGCAAAGCCAAGGCCCTGCAGAATTTCTTCTGTTTTATGATGGATATTATAACCGTCCAGCACATCCATTTCGTGCAGTTTTTCGGCGTAGTCGTGCGCCAGTTTTTCGTCGCCGGTGCGTTCCAGTTCCTTGCCAATTTCTTCAATTTCCTTTTCCAGCTGACGCACCCGCTCAAAAGCACCAAGCGCTACTTCCAGGATGGAATCGTCGGTATCAAATCCCAATAAATCCTGGTGCAAAAAACCAATGGTGGTCTCACGGCCTTTTTCCACCGTGCCCTTGCTAGGCGAGTATTGGTTGGTGAGCACTTTTAGTAAAGTCGATTTCCCTGTTCCGTTATAGCCAATGAGGCCAATGCGTTCGTTGGGCTGTATATGCCAGGTGGCATCTTCCACAATGGTACGGGCGCCAAATTCAAATGTTACGTTTTGCAGTCCAAGCAGCATAGCTCTGTTTTTTAATCTCGAATTTGTGAATATGCAATATCGAATGTTTTTTGAGTTGTGGCATTAAGCTTTGAAGGCAGCAGCCTTAAAAACATTCGAAATTTGCCATAATCATATCCGACATTCTTATTTGGCTGCAAAAGTATGTTAATCATTAAACTTTTTAAAGCGATTATGGTTATACAGTTAACTTTGCCAAAATTTTTACACTATGATAAAAAAGATACTGCTTTTGTTACTGGTTCTCATTCTTGGTGTGGCAGGTTATGTATGGTATAAATTCAGCACCGAAAAAGGCGGCGGGTTTGAAGGGGAGAAGGCAAAAAAACTGGAGATCAAATCTTCCACACCGGTATTTGACGAAGGCATTGCATCAATGATGACTTCTTATTTTACCATGCAGGATGCTTTTGTAAATGCAGATACGGCCAGTGCCAAAACAGCCTGTGCGGCCATGATAAAAGTGATTGACAGTTTAAAGACGGATGAACTTAAGAGTGATTCTTCGGGTCTTATCAATACGGTGGCGCAGTTCCTGTCTGATGTAAAGTCAAACGCCGCCAGCCTGCTGCAGCAAAGCCAGATAAAAGAAATGCGGCAGGATTTTCACCAGGTAAACCAGCAACTGTATGCCCTGTTAAAAACAATTAATTATAAAGGCAGCACTTTGTACTGGGAAAATTGTCCTATGGCTTTTGACGGAGATAAGGAAGCTTATTGGCTGGATACAAAAAGCGGCGACAATAAAATGAACCCTTACCTCGGCAAAAATGACCCCAAATTTGGCAGTGCCATGCTGCATTGCGGTGAAGAAAAAGATTCGGTAGTGGCTAAATAATACTGCCGGTAATTCATATTGTGCGGGGCAAATAATTTAAGCTTATGAAAATGAAATGGCTTTTACTGTTGCTGGCATGCTTACCATTTTGTATGCAGGCACAGCAAAAAAATCCAACGGTAACCAAATACACTATCAGCGGTTTTGTACGTGATTCTTTAAGCGGCGAAACACTGATTGGTGCCAACGTGGTGGTAAATGGAAAATCACGTGGGATCAGCAGCAACCAGTACGGTTTTTACTCCTTAACGCTGGAAGCGGGTGATTATGTGATCGCATGTTCCTTCATAGGTTTTCAGCCCAAATTATACGCAGTAAAACTGGATGGTAACAAGCAGCTCAATATCGAACTGATCCCAAGGGTGAATCTTTCGCAGGAAGTGGTGGTTGCCACCAAAAAACGCGATGCCAATGTGAAAAATGCACAAATGGGTAAGTTCACGCTGCCCATTGAACAGATAAAAACCATTCCCGCATTTTTAGGGGAAGTGGATTTGCTGAAAACCATCCAGCTGTTACCGGGTATTCGCAATGCAGGCGAGGGCAGTGCCGGATTGTATGTGCGTGGCGGGGGGCCCGACCAGAACCTGATATTGCTGGATGATGCACCCGTGTATAATACGGGGCATTTATTCGGCTTCTTTTCCATTTTCAATTCAGATGCGATTAAAAATGTTTCACTCATCAAAGGAGGTATGCCGGCGCAATATGGCGGCCGCCTCAGCAGTGTGCTGGATGTTGCCATGAAGGAAGGCAATAACCAGAAATACCAGGTGGAAGGAGGTATTGGTTTGATAGCATCCCGTGTTTCCATACAGGGACCGCTTAAAAAAGACAAGGCTTCTTTCATTGTATCGGCAAGGCGAACCTATATTGATGCACTTACCAAACCATTTTTAAAAAAGACCAGCCAGTTCTATGGCTCCGGTTATTATTTTTATGACCTGAACGCAAAAGTAAATTACCGTTTCAGCGAAAAAGACAGGCTGTATCTGAGTGGTTATTTTGGCCGCGACGTATTTGATTTTGTAAATGGCCGCCAGAGTTTGAATGTGAACATCCCCTGGGGTAATGCAACCGGTACTTTGCGCTGGAACCATGTTTTCAACAAAAGATTGTTTGGCAATACCACTGCAGTATATAACGATTATAACTTCACCTTCAAGGCGGCACAAAATAATTTTGAAGTAAAGCTGGCATCGGGCATCCGCGACTGGAGTATCAAGCAGGATTTTGACCTGTATCCTTTTACCGGTCATAAGATCAAATTTGGGGGAATCTACACGTACCATACCTTCACCCCATCTGTTGTAAGCGGTAAACAGGATTCTGTGGTGTTCAAACCCAATAATGCGCAAATAAAATATGCCAATGAAGTGGGTGTGTATGTGCAGGACGACTGGGAACTAAGCGACAAACTGAAAGTAAATGCCGGTTTGCGCTACAGTGGTTTCCAGCAGGTGGGCAAATACAAAATCTATAAAACGGATGATAATGGCAACCGTTTGGACAGTACCGTTTATGGCAGGGGCGAAGCTGTAAAAACATACGGTGGTTTTGAACCAAGGCTCACCATACGTTATGCCATTAACGACGAAACCTCTATCAAGGCATCTTATACCCGTAACCTGCAATACATACACCTGGTGAGTAATGCGGGTACAACGCTGCCGACGGATATCTGGGTGCCCAGCACCTATAAAGTGAAACCGCAGATCAGTAATTTATATGCAGCAGGACTGTTCAAAAATTTCAAGGATAATATGTATGAAACCTCGCTGGAGCTGTACTATAAACAAATGCAGAACCAGATAGAGTACCAGGAAGGCTATACACCCAATACGCTGGAAGATACCGAGAACTTTTTTACGTTTGGCAAGGGCTGGAGTTATGGTGCCGAGCTGTTCGTGAATAAAACAAAGGGCAAACTCACCGGCTGGATCGGTTATACTTTAAGCTGGACCTGGCGCCAGTTTGCCGCACTGAATTTTGGAGAGAAATATCCTGCCAAGTACGATCGCAGGAACGACCTGAGCGTGGTGGCATCTTACGAAGTGAATAAGAAGTGGAAAGTTTCTGCCGCCTTTGTATACGGAAGCGGCAATGCAGCCACGCTGCCACAGCGTTTTTATATTATCGACGGGGTGTTAACACAGGAATACAGCCGCATTAACCAGTACCGGTTGCCCTCTTATCACCGGCTCGACCTGTCGGCCATTCTCACACCCAAAAAGAATGAACACCGTAAATGGAAAACAGAATGGGTTTTCAGCATTTACAATACCTACAGCAGGCAAAATCCTTACTTTATTTATTTTGACCAGGATGGCAGTGCATTGAATGGCACACTGAAAATACAGGCGAAACAGGTTTCATTATTCCCCATCATTCCGGCAGTAACCTGGAACTTCAAATTCTAAACCATTCTCCCAACATTCATCTTCCCCAATACAAAAATACCCCGGTTTCCCGGGGCATTGTTTGTTGACTGTAGAGTTCGGATTAAGAACTGTCTTTAGTATTTTTTATCGAACGAATGTATAGTAAGTTTCCACTGTTGCGCCGGGGAAAGCCGGGTCGTTATTGCTGGTGTTTCTTGCCGTAAATAAGTAATCGGTAAGGGTGAGCATTTTCCAGCGGTAGGTGGTAATATTTGAAACTGCAATTACAGAATCAGCGCCCTTGGTGGTATATGTACCGGTTTCGGCCACTGATGATTTGTATTTATAAGTGAAAAGTTTTGTGCCGTTATCAAAACTGGCTGTATTGGCGCCGCCGTTGGAAAGAATACTGTCTTTAAGGAAAACGCCGCCATAATATAATTTAACCTGAACGCGGTTAATATACCAGTTGCCTGCAATGGCATCTATGGATTTGTTGGAAGCAGCTTCATCTTTTTTGCATGAGGTAAACATCGAAGCAGATAAAAGGATGCCGGATAAGACTGTAACCAGAGTAAAGTTTTTCATTCCTGAAATATTGGTTACGCATATAACGGCGGCTTTTATATTTTATTGTGTGCGTTTGGGCTTATGCACAAAACGGATGGCGCCGCTTTTTTGAAGGTCGGATGAAATACGCACTTCATACCTGTTATCGCCGTCGGTTACCACCATTAAAGCCGTATTTGGCGGAATAGCCCCTAAATTTTCTGCATACATTACCAGTTCATTCACATCCTTTGCATCGTCCACATTCAGGGTAAGGCTAATGGCTTTATCGCTCAGCCGCTTGTGTGCCAGTAATAATTTACCATTGAAGAAAAGCGAAATAGTGTCCCCGTCAATATCTCCATTATCATACAGATCCACTTTAAAAGCGTCTTTTTCTATCTCAATGGTCTTTAAAAGATCAGAACTTCTTTTTTCAAACGGTTTATCCACAACCACGGTTTTTTCTTCTGGTTTCTTTTCTGCCGGAACAACAGGTGCATCCACTTTTGCTATTTCTTTTTTAGCGGGGCTGTCGTTTTTAACTACAGGAGGCGATGGCTTAGCCGCTTTGGGCTGTGCTTTTACTACAGGCGGTGCCGGGTTTACCGGAACCCTGGTATTATTTTTATCCTTAAATGAAGGTGTATTACTTTTTGCAACCGGGGGTTTGGGTGCCGGGGTACGGTTTTTCTTATTGAATGAAAAAGTGTTGTTGATCAGCCTGCGGCTAAGCGTGGTGGCTCCCCAGCCGCAACCACCTTTTTGCGGGTTATAAGGAGAGGTTTTCCAGTCGCCTTTCAGTAATTCCCGGCCTTCTTCCTTATCGTAATAAAGAATATGGGTTTGCAGGCAGTCGCGCCAGTCGGGCGGGGTAGATCCTTTCACCCTTTCCGTTTCATTCACTACAATTTTCTTTGTCTTTTTATTATAACTGCCGTTGAGGTTGCAGATTACGAAGAAACGGCGGTTCTCAAAATAGGTATAGGAAGTACCCGACACGGTTTCGCCGTTGATCTGCAGCTCCAGTACGTATTCGGTACTGCCGCCCGTAATATCAATATTATTGCCGCCTTCATTAAAATAACCATGCCATTGCCCGTCGATGGACTGGGCATTTCCAGCACTGATGCAGATGGCCAGTAAGAGTAAAAAAGTAAATTTTTTCATCGTCTTCGAAGTCGCTTTTACAAAATTATATGCATAATGATTGCTGAAGTCTGCAAATCATTATTTATTATCTATAATACTTCGTTAAATTTGCAGCCTGAATAAAAGCAAAGGCAGAGAATAAAGATATGATAAAGATAACATTACCCGATGGCGCTGTAAGGGAATACCAGCCCGGAACATCCGCACTGGATGTGGCTAAATCCATCAGCGAAGGTTTGGCAAGAAAAGTACTGGCTGCAAACGTAAATGGTGAGGTATGGGACGCCACAAGACCCATCCATTCCGATGCTGCATTAAAATTACTCACGTGGGATGATACGGATGGCAAATCAACCTTCTGGCACTCTTCAGCTCACTTAATGGCCGAAGCGGTGGAAAGCATGTTTCCCGGTGTAAAATTCTGGGTGGGGCCTGCTATTGAAAAAGGTTTTTATTACGATATGGATCTGGGCGACCGCAAGCTGAGTGAAGAAGACCTGGCCACACTTGAAAAAAAGATGAATGAACTGGCAAAGCAGAAGAATGCTTATATCCGCAAGGAAATTTCAAAAGCCGATGCCGTAAAATATTTTGAAGATAAAGGAGATGAATACAAGCTGGACCTGCTGGGCAACCTGGAAGATGGCGGCATCACTTTTTATACACAGGGAGGTTTTACCGATTTGTGCCGCGGGCCGCATATTCCTGATACCGGTTTTATTAAAGCCATTAAATTAATGAGCGTTGCCGGTGCATACTGGAAAGGTGATGAAAAGAACAAACAGCTTACCCGTGTGTATGGAGTTACTTTCCCTGCACAAAAAGAGCTGGACGAATACCTGGCCATGCTGGAGGAAGCTAAAAAACGCGACCACCGCAAACTGGGTAAGGAGCTGGGCATTTTTACCATGGATGATGATGTAGGACAAGGTTTGCCTTTATGGATGCCCAACGGCACCATCATCATAGAAGAGCTGGAAAAACTGGCCAAGCAAACCGAACAGGATGCAGGGTATAAGCGTGTGGTAACACCGCATATTGCAAAAGAAAGCATGTACCTCACCAGTGGTCACCTGCCGTATTATGCCGACAGTATGTTCCCTGCCATGGAAATGGATGGGGAGAAGTATTATTTGAAGGCGATGAACTGTCCGCACCACCACAAAATTTTTGATGCAGAACCCAAGAGTTATAAAGACCTGCCATACCGCATAGCGGAATACGGTACCTGTTACCGTTATGAGCAAAGTGGTGAATTGTTTGGTTTGATGCGGGTGCGCTGCCTGCACATGAACGATGCCCATATTTACTGTACTAAAGAACAGTTTGCATCAGAATTCAGGGCGGTAAATGATATGTACCTGAAGTACTTCAAGATTTTTGGTGTAGATAAATATGTAATGCGGTTAAGCCTGCACGACCCGGAAAAATTAGGGCAGAAGTATATCAACGAACCGGAGTTGTGGGTAGAAACCGAAGAACTGGTACGAAATGTTTTGATTGAAAGCAATATTCCTTTTGTGGAAGTGAAGGGCGAAGGTGCATTTTACGGACCCAAGATCGATGTGCAGATATGGAGCGCTATTGGCCGGGAATTTACACTTGCCACCAACCAGGTGGATTTTGCACAGGGCCGCCGTTTTAAACTGAGTTTTACCAACCAGCATAACCAGCCCGAAGTGCCGCTGATCATTCACCGTGCGCCGCTGGGCACACACGAACGTTTCATTGGATTTTTGCTGGAACACTATGCCGGTAAATTCCCCACATGGCTGGCCCCGATGCAGGTGAAAATTCTGCCGATCAGCGATAAGTTCATGGATTATGCAAATACTATTTTGAATAAACTGAAAAAAGCAGATATTCGTGCAGAAATTGACGACCGGAACGAGAAAATAGGCAAGAAAATCCGAGATACAGAGCTGGCAAGAGTGCCGTATATGCTGGTGGTTGGAGAAAAGGAAATGAATGAAGGAAAAGCGGCAGTGCGCAGGCAGGGTAAAGGTGATTTAGGCGCTAAAGATGTGGATGCCTTTATTGCAGAAGTAAAAGAAGAAATAGCTGAAAGAAAAGCTGAATAAATAACAAAAGTACAAGTGAGTGACACAACGATGCTGAACAAAGTTGCTGTTGCCGGTACCATAAAACAACATTGTAAACTAAAAATTGTAAATGGCATTTCCTCCAAGGCCCCCCAGGGGCGCATTTAATCCCCGTTTTAGAAAAGAACAGCAACAGGAACACAAAACCAACCACATGATCCGTGTACCGGAAGTAAGGCTGGTTGGCGAGAATGTTGAGGTGGGTGTTTATCCTACTGCACAGGCTTTAAAAATAGCACAAGACCAGGCGCTTGACCTGGTGGAGATTTCTCCCGGTGCTAATCCCCCGGTTTGTAAGATCATCGATTACAATAAGTTTTTGTACGATGAGAAGAAGAAGAAAAAAGAAATGAAGGCGAAATCCAAAACCAGCGAGGTGAAGGAAATTCGCTTTACACCCAATACCGACGATCACGACTTTGAATTTAAAGTAAAGCATGCCGAAAAATTCCTTTCGGAAGGCGATAAGGTAAAAGCGCATGTACAGTTCAAGGGCCGTGCCATCATGTTCAAGGAAAGGGGCGAGCTGTTGTTATTGAAATTTGCCGACCGTTTAAAAGATGCGGGTGCGCTGGAAGGCATGCCCAAAATGGAAGGTAAGCGTATGCATATTATGCTGGCGCCAAAATCAAAAACAGCCAAGAAAAAAGAGAAGACGGCTGAATAATATTTCAGCGTTCCATAAAAAAGGAGCAACCTGTGGTTGCTCCTTTTTGTTTATGGGGTTCCCCATCCTTCCAAAGGTTAAAGGTTGCAAACCCTGTAAATCACCGCATTTGTTTGTATGCGTTGATGAGTCCGTTAGTGGAAGTATCGTGGCTGCTCACGCTGTCAGTATGCTGCAGTTCGGGTAAAATTTTATTGGCAAGTACTTGGCCCAGTTCAACGCCCCATTGATCGAAGCTGTAAATATTCCATATTACACCCTGTACAAAAATTTTGTGTTCATACAATGCCACCAGTTCCCCGAGTGTAAATGGCGTAACCTTTTTTAGCAGGAAGGAGTTGGTGGGACGGTTGCCTTCAAAAACACGGTAAGGGTTTTCGTGAGCCGTACCATTCATGAGGGCTTCTGTTTGCGCAAAGAAATTGCTTAAGAGTTTTTGATGATGATCGCCAACCGGGTTATGACTGATGGCGGGGGCAATAAAATCGCAGGGAATCATTTGAGTGCCCTGGTGTATCAGCTGGTAAAAAGCATGCTGGCCGTTGGTGCCGGGCTCTCCCCATATAACCGGTCCGGTAGTATAGGAAACCCTGTTACTGTTACGGTCAATGTACTTGCCATTGCTTTCCATATTTCCCTGCTGGAAGTATGCTGCAAAACGGTGCATGTACTGGTCGTACGGAAGGATGGCTTCGGTAGGTGCGTTATAAAAATTGCAATACCATATACCCAGCAAGGCCATGATAACCGGAATGTTTTTATCAAAAGCTGCATTGCGGAAATGCATATCAGCAGCATGCGCACCTTTCAGCAGTTCTTCAAAATTGTTATAGCCAATGGTAAGCGCAATGGATAAGCCAATAGCACTCCATAAACTGTAGCGGCCGCCCACCCAATCCCAAAATGCGAACATATTTTCAGCAGCGATCCCAAATTTCACCACTTCTTTTTCATTGGTGCTGAGTGCGGCAAAATGTTTGGCAACAAAGTGCTCTTCTTTTGCATACTCCAGGAACCAGCTGCGGGCAGTATGCGCATTGGTCATGGTTTCCTGTGTGGTGAATGTTTTACTGGCAATTAAGAACAGGGTTTCATCAGCTGTAACTTTCTTCAAGGTTTCGGCAATATGTGTGCCATCCACATTGCTTACAAAATACGTTTGTATGCCTTCCACCCAGTATGGTTTCAGCGCTTCGGTTACCATTACAGGGCCTAGGTCGCTTCCGCCAATACCAATATTTACGATGTATTTAATCTTTTTACCGGTATAACCTTTCCATTCGCCTGAATGGATATTTGTGCAAAACTGCTGCATTTGTGCCAGCACTTTTTTTACTTCAGGCATTACATCGGTTCCGTCGGTCACCACCGGCTGTCCGCTAAAATTGCGCAATGCGGTATGCAATACGGCCCTGTTTTCGGTGGCGTTTATTTTTTCGCCGTTGAACATGGCTTCAATACCTTCTTTCAGCCCGCATTCGGCAGCAAGCTGCAGCAGCAATGAAATGGTTTCGCCGGTTATGATGTTCTTGGAATAGTCGAATAAAATATCATCCAGCTGTACACTGTATTTGCTGAAGCGGCTGCTGTCTGTTGCAAACAGTTCTTTCATATGCACCGGTTTCATTGCTGTGTAATGCTGCTGTAAAGCCTGCCATGCAGGCGTGGAGGAGGGGTTGGTTGTAGGAAACATTGATTGTAACTATTAAATTTTCGCGAAGGTAAATGACCGTTTATAAACTTTCAATAACAGCAATCAGTTTTTGCACCATTTGAGGACTAACATCAAGATGGGTGACCATTCTTACCTGTGTGGCAGAAATGGGCAGGCAAAGAATATCATCTTTTTTCAACCGTTCGCAAAATTCAGCGGCCGTATAATCTTTTTTGATTTCGAAGATGAGAATGTTGGTTTCAACCGGGTAAATGGTGCCGGTGAAATCTTTTTTTATTAACGCTGCAGCAATTTGTTTGGTATGCAGGTGATCTTCTTCCAGCCTGAGCGTGTTATGTTCCAGCGCAAATATTCCCGCTGCGGCAAGGTAGCCGGCCTGGCGCATGCCTCCACCAAATACTTTTCGCACACGCCTTGCTTTTTTTATGTAATCAGCTTTACCCAGCAAAACACTTCCCACCGGGGTGCCCAGTCCTTTACTCAGGCAAAGCGAAATACTGTCGAAAATTGCTCCATACTGTCGGGGTGTTTCATTCTTTGCAACGAGGGCATTGTATAACCTGGCGCCGTCCAAATGAAGGTTTAATTTATTTTTTAAGCAGAGCTCTTTAATCTTTTGGATTTCAGAAAATTCATAACAACTGCCACCTCCGCGGTTTGCCGTATTTTCGAGGCTTACCAAACTGGTGCGTGCCTTATGCACATCATCCGGGTTAATAGCTTCCAGCACCTGTTCAGCGGTAATTCTTCCAAAATTACCTTCAATGGGTTTTACCTGGCAGCCACTGTTGAAGGCAATACCGCCGCCTTCGTAAATGTAAACATGACTCAGTTTATCGCAAATCACTTCATCACCCGGCTGGGTATGGCATTTTATTGCAATTTGATTGGTCATGGTACCACTGGGACAAAAAAGGCCGGCTTCCATGCCAAAAAGTTCAGCAGTCATTGATTCAAGCCTGTTTACTGACGGGTCTTCGCCAAAAACATCGTCTCCAACAGGTGCTTTGAACATGGCGTCGAGCATTGCGGGGGATGGCTTAGTAAACGTGTCGGAGCGGAGGTCGGTTATCATTCCTGAATATTATGGGTAAATAAAGCTGAAAGTTACGACAGTGTGTTAATAATCAGTAATCAATAATAAGTAATGAGGGGCTGACCGTGAATTGTGAATGGTCAATTGTGCGTATTGCCAATAACTACGACGATGAACCATGAACCATTGGCCGTAAAAGAGGCTTTTTCTTTCCCCCAATTGCCCCTTTTTTTAACCAAGGGCTATGAAATACGGCTTTTGCGGCGTAAATTTGCAGCCGTTTAGAAGGATTTTGTGCATTAACCATTCATTTGCAACATTTTCCCCAACAAATGAGTCTATATAGTGTTAAAAACACAGTAATACAATAAAATGAGGCAACTTAAGATCGCAACGCAGATTACCAACCGTGATTCACAAGCGGTTGAAAAATATCTGCAGGAAATTTCAAAGATTTCGATGATTACTCCTGAAGAGGAGACCATTTTGGCCCAAAAGATCAAAATGGGAGACCAAAGAGCATTGGACAAACTGGTTCAGGCGAACCTTCGTTTCGTGGTTTCGGTTGCAAAACAGTACCAGCACCAGGGTCTTTCGCTCAGCGATTTGATTAACGAGGGTAACCTCGGCTTGATTAAAGCGGCACAACGCTTCGATGAAACCAAGGGTTTCAAATTCATTTCATACGCGGTATGGTGGATCCGCCAGTCCATTTTACAGGCGTTGGCAGAGCAGGGCAGATTAGTCCGCCTGCCTCAAAACAAAATTGGCACCTACAACAAGGCTAACAAAGCTTACATGGCTTTTGAACAGGAACATGAGAGAGAGCCAAGTACAGAAGAGCTGGCAGAATTACTGGAGATGAGTGAAACGGAGATCAACAACATTTTTCAAAGCAACACCCGTCACACATCGCTGGATGCACCTGTGCACGAAGCGGAGGATGTGGCCATGGGCGATTTGCTGAAAGGTGGCGATGAAACCGATGAGGATGTAATGCATGATTCATTAAAAAATGAGATCCGCCGGGTTTTAAAATCATTAAGCCCGAGGGAAGCAGAGATCGTGAATGCTTATTTCGGACTCGATGGGGAAAATGGTGTTACCATTGAGCAAATTGGACAGAAATATGACCTGACCAAGGAGCGTATCCGCCAGATCAAGGAAAGGGCGATCAAACGTTTACAGAAAGCCCGTTACAGCGGTGCATTAAAAGCCTACTTGGGCTAATATCATTTTGATGGGTTACTTGTAAGATCCTCCTTGTAATAAAAGGAGGATTTTTTTTGAACCTGTGGCTGGCAGAATTGTTTAAACAATTAACAAATGGGTGAAGCCATTTTGAAACCTGTATTTTAATTTTGTACAACCATGAAGAAACTGATTGTTGCCATCATTTTACCCTCTTTGTTTTTTGCATCCTGCGAAAAGAATATTGATTTTAAGCTAGACAGTGCCGGGAAGGTACTGGTGGTGGATGCCCGTATTGAAAATGGACAGGCCCCGGTGGTGGTACTCACCAAAAGCCTTGATTATTTTGGAAAGATAAGCCCGGAGATACTCATAAATTCCTTTGTGCATAATGCTGATGTGCAAATGAGCAATGGGACTGTAAATCATAAACTGAAAGAATACACCATATCATTGGGCGGAGGTTACAATCTTTCATATTACAGTATCGATTCGGCAAACCTGGCCACCGCTTTTTTGGGTCAGTTTAATAAACAATACACACTTGCAATAACTGCAGAAGGAAAAACGTACAGTGCAAAAACGAACATTCCACTGCTTACCAAATACCCGGATTCGATGTGGTTCAAAAAAGCACCGCTCAATCCCGATACAAATACAAGGGTGTTAATGGTGAAAGCCACTGATCCGCCAGGGCTCGGTAATTATATCCGCTACTTTACCAAAAAGAACAGTGGCAGTTTTTTACCGGGCGCAAACTCTGTTTTTGACGATGCTATTATAGATGGTATTACGTATGAGTTGCAGGTGGATCCTGGGGTTGACCGCAATAACCCCGTTGCGTACGACAGTAATTATTTTAAAAGAGGTGATACCGTTACCTTAAAATTATGCAATATCGATAAGGCTACTTTTACATTCTGGAGTACATGGGAGTTTGCACAGCAAAGTATTGGCAATCCATTTTCACAACCCAATAAAGTAATAGGGAATATTTCAAACGGAGCATTGGGCGCTTTTTGTGGTTATGCGGCATGGTATAAAACTATTATTGCAAAATAAACCGTTTACTAAGTAAAAGGCATAATATTTGCTGTTTTAAATTGTATGGCTTACATTTGTAATGCCTTATGCAACTGTGGATAGTTTCCAGTATCCGTACCAATCTAATAATTCTTTTCATATTATTTTTGGTAAAAATGTAAAATCCATATCAGGTTTGATATGATTGTATATTTCTTTTATCACAAAAACTTAATTATGAGACAGAAACTTACCTCTAACCTGTGTAAATTTCTTTTTGCTTTTGTTTTACTCATTTCCTTGTTTTCAACCAATTCCATTGCCCAGGGTAATGCCCTGAATTTTGATGGTATTAATGACCATATTGTGATTGGGCCTCCAGGTGGTCTTTATGCCCCGGGCAGTGCTTATACAAAAGAGGCATGGATCAATAAGGGCATATATTTTACCGCCGAAAATATTATTTCATCCAGCGATCCGTTTTGGCTGGAATACGACCAGCATGTAAATGCTTCCAATAATTATATTATTCCGTACCAGGAGCATTATGATGTAATTGACCCGAATATGACCCAGCAGGGGAGGTGGACGCATATGGCGGTTACATACGATGGCGTTTCAACTATGAAACTATACCGGAATGGTATCCTGGTAAATACGAATACCGCAGTTCCTTACACCTCTTCAAGCGGTCAGAATTACATTGGCGCATTCTTTGATACCGATGCGTCATCATTAGGCTATTTTTTTAGCGGCAGTATTGACCAGGTAAGGGTATATAATATCGCACTTACACAGGCACAAATACAATCTGATATGGTAAGCAGCAGTTCTGCCGTTCCGGCAAACCTGAGAGCATATTATTCGTTCGACCAGGGAACAGCGGGAGGCAATAATACCGGCATCACCACACTGACTGATTTAAGCGGAAACGGATTTCATGGAACAATTACCAATTTTGCAGGCACAGGTTCCTCCAGTAACTGGGTGGGGAGCTACGCCATGATTATTCCCGGCGCTACAGCTGCATCAGGAGTGAACAGCACTTCGTTTACGGCCAACTGGTCCACACCAGCCGGCGGAAATGCATCCAATATAGACCAGTACTTTGTTGATATATCAACTACACCAGATTTTTCGAGCCCGATTACCGGATCACCATTTTTAGTTTCTTTTGGAACAAATACATTGAATGTTACAGGGCTAACCGCCAATACTACTTATTATTACAGGGTTTATGCCGATAAGGGCTTCAGTTTTGTAGGAGCCTATTCAAACACAATAAGCGTAACCACCTTAAACGTGCTGCCGGTACAACTGTTTACTTTCACAGCTACAAAAAACCAGTCGGGCAACAACTTATTACAGTGGACAACAGCTTCTGAGATCAACAGCAGTTATTTTGAACTGCAGCGCAGCGAAAACAACAGTGTTTATACTGCTATTCAAAAAATTCCTGCAGCTGGTAACAGTGCTACAACAAAAAACTACCAGTTTATTGACAATAACGGCAATGCACCAGTGTATTACTACCGCCTCAAAATGGTGGATATGGATGGCAAGGCAGGATACAGCAACACGCTTTTAATAAGAAATACGGCCGATGGTGCTGTTACGATATATCCAAACCCGGTTAAAGACAGGTTTGTGATCAATATCACAGACAAAACCCTTTTAAATACTAGCGCTGTGCTTACAGATATGAACGGTCATATTTTACAAAGAGTGCCGGTGATTCAAACTGCCACGGTTGTAGATGTTAAGAATTACGCCAGCGGCATGTACTTACTGCGCCTGTTGAATGGGGATGTGGTGAAGATCATAAAACAATAAACCATCAGGGATAAACTTTACCAGAACCCCGGTAATACCGGGGTTCTTTTTTTGCAGCTTAAATGAATGTTAACTGCATAAAATATCCTGAAATTTATTGTCATTTATATTTTTTTAAGTGTAATTTTAGTTGGAAGAAAAAACCTCTCACAACTGTAAAACTGTTATTATGAAAAGCACCTCTACCTTTTGGCAGTTCAAAAGATATCTTCTGTCCTGCTCATTCATCCTTTCTCTGTTTACTGCAAACGCTCAACCTGGAAACGCACTTAACTTTGATGGAAGTAACGATTATGTGATTATCGGTCCAGCGGGCGGAGTCTACGCTGCAGGCAGCAGTTATACAAAAGAAGCATGGATATTATACACTGGTAACAACGCGATCAATGTTGAAAATATCAACTCCTCTAAAGATGGCTTCTGGGTAGAAAATGGAAAAATTCATGCAGCGAACAATTTTGACGGCACCAATTATGATATTGTGGATGCAAATTTTGTTACTACAAACCATTGGGAACATGTTGCTTTAACCTACGACGCTTCCACTACAACAATGAAGCTCTACCGTAATGGTGTGCTTATGGAAACCAACACAGCTGCTCCGGCTTCGGCAAGCGGCCAGAATTATCTGGGAGCATTTGATGATACAGGTTTGGGAGGTGGCGGACTTGGTGTTGAAACCTATTCCTGGAATGGGGCAATGGATGAAGTAAAGATTTACAATATTGCTTTAACGCAGGCCCAGATTCAGGCCGATATGATCAGCACAACATCAGCTGTTCCAGGCAACTTAAGGGCTTATTATAATTTTGATATCGGTACAGCCGGTGCAACAAATACGGGATTAACTGGCTTGCCCGACGGATCAGCAAATGGTTTTAACGGAACACTTACAAACTTTGCACTGTTAGCCGGCCCCACCAGCAACTGGGAAGAAAGTTATGCACTCATCGTTCCCACAGCAACTGCCGCTTCAAATATTAACGGTACTTACTTTGTAGCAAACTGGGCAACACCCGTTGCCACAGGTACTATTGATAATTATATTGTTGATGTATCCACAACCGCTGATTTTTCAACACCCGTTTCCGGCTCTCCATTCACCATTCCATTCGGCACCAACTTCACTTATGTATATGGTCTTTCTTTAAACACCACTTACTATTACAGGGTGTCTGCAGATAAAACTTCTGTAACCGGCCAGGGTGCTTTTTCAAATACCATTACCCTTACCACACTGGGTGTGCTTCCTGTAGGTCAGCTTACACTAAGTGCCAGCAAGGCTGCAAACGGGAACCTGTTACAATGGTCAACTGCATCTGAACAAAACACCCGTTATTTTGAACTGCAGCGCAGTGATAATAACCGCGACTACAATACCATTGCAAAGATCAACGCGGCAGGTAACAGCAGTTCGTTGAAAGAATACCAGTACGCAGACAACACTGTGCCGGTTTCAAAACAGGTGGTATACTACCGTCTTAAAATAACCGATGCTGATGGAAAAGCTGCCGTTAGCAATATCGTGCTTATTAAAAACAGCACAGATGGTTCAATAACCACTTATCCTAACCCGGTAGTTAACAGTTTTGTACTGAATGTGACTGACAGGAGCCTGCTGAACAGCAAAGCAGTGCTGAGTGATGTAAATGGTCATATTCTCCAGGTGATATTGGTTAAACAAACCGCCACTGAAGTAGACATGAGCAGGTATGCAAGCGGCGTTTACCTGGTTAAAATGGCAAATGGCGAAACTATAAAAGTAGTTAAATAACAAATATTCCACATTGTACAGCACTGCCCCGGCAATATTTCCGGGGCAGTTTTTTTAACAATGCGGGGCAGTACTTTTTTATTTAAATTTGCTGTCCACATACAAACACACATGAACAGCGAAATGGAAAAGGTACATTGTCTTATTATTGGTTCAGGACCCGCAGGTTATACCGCGGCAATTTATGCATCAAGGGCAGGATTAAACCCCGTTTTATACCAGGGCATACAACCCGGCGGGCAATTAACCATTACTACAGAAGTTGAAAATTATCCCGGCTATCCTGAAGGAATACAGGGTCCGGAAATGATGATACATTTTGAAAACCAGGCAAAGCGAATGGGGGCTGATATACGTTATGGCCTTGCAACAAAAGTTGATTTTTCATCACATCCGCTTAAAGTTGAAATTGATGAGGAAAAATGGATCGAAGCAAACGCTGTGATCATCTCAACAGGGGCCAGTGCAAAATGGCTGGGACTGGAAAGTGAGCAACGCCTGAATGGTTTTGGTGTAAGTGCCTGTGCTGTTTGCGATGGCTTTTTCTTTAAAGGAAAAGAAGTGGCCATTGTTGGTGCCGGTGATACGGCGGCTGAAGAAGCACTGTATCTTTCCAAAATATGCAGCCAGGTACACATGATTGTAAGGCGTAATGAAATGCGTGCCAGTAAAGTAATGCAGGAAAGGGTGAAAAGCACACCGAATATAAAAGTGTACTGGAACAGCGTGACAGATGAAGTGCTGGGAGATAAAAAAGTGGAAGCAGTGCGCATTCATAATACACAAAGCAACGAAAAAACCGAAGTGCCTGTAAGTGCCTTTTTTGTTGCCATTGGTCACCAGCCTAACAGCGATATTTTTAAAGGCTGGATCGATATGGATGAGACCGGTTATATCAAAACAATTCCAGGTACTTCAAAAACAAATATCGAAGGTGTGTTTGCCGCAGGAGATGTGCAGGATAAAACATATCGCCAGGCTGTAACAGCTGCAGGAAGTGGCTGTATGGCCGCACTGGATGCAGAAAGATATTTGGGCGAAAAAGGACTGCACTAAGCGTAATGGATAATTATTCAATTAATAATTGATAATGCCTTCTGCCAGCAGGCTTCAGTTATTCATAGTTTCCTTTAAACCAAATAAATTATCAATTACCCAATATAAAATTATCCATTCGTTTGTTCACCATTCATCTTACCGGCTTAAAATTCTTTTCCTTTCATGGTGTGCATGAAGAGGAGAAAGTATTGGGAGGAGAGTACCTTGTAAATGCAGAGCTGGGTTTCGATGTGTCATACCCTGTTACCCAACTGGAACAAACCATAGATTATTCAAAAATATATGCGCTGATAAAGCAGCGGATGCAACAGCCCTCCGCTCTTCTCGAAACTGTGGCACAGGATTTGGCGCATGGTATGCATGCGTTTGATAAACGGGTTGTAACTGCTGTGATCAGTATCACAAAGGTGAACCCGCCCATGCAGCAGTTTCGTGGCAGTGTAACCGTACAATATAAAAAGACCTTTTAGTATGAAGGCTGTTATAATATTTCTTTTTACAATCCTTGCTTTTTTTAAACCTGCAGCGCAGGATATCACTGCTGTAATAAAGGAAGCAGAAAAACTGGAAGCGAAACCGGATGAAGCAGCCGCATTAAAAAAATACAAAGAAGCATTAAAGCTGCAGCCCACACATCTTAAAGCACTTTGTAAAAGCAGTGAGTTATGCAGCCGTGTGGGGCAGCGTCAGCAAAATGCAAAATTGCGGGATGATTATTATGCCGCCGCAAAAATTTATGCTGAAACAGCGCTTAAAATTGATGCTAATAATTCAGATGCCAATACCTCAATGGCCATAGCGCTTGGAAAAGCCACCATGACAAAATCAGGCAAAGAAAAGGTCAGTGCTGCGAAGGATCTTAAAAAATATGTGGATGCAGCATTAAAATCAAATCCGTCAAACTTTTTAGCATGGCATGTGCTCGGGCGCTGGCATTACGAGATCAGTAACCTGAATGCCATTGAACGTGCGGCAGTAAAACTTTTTTATGGCGGTTTTCCGGCTTCATCCTTACAGGAAGGTATTAAAGCTTTTGAAAAGGCAAAATCGCTGAGCCCGGGTTTTATCTTAAATTATCTTGAGCTGGCAAAAGCATACCACCGCAACGATGATGATACAAAAGCCATTGCAACGCTCAATGCAATGCTGCAACTGCCCAATTATACCGAAGATGATCCTTCTATAAAGGAAACAGCAAAAAAACTGCTGAAAGACTGGCAGTAATAACCGCTCAGCAAATCTATTCCCAGCATAATATTGTTTTAGCTATCTTCATGGCATAAAATAATGCATATGCAAAAACTGTTTTCGGCTTTCCTTCTCATTCTTGTTTTACCAATGGTTTCGGCATCACAAAATGATGCAGCCATTGAAACCAATTACGATCCCCACAAATTATTTGCTCCCATGTTTTATCCTGTTGGGGGCACTATCAGCCGTGCAGCAACCGGTGAACCTAACGTTGGTTATTGGCAAAACAAAGCCGATTATCAAATTGCGGCATCCCTGAACGATTCATCGCATCTTATAACCGGTACAGTTACCATTACGTATAAAAATAACAGTCCGCACGCACTGCCATTCTTGTGGCTGCAGCTGGACCAGAATCTTTTTAATAAAGACAGCCGCGGGCAGGCCCGCATGCCGCTTGACAGCCGCAGCCGTTATGGCGACAGCAAAAGCGATTTTGAAGGCGGCTATAAAATAACTGCGGTTAAAAACTTAACTGAAAATTCAGCCGCCAATTATATTATCACCGATACAAGAATGCAGGTGCGTTTACCAAAACCAATGAAACCTGGTGGTGATATTATCAAACTGAAAATAGATTTTTCTTTCAAATTACCACAGTACGGTGCCGACCGTTGTGGTATTTTACCAGCAAAGAACGGCGACATATTCGCCGTGGCACAATGGTATCCACGCATGTGTGTGTTTGATGATGTGCAGGGATGGAATACCGACCCTTATCTTGGCCCCAGTGAATTTTACCTGGAATACGGCGACTTCGAAGTAGCCATCACAGCACCTGCATCACATAGTGTGGTATGCAGTGGCGAACTGCAGAATCCTGCGGAAGTACTTACACCAGAACAGCAGAAACGGTACGCTGAAGCAAAGACGAGTGATAAAACCGTAATGATCCGCAGTGAGAAAGAAGTTACCAGTGCAGATTCAAGACCAAAAGCAACCACACTTACCTGGAAATATAAGATCAGCAGTGCTCGTGATGTGGCATGGGCTTCTTCAAAAAGTTTTATTTGGGATGCTGCAAAAATAAATTTACCCAGCGGTAAAACAGCGCTGGCGATGAGTGTGTATCCTGCAGAAAGCAAAGGGAAAGATAAATGGAGCCGTGCCACAGAATACACCAAGGGCAGCATTGAAAATTACAGCAGGCGCTGGTTTGAGTTTCCATATCCCGTTGCCACAAATGTGGCCAGCAACGTGGGCGGTATGGAATATCCGGGTATTGTTTTTTGCGGTCATAATGCCGAATCGGAAGACCTGTTTGGTGTAACCGATCATGAATTTGGACATACCTGGTTTCCCATGATAGTAGGAAGCAATGAGCGTAAGTATGGGTGGATGGATGAAGGTTTCAATACTTTCATCAATTCACTAGCCACTGATGATTTTAATAATGGTGAATACAAAAGCCAGCCCCGCAATATGGAGCAGGCTGCCAAATTTATGTTTGGAGAGGCGAGCGAACCCATTATGCTTACACCCGATGCCATGAAGGAAAGAAATATTGGTAACTGTCTTTACTCCAAACCGGGTTATGGTTTGGAATTACTGCGCAATCAAATCCTGGGGCCCGATCGTTTTGATTATGCCTTTCGTGAGTACATACGCCGCTGGGCATTCAAGCACCCCACACCATGGGATTTCTTTCATACAATGGAAAATGTGGCAGGAGAGGACCTTACCTGGTTCTGGCGCGGGTGGTTCTTTGAAAACTATAAACTGGACCAGGCGATCATTTCTGTGAAATACGAGAACAGCATACCGGCAAACGGCGCTGTTGTTACTTTGGCCAATTTGGAAGAGATGACGATGCCTGTGAACATTACGTACGAAACAAAAACCGGTAAAAAGGGAAGTGTTTCGCTGCCTGTGGAAGTATGGAACAATACGGCAGTATGGAAAATAAAACTGCCCACCACCGAAGAATTAAAACGTGTTGAAATAGACGAAGCAAAAGTATTTCCAGATTTTAATTTTGGTAACAATATTTGGAAAAGCGGCATGTAAGTGTCAATGAAAGCGTCATGAAATACAAGCATGTTTTTTTGATATGGCTTTTGGCAGATATTTTTCTTGCCACCGGGCTATTACTCATTGTGCTTTGGAATATCTTGTCAGGGGGTGATAAGGATTTTGACGGCCTTTTTTTTCTTGTTATTGCCTATGGTGTGGTGATATCAATGCCCTCACTGCTGATATTAACTGTATTTCACTTTATATATAACAGAAGGAAAAAAGATCCAACGGCATACACAAAACCCTATATAACTGTTATCATATGCATCAATACCCTGTATTTTTTAAGCACTTTATACACCCGCACCCTGGATGCAGCATTCAGCTGGTTCTACCTGTGCAGCACTGCCGCGGGATTGCTGGCCTTTTATACAGTGAACAGGAAGATCAGGAAAAAAAATCCTTTGCAACACGCAGAATAAAATATGAGCGGGAGTACCTGAGGATTTGAGTTTTTATAAAAGGTTTAATCCAAAATAAAATATTTTCTTTTTAAACTTACTCTTTCGTCTGCCGTCTTTATAACAAAGAAACAATTTGAAAACACCATAAATTCTTTGTTATGAAAAAGTTTTTTTCAATCGAACTAAGCAAAAAGGAAGCACTTGCATTTGTGGCAATTCTTGTATGGATCACCGCATCTTTTTTTGTACCGCTTCCTTCTGTAAACTCACTGGGATGGTAAGATGCTCTGTTAATAATATTTGAAGGTTTACATTTTTGTAAACCTTTTTTTGTTTTATTCTGGCACAGTTATTGGCAATGGTATATGACTGCTGAATATTGCGCAACCTTCCAGTGCCATCCGGTACCCGGCAAAACATGCCTTACATAATTGTTAATCTTTAAAACCATTTACCATGAGCAATATATTGTATACTGTTGCTGTAATACTCGTGATATTATTGGCAATAGGATTTTTAGGATTTCACGCCGGCGCCATCATACACCTGCTTTTAGTGATAGCTGTAATTGCAGTGCTGCTGCGTATCATTAAAGGAAAGAATCCCATTTAAATTTGTTATGGCTTACTTGTTTCAATAAAAAAACCGCAGCTTAAGGCTGCGGTTTTTGTTCAGGCAATTGCTGTTATTTAATGACAGTTGCCTTGTCAATTAAAAAGTTAAGGTTGGTGCGGTGCGCTCTTGTTTGCTCATCGGGAGAAACCGCACCGGCCAGCAAGGCTTTTATTTTTTTAAGCGTGCTCAAAGCCGCAGCTTTGGAAACATTATCATACATGGGCGAAGTGCCAATGGTATTTGCCAAAGCCTTTACGATTTCGGTTTGCAGGTTTTGCCTGTAAATATTCACACTGCCTTTCAGATCGGCATCAAATGCCGCTTTTGTAAGGTCACCCAGCACATCTGCAACGGTGTAAGTATTACCGTAAGTGGTACTGTTGGTGATGCGCATTTGAGTAGTGCTGTTAAAAATATGTGCCAGCGCCAGCGCCTGCAGGTTAAAAATAATATTCTCCGGTTTTATATCTTCATTATTACCAGAGAAGTTATAACCCCTGCGTTGCAGCTGCAGGTAAGGGAACAGTTCTGCATCTGCATCAAATGCATTGGGTGCGAAAACGTTTTTAGCCAGGAAGCCCATTGCTTTTTTCTGGTAAGCCGCACTTACAGGTGTCATGGGTTTTGTGGTACCTTCCTGCATGGGAAACCCTCTTTCTACCTGCACCCCTCCAATAAAACGGCTTACAGAATTGATCATGCTGCCGCGCTGGCTGTTCAGGTTACCATAACGTACCCGCAGTTCGTGCCAGCTTTGATTGGGTTTGCTGTATTTCATTTTTAACTTTGGCAAGATGGTATTCACCAGTTTAAAACGGTCTTCGGCATACGTAACCATATCATTGCTCATATCATTGATCATTACCCTTGGATCAATACCACCTCCCACGCTTCTCATATCATCGGCATCATTACCAAAAGTTAATTTAGGATCATTGCTGCGTGCGGCAATTCTTGCTGTTACAGCAGCTTCCTGTCCGGGATCGCAAACAGTATATCCATATTCAATGGCCCACAGGTCGTATGGCCCGGCCTTTGTTGTATAGTAATCGCCCTGTTTGCTCCTGTCTGATGCAATATTGATCGCAGGATAATCCATTACCGAACCCTGCAAACCTATCTTATGTGTGATGGATGTATTATTTACTTCAGCAGGAGAGAGCATGGTGCTGGCCTTCATGTTATGGTTAAGCCCCATGGTATGGCCCATTTCGTGCATGATGAGGTAATATAAAAATTGCTTGTGCATTTCCTTTATTTCCTGCTCACCCGCGCCTGCTGCTTCCAGTGCAGTAAGCCCCATGGTATACTGCGCTTTCAGTTCATTGGCCACATTGCAGAACATATTGTTTTTTACACCGGCTAATTTGGGCTGTGGCGTAATATCTTTTTCAGCATTGATGCCAAAGGCACTGCCATTGAACAGTTCATCAATGGTGGGTGTATAACTGCCACTGAACCATTCAACGGTAATATCAGCCCCCAGTATCTGTCCGGTTTTAGGATTTACAAAGCTGGGTCCGATGGCGCCATATTGCGGCACTGCAGAAGAAACCCAGCGTATCACATTGTAGCGGATGTCTGCGGGATCCCAGTCTGCATTGTCGGGCATAATATTCATCACCACGGCATTTTTAAAACCGGCTTTTTCAAAAGCTTCATTCCATTTTTCACCGGCTTCTTTTATTGTTTGCCTGTATTCCAGTGGTGTGGTATTTTCTATCCACCATACGATGGGTTCAACCGGTTCGCTTAAAGCGGCTGAGGGATCTTTCTTTTTTAAATGCCACCGGTTGATCACATCTTTATAGTTGGTGGGAGATATGGAAGTAAGATCATCTATCTCCTGGCTGAAATAACCAATACGGGGATCATCTTTACGTGGCCTGAAATCATTTTCGGGCACTTCCAAAAATGAATGCTGCATTTTTACACGCACATAACGGGCATCGGTAATGTCTTTGCCGCCGCCGTTAAAGGGCATGGGATTATCATATGCCAGGTCAACTACCACATCGGTATTATTGGGATAAGACCGCAATTTGGAATATTTGGATTTAGCCGCATTCAGCATACCCAGGTTAAACATGGCGCCGGGGGGCATGCCGGGAGGAGTGATGGGTTTTACCTGGTCCAGTTTTTCACTTAGGAACAACGCATCTGCAGCAACAAGATAACCGCCTTCATCTTCGGCAGCAATTTTATCTGCATAAAAAACCGATTCACCCACATCTACATTGGCTGCTTTTGAAACCGGGTTTTGCGGGTCGTAATAAAAATTGGTATTCAGCTGGCTGAATTCAATTTTATCGTATGATTTTTTGATGGTGAACAGCCAGGTGGTGCGTATCATATTCTGGTTTAAGAATAATACAGTGGGGCCACCCATGGAAAAACTCTGGTAAATGAATTCTTTGCCCAGTTGTTTCTTTTTAATGTACAGCTGCACACTGCCTGTTACTGTATCCTGGTATAATGTAAACAGGCCATCTGTTTTCTTGCTAGATTTTATCTTATCGGTAATTCCGGCTTTTTTTGTCTTGCTGCTATCGGCGGCCGGTGCCTGCGTTTTGGGTGCATCCTGCGCATGAACCGCTCCGCTGAAGAATGCTGCTGTAATAAGCAGCTGTACTGTTTTGGCTGTCATGTGTATATTTTTTAGGTATTAAATATAATCATGGATATGTGCTCATGCCAAAAAAATATTTGAACGTGCAAAAAGCAGGATAAGCGAAGCGGGCAGGCAAGGCCGAAAGATATGATATTGTTGAAGGGTGCCCGCAGGGCCATGCAGGCGACGCCCATGCAGGTTAAAAGTATTGCTGCTGACTCAGTAGATCACTTAGTTTTCCACCGTCCGCTTTTAAGAAAGGTAAATGCCATGATGAAAATGGTTAACCAGTACACCAGTTCGTTACTCCATGCCATGGCAAGCGAAATGTAATGCACTTTCATAAATATCCAGGTGTAAGCGAGGTAAACAGTAATAGCCACAATTTCGATGATGAGGTTCATTTTTGTTTTGCCCGTGCCTGTTACACCGTTGAGCCAGATATTGGCCACACTCATAAACAGCATACCCACCGATACCACTCTTGCCACGGGAATACCTGCTTCGGCAAAGGCCTTGCTCTGGCCAAAAACACTGAAGAATACCCCGGGGAAAAGATTAAGCAGGGATACCATCACACCACAGAAAAAAATACTCCACAACATGATACGTGTAATGGCGGGCAGCACTTTTTCTTCTTTATGCTGGCCCATTAGATTGCTTACCACCACATTACTGGTACTGGCAAATGCCCACACAAAAATACCGGCGAGGCCAAATACATTGCGCATTACATTACTTACTGCTTTGCTGAGGGATTCCCCACGGGCCTCTATGAGAAAAAAGAAGATCAGCCAGGTAGTAACGCTTATTACATACTGCATCACCAGCGGCGCCGATACATTGATGATGGATTTGCTGAACTGTTTGTTATAACGCAGGTTTTGCAACAGCCCGTACTTTTGCTTAAGCCCGGTTTTTATCAGCACCGCAAATACCACCACGGCGCCAACGGCCTCGGCAATTACCGATGCAACTGCAGCACCATTAAAACCCAGCTGCGGAAAACCATGCCGTCCCTGTATAAGCAAATAATCCAGTAAAATATTTACTGCCGCCTCACAAACAAAACCGATCATGAGGTAACGGCTGTTGAGTGATGCCACTAAAAATGCATTGCCTGTAAGAAACAGGTATAAAAAGGGGAGGCCGAAAATACGGATGCGCAGGAAATTCATCTCCTGCGGGTAAGCACCTGTGGCTGCCACTGCTTTTAAAATAAATGGTGCAATCAGCCAGGTGAATAAAATACCACCCACCGCAAACTGCAGGCTGATGCGCACACCCTGTGCAAAAATGGTTTTAAATGCATTGGTATCACCACTGCCCGCATAACGGGAAAATACCGTTTGAATGGCATTGTTGAGTCCATGACCGGCCACTGCAAATATGAGATAGAACACACCGGTGATACCGGCATCGCCCAGTGCATTGATATCGTACTGCCCGAGGAAAATGCTGTTGGTGAGCATATTCACCTGTGGTATCAGTATGGCAAGCGTAATAGGCATGGCAATAGACAGTATCTGTTTATTGGTAACCTTTACTCTTAAATCATTATTTAGTGCGGCACTTTCCATAAAGTCAGCAAAATTATCTTATTTTGCCTGCCGAAAATCACATAGTGAAACCATCCTTCAGCATACAAAGCAACGCAGCAGTCACCGATGCACATTTATTTGTGTTTGCGGGCGGCAGCGGCATTTCATTTGCAGTGCTCGACCGGCAACGGAATATGTTTGTGAGCCTTTGCATTTACCAGTTTGCAAATGACAAAACTGCTGATGAAAAAAATGTTTTATTGGGCGATATCATCAGCAATGAGGTTACTGCACAACAGTTTTACAGCAAAACAGACATTATCTGGTGTGTGCCGCAAAGCATTATCACCCCGCAATCTTTTTTTACAAGGGAATACAGCGGCGAAATGCTGGATCTTGTTTTTGGTGATGCAGGAACGCATACAGTGAAACATGAACTTGTTTTAAAGCAGCATGCCTACAATGTGTATCGTGTGGATGGAGCGACCGAGAAAAAAATCACTGGTAAATTTCCTGCAGCTGTGCAATGGCACCAGTCGTCTTTAATGCTCAATTTTGAGGCAGATAAAAAAAACTGGCTGTATTGCAACTTTAACCCGGGCAGCCTTACCATTATGCTGCGTAAAAACAGCCGCCTGCAATGCCTGCAGGTATTTGAGTACAATACACCCGAAGATGCCGCATACCATATACTTAATGTTTGCAACCGGTTTGAAACAGCCGCCGGGGATACCATGGTATGTGTAAGTGGCATGATAGATGAAACATCAGCCCTGTACAGTGAAGTATACAAATATTTTTCGGCCATCAGTTTTTTTGAGCTGCCCGATGTTTTTGCTTACAGCGATGACATCAAATCGTACCCCGCACATTATTTCAGTCATTTATTTGCAACAGCAGCATGCGTATTATAAGCGGCATACACGGGGGCAGGCGGATAACACCACCGCCGCACATGCCTCATACCAGGCCCACCACCGATATTGCCAAAGAAGGCCTTTTTAATATTTTACAGAATAATCTTGAAATTGAAGCGCTGAAAGTGCTGGATCTTTTTGGCGGCACCGGTTGCATCAGCTATGAACTGGCCAGCAGGGGAGCACCGGAAATCACCATTGTGGAAAAAGACACACAGATGTATGACTTCATTAAAAAGACATCGGCCATGCTGGAGTTTGAAAAATTCAACGTGGTTAAACAGGATGTGTTCCGTTTTATTGATACCACGGCAGAACAGTATGATTTTATTTTTGCGGGCCCGCCCTATGCACTTGCCACTATTGACGACCTGCCCCTAAAAATATTTGAGAAAAATTTACTCAAACCAAAAGGATGGTTTGTGCTGGAACATACACCCAGGAACGACTATAAAAAATTTGCACATTACAAAACAGAAAGAAATTACGGCACCACTATATTTTCGGTATTCATTAACTGATAAACCAATTGGCCGGATTACACGCATATATGGTAACCTGCATAACCAATCAACTAATTAACCGATTAACCAATTAACTAATCAACCAATCCCCTACATGCTCAAAAGCTTCAGATACCTTCTCTTTCCTTTATCACTGGTATACGGCGGCATTGTGTGGCTGCGCAACTGGATGTTTGATAAAAATATTTACAAACCCGTTTCTTTTAATTTTCCCATTATCTGTGTGGGCAATATTGCAACTGGCGGCACCGGTAAAACACCTATGACGGAATACCTGGTAAGGCTGCTGCGTGATAAATACCATACTGCAACGCTGAGCCGCGGGTATAAGCGCAAGACAAAAGGCTTTGCCATAGCAGATGAAAACACCACGGCCCTTGAGATAGGCGATGAGCCCATGCAGTTTCATAATAAATTTCCCAATGTTACGGTGGCTGTGGGAGAGGAACGGCTGGTGGCCATTCCGCATTTGCTGCAAGACAGGCCGCAAACCGAAGTGATCATTCTTGATGATGCCTTCCAGCACCGCAGTGTGCATGCAGGATTGAATATTGTACTCACAGCCTATAACAATTTATATACAAGAGACCTGATGCTGCCTGCCGGCGACCTGCGTGATGTAAGGGCAAGCATGAATCGGGCTGATATTGTCGTTGTGACGAAGTGCGCATCCGGTATTACAGAAAAAGAAAAGAACAGCATCATCAAAGAAATAAATCCATTACCACGGCAGGCTGTTTTTTTTACAGAAATAAATTATACAAGCCCGTATCACCTGTTTGGTAACGCTCCGGCCAATATCAACCCCGACACGGAAATCCTGCTTGTTTGCGGTATTGCCAATCCAAGACCATTGAAAGATTACCTGGCAGCGAAGATGAACACTTATGACATGCTCCGTTATCCTGACCATCATATTTTTGATATTGATGACCTGGCGGATATCAAAAAACAGTTTGAAAAAATAAAAAGCACCAACAAGATAATTCTTACAACAGAAAAAGATGCGGTACGGTTGGTAAAGTTTGAGCAGGAGTTAAAGGATTTTCCCGTGTACGTACTGCCAATTGAACACCGTTTCTTATTCAATGAAGGCAGCCAGTTTGACAGCAAAATCCTTTCGTTTATCAGCACTTTTCCCAATAAGCCAGCCGGTAATCAACCAGAAACTAATTAACCAATTAACTAAGTAACCAATCAACTGATTAACCAATCAACTGATTAACCAATTAACTCAGTAACCAGTTAACCAATCAACCTTTCTCCAAACACCGCTTATACAACTGCACCGTATTCTCCAGCCCTAAATAAATGGCATCACAAATAAGTGCATGGCCTATTGATACTTCCAGCAGCCCGGGAATATGCGCTGCAAAATATTGCAGGTTATGAAGGTCAAGATCATGACCGGCATTAATACCCAATCCGAGTTCATTGGCTTTTACCGCTGCAGCAATATAGGGAGCAATGGCTTTTTCTTTTTGCCCGGAAGCAAATGTGGTGGCGTATCCTTCGGTATATAATTCAATACGGTCGGTGCCCGTTGCCTTAGCGCCTTCCACCATTTCAACGACAGGATCTACAAAAATCGAAACACGGATACCGGCATTTTTAAATACGGCAATCATATCCGCTAAATAGTTTTTATGCTCAATGGTGTTCCATCCATGGTTGCTGGTGATTTGTCCCAATGCATCGGGAACCAGTGTAACCTGCGTGGGTTTATTGGCCAGTACCAGGTCGGTAAATTTTTGCTCAGTGCAGTTACCCTCGATATTGAATTCGGTGGTCACAATTTTTTTAAGCTCAAACACATCATTGTAACGGATATGCCTTTCGTCGGGGCGGGGATGCACGGTAATACCATTGGCGCCAAAACGCTCAATATTCTTTGCCGATTGAATGAGATCGGGATTATTGCCGCCCCTTGAATTACGCAGTGTGGCCAGTTTGTTGATGTTTACAGATAGTTTCGTCATAACACTGCAAAAATATAAAAGCCCTGTCAATAATGACAGGGCCGTATTTATCACCTTAGAAAAAAACATTTAGTTACCGTTTACCCTGGCCAGGATGCTTTCTGCTTTTGGAAAAAGCAGGTTATTCTCGAGGTGCACATGCTGGTGCAGGTCTTCCTCGAATGCCTTTAATTCTTCCAGTACCAGTTTAAAAGTGGTACAGGCGCCTACGGGCGGTTCGTAATTGCCGGTTATTTCCCTGATGCGGTACATGATCTCACCGGCTTCATCATGTTCGTGCTCCATCACACCCAGCGGGCCGTAAATATAATTTTCATTCACACTCCTGTGCTGCTGGTATTGCGCCAGTGATTCCAGTTCGTTAATACGGGGAAACAGCACCACTTCTTCTTTTTGCAGGTGCATGTACATTTCGTTTTTTAAATGTGTGAACAGCTGCAGCGTTTCTTTCATGTAAGGAAAGTGATCGCCGTGCTTGAATGCCACTTTGGTCAGGTGTTCTTCTATCAGGGGCATTATTTGCTTTACATAAAAATGGTGTTTGATGAGGATATGTTTTATCAGCTGGCCTGCATTCATCTCATTATAATCCTTACCCGCAGCAGCTGTTGTTACTGTGGCTTCCAGTTCTTTTGAAATACTGTCAACAGACAAACCTTTTTCTGTACAGGCCTGGGCCAGTGTTCTTTTTCCCTTGCAGCAAAAATCAAGACTGTACTTTTCAAGTACGGGTGCTGTTTGATGGTTGGCTGTTACAATTGAAGCCAGTGACTGTTCTGCTAAATTCGTCATAGTGGTTGATTTTATAAGCACAAAGATGGTGCGCATGTAAAATGCATTTTATGACTGCACGCACAACCGGTTATTTTTTTTGGCTGATATTGATCAGTAAAATGCCAGTAAACAATACCAGCGCCGCGGCAAGCAATAATTCATTGATATATGGCAGCGGTGTGTACGTCATGGCGGCAATACCCTGTACCATCAGCAGCAATTCATTCAGAATGATGCCGCCTACAAATATTTTTACCGCCCTTACCGAAGCTGGCGAAAGAGAAATGTATTGCTGGTGCATAAAAAAGCCCAGCAGGTATAATGTGATCACTCCAAGCAAAATAAGATGCAGGTATCCGATCACGATTGGCCTGAAACCAAAGGCCAGCACACTTAATGAAGGAATGGTGGAGCCAAGTTGCAGCAACAGTTTTATGGTAAGTGCCACCCCGGCCAGTACAATGATCCATCTGACATCTTTGGCGATTGCAGCACGGAAGAAGGGGAATTGTTTTTTTACCTGCAGCAGGGTAAGCAACCAGCCTGCCACCTGGCTGAATGCGGCCAGTACCACAATGGCATAGGTCCATCCGGGAATGGGAAGCCACAAGGCCGACAGCACATAAGCAGGTATACAGGCTGCCGCAAATAACCAGAATATCGTTTTGAGTGTTTGCCTGGGCACATGCACAAAAAATTTGGCCGTGGCCAGCCCCATGCATGCAAAAAAGAACCAGCCGTTATATTGAAAATGCAGGAAAAAATATACTGCTGCCAGGTACCAGTTCTGGTGCATATTTTTTGTGGCCATCATAAATGCGAGGGAAAAGGCGCCTAAAGAAGAAAGCGCATTAAAAAATAGGGCGGCCTTCATCCACCAGTGGCTGATGTTGTTTTTCCTGAGTGCCGAAAGATCTTTCCAGAACTGCACCACAAAAGCATACGACACAAATATGGACAGGGTTGAAAATATGATGGAATACAAACCGTAGCCCTGCAGCGGAAAACTGATGAGCATTCCATAGGCAGTAATAAGATTGGCAATGAACAGCCACTGGTATTTTTTTAAAATATTTACACTGCTTTGCTGCTGCAGGTAATTTACAAATAATACCATCAGCGCCTGGCTGATCCATCCTGAAAATGCAAAATGAGAATGCCCGTGCAGTAAATGTTTCTGGTCGATGAACGGAAGTGAGAAAGCGATCTTATAGCGCAGTATTACTCCAATAGAAGCTACCAGCAAAAGATTGAACAGTGCGAATTTTGTATAACGCTGCAAAGTGAAGTGCATGTCTGAAGTTTGCCACAAAGTAAACAAGCTGCCGGTACAGCGCTTGTGATTGCAATCATATTATACAGAAACCGGGCGCAGTTAGCAAAACACCTTTCCCTTTTCAATAACCAGGCTGCCTTTGTTGTGCAGGTGACGGATGGCCCTTATAACGGTTTCCACCCGAAGCCCGGTCATGTTGGCAATTTGCTGGCGGGTGAGTTTTACCTTGTTGCATTTTTCGCAAACATGTTTCCTGGTGCGTTTTAAATAATTGAGCAGGGTGGTGATGCTTTTCTCGGGATCGTGATGCGCCAGTTCCCGCAGTAAAAGAAATTTAAAACGGATGCGCTGCGACATCATCTTTGTAAATGCCAAATGTATTTCGGGTCGTTCGGTAAGTAATTCAAGGAAGGCCGACTTATGCAACCTTAATATCACACAGTCCGTATCAGCTATGGCTGTTGCAGCAAAAGGTTCATCATCAAACAGTGGCATTTCGCCAAAGCATTCACCAGGCTCAATCATATTCTGGATAAACTCAGTTCCCTCATCATCAATATTACTCCAGCGTACGCTGCCATCCACCAGCTGGTGATAAAAATTGCATTCGGTTCCCTCGTGGAAGATGATGTCACCGGCACTCACTTTTTTATATGCGGCACCCAGTGTAAGGAGGATATCAATGTCAATCATAGTGGAGAAGTTTCTGTTCTGAAGTTACAAAATTAGCCGGTGGTTTGCAACTGCTCCTGATGTTACGCCATACGAAATATGATTTTCATCAGTTTATGCCCGCAAACGGACTAATTTGACTGAGTTTTTTACAAACATGACTGTACGCATAAAGCAACTTTTATTGTGTAGCTAACATTGTGCCATCAATTTAAAAATCTAAAAACTTTTATTATGAAACAATTGATAATTCTTCTTTCTACAGTAACTATCTTATGCTCCTGCGGCGGCGGTAAATCAGACAGTAACGCTCCTGACCCTTATGATGCTGCAAAAAAAACAGCTTCCAATGGTAACCCCGATTATGACCCCAACAGGGGTGAAGGTAAATTCACCAAAGTGGATGTAGGCGCCACACTGGATGTTGCAAAGGCCACTGAAGGTGAAAAAGTATATGGTGTTAAATGCAGCAGCTGTCATAAACTTACCGATGAAAAACTGGTAGGCCCCGGCTGGAAAGGTGTTACATCACGCCATGAAGCCCCCTGGATCATGAACTTTATTACCAACACTGATGCCATGCTCAATAAAGATCCCAAGGCACAGGCCATGCTTGAAATATGCCTGGTGCGTATGCCCAACCAAAACTTGGGCGATGAAGATGCCCGTAACCTGTATGAATTCATGCGTAAAAACGACGGCGTAAAATAGTACTGACTCAACCTATAATTAAAACATCAAACAATGAAAAAGTTAACGATTGGCCTGGTGGCAGTTTCAGCAGCGTTTTTAATAATGCTGACTCCATCCTGTAAGCCTAAAAATGCAGGCTCGGCTGTAAATGCAGATGCTGCCGCAAAGGCATATGTAGCCCCCGGCAAGTACGATGAATTCTACAATTTTGTATCCGGCGGTTTCAGCGGACAAATGAGTGTATACGGTTTGCCCAGCGGCCGTTTGTTGCGGGTGATTCCCGTATTTTCAGTTGATCCTGAAAAAGGCTATGGCTACAGCGAGGAAACAAAACCTATGCTGAACACTTCACATGGCTTTGTTCCCTGGGACGATCTGCATCATACCGAACTGTCTCAAACCAATGGCGAAATTGACGGCCGCTGGGTTTTTGGCAATGCCAATAACACCCCGCGTGTGGCCCGTATCGACCTGACCACTTTCCGCACTGCCGAGGTAATTGAATTGCCCAACAGTGCCGGTAACCACAGCTCCCCGTTCATCACCGAAAACACAGAATACGTGGTGGCCGGTACCAGGTTCAGCGTACCTGCAGATGACAGCAATGGCGATGTGCCCATCAATACTTACAAGAAAAACTTCCAGGGTTCTATCAGCTTTATCAGTGTTGGTAAGGAAGATGGTAAAATGGATATCGCCTTCCAGTTGCGCTGCCCGGGCGTTAACTTCGACCTGAGCCATGCCGGTAAAGGAAAGTCAAACGGCTGGTTCTTCTTCAGTTGTTACAATACAGAACAGGCCAATACTTTGCTGGAAGTAAATGCTTCTCAAAGAGACAAAGACTTTATCATGGCTGTTAACTGGAAAAAAGCAGAAGAATACCTGAAAGCCGGTAAAGGAAGGAAACAGGCTGTTAAATATGCACACAATGTTTACAACGAAAAAACACATACTGCCACTTCTGAAATTAAAACAGAAGTAACCGTACTGGATGTAAGGGAACTGAAAGATATCTGCTACATGATACCTTGTCCTAAATCTCCGCACGGCTGCGATGTTGACCCAACCGGTGAATACATTGTAGGCAGTGGTAAACTGGCTGCACTGATTCCTGTATTCAGTTTTGACAAAATTCAGAAAGCCATTGCAGATAAAGCTTTTGCAGGCGAATACGATGGGGTACCTGTAATTAAATACGAAGCGGCATTGCATGGTGAAGTACAGAAACCCGGTCTTGGCCCGTTGCATACCGAATTTGACGGTAAAGGAAATGCCTATACCACATTCTTTGTATCAAGTGAAGTGGTGAAATGGAATATCGAAAGCCTGAAAGTGCTTGACAGGGCGCCCACTTATTACTCTGTTGGTCACCTGTGCATTCCTGGCGGCGATACCAAAAAGCCCAACGCAAAATACCTGATCGCTTATAATAAAATCACCAAAGACCGTTACCTGCCCACCGGTCCGGAACTGGCACAAAGTGCACAGCTGTATGATATCAGTGGCGATAAAATGCAGCTGATACTCGACTTCCCCACCATTGGAGAACCTCACTATGCACAGGCGGTTGCTGCCGATGTGATCAAAAACCGTTCGGTGAAATTTTACAAAATCGATGAAAATGCAAACCCGTTTGTTTCAAAAGGTGAAGGCAATACCAAAGTGGTGCGTACCGGCAACAGGGTGGATGTGTACATGACCTGTATCCGTTCCCACTTCTCACCTGATAATATTGAAGGTGTGAAAGCAGGCGATGAAGTGTATTTCCATGTTACCAACCTGGAACAGGACTGGGATGTACCGCACGGCTTCGCCATTAAAGGCGCCAGCAATGCCGAGTTGCTCATTATGCCGGGTGAAACACAAACACTGAAATGGGTGGCAGAGAAACCGGGCATGTTCCCCTTCTACTGTACCGATTTCTGCAGTGCGTTGCACCAGGAAATGCAGGGTTATATAAGGATATCTCCTGCAGGAAGCAATGTGCCATTGATGTTCAGCACCGGTAAAAACTTACCGGCTGCAGACAGCGCTGCTGCCAAGTAGTTATCAACAGCAAAGCCGGTGAGCGATACATCACTTGCCGGCTTTGTTTAAAAATATTTCTTCAGACAGCTGCTTAGTACTATTTAAAGGTTGTGTCATTAACTGTTGCTTTTGCTTTGACCTATTATTATTCAACATTAATAACCGGTTATGAAAAAATATAAAATAGTTTTCGCTGGATTGTTATTTACTGCAATAACATCCTGCAATAATACCACCGATAACAACCAACCTGCTTCATCAGCATCACAGTCTGCAGCACCTGCTGGCGGACAGGAAAATGTAAAGGATGATGAATCTGCAAAAGATGTTGTAAAAGTGGCTGTTGGTTCAAAGGATCATACCACGTTGGTGGCTGCTTTAAAACAGGCCGACCTGGTAACCTCTCTTGCCAACGCAGGCCCGTTTACCGTATTCGCCCCAACAAATGACGCATTCAATAAATTACCAGCAGGAACAGTGGATGGTTTGATGAAAGATGATAAAAAAGAAGACCTGTGCAACATCCTCCAGTACCATGTAACCGTATCGGCCATGAAAGCAGAAAGCTTTACTGACGGCCAGATACTGGGAATGGTAAATGGCGATAATGTTACGGTAAGTGTAAAAGACGGTAAGGTAACACTTAATGGCAATGTACACATTATTGCATCCGTGCAGGCTTCCAACGGCATGGTGCATATTGTAGACGGAGTGCTGCTGCCCCCGGCAAAAAAATAATACCGCTTTTACTCCATTATCCTGTGCAGGAAAACCGATTAAAAATTTTACAATGAAAAAGAAATTGAGCGGAATCACCAGGCTGCTGCTGCTGTTTGCAGCAGTGGCACTGGTATTTGTTTTATACCTGCCTATCTGGCGTATAGACCTGGACGCACCACAATACCCTGAAGGTTTGAAATTAGAAATTCATGCAAAGGGACTGGAAGGCAATGTTGATATCATCAATGGCCTCAACCATTATATTGGTATGAAGACATTGCACAACGAAGATTTTGTTGAATTCACCGTACTGCCATTCTGCATCATGTTTTTTGCCGCACTGTTTGCTGTTGCTGCACTTGTTAACAAACGCAGCCTGCTAAGCCTTTCCTTTATTTTGTTTGTTGCTTTTGGCATACTGGCCATGTACGATTTCTGGAGATGGGAATATAATTACGGGCATAACCTGAATCCCAATGCGGCGATCGTTGTACCCGGGATGGCTTACCAGCCGCCCTTGATCGGCTTTAAACAATTACTGAATTTTGGCGCTTATTCAGTTCCTGATACGGGCGGATGGATATTTATTGGTGCTGGTGCTGCCGTACTGCTTTGCGTGATCATTGAATGGCGCAAGGGTAAAAAAAGCCGTATGTCTTTCCCCACCACAGTATTACTGCTGCCTGTGTTATTACTGGGTAGTTGCAATGCGGGGCCGGAAGCCATTAAAGTGGGCACCGATAACTGCAGCTTTTGCAAAATGACGGTTTCTGATGCCAAATACGGCGGGGAGATCGTAACAAAAAAAGGAAGAGTATTTAAGTTTGATGATATACACTGCCTGCTTTCTTATTCAAAGGCAAATATGGTGGAGCCAAGAGAGGTGAAGGATATTTACCTGGTTGACTTTGCCGGCACCCATGCACTGGTAAATGTAAAAGAATGTTTTTTGCTGCAGGGCGGCGATATTAAATCACCCATGAACGGCAACGTGATCGCATTTAAAAGTAATGATGACATGAAACCCTTCATCAAAAGCTTCAATGCAAAAGAAGTGAGCTGGCAGGAACTTACACAATGAAACAGTTTTTACTGATATTGAACATTTGCCTTGCACTGCAGGCAGCTGCAGGTACCATCACGGTAGGTAAACAAAAACAGTTTGCCACCATCACTGCTGCCATTGCTGCTGCAAAACCGGGTGATACCATCCTTGTAGATAAGGCGGTGTACCTGGAACAGAACATCATCATCAGCAAACCGCTGGTGCTGAAAGGGATTGACCATCCCATTATTGATGCTGAAAAAAAATACGAGAATATTTCCATCAAGGCCGATAATGTAACGGTGGATGGTTTTTTACTGCAGCACACCGGCGTTTCCAGCATTGTGGATTATGCCGCTATTAAAATATACAACCGCCGCAATGCCACCATCATCAATAATATTGTGAACGATGCTTTCTTTGGCATTTATTCGCAATACGGTATTCACTGCATCATCAAAAACAATGTGCTGAAAGGAGAGGGGAAAACAGAGCAGGAGAGCGGCAATGGCATCCATTGCTGGAAGAGCGACAGTATGCAGATCATTGGCAATACCATAAGCGGTCACCGCGATGGTATCTATTTTGAATTCGTAACCAACTCTGTTATCTGGCGCAATACCTCCGTTAAAAATATCCGTTACGGGCTGCACTTCATGTTCTCCAACAACGATGCTTATATTACCAATATTTTTGAGAACAACGGGGCGGGAGTGGCCGTGATGTTTTCCAAAGAAGTGAAGATGTTCAATAATTATTTTAAAGAGAACTGGGGCGATGCGGCTTATGGTATTTTACTGAAAGAGATCAGCGACAGCCATATTGAAGGCAATCATTTTGAGAATAATACTTCTGCCATTTATGCCGAAGGCGCCAGCCGCATACAGATGTACCGGAATGTTTTTAAAAACAACGGGTGGGCATTCAAGATACAGGCCAGCTGCATGGATGTTACACTGGAACGGAATAATTTTATGGGCAACACCTTTGATATCGGCACCAATGGTTCGCTGGTGCTGAATAAATTCAGCAATAATTACTGGGATAAGTATGAAGGATATGATATCAACCGCGATGGTATTGGCGATGTGCCTTACCGGCCGGTAAGCATGTACAGCATGATAGTGGAAAAGAACCCGCCGGCCATGATCCTGTTTCACAGCATGATCGTATCGCTGATGGATAAATCGGAAAAAGTGATCCCCAGTCTTACCCCCGAGAACCTGAAAGACGAAAAACCATTAATGAAACCTTTGCCATTATGATCATTGCCAACAATATCAACAAAAAATTCGGGAAGCTCAAAGCACTCGATAATGTAAGCCTTACCTGCAACAAAGGCGAGTGTATTGCACTCATTGGCCCCAACGGCAGCGGCAAAACCACTTTTATAAAAAGCGTTTTGGGTATGGTGGTGTGCGACAGCGGCTTTATCACCTTTAATGGAAAAAATATTTTGCACGACTGGCAGTACCGTGCAAAGATCGGTTATATGCCACAGATAGGAAGGTATCCCGATAACATGACCATTGGCCAGCTGCTGGATATGATGAAGGATATCCGCAAGGAAAAAAACGCGGTGCTGGATGAAGACCTGGTGAAAAAATTTGAACTGGAAAAACTGCTGCACAAACGCATGCGTACTTTATCTGGCGGTACCCGGCAAAAAGTAAGTGCCTCTCTCGCATTTATGTTTGATCCCGATGTGCTGATACTGGATGAACCCACAGCCGGGCTTGATCCTGTTGCAGCGGAAATACTCAAAGAAAAGATCATTGCCGAAAAAGCCAGGGGCAAACTCGTACTCATCACCTCGCATATACTCAGTGAACTGGACGACCTGGTAACACAGGTGATCTATATGCAGGACGGCAAACTGCTGTTTCAAAAAACCATTGAAGAACTGCGTGCCGATACAGGCCAGGAAAAATTATCGAAAGCCATTGCAACTGTAATGTTAAAAGCAAACTGATGATCAAAATAATCAAATACGTTATTATAGACATTTTGCGTAACCGCATCATGCTGGCCTATACCGCATTCTTACTGGTATTGTCACTCAGCATTTTCAACCTGGAAGATAACAGCGCCAAGGGTATGCTGAGCCTGCTGAACGTGGTACTCATTATTGTGCCGCTGGTAAGCATATTGTTTGCATCTATTTACGTGTACAACAGCGCCGAATTTTTAGAGTTGCTGGTAAGCCAGCCGCTAAAAAGAAAAACCATCTGGTTCAGTATATATTCAGGACTGGCATTTTCACTGGTACTGGCATTTTTTATTGGCGTGGGTATACCGGTGCTGCTGTACGATTCAGGTGCCACCGGGATGATGCTGATCATTGCAGGGATCTTTTTATCGGTGATATTTGTTGCCATTGCCATGCTGGCCACCGTTAAAACAAGGGATAAGGCAAGAGGCATTGGCGTGGCCATTTTATTGTGGCTGTATTTTTCACTGCTGTTCGACGGGCTGGTACTGTTCTTATTGTTCCAGTTTTCTGATTATCCCATGGAAAAAATGATGGTGGGCATCAGTGCGCTGAACCCTATTGACCTGAGCCGCATTATGGTATTGCTTAAAATGGATGTGAGTGCGATGATGGGATATACCGGTGCAGTTTTCAAAGATTTTTTTGGTACGGTTACCGGAACCGTAATTGCCATGGCTGTTTTGTTTTTGTGGATGGCCGTGCCCGTGCTGCTGTCGGCAAGAAGATTCAACCGTAAAGACCTGTAATATGAAAAGACATCCTTCACTGGTACCGCTTTCAAGAGAGCACCACGAGGCTTTGATACTGGCACAGCTGGTTAAAAAAAATGCGCCGGCATATAAGGGATTGCCTGAAACGGTGGGAGGCAAAAAACAATATGCCCTGGCCATGTTCAGCAACCACCTGTTGCCGCATTTTAAAAAAGAAGAAATGATACTGGAACAGGTGGCAGGCTGTCATCAAAGCATTGCACAGCTCGCCGCAGTCATCATTACAGAACATAAAGAACTGGCCGCATTATTCAACAGCCTGGAAACAGCGCCGGATACGGCATCAGTACTTGATAAAACCGGTTATCTCCTGGAGTCGCATATCCGCAAGGAAGAACGGGAACTGTTTCCGTTAATACAGGAACATTGCACAGAAGAAATATTGCAACAACTGAAATAACAATATTATAAATCAGCGACCATGAAAAAAGATATAGAAGGCCGTGAGGATATTGAACTGCTGATAGTGCGGTTTTATGATAAGGTAAAGGCAGATCCTGTTATTGGCCATATATTCAATGATATCGCCAGGGTAAACTGGCAAAAGCATTTGCCGGTAATGTTTGATTTTTGGGAGAATGTGCTTTTTTATACCGGCGTGTATGAAGGCAATCCGATGCTCATACACCAGCACCTGCACCGGGCTTTCCCGCTGGAGAAAGCACATTTTACCCGCTGGAATGAACTTTTTCTTGAAACCGTGGACACTTATTTTGAAGGCTCCAATGCCATTCTTGCCAAACAAAGGGCATTGAGCATTTCAACGGTGATGCAGCTCAAAATACTCAGCCCGGATAGATTCTAATACGGGTACGGAAACCACCTGCAAAGGGCCACTGCGCAACAGCTGTAACGCAACGCCTGTATAATTATCCGGCCACTCCCGTTTTTCACATTTCTTATTACGCAAAGAATTTTTATATTACTGCATAAAACAATTTTATGCAGCAGAAAATATTTGCATTGTTCTGTATCATTGCTGTGGCCGGTTGCAACAGCAATGGCAGCCAGCCGTCACTCACCAATTATAAACCCATAGATGTGAAATATCCTGTAACAAAGAAAGACAGTACTGTAAAAGACGATTATTTTGGTACGGTGGTGGCCGATCCGTACCGCTGGCTGGAAGATGATACCAGCGCTGCCACTGCCGCGTGGGTAAAGGAAGAGAATGCGGTCACCCAAAATTATCTTTCGCAAATTCCTTTCAGGGACGCCATTAAAAAACGGTACGAAGACCTTTATAATTACGAAAAATATTCGGCTCCCTTTCACCAGGGCAAACACATTTACTATTATAAAAACTCAGGTTTGCAAAACCAGAGTGTGCTGTACCGTGAGCCCGATGGCGGCGGGGCAGCGGAGCTGTTTTTAGATCCCAATACTTTTTCAAATGACGGCACCACTTCACTGGCAGGCATCGAATTTTCAAAAGACGGCAGCATGGCGGCTTATAATATTTCGGAAGGGGGCAGCGACTGGCAGAAACTCATTGTGATAAATGCCCTTACCAAAAAAGTGACAGGCGATACGCTCGAATTAAAATTCAGCGGTGCCAGCTGGAAGGGGAACGACGGGTTTTATTACAGCAATTATAAAAAAGCCAAACAGGGCAGCAGCGTGCTTACGGCAAAGAATGAAAACCACAAACTGTATTATCATAAACTGGGTACACCACAGTCGGACGATAAACTGGTATACGGAGATGATGCACACCCGGTACGTTATATGTGGGGTGGTTTGAGTGAAGATGAAAGATGGCTGTTTATTTCCACCGCCAATGAAACCTATGGCAATGCACTGTATGTGCAGGATCTTACAAAACCGGGCAGTCCGGTAATTCCCATTGTAACAGATATGAAGAACAGCCACAATGTTGTGGATGCGGACGACCAGTTTTTTTATATTCAAACAGACAGGGATGCACCTACAGGCAAACTGGTAACAGTCCCTGTAAATGATCCGTCTCCTGCCAACTGGAAAACGCTGATTGATGCAAAGCCGGAAGTACTCACCGCATCTGCAGCTGGCGGCACATTGTACTGCACATACATGAAAGATGCGGTAAACAAAGTGTACCAATATGGGCATGATGGCAAACAGGTTAGGGAAGTGCAGCTGCCGGGTTTGGGCACAGCATCGGGCTTTACAGCAAAGAAAGAGGAGAAGTTCACCTATTTTGTTTTCACCTCTTATATCAATCCCGCTACTATTTACAAACTGGATATTGCCAGTGGTAAAGCCGAGGTTTACAAAGAATCGAAAGTACAGTTCAAGCCTGCTGATTTTGAATCAAAACAGGTTTTCTATACATCCAAAGACGGCACTAAAATACCCATGATCATCACATATAAAAAGGGCATTGAACTTAATGGAAAAAATCCCTGCCTGCTGTATGGTTATGGAGGTTTTAGTGTGAGCCTTACACCGCGTTTTAGCACAGCCAATATTGTTTTACTGGAAAATGGCGGTATTTATGCAGTGCCAAATATAAGGGGCGGGGGAGAGTATGGCGAAGACTGGCATAACCAGGGTATAAAGACAAAAAAACAAAACGTGTTTGACGATTTTATGGCTGCTGCGCAATACCTGGTGGATAATAAATACACTTCCCGTGATATGCTCGCCATCCAGGGTGGCAGTAATGGCGGCCTGCTGATAGGCGCCTGCATTACACAAAACCCGGCTATTTGTAAAGTGGCATTTCCTGCTGTGGGTGTAATGGATATGCTGCGTTATCATAAGTTTACCGCCGGTGCCGGCTGGGCTTATGATTATGGCACTTCGGCCGACAGTAAGGAGATGTTTGATTACCTGTATCATTATTCGCCACTGCATAATATTAAACCCGCTTCTTATCCCGCCACGATGGTTACAACAGCGGATCATGATGACCGTGTAGTGCCGGCACATTCATTCAAATTTGCGGCTACGATGCAGGAAAATCAAAAAGGAAATAACCCCGTACTGATACGCATTGAAACAAAAGCAGGACATGGTGCAGGCCGCAGCACACAACAAATAATAGAAGAAGTAACAGATGCCTGGAGCTTTATGTTTTATAACATGGGTATCAAACCAGCCTATTGAAATTAAAATAAAGTATTATTTGGGAGCGATGCAGGTATGCTGCAATCTTTTACCGGGTTTTAATACCCGGTTTTTTATAGCCGCAAAAGACATAAAAGAGTTCCAGGCAAAATTTATTTCTTAAAAAAAATGTTTGAATAGCACAATACAGTATTTTTACGGTATAGAAAGTAGAATTACTCGGAGTTTAATGAGAAAAATTACTACCCTTACTTGTGCCCTTTTTGCAGCTTTACTATTTACCACTGGAAAAACAGTGGCACAATGCGTTTTCACTTCATCAAATGGTTATTCCGTAACCGTAAATGTGATTCCGGCTTCGGTAATAGCGCCGTCTTCCTGCACTTTTGGATATAATTATAATCTTAACGTAAACTATTCGGTCAGTTTTTCCGGCAGTAATATCCCCGCTAACCTTTATACGCTTCAGGGTAATATTTACTGTGGCAGCGATGTTCATTTTTTCAGCCTGCCATTAAGCGGTGGTTCCGGAACCGTTACAAGCGTATCCAACCCATACCGCACCACGCCCGACTGCAACTCATCCACTGTAATGTCTTTAGGTTGCAATACCGCACAAATAACTATCCAGGGCCCGGGGCTTCCGCTGCAATCATCCGTTTGCGGGGCAGCCGGCCCGTTACCAATTGTACTAACCAAATTCAACGCACGTGTTATGCAAGACAACAGTGTTTACCTGTATTGGGAAACTGCCAGTGAATCATCCAACCAGTTATTCATCCTGGAACGAAGCCCCGATGCACTGGTATGGCAAGGCATCAAAACAATAGCGGGTGCAGGCACTTCCGCTGTACCGCTCCAATATTTTTATGTTGACAGCAGGTTAGGCAAAGGAAAATATTATTACCGCCTTAAACAGGTAAACGGTTCGGGTACTTTTACCTATTCAAATATTGTGAGTGCCGAAATATCGGAAAATAATACCGACATCTTTGTATCTGATATTTCTGGCAATGGGGATGTGCTTTATATAGGTGGTATTGTAAATGCATCAGACTGGACGGTGAGTGTGCTCAGTTCCACCGCATCACTGGTATTAAAACCCGCCATACTCAATTCGCATATCCTCAATATGCCCGAAGTAAGCTCAGGGGTCTACCTGCTGAAACTGCAAAACAAAATTGACGGAAGGATCAAGACCATTCGCTTCCTCAAAAAATAACTGGGGAGTTTAGAAGCATGTGAACATAACCAGCAAAAATCCCCGGGAAACCGGGGATTTGTATTTAGTTAGTTTTTAAAAAGCACCAGTATATCGGCGAGCTTCTGTTTTAATTCTTTCCGGTGAATGATGAAATCAAGAAAGCCATGCTCCAGTAAGAATTCACTGCGCTGGAAACCTTCGGGCAGGTCTTTTTTAATGGTTTCTTTAATAACCCTTGGGCCTGCAAAACCAATGAGTGCGCCGGGTTCACCGCAAATGATATCACCCAGCATGGCAAAAGAGGCTGTGGTACCGCCAAATGTTGGATCGGTACAAAGTGATATATAGGGAATCTTTGCATCGCTGAGCTGTGAAAGTTTACCAGAGGTTTTTGCCAGCTGCATCAGGGAAAATGCACTTTCCATCATACGGGCACCGCCACTTTTATTGATGATCATAAAAGGAACGCGGTGTTCTATGCAGTAGTCGCAGCCACGGCTTATTTTTTCACCCATCACACTGCCCAGGCTGCCACCAATGAATTCAAAATCCATACAAGCCACCACCAGGTCGTTGCCATTTACCTTGCCATGCGCCACGGTAATGGAATCATGGATATCGGTTTTGGCATAGGTTTCCTCCAGTCGTTTGCCATAAGGTTTCAGGTCAACAAATTGCAGGTAATCCTTTGATTTGATATTGGCAAAAAGTTCAGTGTACTGGTTGTCGTCAAAAATAATATCAAAGTACTCTTCACTTCCAATGCGGTGGTGGTGATCACATTTGGGGCAAACAAAATTGTTTTCGCCCAGTTCTTCCACGGTGCAGGTGTATTTGCAATTAGGACATTTGCTCCATAAACCTTCGGGGGCATCCTTTTTATCTTTGGTTGAAGTAAGGATCCCTTTTTTCATCCGTTTGAACCAGCTTGGCTTATTGCCTGCTGCATCGGTATTCTCTTCCCCCGAAAGACTGGCATCAAAATCTTCTTCTTTAAGCATATCGGTAAATTAACATTCCTGATTAATTACAAAGAATGACTGGCAAATTAATTTTTGTGCAAATTAATAATCTAAACCAATAAAACAAACCTGCCTTTCGGGCAGGTTGTTATACAATTTTATTATGCGTTCCTGTTGATGCAGTTCAGGTCTTCAAATGCCACTTCCAGGCGTTTAATGAAAGCTTCTTCTCCCTTACGCAGCCAAACACGCGGGTCGTAATATTTTTTATTGGGAGCATCGGGTCCTTCGGGATTTCCCAGCTGGCCCTGCAGGTATGCTTCATTCTTTTTATAATTGTTGAGCACGCCTTCCCAGAAAGCCCACTGCATATCGGTATCAATATTCATCTTCATGGCGCCGTAGCTGATGGCTTCCCGGATCTGGTGCTGCGGAGAACCGCTGCCGCCGTGGAATACAAAGTAAACGGGTTTGGGGCCTGTTTTCAATTCTTTTTCAATATAGTCCTGGCTGTTTTTCAAAATCACTGGTGTTAACTGCACGTTGCCTGATTTATAAACACCATGCACATTACCAAATGCCGCCGCAACAGTGAACATGCTGCCCACTTTGCTTAATTCTTTATAGGCATAAGCCACGTGTTCGGGCTGTGTATATAATTTTGCGTTATCAATGTCACTGTTATCAACACCATCTTCTTCACCACCTGTTACGCCCAGTTCAATTTCAATGCTCATGCCCAGGGGTGCCATACGTTTGTAAAACTCAACAGAAGTGGCAATATTTTCTTCAATGGGTTCTTCAGAAAGATCCAGCATATGAGAGCTGAATAAAGGCTGGCCTTTTTCTTTATAAAACTGTTCGCCGGCATCAATCAGCCCGCTTACCCATGGCAGCCATTTTTTTGCAGCGTGATCGGTATGCAATACCACGGGTACACCATAATATTTTGCTACGTTGTGAATATGCAGGGCGCCTGAAATACCACCGGAGATATTCGCCTGCAATTTATCGTTGGGCATACCCTTACCGGCAATGAACTGTGCACCGCCATTGCTGAACTGTATGATAACAGGTGAGTTTACTTTAGCTGCAGTTTCCAATACCGCGTTAATGGTGTTGGTGCCGATTGTGTTAACCGCCGGAAGCGCAAACTGGTTATTTTTTGCATCATTGTACAAAGCTTGTAAGGCATCTCCGAACAAAACGCCTGAACCGTATTTACTCATAACTAAAAATTTTTGGCAAATGTACGGCAACAGAATTGATTAACTGGAAATCCTTCAACCAAACTTTAATGACTTTTGACAGTATTCAACAAGCCGGGCAAATATTGCGGCATTTGCAGCATGCGGCTGCCATACCAGCTAAACATTTCGCCATCGGCCAGCACGATCCTGATACCCGGCAAATGCGGCTGCAGTTCCTTAATATGCTTTTCCTTAAAAGGGTAGGGCTCCGAAGAAAGCAGCACCAGTTTACAACCCGAAGCAAGAATATCTTCAGGAGTTATTTTAGGATACCGTTTATCTGATGCAAATACATTTTCAAGACCGCAGTGCTGCATCATATCATTTATAAAAGTATCGCCGCCAATGGTCATATACGGCATGCGCCAGATAATGTATGCGGCTTTCAGCGGGTGACTGTTTCCGGGCAGCCGGGCAAATTCTTTTTTGATGTCGGTAATAAGTTTTCTTGATTCGGCAGCTTTACCTGTAAGGATACCTACATCTTTTATCATGTTATATGCATCCTGCACTGAACATACGTCTGTTACCCATACATTGAAAGATGCGGCCAGCTCTTCCACCTGTTCCTTTACATTTTCTTCCTTGCTGGCTATTATAAGATCGGGCTGCAGTTCGTGAATGCGTTTAAGGTTGGGGGTTTTGGTACCCCCGATTTTATTTTTATGACGGAACCATTCTGTAGGATGCGTACAAAATTTTGTGATGCCAGTGACTTCCTTGTCCAGGTTAAGATAGTGCAGCAATTCTGTAATAGAGGGAACCAGTGAAATGATCTTTGTGGGAGTGCTTTTTAACTGGGCAGCATCTGTCAGCAGCATTTCTGAATAAATGGGTTAATAAGGGTCAATAAAGTACAATAAAAAACTTCCACTAAAATTTGATGGTATCAAACGCCAGTGGAAGTCAAGTTTTTTGAGAACCAACCAAGCACTAGTTGGTTTTAAACAGGATTTGCTTGGACCTCATAAAATTTCCTCCAGAGAAAGGAAATTTTAAATAATGTAATCCGGTTTCAGCGGTCTTTTTCGTGAGCTTTCAGTTTTCAGACTGGGGCCCAGGATTCGGTTTGTTGGTTTCGCCTTTCGCTTTGCAGCTGAGGCATTGGATATTGGTTTTCGTTGGTCTTTCTGCGCCATCATCGCTTTTTACAGCATAGGCATTGGATATTGGTTGTTTTCTTCGGTTCTTTTCTTCAGGATGTTGGATTTCGTATTGGCTTTTTAAGGATCAGGTTGTTTTCTTTGGTTTTTTACAGGATCAGGATCAGTTATTTTTAGTTGGTTTATTTATAAAAATAGAAGTTGACTGATACTGGATTGTTTATGATTTTTCACAAACATTGGATTTGGATTTCTTTTTGGCTTCGTCAGGATTTTTGGATATGATTGATATTTAATTCCTATCAATCAACTTCTGACACAAAGATGCAACAGTTACATGCCGCAGACAAGAGCGATATTGCTCTTTTTTTGTCATATTGTATTTACTGAGCGGTTCGTAGATACACAGTTAATATGTTTGGGATTGCTACGAGTTTGTGGCTAGTAAAACTACGATTTTGGATTGCGCATTAACCATATATAAAAAATGCTGCATTGTTCAAATGCAGCATTCATGCGGGTTTTGGCCAATCGTAAAAAAACGGCAGGCAATTACTTTGTTAAACTTTGTATAATGTCGTATTTGGTAACAATATGATATGAGCCACTTTCGTCTTTGCTTAAAACCGCACCATTTTCTTTGGTAATCAGGCTGCTCAGGCGTTCAACGGGAGTATCAAATGAAACCTCGGGATAGGGTTTTTCCAATACCGCACCCACCTGCTGGTTTTTGATCTCGGCATTGTTCAGGATCTTGTTAAATAAACCACTTTCTGATATAGCGCCTGAATTAATTCCGTTATCCATTACCGGTATATTCTCAATATCGTACTTCTTCATTAATTCAATAGCAGCTGTTACTGTTTGATCACTGCTGATGGTGATGAGTTTTTTAGCACCACGGCCGCTCACAAGGTCTTTGAATGTTTTTACATCTAAAAAACCGCGTTCCATCATCCACTGGTCGTTATAAATTTTAGCCACATAGCGGCTGCCATGATCATGGAAGATGCATACCACCACATCATCTTTTGTAAGCTGGCCTTGCAATTGCATCAAACCCTGCAAACAACTGCCCGCACTGTAACCGCAAAACAAACCCTCTTCCTTGGCCAGCCTGCGTGCCATGATGGCGCCGTCTTTATCCGTTACCTGTTCAAAATGATCTATCACACTCATGTCGTAATTGGCAGGTACAAAATCTTCCCCAAAACCTTCGCTGATATAAGGGTGCACATAGCTCATATCCACCTTACCGGTTTTAAAATAATTGGTGAGCAGGCTGCCGTATACATCAATGGCCCAGACTTTTATATTGGGATTTTTCTCTTTTAAAAACTGTGCAGTTCCGGTAATAGTGCCACCTGTTCCTGCCGTACAAACCAGGTGTGTTATTTTACCTTCTGTTTGTTCCCAAATTTCAGGGCCGGTACTTTCATAATGCGCCAGCCTGTTGGCCAGGTTATCGTACTGGTTAAAATGGTAGGAGTTGGGCACTTCTTTGGCCAGCCTTTTTGCCACGCTGTAATAACTCTGCGGATCTTCTGGCAATACATTGGTTGGACAAACAATCACTTCTGCACCTACCGCTTTCAATACATCCGCTTTTTCTTTTGATTGCTTGTCGGTGGTTACAAAAATGCATTTATAACCTTTTACACAAGCTGCCAGCGCCAATCCCATACCGGTATTGCCGCTGGTGCATTCAATAATGGTGCCGCCGGGTTTGAGTTTGCCTTCTTTTTCGGCCACTTCCACCATTTTAAGCGCCATCCGGTCTTTGATGCTGTTGCCGGGATTGAAATAATCCACCTTAGCCAATACGGTGGCAGGAATGTTTTTGGTGATCTTGTTGAGTTTGATCAAAGGAGTGTTGCCAATCGTTTCAAGAATGTTGTTGAGCCACATGTTTAGTTTAGTTTGTGGCAAAGGTACAATTTTAAAACAGCGGCAACAGTCTTTACTTCGTCAGTACTTCCAGTGCTTTCTTTACAGCAGCATCATTTTTATTGAGCGATTCATACAGCCCTTCGTTGCGCCAAACCTGCCTGGCCACAGCAGCAGTAATGCGGTTGATAATATCTGTTTTTTCGGCCGGCAGCGTTCCCGATAAATTGATGGAATCCTGCAATGCCGCGTTTTGAAACTGTTTCCAGTCCTCTTCACTAAAACTGAATGACCGTACAAAATCAGCCGGCAGTTTATATGCCTTTAATTGTTCCAGGTGCTGCAGGTAATAATGATAGGCATAATTGGGAATGGTATTTCTTGAATAGAGTTTAAGCGTGTTTACGGTAAACCCTGCCGTATCCAGCGCCACAAAATAGTCGGGAGTGATACCGCCACCGCCATACACGGTTTTGCCGCCCTTGGTCTTATACACTTTCGTAGTGTCATTTTTCACGGAGTCGGCCGATTGTGTTTCGCCATCGTGGTATCGCTTCTTTATCTCATCGTAATAAGCCTGCCCGCCATTACTGTACGAACGTTGTATGCTGCGGCCCACGGGCGTGTAATATCTTGCCACAGTAAGACGCAGTGCACTGTTATCGCTCAAATCATATTGTTCCTGCACCAGTCCCTTACCAAAGCTGCGGCGGCCAATGATAGTGGCCCGGTCCCAGTCCTGCAACGCACCGGTAAGCACTTCGCTGGCACTGGCCGTACCTTCATCCACCAGCACCACTAATGGCTCGGTTTCAAACTGGCCCACACGCTTGCAACGGTATTCTTTTTTCTCTACGTGTTTGCCTTCTGTATAAGTAATGAGTTTGTCGCCGGGTAAAAATTCATCGGCCATTTCAACTGCTTCATCCAAAATACCGCCACCATTGCCACGCAGGTCGAGCACCAGTTTCTTCAACCCCTGTTTCTTCAGGTCCATCAGCGCCTCCATAAACTCGCGGTAGGTTTGCTGGCTGAATTTATTGATGCGGATATAGCCCGTACCATTACCAATGATATAACTGGCATCTACACTGCTCACCGGGATGGTGCCCCTGGTGATGGTAAACTTTTTTTGACCGGTGCCACGCAAAACGGTTACCACCACATCGGTGCCCTTATCGCCCCGCAACATTTTGCGTATTCTTTCCCCGTCGCCCAGTTTGCCGGTAACGCTGCTGTCGCCCACTTTTAGAAATTTATCGCCTGGCATTAACCCGGCTTTTGCACTGGGGCCGCCGGCCAGCACATTGGTAACATTGATGGTATCACTAAAAATATTGAACTCGATGCCGATGCCGTAAAATTTACCAGCCAGGTCTTCATTCACCTGCTGTAAAGATTCGGCGGGGATGAATACAGAGTGCGGATCCAGTTTGGCCAGCATGGCCTGTATGGCGGTATCGGCCAGGTCCTGCGCCTTCACTTCATCCACGTAGCGGTTTTGTATCAGGTCTATCACTTCCTGCACCGGCCGGCGTTTTTCCATATAGAAAAAACTTTTACCCGGCATATTATCACGCATCTTATAACCTAAAAATAAACCTGCCACCATGGTAACACTTAACAGCAATGGCAGCCAAACATGTATCTTGCTCCTGTTCATGCTGCGAAGATAGGAACTTCACTGCTTGATTAATTTACAGCGCTTTATTTCAATTCAAAAAACTGTACCTTCATATTCCAATACAATAATTTCCCCAATGGCAATAAAATTGATTGCAGACAGTGGCGCTACAAAAGCAGAATGGTGTTTGCTGGATGGCAAAAAGAAAAAGATCATTTACACACAGGGGCTCAGTCCGTATTTTTTATCTTCCGACCAGATAAAAGACATTATTGAAAAAGAACTGAAAGGCAAGCTGAAAAACAACCTGCCCGATGAAGTATATTTTTACGGCACTGGGTGTATTAATCCTTCAAATGCAAAAAGTGTGAAGAAGGCCATTGCCAAATGTTTTCCGGATACGGCCGTGGAAGTAACACACGATCTGCTGGGTGCTGCCAAGGCTTTATGCGGTCATAGCAAGGGCATTGCCTGCATACTGGGCACCGGCTCCAACTCCTGTTATTTTAATGGCAAAAAAATTGTAAAGAACAGCCCCGGCCTGGGTTATGTGCTGGGCGATGAAGGCAGCGGCGCTTACCTGGGAAAAAAAGTGGTGCAGTATTTTTTATACAACACTTTTGACGCCGACCTCATGGACAGGTTTACCGCACGTTTTAATGTAAGCAGCATTGATATACTGGAAGCCGTGTATAAAAAACCATTACCCAACCGTTACCTGGCTTCCTTTGCCATATTTCTGGCAGAGAACCGGGGACATTACATGATAGAGAATATTATTGAAGACGGCATCAATGATTTCTTCTTTCACCATATTTGCAAATACCGCGAAAGCTGGACGTTGCCCATACATTTTGCAGGCAGTGTGGCCTATGGCTTCCGCGATGTATTGGAGGAAATGTGCAGTTCCTATGAACTGGAGCTGGGAAAAGTGATCAAAAAACCAATGGACGGACTTATTGCATATCACAGTAACTAATGAATGATAGATTGTATGGCATTTGAAAAAATAACAGAAGCGGTTTCACCTTACAGGCATTTGGAAAAAATGAGCGTTGCTGCTCTTTTGGAAAACATCAATAATGAAGATGCAAAAGTGCCTGCCGCCATCGCTAAAGTAATTCCCCATATAGAAGCACTGGTACATGTGATAGTGGATAAGATGCTGATGGGAGGCAGGATGTTTTATATAGGTGCGGGCACCAGCGGCCGCCTGGGTATTGTAGATGCCAGCGAATGCCCGCCTACGTATGGTGTGCCTTACGGACTGGTGATTGGCATTATTGCCGGTGGCAAAAAAGCCATTACCGAAGCCGTTGAATTTGCCGAAGACGATAAAGAACAGGGCTGGAAAGACCTGCAGGAATATAAAGTGAACAGCAATGATGTGGTGATTGGCATTGCGGCCAGCGGCACCACGCCGTATGTGATTGGTGCACTGGAAAAATGCAGGGAAAATAATATTGCCACGGGCAGCATCAGCTGTAACCCCGAAGCCCCGGTAAGCGCTGCGGCAGATCATCCCATTGAAGTGGTGGTGGGCCCCGAATTTGTTACCGGCAGCACCCGCATGAAAAGCGGCACTGCGCAAAAGCTGGTGCTTAACATGATCTCCACATCTGTAATGATACAGCTGGGCAGGGTGGAAGACAACCGCATGGTGAACATGCAGCTTACCAATGAAAAATTGGTGGACAGGGGTGTAAAAATGCTGATGGAAAAACAGGCGCTTACCGATTACGAACAGGCAAAACAATTATTGCTGAAGTACGGAAGTGTTAAAAAAGCCGCCGACAGCCTCCGCCCGTAAAAAAAGCAGTGCAATTTTTGTGTAATTTTCTTAATTTAGAAATCTCAATCTTTAACAAAAACTACACGCTATGAATTACAAAACTTTACTCACCTCATCATTTATTGTTGTTGGTTTTTCTGCGGCGGCGCAAAATGCTTCTACTTTTGCCATTACCGGCGATAATAATGGCGGCGCCGGCGATTTTGTATGGATGAATATCCGTAAAGTGGATGTTGGTTCAGGCAAATTGCTCAGCACTGTGTACAACAGGCTGAACCCGCAATCGCAGCTGCTGGATGCAACAACGCAAAAATTGTATACCGCTACAGCCACCTACAATGGCAAAGTGTACAGCACAACAGAATTTCCCACTTCGTCATACGTTGCAGCGGCAGCGTATGATAAAAGGCATAGCAAACTTTTCTTTACACCCATGCGCAAGGGCGAACTGCGCTGGGCCGACCTGTCGGATAATAACGCCCCCAAATTTTATTCGCTTTCTGACAGGCTCATCAATCCGCTTGACCTGAACGATGAGGCCAACCATATTACCCGCATGGACATTGCTGCAGATGGAAACGGTTATGCCGTAACCAACGATGGCAACCATTTCATCCGCTTTACAACAGGCAAAAAAACGGTGATCACCGACCTGGGCCCTTTAACGGATGCCGAAAGCAATAAAGGCATTTCGGTACATAACCGCTGCACCAGCTGGGGAGGGGATATGGTGGCAGATGCATACGGCAAACTCTATATCATTTCTGCAAACCATGCGGTATTTAAAGTGGATATCGACAGCCGTATTGCCAGTTACCTCGGTGTTATCAGCGGGTTGCCCGCCAATTATACCACCAACGGTGCTGCAGTAAATGATGAAGGTTACGTGGTGGTAAGCAGCGCCAACAGCTACGATGGCTTTTATAAGTTTGATATGAAAGACCTGGTGGCTGTTAAAGTGGAAGGCAGTGATAAATACACCGCCTCAGATCTTGCCAATGGAAATTTATTGTACCAGAAAGAAGTGGATGCCAAAAGAACATTGGGCGTAACTGCAGCATTGCCGCTTGCACCTATTAATACCGATGCAAGGATATTTCCCAACCCGGTTACCAATAACGAATTCAAAGTGCTGTTCGATAACCAGGCAGCAGGACAGTATTATGTGATCGTATCTGATCTTTCCGGAAGAAATGTATTGTCGCAAACTGCGCAGGTATCATCCAAAATGCAAACAGTAACGGTTCGTATCAATAATACACTGGGTCAAGGTGTTTACCTGGTAAAAGTGGTGGATGCAAACAAACAACTGGTGTTTACCGACAGGGTGGTGATACAATAAGCAATACAACATACCAATTATAAAAAAAGAGACCGGGAGCCGGTCTCTTTTTTTATTCCTTTGTTTCGTAAATATCTGATTGGGCCGCCAGTATTTCACGGTACTTGTTAAAGAGTTTTGTTTTGGAGATAAACCCCTTGAATTTACGCTGCTCATCCAGCACAGGCAGGTACCAGCTTTGCGTGGTATCAAATTTTTCCATCACGGTATGCATGTTTTCCTCTTCTCTTAAGATGGCTGCCGGTTTTTTCATAATGGAACGCACTGAAATTTTTTCAAACTGCTCTGGCAAAAACAATTTTTGCTTGATGTCATTCAGTTCAATGATACCTGCAAACCGTTCCTTGCCATCCACCACAGCGAAAATATTTTTTTCACTTTTTTTGATGAGCTCCACCAGGTCTTTCAGTTTTTTGTCGATGGCAATACTGTTGTACTCATCAGTAATGATCTCTGACAGTGTGATGCTGGTAAGAATGTTCTTTTCTTTCTTATGGGTGAATACCTGTCCCTCAATGGCCAGTTTCTTCAGTTCCATTGAAAACGGTTCATAACTTTTAACAATGAAAAAAGAAATGGATGATACGATCATCAGCGGTATGAACAGTTCATATCCATTGGTGATTTCTGCAATAAGAAACACGGCCGTAAGCGGGCAATACATTACACCGCTTAATACACCGGCCATACCCACCAGGCTGAAATTTCCCTCCGGCACTTTTATCCAGTCAAACGAATTGAAAAGTTTTGAAAAGAAAAACCCCAGGTAAGAGCCGGTAAAAAGCGAAGGCGCAAAATTACCGCCGTTGCCGCCGCTGCCAATAGTGATGCCGGCAGCCACGGGTTTAAAAAGTATAATTAAAGCAGCGAATGCAATAATGCCCCAATTCTCTCCCAGTTTTGAAAACAGGGTGGTATTATCTGCAAAAGTGCTGAAGCTGCCATTGGCCACTGTTTTTACACTATTGTATCCTTCGCCAAACAATGGCGGAAAAACAAAATACACCAGCATCAGCAATGCGCCGCCGGTAACGGCACGCAGGTAAGGATTGATTTTCCAGTGATGCAGTTTAATCTCGGTGCGTTTAAAAGCACGGGCATAGTACAGTGAAACAAAACCCGCCATGATGCCCAGTAAAATGTAAAAAGGAACATTGCGGTAATTAAAGGTTTGCTTCAGCACAAAATTGAAAAGGAATTCTTCCCTTAAAATGATCTTTGAGCAAAGCGCCCCAACAACAGAAGCAATGATAAGCGGGATGAAATAACTCACGATGGTTTCGGCCAGCAATACTTCCACGGCAAATATCACACCAGCAATAGGTGCATTAAAAACAGCGGCAATACCCGCGGCTGCACCACAGGCAATGAGCAACGTGCGTTCCTGGTAATTGAGATCACTGATCCTTGAAAGATTGGAACCTACTGCAGAGCCCGTTGCCACAATGGGCGCTTCCAGTCCGGCCGACCCGCCCAGCCCCACCGTAAGTGAGCTGGTAATAACATGCAGCCAGGTATGGTTAAGCGGGATAAAAGAAGATTTACGGGCAATGGCCCTTAACACCATGGCAATACCTCTTTCTATTTGCCCGCGGAAAAAACGGATTACAATAAATACAGTAAGCAGCAAACCCGCCATTGGAAAAAGCAGGTAAGCGAATTTGCTTACAGGAATATGTTCTATCCAGTGTTGCAGGTAATGTACCAGCGCTTTAAGCAATACAGCGGTAAGACCGGAAACCAGCCCGGTTAAAGTGGCTACCAGCATAATCAGCTGTGCCCTGCTGAGTTTGGTGCGGAGATAGTTGATTATTTTTTGATAAACAGATTTGACCATGCGTTATCGCCAGCATTAAAACATTAAATAGTTCCCGGTTAAGGTTAGTGCCAAACAACAAAGGTAAGGGCATATCGCAGGATAAAATCGCATTATAATTTTAAGTTTTAGCTGAACTTTGCGGCAAATAAAATGTTTTGCAGGATATAGAACCATATTTCAACTGGCGGCATTTGTACGCGGCAGAAGAAGATGAACGCAGTCCGTTTTACGGGCGCACCTACAGCGAGTTTGAATTCAGCCAGACGGTGTATAATTTTTACATTCACCCGCAGTGGGATGATTTTGGCAGCCGCACGCTTTATATGAAAATTTTATTTACTGACTATGAACAGCAGTATAGTATTATTGAACTGATAGGTGAATGGAATGACGCGATAGAGAATGATATTATGACGCTGCGCAGGGAAGTAACAGATAATTTATACAAGGAAGGCATTACCAAATTTATTCTGGTAGCAGAGAACGTGCTGAACTTTCACAGCAGCAGTGATGATTATTACGAAGAGTGGCGGGAACAGCTGCAGGATGACGGAGGCTGGGTGGTGGTGCTGGATATGCCGGAGCAAACACAGCATGATTTTAAAAAAGCAAGACTGACCAATTATATTGCCCTGCTTGATTTTCCGCAGTGGCGCACCATGAAGCCGGAGCTGGTTTTTCAGCAGGTGGATAACTGGATGCTGCGGCAGCTGGACTAAAAATGGTATCGATTGCGTAAAAACGATAAACAAAATGTGTTTGTGTTTGATTGTAGTGTAAATTTGCTCACCAAAATTCAACATTAACTTTTGCAAGATGACCTTTAAACAGCTATTTACTTCTTCCATCGGCAAGAAGTTTACGATGGGGCTCACAGGATTATTTCTCATTTCTTTTCTCGTTATTCACTGCACAGTAAACTCCATGATCTTTTTTAATGACGGGGGAGAGATGTTCAATACCTGGGCACATTTTATGAGCCATAATTACATTGTGCGTTTTCTTGAGATCGGTTTATTTGCCGGTTTGATCATTCACATCATACAGGGCCTGCTGCTGGTGAAGCAAAACAATGCGGCACGTCCCGTAAAATACTCGGTGAATGCAGCCAGCACCAACAGCAAATGGTACAGCCGCAGTATGGGATTACTGGGCACGCTGCTGTTGTTCTTTTTAATACTACATATTTCAAAATTCTTTGTAAACACCAAGGTTGCATTGTATGGCAACGGCGGAGCCAATGATGCTTCTTACAACCTGTATGAAGAAATGAAAATATATTTCAGCGAAAACCTCTGGGCCGTGATCGCCTATATTGCCGGTGTGATCTCTTTATTCTGGCACCTGCTGCATGGTTTTTCCAGCGCATTTCAAACAATGGGCATCAACCATAAACGTTACACGCCCATTATCCAAACTGCGGGCATGCTGTATTCAGTGATTGTTTGTATCCTCTTTATTTTAATGCCTGTGGCATTTTATTTAGGGTGGATCTCTTAATAGCTGAACAGGAAACCGCAGCTGAAGTGTGCGACGCCACAGCTGCTGCCTAAAGAACAAAAGCTGACAACAAAAGAAATCAAACATTATTCATTATTAATTATTCATTATAAAATGGCTCTTAATTCAAAAATACCAGCAGGCGAAATGAATGAAAAGTGGGAAGATTATAAAGGCCACGTTAAACTGGTGAATCCTGCTAACAAGCGTAAGATCGAAGTTATTATTGTAGGTACCGGCCTCGCCGGCGCTTCTGCCGCCGCCTCGCTGGGTGAATTAGGTTATAAGGTAAAAACATTCTGTTTCCAGGACAGTCCGCGCCGTGCACACAGTATCGCTGCACAGGGCGGTATCAACGCTGCCAAGAATTACCAGAATGACGGTGACTCTGTGTTCCGTTTGTTTTATGATACGGTAAAGGGTGGCGACTACCGTGCACGTGAGGCCAATGTACACCGTTTGGCAGAAGTAAGTGCCAACATTATTGACCAGTGTGTGGCGCAGGGTGTGCCTTTTGCACGTGAATATGGCGGCCTGTTAAGCAACCGCAGCTTTGGTGGCACACAGGTACAGCGTACTTTTTATGCTGCCGGACAAACAGGACAGCAGTTACTGTTAGGTGCTTACAGCGCATTGGAAAGGCAGGTGGCATTGGGCAATGTAACACAATACAGCCGCCACGAAATGCTGGATGTGGTGATGATTGACGGAAAAGCAAGAGGTATCATTGCAAGGGATCTGGTTACCGGTAAACTGGAGCGCCATTTTGGTCATGCTGTATTGCTTTGCACCGGTGGTTATGGGAATGTTTTTTATTTAAGCACCAATGCCATGGGCAGCAATGTAACAGCCGCATGGAAAGCACATAAAAAAGGCGCTTATTTTGGCAACCCCTGTTTTACGCAGATACACCCCACCTGTATTCCTGTAAGTGGCGATCACCAGAGCAAACTTACGCTGATGAGTGAATCGCTCCGTAACGACGGACGTATATGGGTGCCCAAGAAACAAAACGACAGCCGCAAGGCAAACGAAATACCAGAAGAAGAAAGGGATTACTATTTGGAAAGAAGATATCCGGCATTTGGTAACCTGGTACCACGTGATGTGGCATCAAGAGCCGCAAAAGAAAGATGCGATGCCGGTTATGGTGTGGGTTCATCCAGGCAAGCGGTGTATCTGGATTTTGCAGATGCGATCAAACGCTATGGTAAAATTGAAGCAGGTAAACAGGGACTGCTTAATGTGGATGAAGCGAAGATCATTGCACTGGGTAAAGAAGTGGTGAAAGAAAAATATGGTAACCTGTTTGACATGTACGAAAAGATAACAGGAGAGAACCCCTACGAAATGCCAATGCGTATTTACCCCGCGGTGCATTATACCATGGGTGGATTGTGGGTGGATTACGAACTGCAGACAACCGTGCCCGGTTTATATGCGCTTGGTGAAGCCAACTTCAGCGACCATGGTGCCAACCGCCTGGGTGCAAGCGCACTGATGCAGGGACTGGCAGATGGCTATTTTGTGATCCCATACACCATTGGTAATTACCTGGCAGACGAGATTCGTGTACCGGCAATCCCAACTACACATCCTGCATTTGAAGAAACAGAAAAAGCGGTGAGTGACCGCATCAGTACTTTGATGAACATAAAAGGTTCGCAAACTGTGGAAAGCTTCCATAAACGTTTGGGTAAGATTATGTGGGACAAATGCGGTATGGCACGTAATGCGGAAGGTCTGAAACAGGCCATCACTGAAATTCAACAGCTGAAAAAAGAATTCTGGAGCGACCTGCGCATACCCGGTGAAATAAACGAAATGAACCCCGAACTGGATAAAGCCGGCCGTGTGGCTGATTTTATTGAACTGGGCGAACTGATGTGCATGGATGCACTGAACCGAAACGAAAGCTGCGGCGGTCATTTCCGTGAAGAAAGCCAGACAGAAGATGGTGAAGCAAAACGTGATGATGTTAATTACAGCTACGTGGCAGCATGGGAATACCAGGGCGACCACCAATGGCAGCTGCATAAGGAAGAACTGAACTTTGAAGTGGTGAAACCAACACAGCGCAGTTACAAATAATTGAACGCAGGCTTGTATGATGGTTTTGATTTGTAATGATCATTCAATCGTTTTCAGATCATAGTAATCATAAAGATCAGCGTCAAATAAAAGGTTCTTAAAAATGAAAGTATCAGGTTTCACCTTTGTAAAAAATGCGGTAAAATACGGTTACCCGGTGGTGGAATCAATCATTTCTATATTGCCGCTGGTGGATGAAATGATCGTTTGCCTGGGCGACAGTGAAGATGATACCGAAGGATTGATAAAAAGTATTGGAAGCGATAAACTGAAATTTATCCACTCCGTTTGGGATAACAGTTTACGTGAGGGAGGGAAGGTGCTGGCAGTGGAAACAAACAAAGCCATTGCGGCAACGGCGCCCGACAGTGACTGGCTCTTTTATATACAGGCAGATGAAGCGGTGCATGAACAGTACCATCAAACCATTTCAGATGCCATGCAGCGTTATAAAGATGATAAAAGGGTGGAAGGACTTTTATTCAATTATCATCATTTTTACGGTAGCTATAAATACATTGGCGATGGCAGAAAATGGTACAGTAAGGAGATAAGGATCATCCGCAACGATAAAAAAATAAAAAGCTACCGCGATGCACAGGGATTCAGGTGGGATGATGACCGGAAGCTGAATGTAAAACTTGTAAACGCATACATTTATCATTACGGATGGGTTCGAAATCCCTTACTGATGCACCGTAAAACAGAGAACTTTCATACGCTGTGGGACGGGGAGGCAGGCAAAGGGAAAAAAATAACAGAAGCGGAGTTTGATTATTCCAATATCGATTCTGTTACCATTTTTGAAGGCACGCACCCGGCGGTGATGCAGCATTTGGTGGCGCAGGAGAACTGGGACAGCGGGATCGATATCAGTAAAAAGAATTTTAAAAGTTTGAAACACCGTGTACTGTATTTTTTATGGAAGCGTTTTAACTGGCGGCCATTTGAATACAGGAATTATGTAAAGGTGTAATAGTTGAATAGTTAATTGGTTAATTAGTATTATAGCCTTAGTGATGCGGCATAAGAGAAACAAAAAAGTTGACCAATTAACCAATAAACTAATTAACCAATTAACAAAGAAATAAAGCAATTTATCATAATGGAACATTACAACATGAACCTCACACTTAAAGTGTGGAAGCAGAAAAACAGCAGCGACAAAGGCCATTTTGAAACCTACCAGGTAAAGGATATTTCGAGTGAGATGTCGTTTTTGGAAATGTTTGATGTGCTCAACGAACAGCTGATTCGTGAAGGCAAAGACCCCATCGCTTTTGACCACGACTGCCGTGAAGGTATTTGTGGTATGTGCAGCATGTATATCAACGGTAAGGCGCATGGCCCATGGGCGCAAAACACCACCTGCCAGCTGCATATGCGTGCATTTAAAGATGGCGATACCATTGTAGTGGAACCATGGAGAAGCCAGGCCTTCCCTGTAATTAAAGATTTAGTGGTTGACCGCACTGCCTTCGACCGCATTATACAGGCAGGTGGTTATATTTCCGTAAACACGGGCAATGCAGTGGATGCCAACGCCATTCCTATTGATAAAAAAGATGCAGATGATGCCTTTGCTGCGGCAGCATGTATTGGTTGTGGTGCCTGCGTGGCCACCTGCAAAAACGGAAGCGCCATGTTATTTGTGAGTGCCAAGGTTTCTCAACTGGCTTTATTGCCACAGGGCCAGCCCGAGAGGGACACACGTGTGCTGAACATGGTGGCACAAATGGACAAAGAAGGTTTTGGTAATTGTACCAACACGTATGCCTGCGAAGCAGAATGCCCTAAAGGAATTTCTGTTTCCAATATTGCCAGGCTGAACAGGGAATATTTAAGTGCAGGGTTAAAAGCAGATTAGACATAACATACCAGACTATAAAACAAAGCCGTTACAATAATATGTAACGGCTTTTTAATTGCCGGTTCAATACCGTCAGCTGAATCTTTTGTTACGGATCGCATTGTCGAGCGAAAAAGGCCCGCCGCCCTCAACTAAAAAGAAGAACAGCAGCAGCAAAACGGTCACAGGAAACAGTAAACTGTTTTCCCCTGCAAAAATGCCCTGTTTCGCATGTACAAAAAATACAGCTCCGATAAGAACCGGTATCTGCAGTAATACAGATAACCGCGTAAACAAACCCGCCAGCAGTAAACTGCCTCCCAGCAAGTGCAGCCAGGGAATAAAGGTATTCAGCCACTGAAGGTTTGCCGGAACGGCGCTGTTGTGAACCAGTTGCTCCAGTTCTGTTTTATTTTTAATGAACTGGATGCCTTTAATAATAAGAGTGATCGCAAGAAATACACGCAGCACAACAAACCACCGGGGATGATGCCTGCTGCTCCACTGATTTAACTGTTGCAGATAAGTCATAGCCTGAAGTTTATAGTGTTAATAATACAATTACCAATGCTGATAAACGGGCTTATGATGGAGTATGATACTGTAAAGTTAAAAACTATTTTTTCTTTCTGCGGTCTTTTATTGTGAACACCCGCGACACATTGAAACCGAAGTGAATATCGCCTTTAAAGAAATCGCCGGTGGTTTCTGTAATGAATGTTTTCTCCGTCATACCCGTGGAGTTGGTAAAGTGCAGCTGGAATACATGCCCGCCTGTTTCAATATCAAAACCAACAGCCAGTGAATTGTGAGTGCCGGTGAGCATATAATTTTGCCCCGCTACAAGAGAAATGGGCAGCACATGATAGTATTCAATATTAAAACTTAAACGTTTGTTGAGTTTGAACCTGCCGCCCGCGCCCAGCGCAAAAATATCATTGGGGTCAGTGGCCGCCTGTGCCAGGTTATAATGTACAAACGAAGGCATGAGTTGCAGCGAAAGCCCCTCGCTGAATTTACGGGCAATAATGAGCTGGTGTGCAAATGAAAGTCTTGATGTATAATAATTCTGCCGCTTGGGATCTTCCCATTTTAATGTTTTAAGCATTACGGTGGATACAGCACTCACAGAAATAGGAGAGGAACCGCGGCCCCCGGATGACTGCCGCAATATTTTAAACTTGCCAAATGCGTCGTATTGTTTTTGAAATGTACTGCGTCCGGCACCAATCATCAGCCGGTTGGAGATGCCATAATCAAGACCGATACGCATGGTGGCCTGGTCCAACCCGAATAATTCGTATCCGCCCTTGTTCACCATACCAAAGCGGTGCGATATTTTCAGGTCGAGCACACCGGCAGCAGCATTCTCAATGGAATGGCCATTGATGAGTCTTGATGTTTTAAAAGTGGCTGTGGCATAATCTTTTTTCTTTTCTTTCTTTGCTTCATCTTCCAGCATTTTCATCAGGTCGTCCTGCGCATAAATCTTTATGACACTGATCATACAAAGCAACACTGTTATCGAGATATATTTCATTGTGACTGGTTTTGAAATTTAATTTTTGGGTTCGTACTTGCAGTCGAGGGTAACATCAATATCCTCCGAAATCTTATCTGCCACCAGCGAAGGGATGCTGATATTATAATCTTTCAGCTTTACAGTAAACTTTGAACTGGCAGCAACCTTTCCTGCCTTAACAGTTATTGCACCTGTGGCCGACACTTTTTTTGTTACACCATGCAGCATCATATCGCCTTCCACAGTTACCGGGTACACCCCGTCTTTTGTAAAATTTACCGCAGTTAAATTGGTGATCTTTCCCTTAAATGTGGATTTGGGATACTTGGTGCTTTCAACATAGTTCTCATTAAAATGCTCGTCCATCAGCGCCAGCTGAAAATGAAAACTCTTCATCAGTACTGCAAAAACCAGGTCGCCGGTTTGTGTATTTAAAATGCTGGATACTTCATTGTTTTCCGCTTCCACTTTCTCTATCGATTTCGCTCTGGAAAAAAAAGATACTTTGCCGGTCTTTGTCATTTGTATGTTTTGCGCATTTACACTTGCAGCAGCAAATGCACATACAAAAAGGATCATTGCTTTCTTCATAGTTGTTATTTGAATTTAAAGGTGAATCAGTTGTTGGGTGTGCCTGCATTTATCCATTGCTGGATCTTTGCAATGGTGCAGGTATTGAGTTTATTACCTCCCTTGGGCATGGCAGAAAATCCGCTGGCCTGGTTAATGGAACCCATCAGCCTGCCATTTGCCGCCTGTGTTTTCACCCCGTTATAGGTATCCAATATCACACCCCCCGATGCGGAAACAGTGTTATGGCATCCGCTGTTACAATAAGTGTTCATCACGGGTAATATATCTGTAGAAAATTTTGCAGCAGTGGTGGTATCACAAATCACTTTCCCATCGGGATACAGCAGGTCTGCTTTATCGTAGTAACAGCTTTCTGCAAGTGACAGAACTAATATTGCTGACAGGATCATCAAGAAGGTTTTCATACTTGTATATTTCACTTTGTTTAATTAATTGTTGGCAGCACCGGCCGCAATCCATTTTTTGATTTGCGTAATACGGCAGTCAGACAACTGCCCGCCGCCCTGTGGCATGGCAATAAAACCCGCAGCATGTGTGATGCTGCCCACCAGTTTGCCATTTGCAGCCACTGTTTTTACACCGGCATATGCACCCAGGTCAATACCCCCGCCCAATGATGCAGGATTGTGACAACCCTTACAATAAGTGTTCATGATGGGAGCGATACCGGCGTTATAAGTAAATACCGTGGTGTCGCAATCATTACATGCATTATTCTTTGCGCCCTGCATAATCCATTTATAAATAATATCTTTTTGTGCCTGTGTAAATGCGGCTGCAGGAGGAGGTGGCATCCGGTCGCCGCCCGATTTGCTTAACACGGTATAAATTTTTGTTCCGGAAGGGTTGCCGGGCTTCACCCCACCGGTAGCCATAATGTTGGCATAGGATGTAAGAACAATCCCTTCTTTATGCGTGCTGATGTCATGACAACCGCTCATGGCACAGCTTGAGTTGAGCAGCGGCAACACCTTATTCTGAAAATAAACCGTGTCGGTACTGCAGGATTGTGTGCCCCCGTCAACAGGCGGATCAACACGGTCCTGCACCGGTATTTCATGTTTACAGGAAAAAAGTAAAAGGAGGAGGAATAATATCAGCCCGGTTATTTCAATATAATCCAGGCGTGATTTTCTTAAAACGTTTTGCATATTTCTAAAATGGTTTTTCAACAGTATTGTAATGCTATTTTTCGCTGATATAACATCGCACCAGCACCACATCGGACAAGTAACCGGTACAAATACCCTGTAATTTTATGATGCTGCCTTTTTGTGCGGTCTCAGTGTTCTTTCCCTCAAGCGTGCAGATAACGCCGCCCATATCGCTGCCTTTTAATGTGATCACTGTTTCATTTTTCTGGTTTTTTGCGATATCGCTTATTTCACCTGTTACATTCAGTACTTTATCGAGATAAAGGCCGTTCGATTTATTTTCATCGGTCTCATATTGCGCAACCAGTTCGGCAGCACTTACCATTACCGGATTTGCATCCAGCACACTGCGGTGTGGCTTGTTGTACATTTTATATCCCACAATCGCACCTGTAATACCTGTTGCCAGTATCGCCAGCAATGCCCACCTGACTATTTTCTTTTTAAAAAAAACCATATAGTTTATTATTGATACTAACTGAATAAATATGACGCCAAACTTTAACTATCCCGGAACAACTATTCCCAACCTGCATTTAAACAAGCTGAACCTGTTTCAAAACCACCCGAAACAGGCCAGCATGTTGTTGTCCATACCTGTATATCCTGTACCCAGGCTCTTAATCTGAATACCGGTGACCGGCATTCACCCAGTTTGTTATTATCGCTTTTTCTGCAGCGGTAAATAAAGGCTGCGGGCTCTTTGGCATTTTCACCAAGGTATAGGTAACTGTTGCCCCGTTGATCTGGCTCCATTTTGAAACGATATTACAATCCGAATCAAAATTGTATCCCGCCGCATTATTACCTGCTCCAATATGGCAACCGCTGCCACTGCACCGGTTGGTGATGAGTGTTCTAACCTGCGCAAATAATGGTCCGCTTGCAATAACACCTACCACGGCAGATTGCGTTTTTGTACAACCATTTGCATCTTTAACACCTACCAGGTAAGTGGCCGCTGTTAAACTGCTGAATATATTACTGGCCTGATAAGCGCCACCATTGATATTATAGGTAAAGCCTGTGGAACCGGAGGCTGTTACTGTTATGCTTCCGTTTGCTGCGGGCGTAACACAGGGCGTTGTGTTTACCACTGCTGTTGTAATACCGATTGTGGTGCCGGCACAGGGGCTTACCGCAGTAAGCGTTGCCTGTGTGCTTCCCAAACAGCCGTTGGAATTTTTAGCAGTAACAGTATAAGTGCCTGCGGCCAGGTTAGTGAATGTGCCGCTAGCCAGGTATGCACCATTGTTAATACTGTAGGTAAATCCTGTGCCACCAGTAGCGGTTGCGGTAATGGAACCGTTGGATGCACCTGTGGTTGGATTCACAGTTGTTGCACTAACTGTAACGGTAACACCTGCACAGGGGTTGGATGCGCCCAATGCCACCGTGGTAACACCGGTACAACCATTGGAATTTTTTGCCGTGATGGTATAATTGCCTGCTGCCAAATTGCTGAAGGTAGCACTGGCCTGGTAAGCACCATTGTTAATGCTGTAAGTAAATCCTGTTCCGCCCGTGGCCGATGCAGTAATGGAGCCATTGCTTTGTCCTGATGATGGTTGCACGGTTGTGGTGGTAACAGCAACGGTTACACCTGCACATGGATTGTTGGTGCCTACGGTGATCTGCCCTGTACCCAAACAGCCGGCTGCACTTCTTGCCGCAACCGTATAGCTGCCTGCAGCCAGGCCGGTAAATGAACCGGATGACTGGAATGCAGCGCTGTTCAAACTGTATTGATAAGGCGCTGTGCCCCCGCTTGCCGTTGCCGTAATTGAACCATTGGATATATTGGGAGATGCATCTGTTTTAATAAGGCTCACAGCAATGGTTACACCGGTACAGGGATCAAAAGAACCGATCTGCGCAGCGACTGTGTCGGTACAACCGGCGGCATTTTTTCCGACTATATTATAATTGCCGAAAGCCTGCAGCCCGGAGAAATAACCGGTATCCTGGAATGTGCCGCCGTTCAGGCTGTATTTAAAACCTGTGCCACCCGATGCGGAAACAGAGATGGTTCCATTGTTCTGACCGGTGGTGGCATCGGTGGTTACGACCGCAATTTTAAAAGTGCCGGGGGTGCATGTTTCCTGTGGAAGTTCGTGCTTGCACGAAAACTGGAACAGGATAATAAATGTTGCCATTGCAGCAATTACATAAATACGCCTTTTCATAAGTTTTTGGGTTGGTTGTTAAAAAATCCACACTGCTGTTGGCAGCAGGCGGGATTGTTCACCGGGAAAAGGTTTATACCAGGAATTGCAATAACAAAACGAAAAATTAAGCCGGAACCTGTACTAAAAAGGTAAAACCCGGCCGGAGCTGCATTTACGGGTGCTGAAGCTGCAAAAGAAAAAAGTGTTACTCCGAAAGCCACCTACGGAAATCGTGGGCACGGTCGAGCGCCACCACGGTATCTAATTTGGTGGGAGGGTTCAAACGGACAATAATGCGGGAACGGGTATGGGCCCTCATCTCTTCAATAGCATGATGCCCGATGATGAACTGGCGGTTGATGCGGAAGAAATTTTTGGGCTGCACCATTTCCTCTATCTGGTCAAGATTGAAATCAACAGGAAACCGCTTTCCTTCATTTGTCATTACAAAATTGGTTTTGTTCTCTGTATAGAAATAGGCAATCTCTGCGGTGTTGATCGATTTGATGGTATCGCCGATGCGGATGATAAATCGGTCTTTATATTTTTTTTCCGGTTGCTGTATGCTTCTCAGTATTTCATTATAATCGGCTACAAACGACCGTGAGCCCTGCAGCATTTTCAGTTTATCGATGGCCCGCTTTACTTCGGTCTTATCAATCGGCTTCAGTAAATAATCCACACTGTTCACCTTAAAGGCCTGAAGCGCATAACTTTCATAGGCCGTTGTAAATATCACCGGGCAGGTGATCTTTACCCTGTTGAACAGCTGGAAGCTTATACCATCTGCCAGCTGTATATCCATAAATACCAGGTCGGGCATGGCATGCGATCCAAACCATTCCGTGGCGGCTTCCACACTGGAAACAGTGCCAATGATATTTGCCTCGGTAACCACTTCGGTTACCAGCTTTTGCAGGCGTATCAGCGCCTGTTCCTCGTCTTCTAAAATCAGTATCTGCATATCAGTTCAAATAAATAAGCGGCACCATGATCGTAAATGCTGTGGCTGTTGTATTTTGTATTACCGGTTTTTCGCTAAGCAGGCGGTACCTGTTTTCAATATTCTGCAATCCAACGCCTTCACCTTCTTCTTTCTCCAGCTTATGGTTGATATTGTTTTGCATTACCAGGTAATCGCCCTGCGTGTATACAGAGATCAGCAGCGGTTTTTCCCTGCTGATGGTATTGTGTTTTACAGCATTCTCTGCAAGCAGCTGCAATACTAACGGTGGTATAAATGTAGATTTTTTTATCCATGGTTCTAAATGCTCCTCAAACTGCAGGGCACTGCCAAAGCGTTTTTGCTGTATGTACAGGTATGAATGGAGCAGTTCCAGTTCTTCCTGTACCAGTATCAGTTCCTTCTGGCTGTGCGAGGTCATCTTGCGGTAAAACAACGACAGGTGCTTGATCAGTTCGGCCGCATCTCCCGGGTTGTCTTCCACCATATTCAGCAAAGCATTAAAGCTGTTGAATAAAAAATGCGGATTTACCTGGTGCTTCAGTGCATCATACTGCAGCTGAAATTTTTCACGCAGTGTATTTTCTTTTTTACGTACCGCGTTGATGCGCTGCTTTACAAACCAGTAAGTGAGTCCCGCCACGGCAAGTAACAGCAGGGTTCTGAACCACCAGGTGGTCCAGAAAGAACGTTTAATAAAAAAGTGAAATTCTGCCACAGGGGCATTTTCAAAATTTTCATTTGCCGAAGCCCTTACGCGAAAAGTATAACTGCCGGGATGCAACTGCGGAAAACTGATGAGCTTATCCGCCGTGGTTTCCCATTTTTCACTGTACCCGTCGAGCCAGTACTGGAACCGTACTTTTTCAGGTGCTTTATAATATGCAGCCGCAATTTTAAAAGTGAAACTGTTTTCATTGTAACTGAAATTTGTACTGCTGCCGGTATTGATGGTTTTACCAAAAAGCTGTACCGTTTCTATAACAGCTTTGAGCGTGGTGGTGCCAAATGAAAGGGGAGAAGAGAGCCGTACAATACCATTTTCGGTACCGATCCATAAATTGCCTTCCATATCGGTAGTAAGCGAATTAAGATTGGGTTGCTGCTCTGTAAAACCCGTTTCGGCCCCAATATGCTGCACAATACTTTTTTTTGCGTTGAGTATGTCTATTCCTTTTTTATTTACTGCGATGATATTATCACGGCTATCCACCCCAAGGGAAGTGATGGCAAGATCTGTAAGCCCGTTCTTCAGGCCAAACTGTTTGAACTTATTTTCATCAAATTCAAACAACCCGTCATTATACGTGCTCACCCATATATGATGATTCCTGTCTTCTGCCAGTGAATACGCCACTTTGGAAGGAAAGAGTTTACTGTGATAGTAATTGAGAAAAAGATTGTGCTCATACACACATACACCGGCGCCGTCGGTGGCAAACCAAACACGGTTTTTCGAGTCCACCATAATGTGATAAATATAATCACTGCCCAGCCCGTCGTGTTTAGAATAGTTGGTAAAACTTAATTTTTGCTTCAGGTCAAGGGTCGAATCATTCAGGTAAAACCTGGCTACTCCATTGAGCGTGGATATCCATACTTCATTGTTCTTTCCTGCAATACTGAGTATATGCCCGTTATTGGTTACAGCATTCTCTGTTACTGCACGTTTTGCACCGGTGGCGGCATTCATCCTGTAAACACCCTTGCCCATGGTGCCAATCCATAAATAACCCTGTGTGTCCTTATACAAACAGGTAATGTCCACCAGCTCTTCCGGGGGAGTGATATCATAACTGCTAAGCCTGCCTGTACCATTTTGCATCAGCTGTATTCCTTTATACAGCCTGAAGTCGGGCGTAAACCAGAGGGTGTTATCATTATCAGCCAGCAGCGTATGGATCTTTGCAAATGATACCTGCGGACTTCCCATCCAGTAAGTAAGCCAGCTGCCGGTAAAGCCCAGCAGCTTGCTGTCGGCCGCCAGCCAGATATTTTCTTCATTGTCTGTTTCAATATCGGTTACACGCTTTACCGTGAACGAATCCTTAAACACATTTTTTCTGAACAGCCCTGAAGCCTTGTCAAAACTGATCATGCCTTCCTGTTCTGTGGCAATAAACAGCGCTTCATGGTCTTCATATATATCATTCACCTGCCCATATGTCCATCCGGCAGGCATATATACAATTTGCCTTGAGGGCATATTGAATTGTAAAATACCCTTTGACTGCGTGCCTACCCATACAATGTTCTTTACAGAAGAAGGCACAATACTGCGGATAATATTGTCGGGCAGACCATTTTTGGTGGTAAAAAAACTGATATGGGTTTTGCCACTGACTTTATTGATAAAGGAAAGGCCCCTGTCGGTGCCTGCGGTAATTTCATCATCACCGGAAAGAAAGAGGCAGTTAACATTATCATCGCTCAGCCCGTCTGCTGTGGTGAGGTGATGCAGGTGATTGCCATCGGAATAATAAATGCCTTCACCTGCTGTGGCAAACCAGATACGCTGGTGCTTATCCTGCAATATTGCGGTGATGGCCGATTTGGGTAATCCCTCCACCGGGGCAAATAAAACCGGTTGCTGGTTTTTTATGGTAATAATGCTGCCATTCCTGCATCCCGCCCATACAATACCGTTATGATCTTCGGCCAGTGCGGTGATATATAAACCATTTGCATCTTCCGTTTCTTCTCCTGTTTTTTGTGGCGCTGTTCCGCTGAATTTAAAAAGCCCTTCTGAAGTGCCGATCCATAAAAATCCATTATGGTCTTTCAGCAAAGCAGTGCTTTTAACCGTAAGGTTTTCTTCCTCCACATCCACCTTCCTGTAAAATGGATACTGTGCTGCAGCAATTGCTGGCAGCAGTACACAAAAAAAGAGTAGTCGTTGCCGGAGGCTCATTTCTTTACAAATTCTGCATTTACGGTTACATTGATCTCTGATGCCAGTTTCTCATGCACAATGCGGGGTATTTTTATATCATGTTCGGCAAGTAAAACAGTGAAGTAGCAGGCAAGTTTTATTACACCATTTTTTACGGTAAGATCACCCTGTATGATGCGTTCCTGCTCCACACCGTGTACCATAAATTTCCCCTTTGCCCTTATATTGTAAGTACCATCTTTTGTAAAATCGTCTTCTTCTATGATGTGACCGGTAAAACTTGCGGTGGGATATTTATCACTTTCCATATAGTTCTCATGGAAATGCTCTTTCTGCAACGGGCTGTTGAAGCCGTCGAAACTTTTCATGTCCACCGAAAATGCGAACACCCGTTTATCTGCATCAATAATACCTTTTAATTGCGTGGAGGAAGCCTTGATGAGCTCCAGCTTGGCATTGGAGTGGAAAGAAAGCTGGCTTTTTTTTATGATATATACGCCTTTTAAGCCCGGTTGCATAAATGCATCAGACAGGGCAAATGCTCCAAACAGCAGGAAAATTATCTTCAGGTTCATGTACAAAAGCAGGTGATAGTGCATAAGTACAATTATTATTCCAGTAAGTATGTAACTAAAATCACCTAAGGAATTTGGCTGTTTTTTTTATCTTTGCTTTCTTGAAACGTTTTTTAGCCATACTTTGCTTCAGCGCCATCGTCACGGCCGGAACAGAGCTGCACCAGCTTTTGAAGCTGCCCGTACTGCTGCATCACTTCCAGGAGCATAAAAAAGAGGATAGAACCATTTCATTGCTGCATTTTATCATCATGCATTATTTTAAAGGCAGTCCGCGTGACAAGGATTACGACCGCGATATGCAACTGCCTTTTAAAACGGCCGACTGCACCACGCTTATCTCCGTTGCCGTGCACCCGCAAAACATCATTGCCGAAAGACCCGAGTTCTTCATCAAACGTTCTTATCCCGCTGTAAAAAATAACAGTATCCTTACGCGTCATTTATCTGATATCTGGCAACCTCCCAAATTTTCTTAATAAGGTGAGCCACGGGCTTCCTGTTTTATAACAGCACGACAGTGCTGCTGACACTTTTATTGTGAACCTGATTAAGAAAGAACAATCATGCTTAATAAGATCATTGCATTCTCTATCCGCAATAAACTCATTGTGGGTATACTGGTGCTGGCCCTCATCATTTTTGGTATTTACAACCTGAAGAAACTGCCTATAGATGCGGTGCCCGACATCACCAATAACCAGGTACTGGTTATTACTTCTTCGCCCTCGCTGGGAGCAGCCGATATTGAACGGCTCATCACTTTCCCGGTAGAGCAGGCTACCATCAACATTCCCGGCATTACCGAACAGCGTTCGTTCTCCCGTTTTGGTTTGTCCATTGTAACAATCGTATTTGACGATAACACAGATGTGTATTGGGCAAGACAGCAGGTGAGTGAAAGACTGCTGCAGGTGCAAAACCAGATACCGCCTTCGCTGGGCGTGCCGTTCATGGGCCCGGTAACTACAGGACTGGGAGAAATTTTTCAATACGTGGTAAAACCCAAACCCGGTTTTGAAGGGAAGTATGATGCCATGGAATTACGCACCATACAGGACTGGATCATCCGCCGCCAGTTGTTAACCACGCCCGGTGTGGCCGATGTAAGCAGTTTTGGCGGCAGGCTCAAGCAATATGAAATAGGAGTGAACTACGATAAACTTAAATCGTACAACCTTACTATCAGCGATATTTTTTCTGCTTTGGAAAAAAATAACCAGAACACCGGTGGTGCTTATATTGAAAAAGGCCCCACGGCATTGTTCATCCGCAGCGAAGGACTGGTGAAAAATATGGATGACATCAACAGTATCCTTATAAAACGCCTTGCTGATGGCACACCGGTTTCCATTGCCAATGTAGCCGACGTAAAACTGGGCAGTGCCACACGCTATGGCGCGGTTTGTTACAACGACAAAGGCGAGGTGGCCGGCGCCGTGGTGATGATGCTGAAAGGCGCCAATTCATCCCAGGTGATTAAAGATGTAAAAAATAAAATAGCGCAGATAGAAAAAGTATTACCCGAGGGTGTAACCATTGAACCCTTCCTCGACCGCACCAAGATGGTGAACAATGCCATCAGCACCGTGGAGAAAAATTTACTGGAAGGTGCGCTGATTGTGGTGCTGGTACTGGTAATTTTCTTAGGTAATATACGGGCGGGCATTTTAGTGGCATCGGTGATACCGCTGTCCATGTTCTTTGCCATTATTATGATGAACCTGTTTGGTGTAAGCGGCACCCTCATGAGTTTGGGTGCGCTTGATTTTGGTTTGATCATAGACGGCGCCGTAATTATTGTGGAAGCGGTGATGCACCGGCTGCATCATAATAAAGGTTTTGGCGGGTTGCTAAGGATCAACCAGCAGCAGATGGATGAAGAAGTAAATCACTCCGCCGGTAAAATGATGAATGCCGCTGTATTCGGGCAGATCATCATCCTCATTGTGTACCTGCCCATATTATCATTACAGGGTATTGAAGGAAAGATGTTCAAACCCATGGCTCAAACGGTGGCCTTTGCCATTGCCGGCGCATTTCTTTTATCACTCACCTATGTGCCCATGATGAGCTCGCTGGTGCTGAGCAAGAAGATCAGCGTGAAAAAGAATTTGTCGGACAAGATCATGGCATGGCTGGAAGGCATATACAAATGGTCGCTGGAGTTTGCCATGAAAATACCGAAGCTGATGATCGCCTCCTCTGCTGCCATGTTTGCACTGGCGGTGTTTATTTTACTGTCGCTGGGAGGGGAGTTCATTCCAAAACTGGAAGAAGGCGATTTTGCAGTAGACACAAGGGTGCTCACCGGCAGTTCTATTCCCACCACCATCAAATCAACACAACAGGCCGCACATATTTTATTGCAGCGTTTTCCTGAAGTGCAAAAAGTGGTGACCAAGATCGGCAGTGGCGAAATACCCACCGATCCCATGCCCATTGAAGCATCGGATATGATGGTAGTGCTGAAACCAAAAAAAGAATGGACATCAGCGAAAACATTTGATGCGCTTGCTGAAAAAATGAGTAAGGCACTGGAAGATGTGCCCGGTATTACAGCGGGTTTCCAGTTTCCCGTACAGATGCGTTTTAATGAACTGATGACGGGCGGCAGGCAGGATGTGATATGCAAAATATTCGGGGAGGATATTGACTCACTTTCGGTGTATGCCGAAAAACTGGGAGTCATCGCCGCAACGGTGGATGGTGCAAAAGACATTTACGTGGAAACGGTTACCGGGCTGCCACAAATAGTGGTGAATTATAACAGGGCCGCTCTGTCGCAATACGGTTTATCGGTTGAAGAAGTGAACAATACCATACAATCGGCATTTGCCGGTGCTGTTAGCGGGCAGGTATTTGAGAACGAACGCCGCTTTGACCTGGTGGTTCGGCTCAGCAACGACAGCAGGCAAAACCTGCAGGATGTGCAAAACCTGCTTATTGCCACACCCTCCGGCGAACAAATCCCTTTACAGCAGGTGGCCGATGTGCAGGTAAAAGTGGGGCCTAACCAGATACAAAGAGAAAATGCACAGCGCCGCATTACCGTGGGCTTTAATGTAAGGGGCAAGGATATACAAACCGTGGTAAAAGAACTGCAGGATAAAATAGGCAGCAATATCAAACTGCCACCGGCATATTATATTACTTATGGCGGACAGTTTGAAAATTTAGTGGCGGCAAAAAAGCGGCTCAGCATTGCCGTTCCTGTTTCGCTGCTGCTGATATTCTTAATGCTCTACCTGGCTTTTAATTCCATGAAACAGGGACTGCTTATTTTTTCTGCCATCCCGTTGTCCGCTATTGGCGGTGTGTTTGCTTTATGGCTGAGAGGAATGCCTTTCAGTATTTCGGCCGGTATTGGTTTCATCGCCCTTTTTGGTGTGGCCGTGCTTAACGGCATTGTACTGGTAACAGAATTCAACCAGCTGAAACAGGCCGGTGTGCTGCATGTGCGTGAACGGATTTTAAAAGGAACAAGGATCAGGTTAAGGCCGGTATTGATGACGGCAGCCGTGGCATCATTGGGTTTTATGCCCATGGCGCTCAGCAATGGCGCCGGCGCAGAGGTACAGCGGCCACTGGCCACCGTTGTAATTGGCGGATTGATCACTGCAACGCTGCTAACACTGCTATTGCTGCCTGTACTTTACCAGCTCACAGAAAAAGATGGCGGCGCAGCAAAGCGAACTCCAAAAAGCAGGCTGCTTAAATTTAAAAAATCACCCAAGATGAAATTTTTAATTGTAACCCTGTTCAGTGCTGCCGCACTTAATGCAAATGCGCAGCAAACCATATCGCTTGCCGCGGCGCTGGATACTGCACTGAAACAAAACCCTTCCATAGCGGCAGCTAAACTGAAAACTTTGGCTGCAAAGAATGCAGAAGCTGCGGCAGTGGATATTGCCCCAACAGCAGCAGTGGCTGAGTATGGGAAGATCAACAGTGTGTACAACGATACAAAATTTACCGTATCGCAATCACTGGCATTTCCTGTAGTGTACAAAAAGCAAAAAGAAGTATATAAGGCCTTAACACAAACACAGCTGTTAAATGAAAGTGCCGTAAAACTGGAATTGAAAAAACAGGTGACGGTATTGTATTACCAGTTGCTGGTATTGCAGGAACAGCAGCAATTGCTGCGGCAAACCGACAGCATGTATACTATCTTTTTTCAAAGACAGGAACAGCGTTTAAAAGCAGGTGATGCCAATATCCTCGAAAAAACAGCTGCCGAATCGCAGCTTGCACAAATAAGGAACCAGCTGGCACAGCTGCAGGAAGACTATCGCATGGTGCAATCACAGTTTGCAGGTTTGCTTAATTCGCCGGTGCTGTATGTGCCAGCTAACGCAGATGCCAAATTCAGCCTGCCTGCAATACCCGGCACCAACATGACTGCATCATTGCCTTTGCTGAAAATAAAAGCACAGGAACAACAGGTGGCTGTAAAGGAAGTGGAATATCTTAAAACCAAAAACCTGCCGCAACTGAACCTGGGTTATACCAACCAGTCCTTTATCGGTATACAAAATATCAACGGGGTGGATAAGAACTACACAGGCTCCGTACGTTTTTCATCGGCCATGCTGGGGTTGAATATTCCTGTTTTTAACAGGGCCAACAAAGCAAGAATTGCCGCAGGTAAAATAAACATATCTGCGATACAATCGGAGTACGATGCCTTATTGCTGCAGCACCAGTCTGCATTGCGGGCACTGTTGCTGAAAAAAGATAAGAACGAACACCAGCTGCAGTATTACACGCAAACTGCGTTGCCGCAGGCCAAACTGATCAATGATAACGTAAGCAGGCAGCTGGCAAATGGCGCCATCAGTTATTTGGAATGGATCATGCTTACCAACCAGGCTGTAAGCATCCGTGCCGGCTACATCAGCGCCATTCATGAATGGAACAATACCGCCATTGAACTTAACACTTATTTAAACAATTAAAAAATCATCAATGAAACCAGTATATATCATACCTGTTGCAGCGCTTTTTTTACTGGCCGCCTGCAGCAATAACAACAAAAAAGAAGCCGCACCCGAAACTGCAGCAGTAACTGAAAACAGGGTTACCCTCACCGCAGCACAGATCAAAAACGCCGGTATTGAAACAGGCAAGCCCACCGTTGAAAATATGAACAGCACCATTAAAGTGAACGGGCTGGTGGATGTGCCACCACAAAACATGGTATCGGTAAGCTTTCCGCTGGGTGGTTATTTAAAATCAACGCAGCTACTGCCCGGTATGAAAGTGCGTAAAGGTGAATCCATTGCGGTGATGCAGGACCAGGCCCTTATACAAATGCAGCAGGATTATCTTGTTTCAAAATCAAAAGTCACTTACCTGCAAAAAGAATATGAAAGACAGAAAGCACTGAACGAAACAAAGACCAGCAGCGATAAAGTGTTTGAGCAGGTGAGCAACGAATACCAGGTGGAACGGGTGATCGCAAGCAGCCTGAAAGAAAAACTGCTCATGGCCGGCATCAATCCCGCCACGCTCACCGAAAACAATATCAGCCGTTCGGTAACCATCCCTTCACCCATCAGCGGTTATGTATCTGCGGTTAAAGTGAATATTGGCAAATATGTAAACCCGTCTGATGTGCTTTTTGAACTGGTGAATCCCGAGGACATTCACATCGCCCTGAAAGTTTTTGAAAAAGATGTGCCTTATTTAAGTGTGGGACAAAAAGTAAAAGCGCACCTCGTAAACAATCCCGGTAAAACTTATATGGCCGAGATCATTCTCATCAGCCGCGACCTGGATGAGAACAGGAGTGTGCTGGTGCATTGTCATTTTGAAAACAGCAACCACGACCTGCTGCCCGGCATGTTCCTGAACGCCGAGATTGAAACTGCCAATGCCGCGGCCTTAACAGTTCCTGAAGAGGCCGTTGTGCGGTATGGCGATAAACACTACATTTTTGTACAGCGCACCACCACGCAATTTGAAATGATGGAAGTAAAACCAGGGAATACCGCCAATGGCAAAACAGAAATAGCTTCGGGTGCTACCAGTTTTGCAGAACATACTGTGGTTACTAAAAATGCCTATGCCTTGCTGATGAAACTTAAAAACGCCGGCGAAGAAGAATAAATAACGGTAGTAACGGGTGTGCCCGGCAGCAGAATAACGGTTTTGCCAGTCTTGCACAATAAATGGTAATTTTAGGCATTAGTAATTCTAAAAACTGTTGAGGCACCCCCGGAAATACCTGTTCTTACTGCTATTATTTTTTGTGCAGCTGGTGGCTGCACAAAAGCCTGCCGCAATTTCCAACCTGCGCAAAAAAATGCTGCTGGTAAATGCCGATGTGGTGAAGCTGGATTCGATGAGCATTGTGCCCAATTCGTTTTACATCGAAAATATTCCTGCCGCGGCCTATAAGATCAACGAACTTACTTCCACGCTTACCTGGATCACCAAACCCGGCATCCCGGTGGTATGGGTGCATTACCGGGTATTCCCTTTCCGGCTGAACGCAGTGGTAAAGCATTACGACTACGACAGCATCCGTTATAATTTTACAAAAGAAAACCCGGCCACCTACAGCATTGCACGTTTCCAGGGCAGCCCGTTGTTTGATTTTGGAAATGTAAAATCAGACGGAAGTTTTGAACGCGGTATTTCATTTGGCAACAGCCAGGATGCCGTGGTAAAAAGCAGTTTGAATTTACAGCTCAGCGGTTATATTGGCGACAGCCTGGAACTGAGCGCCGCCATTACCGATAACAATATTCCTTTACAACCGGAGGGCAATACACAAAACCTGCAGGACTTTGACAAAGTATATTTACAGGTAAAGAAAAAAGGCTGGCAGGCAAATTTTGGTGATATTGATATACGGCAGAGCAAAAATTATTTTCTCAACTTTTATAAACGGCTGCAGGGCGTTTCATTTATCACAGACAATAAGCTTTCAAAAAATATTTCCAATTCCCTGCTGCTAAGCGGTGCGGTGGCAAAGGGTAAATTCACAAGAAATATCCTTACGCCCGTGGAAGGCAACCAGGGGCCGTACCGGCTGCAGGGCGCCAATTATGAAGTGTACTTTATCATACTGGCAGGAACAGAAAGGGTTTTTATGGACGGGCAGTTATTGCAGCGGGGCGAAGACCAGGATTATATCATCAACTACAATACCGCCGAACTTACATTCACACAAAAGAATCTCATTACAAAAGACAAACGCATACAGGTGGAGTTTGAATACGCTGACCGTAACTTTTTGAATTCACAGGTATACCTTTCTGATGAAGTGAACTTCGGGAATAAGTTTTTGCTCAGCGTGGGGGCGTTCAGCAATGCCGATTCTAAAAATTCTTCCATCAACCAGGTGCTGGATACAAAACAAAAACAGTTCCTGGCAAATATTGGCGACGGGGTGGATACCGCATTTTATAAAAACGCCGTGAGGGATACTTTTGCCACTGATAAAATACTGTACAAAAAAATTGATACAGTGTACAACACCTCACTGCACGATTCCATTTTTGTATTTTCTGTAAACCCGCAGGATACATTATACAATCTTTCCTTTACATACGTTGGCACAGGCAAGGGCAATTACATGCCTTCGCAAAACGCCGTAAATGGTAAATCCTATGTATGGGTATCGCCCGATGCAAATAATAACAAACGTGGCGACTGGGAGCCGGTGATACTGCTGGTGGCACCAAGGAAACAGCAACTGGTTTCGGTTGCAGGAGAATACCGCATCAGTAACAGCTCCAAACTCCGTACAGAATTTGCAGTAAGCAATTATGATGTAAACCTGTTTTCTGAAAAAGATAAGGGCAATGATAAAGGCGTGGCTGCAAAACTGCAGTTTGAAAGCAATGAACGTAAGGGAAGATTATTGAACCGCAGTATTTTGCTCAGTACCAAACTGGGATATGAATATGTGCAAAGCCTGTTTCGCCCGCTGGAGCGTTTGCGTAACGTGGAATACCTCCGGGACTGGAGCCTGCCGTACGAAAGTGCAAGGGCCGATGAACATATTGCCAATGCTGGCATCAGGGTTGCCGATACAAAAGGCAATTCCTATTCGTACGAAATTGTGAACTACCGCCGCAGTGATAACTATAATGGTATACGGCAGCAGTTTGATAACAGCACCACGGTTAAAAACTGGCGCTTTGCAAATACCATCAGTTTTACTTCCACGCATACCCCTGTTGTGTATGGAACCTACCTGCGGCCGGCGGTGGATATCAGCAAAACATTCGCTTCAATCAAAAACCTGCAGGCAGGAGTGAATTACAGCAGTGAGTATAACAGGCAGTATGCAAAAAGTAATGATACATTAACGCCTTTCAGTTTTGCATTCAATATCTGGCAGGCCTACCTGAAATCAGATCCGTCGAAATTGAACAAGTGGGGGGTGAGTTATTTTACCCGCAGCGACTGGTATCCTTTACAATCAAAACTGCAGGCGGCCAACAAAAGCGACAATATCAATTTCAATACCGAGATCAGGAAGAATGAGAACCGCCAGCTGGCATTCAATATTACCTACCGCAAACTGCATATCATTAACAGCAGCATCAGCAGCCAGCGTGCCGATGAAAGCCTGCTGGGCCGTGCCGATTATACCATGCGGGAATTCAAAGGCTTTTTAACCGGCAATATTTTGTACGAACTGGGCGCAGGGCAGGAACAGAAAAGGGAATATACTTTTTTTGAAGTACCGGCCGGGCAGGGAGAATATACCTGGATCGATTATAACAATAATGGCATTAAAGAGCTGAACGAATTTGAAATTGCCATATTCCAGGACCAGCGCAAATATGTAAAACTGTTCACCCCCGGCACACAGTATGTAAAGGCAAACTATGTAACGTTTAACTACAGTGTTGGATTGAATCCACGCAGCATTATTAAACCAACGGCAAAGGGACTGATGAAACTGCTGTACCGTTCCAGCAGCAGCTCCAGTTTGCAGATCAATAAAAAGGATCTTTCCACCGGCAAATTCGAGTTCAATCCCTTTACAAAAAAACTGGTGGACACTACGCTGATATCATTGTACTCCGAACTTACCAACACTTATTTCTTTAACCGCAGCAATATAAAATGGGGCTTTGATGTAACGCATCATTTGCTCAATAATAAATCTTTGTTGTCGTATGGTGTGGAGAGCAGGAAGCTGAGGGATTTTGGCGGCAAGATACGCTGGAACCCCGGCCGCAGCATTAATACGGCCATTGCTTTGCGTAATTCAAAAAACGAACTGTTCACCAGCGGCACCAAGTTCAACAACCGCAATTACCAGCTGGCGCTTAACAGGATTGAGCCCTCCATTTCGTTCCTGCATAAATCCACTTTCAGGCTAACGGTAAACTATAGCCTGTACAGCAAACGCAACCGTATCGACTCTATGGAAAAAGCCACCATACATGAACTGGGTGCTGAGCTGAAATACACCATTCTTTCCAACAGCAGTTTAAATGCGAGGTTCACCTTTAACCAAACCAATTTCAATGCATATACAGGTGCGGCAAACACCACGGTGGGTTATGTAATGCTGGATGGTTTGCTCCCGGGCAAAAACTATTTATGGAGTTTGGAATACACCCGTAATATTGCCGGTAATTTTGAACTGCAGCTGCAGTACAATGGCCGCAAACCCGGCGATGCAAGAATTGTGCATACCGGCACGGCGTCCATCAGGGCAAGACTCTAATTAAAAAGCGGCATCATTGCTGACGCCGCCTTTCGTTTATATCGGGGGTTAGAATAAGTCTATCCAAATATACCACCTTTCTTAAAGCTTCTCACACCTTCGCCAATTTTAAAACCGTTGTTGTACACTTCAATTTTATAATCCCCGGTCTGGAAATCGCTGTTCTGCTTCCAGTCAACACTGATGGTCTGGCGCTGTCCCTGCGTGTAATTCACATCCACTTTTTGAGTAAAGGCTTTATCCTGTCCCTCACGTGTTTTGAACATACCTGAGCCCAGTGCTTCCACTGTTACAGGGCTGCCCTTTGGATCGGTGATGCAGATATACAATGATTTTACACCTGTTTGTGTAATGCGGTTCTCATCCAGGTCGAAAGAGATGCGGAGTTTATCAACACGCTTTGCAGTAGTGGTGGTTTTTTCCTTACCGCTTTTCTTTTCGTTGATACCGGTAATGCTAAAGTTGGAAGCATGCAAAGTGGAGCCCACATCAATGATATCTTCTTTTTCCTTGATCACGTTTTTAGCGTCTTCTGTTTCCTTGCGTGCCACATCACGTTCTTTGGTAACTGTTTCTTTTTCCTGCTGCAGTACAATTTTCTCTCCTTCCAGTTTTTCGATGGTGGTTTTATAACCAAGAATATCGTCATTCAGCGAAGCAATGAGGGTTTTGGCCTGGGCCAGTTCTTCCTTGGTGGCATTTACTTTACCCAGCAGCTGGGCGATTTTGCTTTTCTTTTCAGCAATATCCCTGTCACGTGCGGTAATAACGCTGTCTTTGCTGTGCGCCATATCTGCACTCTGGGTTTTGATCATGTCGTAACGGGAGGTGGCATCATCCAGTTCTTTGCGCAGCTCATCACGTTCGTTGTTGCTGGTGGTAAGCTGTGTGTCTTTTTGCTGTATCACTTCCTTGGTCTGGTTCTTATCATAAATGATATAACCCCAGGTACCCAGCAATGCTACCAGCAAACCGCCGGTGAGTACATTACGCCAGTTCTTTTTTTCGGGGGGAGGAGCCTGTTTGGGTGTTTCGGCAGAAGGGAAATTTTCGTAAGCCATATTGGTTGAGTTTTATTGCCAGCAAATGTATTCATTCATTCAGTTAAAAAGAATACAATTCGTCAGCTGTGTTAAAATGTGTATAAGTCAATACAGCCGCTTCATTCGCCAAAATTATGCCAGCTTTTAAAATGGTTTATCTTTGGCCTATGAGTGCCGAAAAAATCATCAGTGAATGGAAAAAGAATAAGTACAAACCGGTGTACTGGCTGGAAGGGGAAGAGGATTATTATATTGACCAGGTGGTGGATTATGCCGAGCACCAGATACTGAATGAATCGGAAGCCGGTTTTAACCTCACGGTTTTTTATGGCCGCGATGCCGAATGGGCTGCGGTGGTGAATGCCTGCCGCCGTTATCCCATGTTTGCCGAAAAACAGGTGGTGTTGTTAAAGGAAGCCCAGCACATGAAAGATATTGAAAAGCTGGAAAGCTACATCGAAAGCCCGCTGCCTTCCACCATTTTTGTGGTGGCTTACAAAACAAAAACGCTGGATAAACGCACCAAACTGTACAAGCTGCTAAAGCAATCGGCCGAAATATTCGTTTCTGAAAAGATCAAGGATTTTAAAATACAGGAATGGATCAGGGAGATGGTGGCGGCAAAAGAATATTCCATCACTTCCAAGGCGGCTGTTTTGCTGGAAGAACATATTGGGAACGATCTCAGCCGTATGGCCAACGAGATAGACAAACTTTCCATCAACCTCAAAGGCAGCAAACAGATCACCGAAGACGATATTGAAAAATATATCGGCATCAGCAAAGAATACAATGTATTTGAACTGCAGGCCGCCATTGCAAAAAAAGACCTGGCAAAAGCCATTACCATCATCAGGTATTTTGATGGCAATCCCAAGGCGGCGCCCATACAAATGGTATTGCCGGCGCTGTATGCCAGTTTCAGTAAGGTGTACACGGTGTTTGGCATGGCCGATAAAAGCGAAGCGGCTTTAAAACCGCATTTTTATTTTAACCCGGCAGCAGTAAAAAACGCGTTGGAAACCATCCGCAATTATAACTACGAAGGCATTGAAAGGATATTGCTGCTGCTGCACCAGTACAATTTGAAATCCATTGGGGTGGGCGACAGCGGCACTTCCGGCGCATCATTGTTAAAGGAAATGGTGGTGAAGATGATTGCCTGATGGCTCCCAGCCTTGTCAATCTGCATGTTCAGCTTTATTAATGAAATGATCAAAGCGGTAAACAGTATCCACTGTTTTGCTGTGCCCGTTGGATATTTCCCAATTTTAAAAAAATGAAAATCCAACCGCATAACTTTGTTTTAAATTGATTGTTTTATGAAATGGGCCTGGAAATTATCGAGCTAATTGATACTAAAGCGATGATAATTTTGAAGCCAATAACATCTGACAAATTAAAAACTAAAAATTAACAGATGAAAGAAGTATATATCATCTCTGCTGTGCGCACGCCCATGGGAAGTTTTGGCGGCACATTAAAAGATTTTTCAGCCACACAACTGGGCGCCATTGCCATTAAAGGCACTATTGAAAAAGCAGGCATCAAACCTGAACAGGTAAATGATGTGCTGATGGGTTGTGTGATACAGGCCAACCTGGGCCAGGCACCTGCAAGACAGGCCGCAAAATTTGCCGGTCTGCCCAACGAAGTAAACTGCACCACCGTAAATAAAGTTTGTGCCAGCGGTATGAAGGCCATTGCACAGGCCGCCCAAAGCATTATGCTGGGCGATGCGGATATTGTGGTGGCTGGCGGTATGGAAAGCATGAGCAATGTGCCTTTTTACAGCGATAAATTACGCTGGGGTAATAAATACGGTAATGTAAGTTTTATTGATGGCCTTGCTAAAGACGGATTAACCGATGTATACGATGGTAAAGCCATGGGTAATGCGGCGGAGCTTTGTGCATCCACCTGTAATGTGAGCCGCGAAGACCAGGATGCATTTGCCATTGAAAGTTACAAGCGCAGCCAGGCTGCTGTTAACAACGGTAAGTTTGAAAATGAAATTGTGCCGGTGCCCATCCCGCAAAAAAAAGGCGACCCCATTTTATTTGCAAAGGATGAAGAACCCTTTAATGTAAAATTTGATAAGATCCCCGAACTGAAAGGCGCCTTTGTAAAAGATGGCACCGTTACTGCCGCCAATGCCAGTACTATGAATGATGGCGCTGCCGCACTGGTTTTAATGAGTAAGGAAAAAGCAGATGAACTGGGGCTAAAACCCATTGCCAAAATAAAAAGTTATGCCGATGCCGAGCAGGCGCCGGAATGGTTTACCACTTCGCCTGCCATCGCAGTGCCAAAGGCTGTTGCCAAAGCCGGTTTAAAAATGGAAGACATCAGTTTTTGGGAACTGAATGAAGCCTTCTCGGTAGTGGGCATTGAAAACAGCCGCCGCATGCAACTGGATCCTGCCAGAGTAAATGTAAATGGCGGCGCCGTGAGTTTGGGTCACCCGTTGGGTTGCAGTGGTGCAAGGATCATTGTAACGCTTATTAACGTGTTAAAACAGAACAATGCAAAGTACGGTGCGGCCGGTATTTGCAACGGTGGTGGCGGTGCCAGTGCCATGGTAATAGAAAATTGTTAAGGTTATCAGCGCATAATAAACTTAATTTGCGTTCAAATAAAAAAGTTCAGTCATGAAGAAACTATTGCTGGCTGCAACAGGATGTTCACTGTTGCTGGCTGCTTCCGCACAAAAAATTGATTCGGCCTTTACCATTAAAGGCAAATTTGAAAAAGTAAAAACCGGTTTGGTATACCTCACCGTATACAATGAAACCGGTGCTAAAAAAGATTCATCCTTTATCACAAACGGCGCATTTGTATTTAAGGGTTTTGCACAAAAACCTTCTTTTGCCGTATTATCTATGAAAGACAAAAAGCAGGATTATTTCCAGTTTTATGCCGAAGCCGCCAATATGAAGATCACCGGTGCAGGCGATAACCTGAAAGAACTTGCCATCAGCGGCTCTCCCTTCAACGACGATGATAAAAAACTGAAAGAAGCATTAAAACCTGCTTCTGATGCAGAAGATAATTTTTACAAATTATACGATGAGGCTAAGGCTGCCAATAACCAGGCAAGGATGGACAGCATGGATGAAAGGGAAGATGAGCTCACCGTAAACAAACGCAAATTAGCCGCTGCATTTATAAAAGAGCACCCGGCATCATTACGCAGTGCCATGGCTATACAGGAACAATATGGTTATTATGCCGAAGCTGCCGAAGTGGAACCTTTGTACAATATGCTTACTGCAAATGTGCAACAATCATCCATCGGGCAGGAGGTAAAGAAGATGCTGGATGTTTACAAAACCATCGCGGTGGGCCAGCTTATTCCCGAAGTAACCCAGAAGGATACGCTGGGCAATGATCTCAGTCTTTCATCTCTCAAAGGAAAATATGTGCTGGTGGATTTTTGGGCCAGCTGGTGCGGCCCATGCCGCAAGGAAAATCCCAATATTGTAAAAGCCTATGCCGCTTATAAAGATAAGGGATTTGAAATTTTTGGCGTGTCTTACGATAAAACAAAGGCCAAATGGACAAAAGCCATCCTGGATGATAAACTGGTATGGAAACAGGTGAGCGACCTGCAGGGCTGGGGTAATGCCACATCCAACCAGTTTTATATCAAAGCCATTCCCAGTAATATGCTGCTGGATAAGGATGGCCGTATTGTGGCAAAAAACCTTTTTGGTAAAAAGCTTACCAGTAAACTGGCAGAACTGATGCCATAAGCCTTCCTTTACTGTACTGGTGGTGATGAATTCTATTTGTTGGTATGCCACTGATGAAATAAATTTGCACACCTTTAGAAAGGGAACAAATAACTGATAAATTTAAATCAACAAACACAATGCGTCAAATTGCATTAAGGGAGGCTTTAAGAGAAGCCATGCAGGAAGAGATGAGAAGGGATGAAAGGGTGTTATTAATGGGTGAAGAAGTGGCCGAATACAACGGTGCCTATAAAGTAAGCCAGGGAATGCTGGATGAATTTGGCGCCAAAAGGATCATTGATACGCCAATCGCCGAACTGGGTTTTGCAGCCATTGCAGTAGGTGCGGCACAAAATGGCCTTCGTCCCATTGTTGAATTCATGACCTGGAACTTCGCAGTATTGCCTTTAGATCAAATATTAAATACCGCTTCCAAAATGCTGGCAATGAGTGGCGGACAGGTTGGTTGTCCAATCGTATTTCGCGGGCCAAACGGTAGCGCCGGCCAGTTAGGCGCACAGCATAGTACCGCTTTTGAATCGATGTATGCAAATATTCCCGGTTTAAAAGTAATCAGCGTAGCTACCCCTTACGAAGCCAAAGGTTTAATGAAAAGTGCCATCCGCGACGACGACCCGGTGATGTTCATGGAAAGTGAAGTGGCTTACGGTGATAAAGGTGAAGTACCTGAAGAAGAATATTTACTGCCTATTGGCAAATGCTTTGTAAAAAGAGAAGGGAAGGATGTAACCCTGGTTTCTTTCAATAAAATGATGAAAGTAACCATGGCTGCCGCCGAAGAACTGGCCAAGGAAGGCATTGATGCGGAAGTAATTGATGTGGCTACCATCCGCCCGCTGGACTGGTTCACCATTTTAGAAAGCGTAAAGAAAACAAACCGCCTGGTGATCGTGGAAGAACAATGGCCATTTGCCTCTGTATCTTCTGAAATTGCCTACCGTATACAGAAAGAAGGTTTTGATTACCTGGATGCGCCGGTTCGCAGGGTAACATCTGCCGATGCGCCCATGCACTATGCACCCAATTTGGTGGCTGCTTACTTACCCAGTGTGCCTAAAGTGGTGAAAGTGGTAAAAGAGGTGATGTACCTGAAAAAATAACCTGTTTATTTTGGTATAATATTCGCAGGGTAAACAGCAGTGTTTACCCTTTTTTTATGAAAAAGATTTTATTAAGCATATTGATACTGCCGGCAGCATTTGCGGGCAATGCACAACGGCTCCACATTACCGCGTTTGGCGGTTTTAGTAATTACCAGGGCGATTTGCAGGACAAGCGCTTCACCCTGAACCAGGCGCATCCCGCTGGCGGACTGGGGCTGGCTTATGAAATAACAAATAAGATTTTGGCAAGGGCCAATTTCACCTATGGCAAACTGAGCGGCGATGATAAGCAAAATCCCAAAAACGCGGTACGTAATTTGAATTTCTCTTCGCCCATCACCGATATTCATTTGGGATTGGAATATTATATTCTTGATCCGTATTCTTACCGTTTATCTCCCTATATTTTTGCGGGCATCAGCCGTTTTAGTTTTAACCCATATACCACCGATACAGGTGGCCGCAAAGTGTATTTGCAGCCATTGAGCACCGAAGGACAGGGCTTTTACCAGGGAAGAAAAAAATATGAACTGTCGCAGTTCTCCATTCCCTTTGGCGGCGGTGCCAGGTTTGCCCTCAGCGATAATATACGTGTGGGATTTGAAATTGGCCTGCGCAAAACCAATACCGATTACCTGGATGATGTAAGCACCACGTATGTTGATCAAACACTCCTGTATGCCAACCGTGGCCAGCAGGCCGTTGACCTTGCTTTCAGGGGCGATGAATTAAAAACAGGTCTCAATTATCCTGCCGATGGTACACAACGCGGCAGTGCAAAAAATAAAGACTGGTATTATTTCTCCGGCATTACACTCAGCTTCAGGCTTGGCAATGGAGGTTATGGCAGTGGCAATGGCAGGGGTGGCGGCAAATACCGAACCGGTTGCCCTACCAATATCCGCTGATCTTTTATTTCATTTCAACCATACTGCGGTTTTAGTGTTTTACATTTGTGCAATACAACACGAATGGCATACAAATCACTGGAAGATTGTTTACTTGACCTGGAGAAGAACGGGCAGCTGGTACGCATTAAAGAAGAAGTGGATCCTTATCTTGAAATGGCGGCCATTCACCTGCGGGTGCATGAAGCAGGCGGACCGGTCCTGCTTTTTGAAAATGTAAAGGGCAGCAGGTTCAGGGCTGCATCCAATATTTTTGGTACGCTTGAAAGAAGCAAATTCATCTTCCGTGATACATTGCAGGCGGTTCAGCAACTGATAGCGCTTAAGAACGACCCGGTTAAAGCCATTAAAAATCCCATCAAAAATTTTAGTGCAGGACTGGCGGCATTAAAAGCGCTGCCATTAAAAGATCCCATTAGCAAGCCGGCTTTATTTCAGCAGATAAAAATATCAGAAATACCACAGGTGCATCACTGGCCCATGGATGGCGGTGCATTTGTAACACTGCCGCAGGTATATACCGAGGACGTTGATAAAGCCGGTATCATGAACGCTAACCTGGGCATGTACCGCATACAGTTATCAGGCAATAGTTATATACCGGATGAAGAGATTGGGTTGCATTACCAGTTGCACCGTGGTATTGGCGTGCATCAAACCAGGGCCAATAAAAAAGGACTGCCATTAAAAGTAAGCGTGTTTGCCGGAGGTCCGCCATCACACAGTGTTGCCGCGGTAATGCCATTGCCCGAAGGTATCAGTGAAATGACATTCGCGGGAGTGTTGGGAGGAAGAAGGTTCCGCTATGCGTATAATGATGGATTTTGCATCAGCACAGATGCCGATTTTGTAATTACGGGTGAAGTGCATCCCGGTCAGAATAAACCCGAAGGTCCCTTTGGTGATCATTTGGGTTATTACAGTCTGCAGCATGATTTTCCATTAATGAAAGTGCACAAAGTATTTGCACGTAAAAATGCTATCTGGCCATTTACAGTAGTGGGCCGCCCGCCACAGGAAGATACCAGTTTTGGGCAACTGATACATGAAATAACCGGCAGCGCATTACAGGTGGAAATACCCGGGCTGAAAGAAGTGCATGCCGTGGATGCCGCCGGGGTGCATCCTTTGCTGCTTGCCGTGGGCAGCGAGCGTTATACACCTTATGCACCTGCAAAACAGCCGGCCGAAATTCTCACCATTGCCAACCATATTTTGGGAACGGGACAGTTAAGCCTGGCCAAGTTTTTATTCATCACCGCCGATGATGACAATAAAGTAACCACGCATGATATTGCCACCTACTTCCGTTTTGTACTGGAAAGAATTGACCTTACCAGAGACGTTCATTTTTATACCAACACCACCATCGACACACTCGATTACTCCGGCACAGGGCTGAACAGCGGGAGCAAAGTGGTGTTTGCAGCGTATGGTGAAAAGAAAAGGCAACTGGCCACCAATGTTCCTGCATGCCTGCAAAATTTGCAGCAATTTGAAAATGCGCAACTGGTAATGCCCGGTGTAATTGCATTACAAACAAAACCATTCACTGATTATGCAACGGCTGCAAGGCAAATGGAAATATTGAATGAACAGTTAAGTGCCGCCGAGGAACAGCTCCATGGCCTTCCGTTTATACTGATTTGTGATGACAGCAGTTTTGCTGCAGAAAGACTCAATAATTTTTTATGGGTGGCATTCACACGCTGCAATCCTTCGCATGATATTTATGGCATCAATAGTTTTACAGCACACAAACACTGGGGTTGCAATGGCCCGCTCGTAATTGATGCAAGGATCAAGCCGCATCATGCACCGCCATTGATAAAAGATACAGCTGTTGAAAAAAATATCCACCGTCTTTTTGAAAAAGGAGGAAGTCTTTACGGGATTGTATAAAAATTAAGTTCCTTTCTTTTTAATCACGATCTGCTCATTGAGTTTGGCAAACATCTTTTTATAAAATGCTGCAAACTCAGGGTACATGGCTGCGCTGTAAAACGGCCGCCTGAAATCAACCGTGATGCGCACGTTGAGTAAATTATCTGTTGCCTGTAAGCTGCGGCTGAATACAATGCTGGTATCGGGCATGATCATAGAAACATTTTCGGGCAGCCCGTCGTACACAAACTCATCGGGGATGCTGTAGTTGCCGTAGATGATATATTCCTGGGTGAATCCAAAATCAATATCTGATATCCTTTCCTCGGCGATGAAGGGATTCTTGTCAATATCTGAGAACATATTCACGTTAAAATAACGGTAATTGCCCGTGCCGCTGAGGCTTCCTGCAAACTTCACTTTTTGTTCCAGCGGAAGTGAATCGGTTTCGGCATTATTTACAGTAAGCTCGGTGATATGGGTTCCTGCAGGTGCGCTGAAATAATCAACCCGGAAAGTAACAGGATCTTTTGCCCATTTTTCTGCCCGTTGCCTGCGGGCATATTCGCTACAGTTTACAATACCATCGCCCTTTATATTTCCGGCAGCATCAATCTCTGCATGCAGGGCCGACATGACCTTGTATTTATTCCTGCCCGAAAAAACATCTTTCCAGAAACCGGTTTCACCTTCCACCACAAACCCCTGGCTGTTGGTAATGCGGTGCGGCGTGAGTTTGTATGGTGCATATTTATCGGTGGCATCCACCACGTAATAAGTATTTCCCACTATAACAAAAACCATCACCACATTGAACTGTTGTAAAAAAGGAAAAGCAGGGTTTACAATACCATTATCCCTTGTGCTGAAGAGGATGGGAGATGCTTTTACACCGGCATCACGCAGCAGCTTCACCAGCAAAAGATTGATGTCGGCCGCATTACCGGTTTTATTCTCCCATGCTTTTACAATTCCCCTATCTGCGTATATTGCCTCATCATCGGTGCAGGTAAAATTCTTACTGATGCTGTTATAGATAAATTTCAGCCTGTTCTCTTCTCCTGTCATTGCCTTTGCCTGCGTCACAATGGATGCGGCACTGCTCACATCCCGTTCCAGCTGTTTGCCAAAATCATTGTCTTCTGTAAGATCTTTCACCACATCGGGCCATTTCACCCGCAGGTCCTGTACCTGCCCGTTGCCATAATCAATTTGTGAAAGCTGGAACTCCAGCCGCTGCATATAATCTTTGGGCGAGCTGATGAAGGGTTCATCTTTTATACCGGGCAGTTTGCGCATGATATAGGTGCTGTGCAGCGAATTGGTTTCAACAACACCATTATCCACCGATATCCTTTCCTTTACCACTTCCTGTTTTTCATCCAGCGAATCAATCACGGAAGGCTGCACCGAAAAACGGAATATCTGCGGAATGGTAAGCTGGTACTGGCTGTAACGAACCGGAATGCGGCCCTGGAAATACCAGTCACGCAGGCGGCCCATGGTTTCCCTTTCCATGGTGTATTTAAATTCGATGATACTGCCCGCTTTTGCTTCGGGAAAAGCAATGATGAGCTGCGAGTAAAGATTGTTGAGCCGCTTGGTGTAAATGGAACTTTTACCCACTTCGGTGCGTTGCACATTTCCTGCCGCATCAAGATTAAAAGTGTAAGCATTTATTTTTATGATCTTTTCATCATTGTTATGACTGTAATAAGTCACTTTTACATCGGCTTCCGTCAAACCTTTTTCCCGGAGTATTTTTACCCGCCTGCGGTATTCAAAAATGGTTTTGAATAAGGAGATGCCTGAAGTGCCCCTGTCGTAATAAGTATTTCCCCAGTCAATCAGCACTTCGGCTTCAGCACCTTTATCATAATCACAATCAGTTTTTTCAAGATCCGCCTTGTCAACTTTGCCAAATGCAGGGAGTTCATTCTGGGAGGTGGCGGTAACAGTAATAAATAGGGTTAAAAAGAAAAAGAGTTGTTTCATAACGGTGCTGGTTGAGACGTATAAATATATATATTATTTTTTCGCCTTAATGCTTTGTGCTAATTTTATTTTAAATACAATACATGAAATTCAATATACTTATCTCTGCCCTGGTGTTTTTCAGCTCCTGCAAAGCACAGCCTTCATTAAAGACAAATCCCGATAACAATACGCTGCTGTGGGAAATCAGCGGCAATGGACTTTCAAAACCCAGTTATCTTTTTGGTACATTTCACCTCATATGCAAGGACGATATTCCCATCAGCAACCAGTTGCAGGAAGCCGTTAAAGCAGCATCCGAAATGTATATGGAACTGGATATGGATGACCCCGCCACCATGCTGGGCGGTTTGATGCTGATGGGCATGCGGGGCGATACCACGCTGAAAAAATTATATACAGAAGCCGAGTATAAAAAAGTGGCTGATTTCTTCAAAGACTCACTGCATATGCCCATCAATATGTTCAACGGCACCAAACCATTTTTTTAAGCGCCATGCTGTATCCTAAAATGCTGCCCTGCAAAACCATGACGGGAGTGGAGGAGGAGCTGATGAAAATTGCAAAAGCCAGTAAAAAAGAAATAAAAGGACTGGAAACAATGGCATTCCAGGCTTCGGTGTTCGACAGTATTCCTTATACGGTGCAGGCAAAAGAGCTGCTTAAATCAATTGACAGTATGAACCAGTACCGTGTTTATTTTGATACAATGGTGCAGGTGTACAAAAGCCAGCAGCTGGATAAAATTGAAGCACAGTTCAGCAAATCTGAATTTGGTATGGAGGACAACCAGGATATTTTGCTCGATAACCGTAATAAAAACTGGGTGGGGCAGCTGAAAAACATCATGCCCAAACAACCGGTGTTTATTGCCGTGGGTGCAGGTCACCTGGTAGGTGTAAAAGGACTGGTATCATTGCTGAAACAGGAAGGATACACATTGCGTCCATTGCTCAACAAATAATTTATTCACCCAAACTCCAGCCGTTACGGTAAGCACGTTTTACAAACTGGTTGGCTTCATCAAAATTGGTGATCTTCATATTAGCGCCATCCCATAACAGTTTTATTCCCCTGCCGGGATAATCGTAGCGGCCGGGATTGTCTTTTTGTTCTTTTCGAACATCATAACTGCGGATGGCGAGGTTACCCATTAATACCGTTTCGGTAAGCGGCCCTGCAATACTGAAGGGGGAACTCAGTGCAGCAGCTTCCTTGCTGTTATAGCCTGCAATGCATGCATCCACCCATTGTTTGTAATGTCCGCCTGCGCCACCTGCAACCCTTGCGATGGTTTGCGGCACATTCACTTCTTTATTTCTTGATGCAGGCAGCAGGCGTGGATTGAAACCATAGGTATCACACATCATCTTGCCCTTTGTGCCCGCAAAAATCACCCCGTTACCGCCATCACCCATCAGTTCGTTAGGGCCCAGTTCTTCCGGGCGTTCGGGTTGTATGCCGCCATCCATCCAGTGCATGGTCAGTGATTTTTTTGCATTGTTTGCAGCAAACTTTAATGTTACAGAGGAAGATGCCGGTGCACACTCCGGGAAATATCCTCTTCGGAAAGGCCCGGTGTACACAGAGCCCACACTGCAGGTGGCTTCTGTTGGATAACCCAATCCCAGCACACGGAAAGGCGCTTCGATCAAATGACAGCCCATATCACCCAGTGCGCCGGTGCCATAATCCCACCAGCCGCGCCAGTTAAAGGGCACCACGTTATCGGCATAATCTTTCATGGGTGCTGTACCCAGCCAAAGGTTCCAGTCAAGCTCAGCCGGCACAGTGGCTTTTTGTGACGGCCATGCAATGCCCTGTGGCCATACAGGGCGGTCGGTCCATATATATACATCATACACTTCCCCAATAATACCGGCGTTGAACCATTCCATCAGCTGCCGCACACCATCACCCGAGGAACCCTGGTTGCCCATTTGTGTAACCACTTTATATTTTGAAGCAGCCTGCGTCAGTATCCTGGCTTCATAAATATCATGTGTCAGCGGTTTCTGCACATACACATGCTTACCGAGCTGCATAGCCGCAATTGCCTGCACGGCATGGTTGTGATCAGGAGTAGACACCGATACCGCATCAAAATTCTTGTGTTCCTTTTCCAGCATCTCGCGGTAATCTTTATAATACTTTGCCTTGGGAAAACGTTTGCGGCTGTTTGCCGACTGGCGGTCATCCACATCACATAAAAATGCGATGTCGGCCCTGCCACTTTTGAAAAATTCATTAATATCGCTTTCGCCTTTTCCGCCGGCTCCAATGCCTGCCACCGTTAATCGGTCACTTGGCGCAATAAAACCACGCCCGCCCAACACATGACGCGGCAGGATATAAAAAGCCGCGGTGGCAGCAATACTGTTACGTAAAAAATTTCTTCTTGATGTGTTTGAAGGTTTGTCTTTTTTGTGAGATTTCATATAACAATGCTTTTAAGTGGCAGCTTTTGACGATTTAAATTAAGTCATTCTTCCTTGTTTGACAATTTTTAAAATAAACAGATAGTTTCAAAAATGACGATTTAGTTACTTACTTTTACAAAAAATATCTTTATGAAGCTTTTCGTAGCTGGCTTGCCGTATGACCTTGATGATGCAGAACTGGAGGAAATATTTGAAAAATTTGGAACCGTCGCTTCTGCAAAAGTGACCATCGATAAAGAAACAGGAAAAAGCCGTGGCTTTGGTTTTGTGGATATGCCGATTGCTGAAGAAGCCAAAGACGCCATGGAAAGCCTGAATGAAATATCACTGGGTAAAAAACCCCTTGTAATTAAAGAAGCAGAACAGCGCAGCGGCCCTCCTCAGGGTGGTGGTGGCAGACCTGGTGGTGGCTTCAACAATAACCGTGGTGGTGGCGGTGGTGGGTTTAATAACAACCGCGGCGGCGGTGGCGGCGGATTTAATAATAACAGGCGCCGTTTTTAATTTCAGCTTATCTTCTTTATAATAAATTCCGGCGCAAGCCGGGATTTTTTTATTTATATATTTCTAAAACAAATTTACATGAGCGAAGTACAGCTTACAAAGGGTGCCATCCACACTAAAAAAGGTGTGATCAGTTTTGAATTGTATGATGATGATGCCCCCATTACCGTGGCTAATTTTAAAAAACTGATTGGCGAAGGATTTTATAACGGTCTTACCTTTCACAGGGTGATACCTGATTTTGTGATACAGGGCGGTTGCCCCGATGGTACTGGTGCCGGTGGTCCGGGTTATACCATTAAATGCGAACTCACGGGTAAAAAACAATACCACGACCGGGGTGTTTTTTCCATGGCACACCGGGGAAGGAATACCGGTGGGTCACAGTTCTTTATTTGTCATGGCCGGAGCAATACCAAACACCTGGACGGTAACCATACCTGTTTTGGAAAAGTTACCGAAGGGCTGGATGTGGTGGATGCCATCAGGGCAGGAGATGTGATGGAGAAAGTGGAGATCTTTCAATAATTAACCAAACCACCAACAATACAAAAACCCCGCAAATGCGGGGTTTTGTTTTATTATAAAGTTTATAGGGTGATCACGCTGTTGGTGCCGCCAAATTCGTTGGCCACCTCGGTATCGGCTTCGGGTTCGTTGAACCAGCTGGTTTCATTTACCCTGTATTTGAACTGGTGTTCAGAATTTTTAGGTAATGATACCTCACCTGCGAAAGTACCGTCTTTTTTCTTTTTAAGTGCTACGGAATTATTCCAGTCGCTGTTGAGGCCCAATACTTCCACTGTTGCTGCATCTTCTGCTGAAAATACAAACTTAACCTTGCAATAGTCTTTGGTTTTAAAATACGTTTTTTGAATCATTGTCTTGGTTTTAATACGAAAAATCAAAACTTACAAATTGCATGTAAGCAGTCCTTTCATTTCATAAAGCAAGTGGAAGCCCGTTTAAGCCTTAACCGGGAGAAAAACCAGTTATATGATATAACAAATACCGGAAACGGGTAAAATATCCAGCAGTTAATACATGTAATCAAAAAAGGTAACCCGTTTACCGGCTGCCGGATGCTCCATAAAATCAACAGTATGTTGATAACCCTTTTAAAAAAACAACTCACAGGCAAGTGCCTGTGAGTGTTAACAGTTCCTGTCTTAAGGACGGTTAAAGACCTATTATAATTTTACAACTTCAGATTCGCTAACGGTGGTTGTTTCAATTACATTAGTGCTGGTGGCAAAGTTTTTTGTGTATGCTTTTTTACCGGCAACCAGTGTAAAACTCAGCTCCTGAACATCTTTTTTCTCAATTTTAAAGGTCAGGGGTTTGCTGCTGTTTTTCCAGCTCTGGCTGAACAGTTCACCTTCAGTCCTGTCGTTGATCTTGAATAAAGAAAAGTTAGCAGCGGTATTTACTTCCACCTGGAACAGCAGGTAGTTATCTTCCATACCGATGTATTTTACTGTAAGCGGCTCCTGAGTTGCAGTTTGGGCTGAAGCGGCAGTTGTAAAGAATACAGCGGCGAATAATGCGATGATGATGTTTTTAACGTTTTTCATTTTGTTTTAATTTAAAAGGTTACTTAATTAATAATTGTTTTTTGGGTCTTACAATTGTCACTGGCATAACTTACCATTCAATTGTTTCTCAATTTCACACAGCAGACACTTGTTAAGGATTATTCAGTATGACAGGCAACGTACGGAGTGCTTTTTTGGCGCCTTATATTTTGTAAACAACAATTGAAGGAGTTTTACTTTCTTGGGTTATTGTTGCTTACCAGGTAACAGCACTTTCAAATTCTGATGTAAAACTACACCCGGTTCAGCTGCTGCAAAAACCCATTTTATAAATGTTGTATTACTCCAAAAAAGCCAAAAAAAATATAAAACCCTTTACCAGCCTGTGTTTCACAAAAAGGGTTTTATTACACCCAAGCATTTTTCCGGGCCTGAAAATGCTGAAAAACGGGCTTTTTTTATAAAAAATCTCAGATGATTGTCTTTTTATATAAAAAACAATGCAGCTGCTGGCACAGGTTTAATCACATTTTTTTCACAATGTATATATGTCTCTGAACCTTAAGGCATATAATAGTAATTTTACGGAAAATTTACCCAGATGTTCCCTATCAACATTAAAAGGGCCGTGATTGCTTTTGCCTGCACTTTACCGGCCCTGTGTTCTTTTGCGCAAAGCAGTTTTAAACTGAAGTATGAAAACTCTGCAGTATATGCAGGTATTGAAGTGGGCGCCAAAGGCGTTAAAATGAGCGTGCTTGAAATTGGACGCAATGCACAAAAAAGCGGCGCCTTTAATATTTTAAAGGACACATCGGTAAACTCTGATTTTATCAGTTTCACTTCTTCATCCTCTTCCGCCACTTTATCGGCCTTTACAGGATTGTACAATACCGCCGTTAAAGAATATCATATCCCTGCCGAAAATGTTTTTACCGTTATCAGCAGCGGCGTTAAGATACAGGCCGAAAAGGACAATAAGATGGACAATGTGAAGGAACTGGCCGATAATTTCAAAAAGAATATTGGAGAACCTGCAAGGGAAGTGGATGTGGTGGACGTGATGCAGGAAGCAAAGTTGTCGCACCTGGGTATTGTGCCCGAATCAAGAAGGTACACCACATTTCTGATCGATATCGGCAGCGGTAATACAAAGGGAGGATTCTTTCCCAATGGCGATACAAAAACATTAAAACTGTTCCAGCTGAGCTGGGGTACAAAAAGCACCGCCAACGCAACAGATAAAAGATGCGAAGACGATAAGAGCATCGAAAATTTCAACAAGCAGCTCACCCGCGTGCTCACCAATGCTGAAAATTCGGAGATCATTTACATGGTGAATGAAAGCGGTGCTTATCCCATGAGCGATTATATCGCATTCAGCGGTGGTATTGCATGGTCAGTGGCCACGCTCATGTACCCCGAACTGGTGGGCAACTCTGTTGTACCCACTACCTACGACGAAATGGTGAAGTTCAGCGAAAGGATCTATAAAAACTATGCGTCTGTTTCCGAAGACGCCATTACCAAAACCATTACTGATAAAACACTCGATAAACTGGCCATTGGCAAAGAAGTGAAACGTGTGAACCAGGTGTTCGATCAAAAATCTTTGATGGCCGGCACAGGGCTGCTGCTGAAGATCATGCGCCAGTTTGAAGGCATTTATGAAAAGAAGCAGTTCTTCCTGGTGAAGAACGGACAGGTAGGATGGGTTTCAGCGTATGTAGACCAGCATATTACTAAGTAAACATTGTTTACTGTTTTGTGATTAGCCCTATACCAGTACTATACCCGGAAATTCATGAAAGATACCAAGTCACTAACCCTTTTATTATTATCATCGGTCCTGTTCCTGCTTTCCATCATCCTCCTGTGTACCTGGGGATACCAGTATTATCACCAGATACAGGACGATAAATCGAAATCGCAGCAGGCCGCTAAATCGGCCGCAACAATTGCGGATGATACCCGCGACTCCTTACTGAAGATTTATAAGATCACACTCAACGACCTGGATAACCGGGCCGATACCGCTTATTATATTGCCGACTCCATCAATGGCCAGCTGAATGTAAACCTGCAGGAATTTTACCGCCTGCGGGATGAAATTGCCAGTCTGCTGCAGGCACAAACACCCAAGGCCGAAGACCTGGTGCTGGCAAAAAAGAAGATCACCGAACTGCAGCAAAGACTGGAACAATTACGGTTCCGCAATACAGATGTGGAAGCGGAAAATAAAAGACTGCGTGCCGTTATTGACCAGCTTTCCAAATCACGTGCCAGCCAGCAGGAAAATAATATACAGGGTGCGCCGGAAGCGGTACCTGAATATACCAGTAACAGGCCTGCTGCCGCAACTCCTGAAAAGAACAATGCCCCCGATGGCGGCATTACTGCTGTAAACCTGAACCTGAATGCTTTTACCGGTAATGACAATAATGAAACCATAACCAGCCTGGCCACAGCAGCAGAAAAACTGGTGGGTTCCTTTACCATAAAAAACAACAGCGGCAGCAACAGTTTATGCGACCTGGTGGTGGTGGTAACCAATCCCGAAGGAAAAGTGATACAGAAATCAGCATGGGAATCGGGTACTTTTGAAACCAGCAAAGGCAAACGCATTTACACCATGAAGATCCGCTGCGAAACCGGCAAGGGCGAAAGCAAGCAGCTGAATTTTTCACTGAGTCCCGACAGTTATCCAAAAGGTAATTATACCATGCTTATTTACCACGATGGTAAAGTGATTGCACGTGCCACCAAAGCGCTTTCATAAATGTTCCTGTAATTTTTTGTTTCCGCAAGGCTATAAAGTATAAATTGCAGCGGTTTTGTAATCCCCTTAATTTTTTAGCCATGGCTTTAAACAGGAACGCTGCGATCGGTTTTATTTTCATCACCATTCTTATCGATGTTATAGGCTTTGGTATCATTATACCGGTAATGCCTGATCTGATCTCGCAACTGAAACATGTGGAGAGCAACGCCGCAGCCACCTATGGCAGCTGGCTCATGAGTGCGTACGCGTTAACGCAATTCATTTTTGCACCCATCATTGGCGGACTGAGTGATAAATACGGGCGCAGGAAAATATTATTGCTTTCCTTATTCGGTTTTTCCATCGACTATATTTTTATGGCACTGACCCCCACTTACGAATGGCTTTTTGTGGGAAGAATCATTGCAGGTATCACTGGTGCCAGTTTCACCACCGCATCGGCCTACATTGCTGATGTGAGCACAGTAGAAACCAGGGCAAAAAACTTTGGTATGCTGGGTATGGCATTCGGGCTTGGCTTTATAATCGGCCCGGTTATTGGCGGTGTGCTGGCAAAATATGGTTTGCGGGTGCCGTTTTATGGCGCGGCAGTTTTATGTATGCTCAACTGGCTGTATGGCTATTTTGTATTGCCCGAATCATTACCAGTTGAAAACCGCCGGCCTTTCGATATCAAACGTTCCAACCCGCTGGGTGCTTTCAGGCAAATGAAAAAATATCCTGCCATCAGCGGATTGCTGGTTGCTGTATTCCTGTTGTATATGGCCTCTCACGCCGTACAAAGCCACTGGGGTTATTTTGGCAAATACCGCTTTAAATGGACGGAAGCAATGATTGGTCTGTCACTGGGTGCGGTAGGTTTGCTGGTGGCGCTGGTACAGGGCGTGCTCATACGTTTCATCAATCCTAAACTGGGCAACGAAAAAAGTATTTATACAGGCATTCTTTTTTATACAGCCGGGCTGGTATTATTTGCTTTTGCCAACCAAACATGGATGATGTTTGTGTTCCTGATTCCATATTGTATGGGAGGAATAGCAGGTCCCGCATTGCAGGCGGTGATGGCGGGCAAAGTGCCCCCCAATGCGCAGGGCGAACTGCAGGGCATCATCACCAGCTTAATGAGTCTTACAGCCATTGTGGGCCCGCCGCTGATGAATAACCTTTTTTTCTTTTTCACAAAAGACAATGCACCGGTTCATTTTCCCGGGGCGGCATTTTTACTGGGTGCCGTATTCATGATCAGCAGTGCCGCCGTTGCCTATTATACCATTCACAGAAGAATATTAGTTAAGAATGATCAGCAGCATTAACGATTTTAAAAAACCGTTTTTCATTGGCGTGGCCGGTGTGGGCATGAGTGCCATTGCACAATACCTGCAGGGCATTGGAAAAACAGTGAGCGGCAGCGACCGCTATTTTAAAGAAGGCGAATACAACGAAACCAAAGATAAACTGGAAACCGAAGGTATCAGTTGTTTTTTGCAAAACGGGGAAGGCATTACTGCTGAAACCGATCTTGTGGTGGTGTCAACAGCCATTGAAGACACCGTGCCCGAAGTACAAAAGGCAAAACAGCTCAACATTCCAATTTTAAAAAGAAGTGAAGTGCTGGCATTGATCGCTGCCAGTAAAAAAACAATTGCTGTGGGCGGCACCAGTGGTAAAAGCACCACCAGCGCCATGCTGTTTGAAATTTTGGAATATGCAGGTATGCAGCCCAGCATTATCAGTGGCGCCGGGCTTACCCGCATTATTAAGGAAGGAAAAATTGGCAATGCAAAAGTGGGCGCAGGGGAGTGGCTGGTAATTGAAGCCGATGAGAGTGATGGCAGCATTGTGCAATACCATCCCGAAATTGGCTTACTGCTCAATATTGATAAAGACCACCAGGAGATCGATGAACTGATGCAGATCTTTGGGACGTTTAAAAATAACAGCAAAACATTCATCGTTAACCAGCACAATGCGCTCTCTAAAACATTATCGCAAAACACCGCACAGGATTTTTCCATTAATCAAAATGATAAATGCAGGTATGCTGCCGGAGCTTTCAGGCAGGAAGGGTTTAATATTCAATTTTCAATTGACAATATTCAATTTTCAATGAATGCCATCGGCCGCCATAATATGGAAAATGCCACCGCTGCCGTGGCTGTGGCGCACCAAATTGGAGTAAGTGTGGAAGACTGCGCCGCTGCATTAAAAAACTACGAAGGTATTTACCGCCGCAACCAGGTGCTGGGAAAAAAGAACGGTGTTTGGGTGATTGATGATTATGCACACAACCCGGTGAAATGCGCCGCAGCCATCGCATCCTGCCAGCCACTGGCAACAAAAGTGGTGGCATGGTTTCAGCCGCATGGTTACGGACCCACCAGGTTTTTACGCAACGACTTTGTAAAAGAGATATCGCAGGCGCTGCGTGATGTGGATGAAATATGGATGAGTGAAATATTTTATGCAGGTGGCACCGCAGTAAAGGATATCAGCGCTGGTGACCTGATCAACGATATTAAAGCAACAGGGAAAAACGCATTTTTTATTGCTGACCGTAATGCATTTGCAGCAACAGTAAAACCCCATTTAACCGAAGGGGCGGTATTGCTCCTGATGGGTGCACGTGACCCGTCTCTGGAAACATTTGCCAAATCAGTATTCGAACAATTATAGCTCACCGCATCATGAAAAAATCTGCAACACAAAGTGTCTGTATTGTATTTACACTGGCACTGGGCCTCTTTATTTTTACAACAACCAGTCACGCACAAACAACCGGCAAGTCAGACCTGGTGAATGTGCTGATGGGTACCGACTCCAAACCTTCTTTGTCCAATGGTAATACCTATCCTGCTATCGGCACACCATGGGGCATGCATTACTGGACTCCGCAAACAGGCAAGAACGGCGACGGATGGCAATACACATACGGAGCCGAAAAGATCATTGGCTTCAAACAAACACACCAGCCTTCTCCATGGATGAACGACTATGGGCAATTTTCCATCATGCCATCATCGGGCAAAATAAAATGGAAAGAAGAGGAACGTGCCAGCTGGTTCTCACATAAAGCAGAAGAAGCACATCCTTATTATTACAAAGTGTATTTGGCAGATGCAGATATTACCACCGAACTTACTGCTACCGAAAGGGCTGCGTTTTTCCAGTTCAGTTTCCCGCAATCAGACAGCGCCTCATTTATTGTTGATGCATATAACAGGGGCTCATTCATCAAAATCATTCCCGAACAAAAAAAGATCATTGGTTACAGCACCCGTTACAGCCGGGGAAAAATGATTGGTTTTAAAAATTACTTTGTCATTTATTTCAGCAAGGCATTTGAATTAAAGAAAACACTATCACAAACCAGCGAGCTCATCGATTCGGCCGAAGTAACCAACAGCCATGCGCTGGCCGTTATCAGTTTTAAAACTGCCAAAGGCGAAAAAGTGCAATGCCGTGTGGCATCTTCCTTTATTAGTTTTGAACAGGCCGAAGAAAATTTAAAAGAGCTGGGCAGCAATAAAAGTTTTGAAGATGTAAAGAACCATGTAAAAGCCAAATGGGAAAAAGTATTGGGCGCCGTTGATGTAGAAGGCGCAACTCCCGAACAGCAAAAAACATTTTACTCCTGCCTCTACCGCACCGTAATGTTCCCCAATAAACTGTACGAGATCAACGCACAAAAACAAATCGTGCATTACAGTCCGTACAATGGACAAATATTGCCCGGGTACATGTACGGCGGCACTGGTTTTTGGGACACATTCCGTGCATTGTATCCCTTGCTGAATGTATTGTTTCCTTCCATCAACAAAGAAATGCAGGAAGGCTTGCTAAATGATTATAAAGAAGGCGGCTGGCTGCCCGAGTGGAGCAGCCCGGGTTATGCAGATATCATGATCGGCAATAACTCTGCCTCCGTGGTAAGTGAAGCCTATTTAAAAGGGGCGAGGGGATATGATATTGAAACGCTGTACCAGGCATTATTGCATGGCGCCAGCAACGAGGGCCCCATGGAAGCGGTGGGAAGAAAGGGCGTTGCTTATTATAACAAACTGGGGTATGTGCCCTACAATGTGGGCATTAATGAAAATGCTGCACGCACACTGGAATATGCCTATGACGATTTCAGTATTTACCAATTGGCAAAAGCATTGAACAAACCAAAAGATGAAATTGCGGTTTTTGCAAAGCGCTGTTTGAATTATAAAAACCTGTTTGATCCTTCCACCAAACTGATGCGTGGCAAAAATGAAGATGGCAATTTCCAGTCGCCGTTCAATCCTTTAAAATGGGGCGATGCATTTACAGAAGGCAACAGCTGGCATTACAGCTGGAGTGTTTTTCATGATGTGCAGGGCTTGATTGATTTAATGGGAGGCAAAGAAATCTTCTGCCAGATGCTGGACTCTGTATTTTCCATGCCACCGGGCTTTGACGACAGTTATTATGGTGGCACCATTCATGAAATTCGTGAGATGCAGATTGCGGGCATGGGACAGTATGCCCATGGCAACCAGCCCATACAGCACATGATCTATTTGTACAATTATGCAGGCCAGCCCTGGAAAACACAATACTGGGTAAGGGAAGCAATGAACCGTTTGTACAAAGCCACACCCGATGGGTACTGTGGTGATGAAGACAATGGGCAGACCAGTGCATGGTATGTTTTTTCTGCCATGGGTTTTTATCCTGTTTGCCCCACCAGTTCGCAATATGTAATGGGAGCGCCGCTGTTCAAAAAGATCACCCTGCACCTTGAGAATGGAAAAACATTCACCGTTGCAGCTGCGCAAAACAGTGACAGGAATAAATACATTGCTGCTGTTACAAAGAATGGTGCGGCATACAACAAAACATGGATCGGTCATGCCGATATCATGAACGGCGGTTTGCTGCAGGTGAATATGACGGATAAACCAGTCACACAAAGAGCGGTATCGAAAGATGCATTGCCCTATTCTTTTTCAACAGACAATAAATAATTGCTTACCCCAATCACAACAACTCATGCGTTCACTCAAAATATTAGTTGCAATTTTTTTACCCGTTACTGCATTTTGCCAGCAGCAAAATTTATTGCCATTTGCACATCCTTTAACGGGCACACAAAGAATGGGGCATGTTTTTCCCGGCGCCACGGTGCCTTTTGGTATGGTGCAGCTGAGCCCGGATACTGACACCATTCCCTATGAAATGAATGGTAAATACAATCCTGATGTATACAAATATTGCGCAGGTTACCAGTACGACGATAAAACCATTGTGGGTTTCAGTCATACACATTTCAGCGGCACCGGGCACTCCGACCTGGGTGATTTTCTCATCATGCCTTCGGTGGGTGCGTTGCAACTGAATCCCGGTACCGCGGCAGATCCTGCATCAGGCTTCCGGTCTTCTTTTTCTCATAATAATGAAATTGCTGAGCCGGGCTATTATAAAGTAAAACTGGATGAAGGCAATATCATGGCAGAGCTAACCGCTACGGCAAGGGTGGGTGTACATCAATATACTTTTCCTGCAAGCAATGATGCTCATATTATTCTCGATCTCATGAGCGGCATTTACAATTATGAAGAAAAGAATGTGTGGACATTTGTACGTGTGGAGAATGATACCACGGTTACCGGTTACCGCCAAACCAACGGCTGGGGCCGCACAAGAACCGTTTATTTTGCCATGGTGTTCTCAAAGCCATTTAAAGAATACGGGCAAAAGAATTTTTCTTCCAAACAGGTGTACCGTGGTTTCTGGGGCAAGTTCAACCAAACAAAAAACTTTCCTGATATAGCGGGCAAGCAAATAAGGATGTATTTCAATTTTGATACAAAGGAAAATGAAAAGATAGGCATCCGTTTCGCATTATCTTCCGTAAGCACCGAAGGCGCCATGCTGAACCTGCGTACAGAAACCCCCAAATACGATTTTGAAAAAATAAAAGCTGCTGCGCAATCAACGTGGAATAAAGAATTCAACAAAGTGCAGGTGGATGCGGATGATGAAACCAAACAGAATTTTTATACGGCGTTATATCATTCCATGCTGAGCCCTGTTAATTATATGGACGTTGATGGAAAATACCGCGGGCTCGACCAGAATATTCATACTGCAAAAGTTTTTACCAATTACAGTACATTTTCATTGTGGGATACCTACCGTGCACTGCACCCGTTGTTTAATTTACTGCAGCCAAAAAGAAATGCGGATATGGTGCAGTCTATGCTGGAACATTATAACCAGAGTGTGCTGCACATGCTGCCCGTATGGAGCCATTACTCCAATGATAACTGGTGTATGAGCGGTTACCACAGTGTATCTGTTATTGCCGATGCAGTGGTAAAAGGTGTTTACAAAGGCGATATACAAAAAGCGCTGGATGCCTGTATTGCAACGGCCACACACCGCAGTTATGAAGGTATTGGCGAGTATATGGACAGGGGATATATTCCTGCAGAAAAAAACGGCACTGCTGTTTCCTCCACGCTGGAGTATGCATTTGACGACTGGTGTATTGCACAAATTGCAAAAAAAGCCGGGCGCAATAATGTGTATGATACCTTTATGAAACGTTCCCAAAACTACATGCATGTATTTGATGCATCAACAGGTTTTATGCGCAATAAAAAAACGGATGGCAGTTTTGTACAGCCGTTTGATGCGCTCAGCACCAATGGCCAGGGGTTTATAGAAGGTAATTCCTGGAACTACAGTTTTTTTGTACCGCACCAGCCAGGATCTTTAATAAAACTCATGGGCGGCGATGCGATGTTCACTGCCAAACTCGATTCACTGTTCAGTATGTATTTACCCGATAAATATTTTGCAGAGAATGAAGACATCACCCGTGATGGCATTATTGGCACTTATGTGCATGGCAACGAGCCGGCGTATCATGTGGCGTATTTGTATAACTGGACGAGCAGTCCATGGAAAACACAGGAGCGGGTGCGTATGATACTGAACCACCAGTACCACGCCACACCCGACGGTTTGGGAGGCAACGATGATTGCGGACAGATGAGCGCCTGGTATATTTTTTCGGCACTGGGTTTTTATCCTGTTGCGCCGGGCAATAATGATTATGCACTGGGCAGCCCGGCCATCAATAAAGCCACCATTCATTTGGAAAATGGAAAAACACTGCTGATAGAAGCCAGGAACCAGTCGGCCCAAAATGTGTATGTAAAAAGCGTGAGCTTTAATGGTAAATCCATCAGCAAACCATTTATTTCATACACAGATTTGCAGCAGGGCGGAAAACTTATTTTTGAAATGGCTGGTGCGCATTAATTTTATAAAAATATGCCGGCAACCTTAATTACAAATATCGCCATACTGGCAGGAGTGCGGGAACAAACCAATTTGCTCCGTGGCGCCGCAATGGCTGAACTTCCTGTTATTGAAGACGCGTTTATACTGATGGAAGACGGCACTATTGCAGAATACGGCGCCATGTATGAGCTGGAATTAAAACTGCCGCAGCTGCCCAAACATATTATTGATGCGGCCGGGCAAATTGTGTTGCCAACCTGGTGCGACAGCCATACGCATTTGGTATTTGCCAAAAGCAGGGAAGAAGAGTTTGTAGATAAAATAAAAGGGGCCACTTATGCTGAAATTGCTGCTAAAGGCGGCGGCATTTTGAATTCGGCGGGTAAACTGAATAATGCTACAGAAGATGAACTCTTCAGCAGCGCATGGGAGCGTTTGCAGGAAGTAAGCAAAATGGGTACCGGAGCCATTGAAATAAAAAGCGGTTACGGACTTACAGTGGAAGGAGAACTGAAAATGTTGCGTGTGATCAAGCGGTTAAAGGAAAAATCTAACCTCAGCATCAAATCAACTTTTTTAGGTGCACATACTTATCCTGCCGCATACAAAGAAAATCACCCCGCTTATATTGATTGTATCATCAACGAAATGCTGCCGGTGATTGGTAAAGAAAAACTGGCGGATTACATTGATGTGTTTTGTGAAACCGGGTTCTTTTCGCCAGAAGAAATGGAAACCATTTGCAAAGCAGTCATGCAATACGGGCTAAAACCAAAACTGCATATCAACCAGCTGAACAGTATTGGGGGATTGCAATCTGCTGTTAAATTAAACGCCCTGTCGGCCGATCATTTGGAAACCATGAGCGAAGATGATATTGCAGCACTGAGTGTATCAAATACGATCGGAACTTTATTGCCAACAGCTGCTTTCTTTTTACGCATGCAATACCAGCCCGCAAGAAAATTAATTGACAGCAACTGTGCCATTGCACTGGCAACAGATTACAATCCTGGTTCATCTCCCGGCGGCAATATGAATTTTGTGGTGGCATTGAGCTGCATCCAAATGAAGATGCTGCCCGAAGAAGCCATCAATGCCGCCACCATCAACGGTGCATTCGCCATGGAACTGCAAAATGAGGCGGGCAGTATCAGCATTGGAAAAAAAGCAAATCTCATTTTTACAAAACCCATTCCTTCCATTGCTTACCTGCCATATTCATTCAGCCATAATTGTATTGATAAAGTAATGATCAACGGTCAATTTATTTAAACATGAAACAACTGCTCCTGCTGGCAATAATTATTCTTGCAGTGCATCAATTGCAGGCGCAGGACAGCTGCAGTATTTACCGGAAAGGTTATTTCTCCTACAGCGATTCTGCCGGCAATACAGTTTTGGTTGACCGCTCCAAAAAATTCCAGTATGAAAAAAATACTGTTACCAAAGTAAAAACACAGTTCCGCATTCAATGGACGGGTAACTGTTCCTATACCATTACACAAACACTCACCAACAGTAAAAAAGCAAGAAAATATAAAAACAGCAGTACCAGCATCAGCATCCTGCAAAGCGATGGAGCAAACGGATATCATTATTCCTGTAACTGCAGCGATGCAGAAAAGGGGAAAGGTTACATGAAAAAGATCAGCAAGGAAGCTTATTTCAACCTATACTACTAAAGAGACACATCATTAAATCACAAATGCCGGGATTAGACAAAACCGGCATTTACTTTTTTATAACTGTATGTATTTGCTTAAAACTGTTTGAAACGGTCGTGGCTCAGCCTGTCGAGCATTTCCCTGTCATCAGGATGTGCAATATCGATCAGTGCTTTTGCACGCTGGCGTAAGTTTTTACCGAATAAAAACGCGGTACCGTATTCTGTAACCACATAGTGTACATGGCCCCTGGTTGTTACCACGCCTGCACCGGGTTTTAATGTAGGCACAATACGCGGCACGCCTTTAGCAGTGCGGCTGTTGAGTGCAATGATGGGTTTACCGCCCACGCTCAATGCAGCACCTCGCATAAAATCCATTTGCCCGCCAATACCGCTGTATTGATATTCGCCAATACTGTCGGCACAAACCTGGCCTGTCAAATCCACTTCAATGGCGCTGTTAATGGCAATCACTTTGGGGTTGCGGCGTATCACGTGCGGGTCGTTCACATAGTCAATATCCAAAAATGCCATGGCAGGGTTATCATTCACATAATCGTACAGCCTGCGGCTGCCCAGTGCAAATGAAGTAACGCTTTTATTGGGGTGAATGGCTTTCTTTTTATTGTTGATGATGTCTTTTTCCACCAGTTCAATAATACCATTACTGAACATTTCGGTATGCACACCCAGGTCTTTGTGATTGCTGAGGCATTTTAATACCGCATCGGGAATGGTGCCGATACCCATTTGCAGGGTGCTGCCATCGTCAATCAGGTTAGCCACGTTGCGCCCAATGGTCATTTCGGTTTCGCCCACTTTGGCACCGTAGTCTTCTTCCACCAGTTCGGCAGAATGGAAAACCATTTTAGTAAAACGGTCGGTATGTATCATACCATCACCATGGGTGCGTGGCATGCGGGGGTTTACCAGTGCAATGATCTGTTTGGCATTATCAACAGCCGAACGGGCAATATCAATACTCAAACCCAGGCTGCAATATCCATGCACATCGGGAGGAGAAACCTGTACAATGGCCACATCCAGGTCAAGTATGCGGCGGCGGAACAGGTCGGGAATATCACTCAGGAAAACAGGAATAAAATCTGCACGTCCGTCGGCCACGGCCTGGCGCACCGGTGTGGATACAAACAGCGAATTGATATGGAATGAATCCTGGTATTGCGGTTTAGCCACTTCCACCTCGCCCTTCACCGTAATGGAAACGATCTCTACATTTTTGAGCCGGTCGCTTTCCTTGCCCAGTTCATTGATCAAATAAGTAGGAGTGCAAACACCTCCATGTATAAACACACGTTGCCCGCTTTCAATAATTGATAAGGCTTCAGCCGCCTCAACATAGTTGTATGGATGTATCATGTTCAAAGAATTAATTTTTACAAAAATCTGAGTTTTTACAAACTATGCAACAGAGATTTGTCATGTTTAAACATGATTTTGATTAATATTCAAACTGCCTGCGGTAATATTCAATGAATTTAAACCATTACCGCGGTTTTTTAAAGGCACTGCAATCGTTCCCAATACAAAGCCGTTTTTAAAAAAGGACTTTGCCTGGCCGTTGCCTGCAGGCCGCCCTTGCCGCGAATTTGTTTTTTTACCCAGTACTTATTTTCAGATATTTGCCCCGTCACTCATTACAGACTACTCATCACTCATCATTCAACACCATGCAGTTAATAGAATGTGTTCCTAATTTTTCCGAAGGCAACGACCTTGGCATCATCAAACAAATTACAAATGAGATAGAAAAAGTGGAAGGAGTGCGCCTGCTCAACGTGGATCCGGGCAAGGCCACCAACCGCACCGTGGTAACCTTTGTGGGCGAGCCTGCCCGTGTAATTGAAGCCGCTTTCCAGGCCATTAAAAAGGCCGGGGAACTGATTGATATGAGCAAACACAAGGGCGAACATCCCCGCATGGGCGCCACCGATGTGTGCCCGCTGATACCCATTGCCAATATCAGTATGGAAGAAACGGCGCAGTATGCACAGCAGCTGGCAAAAAGGGTGGGCGAAGATTTGCAAATATCGGTTTATTTATATGAAGCAGCACAGCCTAACAAGGAACGCAGCAATTTATCGGTGATACGTGCCGGCGAATACGAAGGTTTTTTTAAGAAGATAAAAGAGCCGCAGTGGAAACCCGATTTTGGTCCGGCTGCATTTGACACCAAACGTGGCGGTACAGTTATTGGCGCACGTGATTTCCTGGTGGCATATAATATCAATCTCAACACCACTTCAACAAGAAGGGCCAATGCCATTGCATTTGATGTGCGGGAAGCGGGCAGGAATATTGAAGCGGATGGAAAGAAAATAAACAAACCCGGCACCTTAAAAAGCGTAAAGGCCATTGGCTGGTTTATAGAAGAATATGGTGTGGCGCAGATCAGTATGAACCTCACCAATATCAATATCACACCAGTGCATATTGCTTTTGATGAAGTATGCAATAAGGCCACGGCAAGGGGCATCCGTGTTACCGGCAGTGAGCTGGTGGGTTTGATACCATTAAAAGCCATGCTGGATGCAGCAGATTATTTTTTAGAAAAACAGCAGCGCAGTACCGGCATCAGCGAAAAGGAAAAAATAAAGATCGCTATTAAATCACTGGGACTGGATGAGCTAACGCCTTTTAAGCCCGAAGAACGCATTATTGAATATTTACTGGCAAGGGAAGCCGACAGCAAACTGGTAAACATGCAACTTACTGCATTTGCTGATGAAACCGCCAGTGAAAGTCCGGCGCCGGGCGGTGGTTCCATTGCAGCTTATGTTGGAGCATTGGGTGCATCGCTTGCCACGATGGTGGCCAATTTATCTTCCCATAAAAAAGGATGGGATGAACGCTGGAAAGAATTCAGCGATCATGCTGCAAAAGGCCAGCAGCTAAAGGATGCATTGCTGAAGCTGGTGGATGCGGATACCGCCGCTTTAAATAAAATAATGGAAGCTTTTGCAATGCCAAAAACAACGGCAGAAGAAAAAGCCAAACGCGGCGAAGCCATACAGGCGGCCACCAGGTACGCCATTGAAATACCATTTAAAGTAATGGAAACCGCGGCGGCTGCCATGCCGCTTGCAAAAGCCATGGTGGAAACTGGCAACCCCAACAGTGTGACCGATGCGGGCGTGGGCGCCTTGTGCATACGCACTGCCGTGATGGGCGCTTTTATGAATGTGCGCATCAATGCAACAGGGTATAATGACAAGGATTTTGTAGCTGAAATCGTTTCTAAAGGAAAAGCTATCGAAGATAAAGTGATAGCGGAAGAAGCGGCTGTTGTAAAACTCGTGAACGAAAAAATAGGGATTTGATATACAGTAGCATCTTTTCCAGTTGCATCATAAAATCAAAGACAGTATTATTTTTTGCCGGGCATGCATTTAAGAAATATTATTAATTAAGACGGCTGCGTTTTTTAGTTGTATTGTCATTAAATTTGTTTTTTTATAATTTGTATTCGGATGCAATTATTTACCCGCCCGGGAAAATTGATTTTTATAATCCTTCCCCTGTTATTGGTGCATAGATATTGTTTGTATGCGCAACCGGGGGAAAGCTCTATCCGTAAAACCCAGGCTATAAGATCCGGCATCATTCACTCTGAAAGGGCTGAAAACAAATTAGTGTTCCCAAAAAGCCAGAATAAAATTTCCGGGAACCCAATACTGAATTTTCCGGTCGACAGTTGCTTTACTTACACTTATAAATTAAAAGCCGGGGCCCCGTCAAACACCGCATCCGTTAATAAATCGTTTACTGCTGCAGACGGCACTACCTATCTTGTTGGGCATACTACAAATACTGCAGGTGTAAGATCGGGTCTCCTGCAACGATTAGACTATAAGGGTAATATTATTCTTTCAAAATCAATTGAACTCAATGGAAGGTTTGTTACGATTAAAAGCATCACTCAGCAGCCCGACAGCCGGTTATATTTAATAGGTACAACCAGCCTTTCAGATGGCTCTGATAAAAAAATTCTGATACTCGCTGCCGATACCGCTGGCGCTTTGTTGTGGAACAAATCATTGTCCTTAACAGGTTATGAAGGAAAGGGTATAATTGCTGATGAAAACCAAATTGGAGCAACTGGTTTTTGTGGCAGCGATGACTCTACACTGATTTTTGGTAAACTCGATAATACAGCGGGCCTGGTGTGGATACGGAAGGTTCAGTTAATGAAACGGGGAGCAGCAATTGATATGTCATCATATCTTTCCACGTGGCATATTTCCTATACCGGATCAGATTCCTCAAGGCATGCAGGAATGCTTTTATGGGTCAATTCTGTTTTTGGCTCAGTAGACCGGATAAACAAATTCGGAGGAGCTGCATCCAACAGCGATTTTATAATTCACCATTCTGTAATTACCAACCTCAGACCCAAACTGACAGGCATATATTCTCAAAACAACGGTCCCTATAAGTTTTTCCGTATCACAATGGACCCAACAAGTAACGGCATAGAACTTTTTCTCACTTTTGATTTGCCTGGTGTTACCATTGATACAACATCATCCAGCGCAATTAATCCCTGGGCACAGGTCATTTCATTACTGCCTCAAAATACGGGAGCATACCTGTACGCTTTTAAACCTGTAAATGATTCCTATCCCGATACACTGATCCATTGGGCAAAAAGATTTTCCAATAACGGTATAAATGAAATCAGCTCATCAGAGCGGGCATTTGACGGTGGCTTTTTTATTACGGGTAATAATGCCACTGAAACAATACTGCTTAAAACAGACAGTACCGGGCTTATAAAAAACTGTGAAGGTGAAAACTTTGAAATTCATACAACCGGTATAAATGGTCCGCCATTAATGGCCGCATATAAACTGTCTTCAAGCCCGCCGGCGCTTACAGAAACATCGTCCTTCAATGTCAATAACGCTGCAGTCTCATTTTCTTATGAATGCAAATCACTATCCTGTCCCGTAAGACCGGCAGAAGACAGTTGTCTTACAGGATTCAGCCGCCGCTACAGGAGTGCGGATTACTGTGAACTGGGATTTGATATGGTTGCGGATAATCAGAATACAATAACCGCAGTTGGTTTAACAAGGGATTATATGCTTGACCCCTCTACTGAAAAAACATTTATTGCCAGGCTAAGCAGTACAGGAAAACTGCTGGAAAGAAAAAAAATAAATTTTGGCTCGCTGTCGGTATTTGGCCGTGTAAAATACCTGGCGGATGGCAATTTATTACTCACCGGATCGAGCAGTCATACTTCTCCATTCAGCAATAACGATACTTCTTATATCAGCATTGTAAAAATGACAGCTGCATACGACCTGATATGGCAAAAATCTTTCCCTGTTTATGGGCCTTATTCAGCCACCTATGGTGCTGTTGAAAGTGATGACGGAAGTATTTTCATTAATTACGTTGAAGGCACGGCGTTTTGCATGTCAGTAAGTCTTCTGAAGCTGGACGGAACGGGCAATCTGATTTGGCTAAAAAAATACAATGCACCAGGCACCTGTTTTTTTGGCTATGTTGGCTCTGTTACACAAGACCAGGACAATATTTACATGATAAATTTTGAAGCTGGTAACCCGGGAATGATCCTGTTTAAAATAAGCAAGAGCAGTGGCACACCGGTTTGGGCGAAAGGATATAATATCGCAGGAGCCGACCAGTGCAGGATTGGAAGGGATTTATATTTTACCGGCAGTAAGCTGGCTGTTCAGGGTACTGTATCCGGGAGTTCCTGGTCAAAATCTGTTATCATGCTGCTTGATACTGCTGGTACTGTACTCAAATCGAGATATTTTCAGAAAGACGGGTATGGATTGGAATACAGGATGGCTGTTTTGCAAAACAGTCAGTTTGTTCTAAACTACGGGAACTATAACGAAACCTCATTCATCAGGCTTGACTCCTCACTTGAAATTATTAATTGCAAAAGAACACAACTTCCCAAATCATATTTTTATAAAAGTATGGAAGGCCAGGGTGGTGGTGTATACAATATCGGCTATGGCTATGATAACGACCCTTACACTGCAGAAATGGTATTGAACAAGTTGACTCCTGATGGCCTGGCAGGCAGTTGCTTCACGGATACCCTCGAGCTCAACACGGCACCGGAAAATATTATAACAACCACCGTTATCCCTTCGGTGGCAACTGCCGGTTTGCAAATGTATTCGCTTCCTTATAAAGAGTATACTTATTCATTACAGGAAAATGCATTGCTCTGCAAAAGACTACCAGACTGTGACACGCTTGGTTTATTGGCACCAATTGCGGCTTGCGACACACTGCCACATACCATTACCGCCGTAAGAAGACGAGGCTGTATGGCAATTCCAGTATTTACATATGATACTTCTTACGTTAAGGAATTAAGCAGAACAGACAGCAGTATCACCGTAAAATTCCTGAAATCGGGGGCAACATATATCAAAGGGAAAATTTACACCGGGTGCCAGTGGATTCCCGACAGTGTATTGATAAACATTTCACTGACAAACAGTGTGTTTTCCCTTGGGCCGGATACAACATTGTGTGAGGGCAATTCAATGATATTAAATGCGCACAGCGGATATGCTGTTTACCATTGGAGCAACGGGTCGGCTGATTCAATGATCACCATCTTTCAGCCGGGGATATACTATGTGGATGTCACCGACGCTTGTGGCAGAAACTCATCAGATACAATCAAGATTGATCCAGGCCCATTCATACAGGTAAATATCGGGCAGGACAGGTTCAAATGCAATAACGATACACTCCATTTATCTGCCTCCCCGGGATTTTTGAATTACTACTGGGGGCCTAACTACAATATCAGCAGCCTAACTGCACAGCAGGTAATAGTACAGCCCCTTATTGATACGGTTTATTTTGTTAAAGCAGAAAAGACACCCGGCTGCTTTGGATATGATACGGTGAGAATAGCGGTGTTCTCATCGCCGCCTGTATTGCTTGGCCCTGATAAAAGTATTTGTGCCGCAGACAGTTTATTATTGGATGCGGGTGCCGGCTTCAGCCAGTATTTATGGAATACCGGAGCCATTACCTCCAAAATAACGGTTCGCAATACCGGTGATTATATCGTCAGTGCATCAACAGACAAAGGTTGCATCTCGAAAGATACTATACATGTAAACACCTGGCTGCTTCCGGTAATTAACCTTAATAAAGATTCCACCCTTTGTAACAACAGCAGCAGGCAGCTGAATGCGGGGGGCAGTTTTACGGATTATACCTGGCAGGACGGCAGCCATCAGTCCTATCTTTCAATTTATGGCAGGGGAAAATACTATGTAACCGTAACAGATCTTCATGGGTGCAAGGGGAGCGATACGGTAAACATTAATACAATCTTACCATTGCCACAGTCCTTTCTGCCTCCTGACACCACAATATGCGGATACAGTCAGCTTATAGTTAAAGCGAACGGCAGTTATAACAGTTATTTATGGAGTACCGGGGCGACTGTATCTTCCATCACAGTTTCAAGGGCGGGAATATATTCACTCAAGGTAAGTGACAGCCGTAATTGCCAGGGAACGGATACGATAATTGTAAAACTGAAAGACTGTGTCAGTGGCCTGTTTGTGCCAAATGCCTTTACTCCTGACAACAACGGGCTTAATGATAAATTCAAACCATTTATTGGTGGTGTTGTAAAACAATATGAATTCTTCATATATAACAGGTACGGGGAAGTCGTATTCCAAACCCGGACTTTGAACGAAGGATGGGATGGAACAGTAAGAGGAATACAACAAAATGGTGGCGGGTTTGTATGGGTATGCAAGTACCAGCTTGAAGGAAATTCACCGCAAACTGCAAAAGGCTATTTTTTACTTATCCGGTAACGTAAAGTTTACACAGTTCAATTTATATGATGTGAGAAACATAATTCTTTTTGTGGGTTGAAAAGTTTTATATTCGGGTAAGCGTCCACTTCAGGCATTATAAATATCTGCATTATGAACAAGCCCGTTCTCAATGAACTGTTTCATGATAACAGTGCCGTGATGTTATTGATCAACCCATCCAACGGTAAAATCATCGACGCCAACCGCTCAGCAGAAAAATTTTACGGTTACACAAGAAAAGAATTCTTCTCCATGAATATTGGTGATATCAATATCATGCCGCGTAAGGATATCCGTAAACAGCTTAGTGGTATCCGTAATAAAACAATCATCAACCCGCAGTACCAGCACCGGTTGAAAGACGGCAGTATAAGGGATATCAGGGTATTGGGTTCATCAATAGTGCTCAACAACATACCCGTTAATTTTGCCATTATTGAGGATATCACCAGCGAGCTTGTTTACCGGGAAGAGCTGGCCAAATTTAAATCCATCATTGACATTACGGTGGCAATGGTGGGTGTGGCCGATATGAACCTCCGGGTGGTGTACATTAATAAAAAAATGCGCCAGGTTTTCGGCATTGCAGATACAGCCGATATCGGGTCACTGAAAATTTTTGATTTCTATTCTGCTAAGGGGAAGAAGATTGTACAAACACGTATAAAGAAAATCATTGAGAAAGGCTACTGGCAGGGCGAGAATGAAATGCAGTCACCCGGCGGAAAAATCATACCCGTTTTGCAAACTGTTACAGTTGTAAAAGATGCCGCAGGGAAACCGCTTTTTACTTCCATGTTGTCAATTGACATCTCCAACGAAAAGGATGCAGAAGAAAAACTGCGGGCAAGTGAAGGCCAGCTGAAACAGGCCGAACTGATTGGCAAAACAGGCAATCTCATTTTTAATATGAAGACCGGGCTGTACTCTTTATCAGAAGGCGCCAAAAAAATATACGGCCTCCGCAAAAAGATCATCACCATCAAAGACATTACATCGCTGCGGATACCGGGCCAGAATGAAAAGCTGGATGAAGCACTGAAGGATATCACCACCAATGGAAAACCGGTGGATGTGGTATACCAGATAAAAAGAAAGAGCGATCATAAAGTGCTGGATATACAGGCAAGGGCGCAATATGTACCCAAAATGGATATGATCATTACTATAGTGCGTGACATTACCCAGCAAACCAAACATGAAAGGGAGATCACTGAATTAAACAGGGAGCTACGCGGACTGAATGACTACCTGCAACGGGTACGCCGGGAAGAGCGGAACAAGTTTGCAAAGGAAGTGCATGATAAAATAGGGCAAAAACTGGTGATGCTGAAGTTCCAGGCCGAACAAATAAAAAAATCACTTCAAAAAGATATGGCTGATGGAAGCGAAGAAGCGATCTCCGGTCTTTCAGCAAATATTTCTGATGTGCTGCTCGATTTTCAGAAAATATACAGTGAGGTAAAAACAGTTGTGCTGTCGCACCTGAAACTGGCCGAAGCTCTGTGGGAGATGGGTAATGCTCTCATCACCAAAAACAATATCACTTTAGAATATCAAACCGCACTGGACAAACAGGAATTTGACAGTATTACCCGCAGCACCATTTTACTGGCGGCAGAGCAATGCCTTGACAATATTGTTAAACACGCCGCAGCTTCCACTATAAATATCAGTTTGCTGAAACAAAAAGACCGGCTGGTTTTAAACATAACAGATAATGGAAAAGGTTTTAATTATGTAAAAATAAAAATGAACAAATATGGTTTGTTGCAGGTGAGGGAACTGGTGAACAGCATTGACGGAAAATTCACCATCACCTCAAAACCGGGGGCTGGTACTACTGTTCATATTGATGTTCCCTTTGTGCAATAACAAACAGCACAGGGCAAACGCAATCGTATTTTTTCCATCAGGTCCGTAGTCAATATTCTACCCGCAGGTAAGCATTCCCGTACTTATTTGTTTTTGACATGTACTGTAAAATAAGGGATTGTATTTCCCGTTACAGCCAAAATAAATACCGTGAATAAAATACCCGCTAACCGCAAACGCATACTGCTTGCAATTGTTCCCTTTCTGTTTTTTATTAATACCACATTTTCCCAGGTGCCGGGCTTTATTAACCGTACCGCCACCAGTGTGGCCGGCAGGGCCGTGCTTGATCCCAACGGGGATGGTTACACATCGGCCACAACAGCCGGTTTCAACAACGACGATGTGACCAACTCGGAAATATCGTTTACCCCCATCAGGGCATATACGCCCGAGCCATACAGCGACCTGAGGCGTGGCCCCAACCATAGTTATTCTGATTTTGTGCCCGATACTTCGGGTAATGGTGTATACCACCGTTTCACCGCAGGCCAGCAACTGATATTCCGCATGCGTATGGGCTCCATCATGCCGGGTTCAAAAGGCTACAGCATTTTAATGGACACTGATGGAAAGTTTGGTGCCACCGGCGCCAATGCCGATCCTAACTACCAGCCTTCCACAACAGGTACCAATGGTAACCCCGGGTTTGAAATTGAAGTGGTGCTGGAAACAAATTTCCGCATCGCTATTTATAACGTGGATGGTTCATCCACACCCACGCTCGTAAAACAATATACCAACTGGCAGGATATGTCGCAGGTATCCATTGCATCCACCAACGATAACGGCGATCCAGACTTTTTAATTGATTTCTATATTCCTTTTTCCGACCTGCAGGCGGCGCCATTTAACCTTACCAGCTCTTCAACCATCAGGATGACAGCCACTACGGTGATGTCGCCACAGGGAGCCATTGGTGGTCCGCGTTCGGATATTTACGGCGTTAGCGGCGACAGTTATGATGATTTTATCATCGGTCAGCCGGCCTGTACAATTTTTAACAGCACACCTGGTTGCAGCAGCACCATGTGTACTGCGGCACCATCGGTGAACTCACCCATCGGTACTGGAACAGTAAATATAAGTGGAACCTGGACGAAGTCAGCATTGAGTGGCTCAGCTTCAACGGCTACTGTTACTGTATATAAAAACGGGGTTTCTGTTGGAACGGTATCCAATGTAAGTACCGGCTCCACGTGGACGCTGAATAATGTTACGCTGGTGAATGGCGATGTGATCACGGCAAAAGCCCAGGCCACATCCGAATCAATGTGTCTTACCAGCAATGCAGTAACAGCATCTGCCTGCTATGGCGCCAATATACCTGCCACTCCGGCACTCACCTGTACCAGCGGCAGCAAGGGTTTGGAAGGAACCAATTTAAGTACAGGATGGACGGTGCATGTGGATAATGTTACAAGAAATGTATTAGATAACAGTGTTACCAACTCAACAGGATTATTTGGTTCGTTCACCGGCAGCAGTCCCAATATCGGATGGATGTTCTCCGGCGGCTGTACTTCAGGTGCGCCGTTAACTTCGGGTTCTTATAAAGTATACTATACAAATAATACCACCGGTTGTAATTCGCTGCCTGCATATTTCTGCGCAGCGGGTAATGGTGGCTCTGCGCTGGCGGGTTCACTGGCAGTGCCCGCAATTACAAGTCCTGCCAATACCATATTTACCACTGCCACCAAAAGTATTGCGGGTACTACCGATGCCAATGCGTCTGTATACCTGTATGTAAACAGCGTGATTGTGCAAAGCACCACCGCCAATGGCAGCGGCGCATTCAGTTTTACCGGGCTTACATTATTAAGCGGGCAGCAACTGTACATACTCACCGAACTGAATACAGGCACGGTTACAACCAGTAAATGTGCCAATCAAACTTCTTTATATACGGTAAGCTGTTATACCAACCCGCCAGTGGTTACTGCAGATGGTAACAACCAGCTGTCTGCCGGCGCACCCATCACCGGAACATCCACTGATGGTGCCGGTACAACTATCAGGGTGTACACATCCACCAATACACTTGTGGCCACCACCACGGTGCAGGCTAACGGCAGCTGGTCAACCGGCAATGCAGGCACCACACCCGCAACTTATAATGCAGTGGCGGCAACATCGTATTATGCCACTGCACAAAATGGTTCATGCGGTGTAAGCACCAGCTCGGCAACCTATGCGGCAGCAACCACCACTTCTGTATTGCGTTGCGGAACAATAACTGGTCCGGTTACTGCAGGGGCCGCCAGTATTTCCGGAACACTCACTGGTTCATTCAGCACCACCACGGTTAACCTTTACCTGGATGATGTGCTTATTGGCAGCAGTGTAACCAGTAATGCATTGTGGGGCGCCATTACAGTGAACAGTACGGCAACAAATACATTATATTCTAACGGTGTGCTCCGCATTGGTGTGCAGGAAAGCGGCAAGCAGGAAGTGGCCTGTCCTTTATCGGCCCTCAGTATTGTATGTTCGCCCACACCAACTGCACCCGTATACACGCTCAGTGCCGGCACTGTAACACAGTACCAGACCATCACCTGCAATATTACTAATGCGGTTTCCGGGGCTTTCTATTCACTGTCTGATTCCGCAACCGGGCAATCATATGCCAATGGTGTATGGGCTGCTTCAAATGGTAACTTAAGCATTACCTCCAACCCGTTCAACAATGCGGGCACTTATAAAATAAAAGTAAATTCCACCTCGCTGTCGGGCATAACATTATGTAACTCGGTATCAGCAGCGGCTAACCTCACCGTAAATCTTGCCATCATGCCGGTATCGCTTGTTGTATTCAATGGTGCCGGTGACAATAGCAAGATCACGTTAAGCTGGATAACAGAAAGCGAGACCGGTACAAAATTGTACGAGGTGCAACGCAGCAGTAACGGCAGCCAGTTTATAACGCTGGGCAATGTGCTGGCAACAGGGCAGGTGGGCGGAAGAAACAATTACAGCTTCCCCGATATGGCACCACTCACAGGAAAAAATTATTACCGTTTAAAGATCATTGACAACGATGGCAAATTCACCTACAGCAATATCATTGCCATTGCAGGAAACGGTGCAAATGACCTGCTGATCGGTAATGCAACCCCCAACCCTTTCACAGATCAAATCAGTTTCACACTAACATTAAACAGTGCTTCAGCCGTGCATGTAACATTGCTCGACCTGAGTGGCAGGATATGTTACCGGAAAGATATAGATGGTAAAAAAGGTACCAGCTATGCCACCATCAGTGGTTTGGGCCAGTTACCACCTGCGGTATATTGTTTAAAGATCAGCACAGGCGAAGGAGTGAAGGAACAAAAAGTGCTCAAAACAAGATAATCACTATCTCCCAAATAAAACGAAAGAAGGATGCCGTTGATGGCATCCTTCTGTTTTTGTTCCTGTCAGAAAAACTATTTGTCGATAGACCCCAACACTTTTTTCATAAAGTTATTGGCGGCATCTTTTTCGGGTATTCCGCCTGCAATCATCTGGTGCACGTCCAGTGCGCCGCACATATTGCTGATGAGCTCACCGATCACATCCACTTCTTCAGGTTTTAAGGAAGAGGCTTCAGAGGTGTTTTCAAGTACGGTAATGGCCGCTTCAATTTGCTCAGGCGTGCAGCTGCGCTGTATCTGCCGTATTACTGGTAACTTCATCTATTAATGCTTTTAACTGTTCTTCTTTATTGGTTTGCACCTGGTTTACGAGCACACCGTTCTTAAACCCTGCAAAAGTGGGCAGGTTGTTCACGCTGGCCAGTTTGCGGCTGGCAGGAAATTTTTCCGCATCGGCAATTACAAAAACCGCGTTGGGCTGTTCGCCTGCAAGCCTTTTGAATTTGGGCTTCATCAAACGGCAGTTGCCGCACCAGCCAGCAGAAAATTGCACGATCACATTGGGATTTTGTGCAACGATCTCTTCCAGGTTATCTGTTGTTAATTCTATCATGGTACGGGTATTAATTGTTTGAAAAATATTCAGCCACGCCTGCAGTGGTTGCCTTCATCGCTTCCTTGCCTTCTTCCCAATTGGCCGGGCAAACCTCGCCATACTGTTCCACATGCAGCTGTGCATCGATGAGACGGATGTATTCATCAATATTTCTTCCCAAAGGAAAATCATTTACTGATTCGTGGCGGATGATGCCTTCCTTATCGATCAGGAATGTACCACGGTAAGCAATGGGCGCACCGCTGAACGACCAGGTACGGGTAACCGCATCAAAATTGTATTCGCCACCCAGCACGCCATAGTTCAATGAAATGGTTTTGGCCACATCGGCAACAAGGGGATAGGTTACACCTTCAATACCGCCTTTATCTTTTGGTGTGGTGAGCCATGCCAGGTGCGTTTCTTCCGTATCGGTGGAAACACCGATCACCACGGTATTCCTTTTTTCAAATTCGCCCAGTTTTTCCTGGAATGCATGAATTTCTGTGGGGCAAACAAAAGTGAAGTCTTTTGGGTAAAAGAAGAGGATCACATTCTTTTTACCAATGTACTGGTCCAGGCTGAAGTTTTCTGTTATTTCTTCTCCGTTGATTACCGCGCCTGCTGAAAAATGAGGCGCTTTTTTTCCGACTAATGCCATATTATGTTGTTTTAAATTTTACAAACTGGTGCTTTGCACAATGCAGCACGGCATTGTTGCAAACAATTTCATACAGCGTGGCAAAAGTTCCTGTGAAGGACAGCGGCATTGCAGGATGCCGTTGTTTTAGTGGGTGCAAAATAAACGCATTTGCACCGTTTAATAAAAAGAAACAACGCTTATATCCATCAAATTAATTGATGAGATAATAGACAAAAGCTATTGATTTAAAAATTTCATTTGTTTTTTGAAACCGGGATCATTGCCGTTGCTGGCGGCTGATGGCTCTTACGATACGGTCGGTACGCCTGTCGGCCCTTGCATTATTCAGCGATACCACCGCCCAGATAGCCGCAGGTATCCAACCGATGAGTGTGAGTTGTAAAAGCAAACAGAGCACGCCTGTTAGAACTTTTCCACGCAGTATGAAAGATAACCAGGGCAGGAGAATGGCGATAAGTGTCATTATTGTGTCGGTTGAAACCTAAAGTTAATCATAAAAAATGGCTTGCTGGTTTGTTAATTTTTATGAAAGACACAAGATTCAATGTTCAAGACTCAAGTGGAGGAGCAGATTGATATTTAATTGAGCATTGAGAATTGAGCGTTGATTGTTGAATCTTTAATTGAGCATTGAGAATTGATTGTTGATTGTTGAGTCTTTTCGGCTCGAAGTAAAAGACTCAAGATACAAGATGCAATGTTC
>JABLTH010083244.1_pt1 | contig 156222 bp, 133 predicted proteins | sample 7875711 | NCBI WGS metagenome assembly JABLTH01 (sample SAMN14941262, study PRJNA633318) | bioreactor metagenome | isolation source: bioreactor | place: China | collected 2019-03-05
CAGTCCCTTTGTTTCACCTAAAATCTTTCCCTACCGGTTGGTGTCCCACCAACCGGAATTAACTTGACAAGGCATTTTTTCCGTCCCGCCGGGGTCTTCATAGCCCGGCCATGTGCGCTGGCATGAGACCCCGGCGCAGCAAAGAGCTGCGTCATTAATACAGCCCTCCTCTCCTTACCGCCGTAAACTTCCGGCGCAATTCGGGTAATAAAACCACCTGACGCATTTACCCTGCTTTTTGTCGTCCTCATCCCCTGTTTCATCTGCTGTTAAACGCTACATTTGAACAGTAAAAAATTAAAAATCATGGCAAGCATCCATCCGCACATTAATTTCAATGGTAATGCAGAAGAAGCATTCCACTTTTATCAATCTGTATTTGGCGGGGCATTTACTAAAATAATCCGGTTTAAAGACCTGGCAAGCGCCGAATTCCCGGTGCCGGAAAAAGAAGCCAATAAAATAATGCATATTGCCCTGCCCATTGGCAAAACGGTGTTAATGGCCAATGATGTACCGGAAATAATGGGGCTTACCAATGAAAATGAGAACCGCAGCAAAATTGTAGTGTTTGCAGCAAGCAAGGAAGAAGCTGGTAAAATCTTCAACGGGCTTTCTGCCGGCGGGCAAATTGAAATGCCCATTACCGACAGCCCCTGGGGTACTTATTTTGGTATGTTCAGGGACAAATACGGTATTGAATGGATGGTGGAATTTGATCCAAAATCACCGTACAGCAATTGATAAGTTGCCGTCCATAGCATAATGCAACTATAATATTGCCGCCTTGGTTTGTGCCCCCACGAACCAAGGCGTTTTTTTCTACCGGTTGGTGTCACCGCCCACCGGTAGCGCTACAGCGAATTTTCAAATACCGCCTGCGGTGGCACCGAAGCAAAAGAGGCGCCCGATGCAGTTACTGGTAAAAATTTAAATACCCATCGTATGCTGCCCTGGCTTGTGTTCCATGCAATCCACTTCCCTTCCCACTTATTAATCAAAACATCCTCCACACCAGTTCATTACTTAATGGACAACTATTGCTGAATTATGGACAATAACAGCTTTGTTATGATGCAGAGCTTTGCAGTACAAATTCATTCATCAACCTTTAAATAACCTGCGGATGAAAAAGGCAATATTGCTTCCGGCAATGATTATTGCAGGGCTGTTGGCAAAGGCACAGTATTTTAACGAAGAAACAAAAATGCTGTACCAGGCCGCCGCTGCCAATAACGACACGCTGAAGATTTATCAGTTAAAACAACAGGTGGCTTCCACCGATATACAGTCGGTACAATTCAATTACCTGCCCAAAATCAGCTGGGGCGCCACCTATACACACCTCAACGATGATATTGTTTTCCCCGATAACCTGCAGCAGTTGCTGATGGGCACTCAAAAACTTCTCATCAAGGAAAAAGCAGGCATCCCCTTTAACAGCGCCCTGCCAGCTTCAGTGCCATTGCAGCAAGTGGCACCCATCCAGCGGCAGAACATTTATAAAACCAATATCAGCGGCCAATGGTTACTGTTCAGCGGGCTGTCGGTAAGCAACGGGATAAAAGCATACCGCCACCAGCAGCAATCGTACAACTGGCTTACACAAAAACAGCGCACCAAACTGTGGCTGGATGTTGCCGAAGCATACGATAAACTGGCGCTGGTATATGAAGCAGAAGCCATTCTTAAAAGCAGCGGCGACCTGCTGCAACAGCAAACAAAATTTGTGCTGGGCGCCATCAGCAACGGGCTGGCCACACCGCTTGACCGTAAAAAAATTGAACTGGCACAGCAGCGCCTTCAAATGAAAATACTGGAAAACAACAGCAGCAAAAAACTGCTGACCGATAAACTGCACCAGTTAACCGGTATTGATACAGTTTCCCTGGGCCGGCTGCATCCCGAAATTATTCCGGCAGTATTTGATATGAGCACCAGCCCCGCCGAACGCCCCGAAATAAAAGCACTCAACGAAGGCATCCTTGCCCGCAAATACAAAGAAAGGGCTGCTCTGTCAGAATACATTCCAAAACTGGTGGCATTTGGCCAGTATGAACTGCGGAAAAAAGACCTTTCCCTTTTTGACCCGCAATGGGCCGCCGGCATCAAAATGCAATGGAACCTGTTTGACGGTTTGGCTGCACGTAACAATGCACGAAAAGAAGTACTGGAAAGCAGGATACTGGAAGTGCAGAAAAAATCGGCACAGGACCTGGCTGACCTGGGCTTTGCAAAAATGAAACAGGATTACCAGCTGGCCACAGACAAAGTAATACTCAAAAACAAAGAAGTGAAACTGGCAACAGAAATGTATGTGTTTGCTGATAAGCAATATCAAAACGGGCTTACCACTATGACCGAAGTGCTGAATGCACTGAATGATGTGGAAACCGCCCGCTTTGGTTTAAAGCAGGCCATATACGAACAAAGACGGGCCGCATTACTGGCCGCCGAAATGAGCGGCACATTACTGCAGTAAAACTTTCTCACATCAACCTTTAAATAATTACAAATGAAAACAACAAATTCATTTCTCATCACAGCAGCAGTTGCAGCGGTACTCATTATTTCCTGCAATCAAAAAACAGCGCAGGTAAACAACGAGCCGCAGGGCAGGGTTAAAATTGAAGCCATTGGGGTGGCATCAAAAATTGCCGGCCGCATTGAAAAGATTTATGTACGGGAAGGCCAGCATGTAAACCCGGGTGATACACTGCTGGTAATTGCAGTGCCCGAGATCGGCGCCAAACTGGAGCAGGCCGATGGTGCAATTGAAGCGGCATCGGGTCAGCTGCAGCTGGCAAACAATGGCGCCACCAGCGACCAGCTGATGCAGGTGCAAAGCCAGGCAGATGCTGCCGCCGCACAAATGGAATTTGCAGCACAGTCATTACAACGGGTGAAGAACATGTTTGCCGATTCGCTGGTGCCTGCCCAGCAACTGGATGATGCCACCGCCAAATACAATATGGCCAAAGCACAGCTGAATGCAATTAAAGCAAGACAGCAGGAAATAAAAGCAGTCACCCGCCCCGAAACCATTCAAAGTGCCAAAGGGCAATTATTAAGAGCCACCGGCGCAAAAAACGAAGTGCTGCAGGCGGCCAAAGAACGCATCATACTCGCACCTGCCGGTATCACCATTGAAAGCATTGCATTAAAGGAAGGTGAGCTGGCCACACCGGGCTATACCATTATCAATGGCCGTTATGATAACGCCATCTCTTTCCGCTTTACCATTGGAGAAAGCCGCATCAATGCTTACCATACCGGGCAGGAAGTAAAAATTGCGGCAGTGAACACCGCAAAAACAATCAGGGCCACCATAGTGGCCGTAAAACAATTACCGCGGTATGCCGATAACACGAGCACCGCACCCAACCGGCAGGTGGCAGAAGGATTTTATGAATTGAAAGCAGTGCCGGTAAATATAAACGAAGCGGCAGGATGGTATGATAACGCCACTGTACTGCTGCAACAATAATCATTCACTTCAAAAAATTAATAACAATGAATATTTTTTCCAGGTTGCTGAAAGTGGAATGGAAACGCATTTTCTCTAACCGGGTGCTGTTGCTGGTATTTTTTGGCGGACCGGTCATTTATTCCCTGCTCTTCATACAGGTTTACAAAAAAGGAAAGATCACGGATATGCCCGTGGTAATCATTGATGCAGACCACAGCAGCTTGAGCAGCAAATTCACCGATGCCATCAACGATAATGAAAACCTTAAAGTGGTAAAGCTGCAGTTTGATGCAGGCGATATTGCAAAAGAAATGCCTTCCATGGAATACATCGCCGTAATATCCATACCGGCCGGGTTTGAGAGTGCGGTTTTGCAAAAACGTTACCCCGAAATTATGGTGGATGTGAATACCGCCAACCTGGTAACCGCCAATTTTGCCAGCCGCGCCATACAAACGGTAATGGGCACCTTAAGTGCGGGCATAGAAATAGAAACGCTCAAAAAATCAGGGATGGATGCCGCCATGGCAGCACAGCGTTTTGAACCATTTAAAGTGAATTATACCAGGTTCTATAATCCGGCCGGCAATTACCTGGAGCTGATGATACCCGGCATTACAGGCACCGTAATGCAGCAGGTGATTTTTCTTGCACTGGGTTTGGTGTTTGCAAGGGATTTTGAAGATGGTTATTTCAAAAAACTGGTGCGGGTGAGCAGGTCATCCCTGTATCATATTTTTTTAAAATCGGTGCCGTTTTTTATTTTGATTCCGCTGATGTGGCTGGTTACCGGTTCCTTCTTCCCGCTTTTTAAAATTGATATACCGGTATTCAGCCTGCCGATGGCAGCACTGGTGGGGGCATTCAGTTTATCCTGCATGTTTTTTGGAATGCTGTTCTCGCTGGCAATACCCAACCAGCTGCGTGCAACTGAATTGCTGATGGTGATTGCCACGCCCTCTTTTTTACTCAGCGGCTATACCTGGCCGCTGGAAGCGATGCCGCACTGGGTGGCTGTTATGTCAAAAACACTGCCGCTTACACAATTCCTCGAAGGTTTTAGAAAACTGGCGGTTTACGGAGGTACTTACCAGGATGCATGGCCGCATATCATTTACCTGCTTATTATGTCGGTGGTATGCTGGCTGCTGATGACGCTGTTACTGCATTTTAAAATAAAAAGCACTTATGAAAAACTGCTGCCCGCCGGCTCCGTTAAAAAGCGGCGTTAGCAGGTTATTAAAGGTTGAGGCCCGCTATTTCCATAGCGGGCCATTTTTAAAACAGGTATTATTCGCACAAAGCATGGTATTTTTACAACAGCAAAAAAACCTTTGTGAAACAGGTTGTAAAAAACATAAAAACCATACTGCAGTTATTTGGATACACGGGCAGCGCCAGGTCCTGGTTTATTTCTAAAGGAACCGGCATGCAGACATTTCCGGAAGAACCGTTCAGGGCAGACTTTTATGTGTACGTGATCGGTATTGCAGGATCGGCAAAACTGATGGTGAACAACGAACCGGTGCAAATAAACGCCGGCATTTTTTTTACAGCCATCCCCAGCACCATCCTGCAGGTAAAGTCGCACACCAAAAACTTTAAAGCCAAAGTGCTGGTTTTTGAGCGGCCGTTTTTATTAAACAATATACTCGATGCCCGCCAGCTGGAACATCTTGGATTTTTTAATTATCACTCACTGGCCAACCTGCTTCTTACTGAGAGAGAGACCCGGCTCTTATGCGGGCTGCTGGACCATTTGCATGACCGTTCGTTAAAGGAGAGCTTATTTCTTGACTCCATAGTTCAAAGCCTTATTTTTAACCTGTTGCTGGAAACAGCGGAGATATTTATTAAACACAAAGACCTGGTGAGAAAAAAATCAGTGAGCCATGAAGAAGACATTTTTATCCGCTTTATGAAACTGGTACAGCAAAACTTCCATCACCGCCGGCAGCTGAGTTTTTTCAGCAACAAACTTTTTGTAAGCGATAAATACCTGATACAGGTTTGTAAAAACATCGCGGGCAAAACACCAGGTGCCATTTTAGCCGAAACCACGTTAAACGATGCCAAACTTTTATTGAACAACCCCGACAATAACATTAACCTCGTAAGCCAGGCCTATAACTATGCTTCTGTGGCGGCCTTCAGTAAATTTTTCAAAAAACATACCGGCATGTCGCCTAAAAAATGGAAAGAGAAAATAATTTGAACTGTGGTAAACTGTAACAACGGTTTCTGTACTGTGTACTGGTTCGTGTCTCCAGGCATTGTATAAAAACACGTCCGGCTGAATTCAAATCCTGGATTTATTGAACAATTCAATATTCCTTTTATGGTAACAGCAGACTGCATCAAATAGAATGGTGAATGAAAATAGGATCCCTTTTTAAATACCGCCAGCGGCGGTACCGGTCCAAAAGAAACGTCCATGCAGTCACTGAAAGTTTAAAGAACCATTTCCCTACCGGTTGGTATCCCCAGCATCCGGCATCGCTATAGTGAATTTTCAAATACCGCATTCGGCAGTACCAAACAAAAAGAAGCACCCATGCAACATTTTTTTAAGCAACGGTACTTTACTACTGTTTAATACAGGCAACCGCAGGTTACAGCAGCAGCGCTCCTGTTTAAAAAATGATTGTACCACTTTAATTGTATATGCCCATGAGCAGGAAAAACAGCCTCCTTTATTTTTTATTATTAACCGGTACATTTGTGTACAGCCAGTCAAAACAGCAACTAATCGGCGGCTACCTGAATGCACTCGTAAAAAACCAGCAGTTCAGTGGTAATGTGCTGGTAATTGAAAATAACAAGGTCGTTTATCAAAACGCTTTTGGATATGCCGACCTAACTTCATACAAACCCAACAGCACCAGTACACGTTTTCCCATTGCAAGTATATCCAAGCTCTTTACCGCCACAGCCATTTTACAGTTAAAAGAAAAAGGTTTGCTCCACACCAGCGATGCAGTTGAAAAATTCCTGCCTGGTTTCCCTTATCCTGAAGTCACCATCAAACACCTGCTGTCGCATACTTCGGGGCTGCCGCCCTACAACGCTTTTTTTGACAAGGAGAGAAAAGAAAATCCAAAAAGGGTTTTTACCAATAAGGATTTTCTCCCGGGCGTTATTGCAAACAAACAGCCTTTGATTTACAGTCCCGGCGAAAAAGGAAACTATGACAATATCAACTTCCTGGTACTGGCGCTGGTTATTGAAAAGGTTACAGGAATACCTTATAAAAATTATATCGAAGCAAATATTCTGCAGCCGGCGGGCATGCGCCATACAACACTGTTTCCATTACCCGAGCAATTCGACGGAAGGGATATCCGCAATTTTGCGTTCCCGCATGTGTACCTGCACCTGTACGACAGCACGCCTGTAAAATCCAATTCAATTCCCTATGTACGGGAATACTGGCATTCGTACGGCTTTAACGGTTTTGCCGATTATGTGAGCACGGTTGCGGACCTGTGGAAATTTGACCAGGCACTGTACAATAATACCTTACTGCAGCAACAAACACTCGAAGAGGCTTTTGTTCCGGTTACATTGAATAATGGCGAAAACAACCACGATGCGTTTGGATTAGGCTGGGAAATTGAAAAAGACACCACGATGGGCAAACTGGTGTATCACAGCGGTGCAGCCATGGGTTTAAGTTCCAATATACTGAGAAATGTTACCAAACACCAGGCTGTGATATTATTTGACAATACGCATTTTAACGCCCACGAAAACGCTTCAAAAATTATGCTGTTGCTGAACGGTAAAGATGTGCCGCTGCCAAAAAAAAGTATTGCCCGCGTTTATGGCAGCATATTACTGATCAAAGGTGCAGAAGCAGCAAATGCAGTTTTAGAAACCCTGCAAAAAGACACCCTGGATTATTACCTCAGCGAAGATGAAATGAATTCACTGGGTTACGACTTTATGGGCAACAGCAATCCCTATCATTTGCCCGAACAGCATTTGTATAAACAGGCACTGGAAACCTTTAAAACCAATGTTGCATTATTTCCCGGCAGCTGGAATGCTTACGACAGTTATGCCGAAGCATTGCTGGCCGACGGGCAAAAAGAAGAAGCCCTTAAGATGTATCAAAAATCAGCAGCACTAAATCCCAACAATGAACATGCAAAGAAGATCATTGCGCAGCTGAGCAAATAAGCACATCATCCCGCCGGGATCTTTGTGGCCTTTCCTTGCAGTTAAAGTACAATTGCAAGGCCTTATTCTTTCAGCGCATTCCCTTTTTTATCAATCAAAAATTCTTTCCCGTCTTTGGTTACCAGTGCAGCGCCACCTAAAAATTCAAGTGCATAGTCAAACTGCAGTGGTATCACCAGCTTGCCGGTAATATCGATATAGCCCCATTTATTATTTTTCTCCACACGCATCAGCCCATCGTTCACCGATCCAATCATATCATATTGCGGCGGCACCAGTTCTTCGCCACGCAGGTTTACCAGCCCCCATTTTTCCCCAAGCTTAACGGTGTTGACACCTGCTTCAAATTCTCCAATAAAATCGTATTTAAAAGGAAGGATCTGTTTGCCGCTTACCCGGTCCATCAAACCCAGCTTTTCCATTTGCAGCACTTTTACAATATTAACAGCGGGATCAAGCGGCATATCAATCCGTTGATAAATGAAAGGTATGGTGGGCTGCCCGGCTTTATTGATACAGCCATACTGGCTGGTACCCACCCCAACAATGGCAACACCATTTTTAAAATCGCCCGCTTCTTTAAACTTTGGCTGCACCACCCAAACATTTTTGTCGTTAATATAGCCCCAGCGGCTGTTCTTTTGCGCAGGTATCAGCCCTTCTGATGGATCATTCAGCAAATCGTATTCAAATGGCACCACCACTTTACCGGTTTTGTCCACCATACCGTACTTGCCGTTTTTAACAGCACGTGCAATATTGCTGTGATAAAAATTGCCTTCCAGCTTATCACAGGTGTTAAAATGAATGGTGTGTCCGTTTTTATCAATCACTAACTGTTCGCCGTTAAGGGTGGCAATTACATAACTGCCGCCATCAAAATCTCCCGTCACATCTTCGTAAATAGTTGGTATCACTTCCTTACCCTTTACATCTATAAAACCCCACTTGCCATATTTACCGTTTTCCCTGTTCTCCGATTCTTCTCCGTTACTCACTGCAGCCAGCCCGTTTACGTAGGGATTAATCTGCCCGTATTTGAATGGTGTGAGGAGTTTACCCGTGGCATCCATAACAGCGCCACCGCTGCCCACATCTTTGAACACTGCGGCCAGGCCATTGGCAGACTGCGGCCCGCAATAAGTATAAGTGGCAGGCACCACCACTTTGCCACTGGCATCTTTATAACCCCATTTTTTACTGGCATTTTGAAAGGGCAGCAATTTTTGTGCACCCGCGGTAAAAATGATACACGTGTAAAGAAACAGCAGGAAGTATTTCATTTTTGTGTTTTCTTCAAAACTAAAAACTGGCAAAAAAACCGTCAATACCGTGCAGCGGGTATTTGAAAAAAACACATCGCTGTTGGTCAGGCGACCAACAGCGATGTTCCAACTCCGCAAGTTCCGGGTTTTACACCTGTGCTTTTGTTTAGAGATTTGTTGCCTAAATTCACCATCATGAACACGCAGCAGCAACTGAACTATAACCGTATTGCCGAAGCGATCGAATACATCAGGGCCAATTTTAAACAGCAGCCCAACCTGGATGAAGTGGCGGCCAAAGTACATTTAAGCCCCTTCCATTTTCAGCGGCTGTTCAGTGAATGGGCGGGCACCACCCCCAAAAAGTTTTTGCAGTACATCAGCCTGGAGCATGCCAAAAAATTACTGAAGGAAGAACAGGCCACTTTGTTTGACACGGCTTTTGAAACCGGGCTTTCCGGCACAGGCCGGCTGCACGACCTGTTCATCAATATCGAAGGCATGACACCTGCTGAATACAAGAACGGTGGTCAAAGCCTTTTCATCAACTACAGTTTTGCCGAAAGCCCGTTTGGAAATATCATTGTGGCATCCACACACAAGGGTATTTGCTATATGGCATTTGCAGCAGATGATGCAGCAGCATTACAGGAACTGAAACAAAAATTTCCCAACGCTGTGTTTACACAAAAGCTGGACATGCTGCAGCAAAACGCACTCTTCATTTTTCAAAACGACTGGAGCAGGCTGCAAGAAATAAAACTGCATTTGAAGGGTTCGGATTTTCAATTAAAAGTTTGGGAAACACTGTTGAAAATTCCTATGGGTAAACTCTCCACCTACGGCACCATTGCAGCACAAATTGGCAACCCGGATGCTTCAAGAGCGGTGGGCACGGCCATTGGGCATAACCCGGTGGCGTTTTTAATCCCCTGCCACCGCATCATACAATCATCGGGCAATTTTGGTGGCTATATGTGGGGTAATACCAGGAAGACGGCCATCATCGGATGGGAATCTGCACAAATGCAGCACAGCGAATCATAAAATCTGTGTTTACCGGGCACACAACCCGCTAACAAAAATCATTCATGCAGTTGGTCAGGCGACCAACTGCGGCAGGAAATGCGCAAATCCATCGCAGCGGATCTTAGCAAGATCCGGGTTGTTCTCCTTTTTCTTCTCGCTGAAATTTGTATCATAAAATTTTACAAACATGACAACATTTATTTTAGTGCATGGTTCCTGGCACAGCGCCTGGAACTGGCATAAAGTGGTGCCCATTTTAGAAGCGCAGGGGCATACAGCCATTGCGGTTGACCTGCCCGCCATGGGACGTGACAAAACACCCGTGCAGGATGTAACACTGGAACTGTCGGCGCAAAAAATCTGCAGCATCATTGACAGTATTGAAGGCAAAGTGGTTTTAGTGGGTCATAGTAAAAACGGTATTGTGATATCACAGGCAGCAGAATACCGGCCGCATAAAATTGAAAAACTCATTTACCTCGCGGCCTATTTAATTCCCAATGGCAAAACACAGGCCGAGTATTCGGTACAGGATACCGATGGCGTTTTGAAACCTTTTGTAACCAGGTACCCCGAACTGCAGGCGCATACCTTGCAACCGGAGATTTTTAAAGAGGGTTTGTACCACGATTGTGATGAGAGCATTACACAGATGGCGAAAATGATTTTAAGTCATGAACCCGTTGCAACAGGCATTACACCGCTGCGGCTGACAGATGAAAATTTTGGCAGCATACCGCGTTACTATATTGAGTGTACCCAAGACAGGGCGGTAACACCCTTCATCCAGCAAAAAATGTATTTGGAAACACCCTGCGAAAAAGTGTACCAGATGCATACCAGCCATTCTCCTTTCTTCAGCAGGCCGGAGGAACTTTGTGCTATTTTTTCAGCCATCGTTGCCGCATAAAATTTACAGGCAGCAAAATTTATCCAAAATGCCTTTTTATTTTTTCTTCAACAAAGGCAGGGCTGAGTGTTTCGCAAACGAGATGGGAGGAAGTAACCGCGTAGCCGCCGCATACAGCGCCGTATTGCAAACATTTTTTTAAGGGCATTTCATTGAGCCATGCAAATAAAAAACCGGAGAAGAAACTGTCACCTGCGCCATTGCTGTCTTTAATGGGCAAACCGTTTACAGCAGGTTGATCGTACCACTCTCCCTTTTTTGTTAGGAGACTGGCGCCTGCTTTGCCGTGTGTGCAGATCACGAGTTCTTTTCCTTTTGCAATGAGTTCATACATCAAGGCTTTGTAACCGGGTAAATTATCGGAGCTGAGGTGAACATAAGCAGCGGCATCAATAAAATCCTGGTGGTAAGTGTTGTGGCCGTCGTAATCGTGCAGGTCGGTCCACACCGGTTTATCATATTCCTGTATCAGCGGAATTAAATTGCGGCAATAGCCAATAATATTGAGCACGATCACCGAAGACTGCTGCAGCATATCTTCAATAGCCGGGTAATTATATTCAATTTCTTCGGATGACTGAGTAACAAAAATGGAGATGCGGCCGCCTGCTTCATCCATTAAATTGATATGCCGTTCTGTTCCCGCAGCATCGGTATCAAAAACCGTGTACACCCCCTGTTCTTCCAGGTAATGTTTGATGTAACGGCCGTACTGGTCATCGCCCACCACCGAATACAGGGTATTTGGCATGCCCAGTTTTGTAAGTGCCAGCGCCTTACCGGCACCGGTAGAGCCGGTTGCTTCATGAAAAATAGCGGAATGAATGGTATGCGGAACAGGCTTTGGCAACTGTGGCAGGTAAACAATATGATCGTAAGTGGTGCCGCCAATAATGGCAATATGATGGTCCATACAAAAATTGCAGGTTCAGTTGGTACAATGTATTTACTGCATTAAGGTAGTATACAAAATGCAGGTAATACCGGCTGGGTAATGCGGTTTATGAACAAAATATGCAGGAGAGGGATACTGGATGATGGATATTGGATGGATACTGTATCCCGATTCCAGCATCCGCCCTCCCATTAAATTTAATTCCCATTTTTTCAAAATCTGCTGTAACTTGTAAGGCAACGCATCTATTACCAAACCTTACTGCATGGTTCAACTATACATTCCCTTACATACTGCGGCGGTTTATTTTAAAAAGCAATTTTTAAGCGGCCTTATTTTGCTTATGACAGTAATGTCATTGCAGCAAAATATGCAGGCGCAATGCACACCGCCGCCGGCACCGGTGGTAATTCCAAACCCGGCGGTTGTTTGTATCAATAACGGGCCAATAAAACTGGAGGTACAGCCAACAGCACTCACCAGCCAGTATTGCTCGGGCACAGTAAATATTACGGTGCCTGATAATAATGTTGCAGGAGCTTCCAGCACAATTGCGGTTGCTGGTATACCGGTCAGTTGCAGCATCACAGGACTGGCTGTTACCATTAACATGACGCATACGTTCATGGGCGATATGGTTTTTGTGCTGAAAGCGCCTAACGGACAAATCATTAATCTCAATTACCGTTTATCAGGAACGGGCGGGTCGGGCGCCACTACTGGTTTTGTAAACACGGTAATCAGTTCAACCGGCACCGCGTCATTAAGTACAGGCACAAATCCATGGACAGGTAGTTATAAAGCAGACCTCTGGGCTGCATCGGCCAATCCTCCACCCGGTCCAACTGGTTTTCTACCAACAGCCGTAACCTGGAATGGATTATATACAGTTCCGAACGGCAACTGGACTTTAGCATTTTACGATGGCGCAACCGGCCAAACAGGTATATTGAATTCGTGGTGTTTGAATTTTACTTATGCCTGCAGCAATACGGCTGCGGCACCGGCAATATGGACACCTGCAGCAGGATTATACCTGGACGCAGCCTGCGCCGTTCCTTATGTTGCCGGCACACAGACAGATATTGTTTATGCAAGACCGGTTGTACCCGGCACCTATACTTACCAGGTAACACATAACAGCCTCACCACACCAGCCTGTACATCTGCCGCAACTACCGTAACAGTTACAGCCGGCATACTCAATACCATTGCCACACAACCCGCCGATCAAAAGATTTGTGCAGGCAATAATGCACAGTTTACCGTTGCAGTACCGGGCACAGGTTTAACCTATCAATGGCAGGTAAGCACTAACGGGGGTGCTACCTTTACCAATATTGTGAATGCAGGAATTTTCAGCGGGGCCAGTTCACCCACACTTACCATCACGCAACCACCGGTAAGCATGAGCGGGCAACGGTACCGGGTGGTTGTAAGCAGCAGCAACGCATGCGCAGGCACCCCATCAAATCCAGCCTTGCTTACGGTAAACCCATTACCACAGGTGAGTTTCTATGCGGTTCCTTATACCCTGCTGCAACCCGGCCAAACCACCACATTGCATGCGGTGGTTACACCCAACCCCGTCGCCACTTACAGCTGGTGGAAAGATGGTTCCATTATTCCCGGCGCTATTGCAGACACATTGGTGATCGGTTTCCCCGACATTGGCGTTTACCAGGCTGCAGTGACTGATATTAACGGCTGTAGTGGCATTTCAGACACCATGAGCATACGCGACTGGGCACATGGCAAGATGATACTTATCTATCCCAATCCGGCAGGACCGCAATTCAAAGTAAAGCTGTACAGCGAAACATATCCTGCCACTGCAAGAACGCTGATCATTTATGATAACAGGGGCAATAAAATACTTACCACAGCTTACACCCAAAACAATGCTTCGCAGCAGGTAAATGTGGATCTTAGAAAATATGGAAAGGGTTTGTACCTGGTGGAAGTTGTGGATAAAGATGGTAAACGGATCAGCATAGCAAAAGTAATGGTACAATAAACTTAAAAAAAACGCCCTGCATGCGGGGCGTTTTTTTTACGCATCTATAATTTCAATTTTCACATCAGCGCCGGCAACTCCCCGCGGCTGATGCGGAGTGAATGCAATGCTGTTGTGCCAATTACGTTCTAAATGCTTTCTTGTTCCAACGAATGATTCATTGCTTAGTTTACAACCCGGTTGTTTTTTCCATTGCTTCAGGATAACGGTTGCCCAGTACTTTAATTTGTGCCGAAGCAGTTTCCATTTCATCCAGTTCTTCTTTGCTGAAGCCGATATTTACGGCACCAATATTTTCTGTTAAGCGCTGCAGTTTTGTGGTGCCCGGTATGGGAACGATCCATGGTTTTTGTGCCAGCACCCATGCCAGTGCTATTTGTGCAGGCGTGGCATTTTTTCTTTCGGCAAAACGGTGAATAATATCCAGCAGTGCCTGGTTCGCCAGCCTTGCTTCTTCGGTAAATCTTGGCAATATACTCCGCAAATCACCGGCATCAAACTTAGTATTTGTATCAATTTTACCAGTAAGAAATCCTTTACCCAACGGACTGAATGCCACCAAACCGATACCCAGTTCTTCAATGGCGGGAATAATTTCTTTTTCATGCTGCCTTGTCCATAAAGAATATTCACTTTGCAGTGCCGTTACAGGTTGTACCGCATGTGCCTTGCGGATGGTGGCAGCGCCTGCTTCAGACAAACCAAAATATTTTACTTTCCCCTCTTTGATCAGGTCTTTTACGGTTCCTGCAACGTCTTCAATGGGCACATTGGGATCCACCCGGTGCTGGTACAACAGGTCGATAAAATCAGTTTTCAGTCTTTTTAAAGAAGCCTCCGCTACTTTGCGGATATGATCAGGCCTGCTATTCACCCCGGCCATCTTTCCATCCTGTATATTAAAACCAAATTTTGTGGCAATGATCACTTTATCACGGTAAGGAGCCAGTGCCTCGCCTACGAGTTCTTCGTTAGTGTAAGGCCCATATACTTCTGCTGTGTCAAAAAAATTAACGCCCTGCTCAATGGCGCTGTGCATTAAATGAATGGCATCTTTTTTTTCCGGAAAAGGATAATAAGCAAAGCTCATGCCCATGCAGCCCAGACCGATAGCCGATACTTCCAAACCACTACTGCCTAATTTTCTTTTTGTCATTACTGTACTCATAACTGTTGATTTAATACACAAAATTAGCAAGCGCACTTGTGTTGCTCTAATAAAAAAGAAACCGTTTGTTACAAAAATCAAACAGTCCTGAATTTTAGAGGGCTGAGCGATGTGTGCTTTTTAAAAAAGTTATTGAAGTGCGTGGTTTCGTTAAAACCAAGTGCGTATGCAATTTCAGATACATTCCACGGACTGTGTTTGAGCAGGATCTTTGCTTCCTGTAAAATACGTTCGCCAATAACCTGCGATGTTGTTTTACCAGTTATGTCTTTCACCGCTCGGTTGAGGTGGTTTACATGCACATTCAGCTGGCCTGCAAAACCAGATGCAGTGCGCAGTTTCACTTCTTTATGATTTTCATCAATGGGAAACTGCCGTTCCAGTAATTCGAGGAACATGGTGGCAATGCGCTGTGATGCGTTGAGCTGCTGCGTGGCGGCAACATTGGATGAAGGCTGCATCTTTAATGCAAAATGAATCAGTTCCAGCACCAGTGTGCGCAGTATATCATATTTATGTACATAATCAGAATCCAGTTCTTCAAACATACGCTGAAACACAGGGCTCACCTGCTGCAGCTGTTCATCCGTAAGTTCAAACACACGGTTACCCCCGGGCTGGTAAACTGCATACTGGCTGAGATTACCAAACTGGTGAAAAAAATGCTGATCGAATATGCAGAAAACACCACCGGTGAGTGTATCCAGGTGCTCCCATTTATAGGGAATTTGCGGATTTGAAAATGTAAGTGCCTGCTGTTTTACTTCGTACATTTTATCGGCGTAATAAACTTTTCCGCTGCCAAGTGTGATGGTGATTTTAAAAAAATCGCGGCGGCTGTAAGGCACCGGTTTTGCATGGGCGCCCACATACGGATCCAGCCGGAAAACATTGAAATGACCAATTTCATTGCGCAGATTTTCTGGAACCCAGTCAAACTTGCGTTTATAAAATTGTTCTATGGTTTCCACCTTGGTCATCTCCCACAAACTTACAGTTTCCTTTTGTTTATTAGTGTGCTGCATACTTTTTACTGAACGAATAGATTAGACTGGCATTCCACACAAAATTCTTTCCTGCCGCGATATTTGTTTGTATTGGTTTGTTGATGATGGATTGCACCGAAAGCGGAAAAGCCTTTTTGCCTAACGTAAGCGCTGCGGTAAAATAATAACCTTGCTTTCCATCCTGCCAGAGCCAGTAAAACTGGGGATAAAAACGGGCAAAACAATCCTTATGCAGCCGGGCATATGAAAAATTACTGTTCACCGTAAGAAAATGGGTATTGCCCACAGCGCCATCATCAATGCCATGCGAATAGAGATAATACATGCCGATACTGGTATTGCGGCGCACAAAATAGTTGGGCACCAGTTCTGCGGCAAGGTACCGGTGCGACTGGGTAATGGCTGTATTTTTACCATTGATAAATGCCGTTGTGTTACGAAAGACCAGTGAAGGATGCGCCCCTGTTCCCAGCCTGAATTTTCCATGGCGGATGATCCGGTAACGCCACCAGAAAATAAATGACCATGGTTTGCCTTCGGCAGAAAAACGCAGCTGTGGCTCAAAATACAGCCGGTTCTTCCCCAGCGACAGGTCGAAAATGGCAGCAGCTTTCCCTAAGGTAAAAGAAGGAATCAGCGAGAGGCCTTTGTTGGTTAATGTTACTGCGGTTTTAAGCTGCAAACTGTCATTTGCAGTTGCGTTTTCCTGGGCCATCATATTTACCACTGTAAATAAGGCAAGCGTAACCATAATTAGATATTTCCTTTTCATATTCCGGGCTGGTTGAAACCCGGTGCAAAAGAACAAAACCTGCCCTCCGCCATGCAACAGATATCAAAGCAATGATTACGATTTTCAAACATCCCTCCCGCCATCAAGCATCCAGTATCCGCTATCCAGTATCAAACATCCGGCACCTGCCCAAAATCCTTAACAAATCTTTTAAAAAAAATATTTTGATGTTTAAACATTAATTACTTAACTTGCACTAAAATTTAAAACCATGGCAACTACAAAATGGGCAATTGACCCAACACACAGCGAGATACATTTCAAGGTAAAACACCTCATGATCACCACCGTAACCGGCAGCTTTAACAGCTTTACGGCAAGTGCAGCAACCGAAGCCGAAGATTTTTCTAACGCGGCCATCAGCTTCAGCGCCGAAACTGCTTCAGTAGACACCGGCAACGAACAGCGTGACGGACACCTGAAAAGCGCCGACTTTTTCGAATCAGAAAAATTCCCTGCGCTTACCTTCACTTCTACCAGCTACACTAAAAAAAGCGGTGATGAATACACTTTAACCGGCGACCTTACCATTAAAGACGTTACTAAACCCGTAACACTTGCCGTTGAATTTGGCGGTGTGGCAAAAGATCCCTGGGGCAATACAAAAGCAGGCTTTACTTTATCGGGCAAGATCAACCGTAAAGATTTTGGTTTGAACTGGAATGCGGTTACTGAAGCGGGTGGTTTACTGGTAAGTGAAGACGTAAAAATTTCAGCAGAAATACAATTGGTAAAACAGGCATAAGATAAACCAGTGCATACTTATAAAAAAGAAACCCCTGCGGTTTCTTTTTTTTATGCTGTAGCCTTTTGGTCTTTATGCCAGCAACAGTCTTTATATTTTAAACCGCTGCCGCAATAACAGGGATCGTTACGGCCGGTCTTAGCTTTTTTTTGTTGCAGCAGCACTTCGGGATCCTGCTTAAATATTTCCTGCAATAATTGATAAAGACCCGGATGATTTTTTTCGAGCAGGTCGGGCCGCTCAAAAAAATATTCAGCAGCCACTGCAAAAAATTCGGCCCGGCTGGTAATGCCATAGGGATTGATATCGGATCTTTCATCAGTGATCTCCTGCATTTTTTTATACAGCATATCCAGCCAGGGCAAAGTGTATTGTTTGGATAAAAGCAGTTTGGGCAATCCGTCGGTATCACCATCCATTTTATCAACCAGGTGCGCAAATTCATGAATGGCGGTATTATTTTTATCGCTGTCGTTCTTAAACCCTTCCCGCAGCGCATGTTTGCTCAGCAGCATTTTCCCTTCCATAAAACCGCTGCCCACCATGCCCATGATATTCCGGTCCTGCCCTTCGGTTTCAAACTGCATATTAAAACTGTCTTCATACAGCAGCACTTCCCGCAGCTGCAGGTATTTCCAACCGGGGAATGCAAACACGGGTATCACCGCACTGGCAGCTACCAGTATCCTGTCGAGGTTGTCAACAGCCGTATGCACACCCGTGATCTTTACATATTCCAAAAACTCCTTTACCTCCGTTTCAAACTGAAGCCTTTTGTTTTTATCCAGTGCCCTGTAAAAAGCGATATTATTTTCGAGGATGATATCGTTCACAAAAACTGCTTCGTCCCCGGGTGTTTCCGCTTCAGTTGTTTTTGGTTTGGCCATCCAGATGCCAAAAAAGAGTAGTGCAGCAAGAATAATGATGAGCATAAAATGATTTTACAGGGCAGGTAAAAATAAGCAACAGTAATTACATTTGTGCATCAACCGCAAACCATGGTTCAATACAATCCCAAAGACTGGCTTGGCTTTATTTTCCGTTTTCATAAATCGGAGACATTTATAAAACTGCTGCCCATGATACTGCTCATTGGCGTATATGCCGGTGTGATCGCATATTTTGAAATTGAATACTGGCGCTGGACAGAAGGCAACAAGGTAAAGAACATTGTAGTGATGCACAGCCTGCTCGGGTTTGTGATTTCATTGCTGCTGGTGTTTCGCACTAACACCGCTTATGATCGCTGGTGGGAAGGCCGCAAGCAATGGGGCGCACTGGTGAACAACAGCCGCAACCTGGCGCTTAAATTATCGGCCATGCTGCCAAAGAGTGATAATACAGACAGGTTGTTTTTTAAAACCGCCATTCCCCAATATGCCCTTGCCTTAAAAAATCATTTACGCAGCGAACATACCCGGCTGGAGCTGGATGAAAAAGCGCATCCCGAACTGGCAGAACTGGATCATGAAAAACACGTACCCAACCAGCTGGCTGCAATATTGTTTAAAAAAACAAATGCCTTGTATGAAGCAAAAAAAATTACAGGCGACCAGCTGATCATTCTCAACAGTGAATTGCAATCTTTCACAGACTTATGCGGCGCCTGCGAACGCATCAAGAACACCCCCATCCCCTTTTCGTACAGCACCTTCATAAAAAAATTCATTTTCTTTTACGTGATGACGCTGCCATGGGGTTATGTATTCTCACTGGGATACCTGGTGATACCCGTGGTGGCATTTATTTTTTATGTACTGGCCAGCCTGGAACTGATAGCCGAAGAAATTGAAGACCCTTTTGGGACAGACAGCAACGACCTGCCCATGGATAAAATTTGTGAAAACATTCATAAACACGTGGGCGAACTGCTGTAATGTGAGCAAGAATTAAACTATGGCATTTATTTTGGGTCGCACGGTAAAACCTTTGTATGCACAAAAAAATATGCACAGCATTTATAAGTTTTGCATTTGCATCGACAACCCTTGCACAACAAAATATTGATGGCAGCCTTACTATTAACAATGTAAAAAGAGAATACACCATTCACCTGCCACCGGGTTATAATAGTGTGATGAAAATTCCTGCGGTATTTATCTTTCATGGCGGTGGTGGTAATTACAAACAGATGCAGCAGTACATGAAAATGGATGTTATTGCCGACAGGGAAAAATTCATCTGCATTTATCCCAACGGCATCAACAAACAATGGAATGATGGCCGGGAGTTTAAAGAAAGCATTGCAGGCAATGATGATGCGGCATTTATCAGCATGCTGGTGGACAGTCTTGTAAAAAATTATGCCATTGACAGCAAACGCATCTTTGCCACTGGTATTTCCAATGGCGGTTTCTTTTCTATCTTTCTTGCTTATAAACTCAATGATAAATTTTCAGGTGTGGCCCCTGTTTGCGCCAGCATTCCTGAAAAAATATTTGATGATTATAGTTTCACAAAACCCGTTTCAGTGCTTTTAATAAACGGCACCAAAGACCCGCTGGTGCCGTTTGAAGGCGGCGCAGTGGGAAACAAACTCATTGGCAGCCGGGGCAATTGTACTTCCACCAATAAAACCATTGAAAAATTTATTGCGCAGGATAAAATTACCGGCACCGCAACTGAAACCCTTTTGCCCGATACCGACCCCAAAGACGGATGCACTGCCAAGCAATATGAATACAGCAGCGGCAAAAGCACGGTTACATTGATTAAGATCGAAAACGGCGGCCATACCTTACCCGGTGGCAGCCAGTACCTGCCCAAATTCATCATTGGAAAAGTATGCAACGATTTTAAGGCAAACGAAACCATCTGGAACTTTTTTAAGGCTTGCAGCAACCGTTAAATTGATGCCTTCTCTCTCTGCAGATTGATTTATATTTGCGCCCTAAAACAGTTACTATGGCAACAGTAAAAACGGCATTGGTGCAAATGAGCTGCGGGGCAGAAAAACAGCAAAACCTTAATAAAGCCATTGAAAAAGTAAAGGAAGCCGCAGCAGCAGGTGCGCAAATTGTTTGCCTGCAGGAGCTGTTTACTTCACTGTACTTCTGTGATGTGGAAGATTACGAAAATTTTAAACTGGCCGAGCCCATTCCGGGCCCCTCAACAGATGCACTGGCTAAACTGGCCGGTGAGCTGGGCGTGGTGATCATTGCCTCCCTGTTTGAAAAACGCACCGAAGGTTTATACCATAATACCACCGCGGTGCTGGATGCCGATGGTACTTACCTGGGCAAATACCGCAAGATGCATATTCCGGATGACCCGGCTTATTACGAAAAATTTTATTTCACTCCCGGCGACCTGGGTTATAAAGTATTCAAAACAAAATTTGCCACCATTGGCGTGCTCATCTGCTGGGATCAGTGGTATCCCGAAGCAGCAAGGATCACTTCATTGATGGGTGCTGAAATTTTATTTTATCCCACGGCTATTGGCTGGGCCACTTCGCAGGATGAAGCCACCAATATAGAACAATACAATGCATGGCAAACCATACAGCGCAGCCATGCTGTTGCTAACGGTGTGCATGTGGTGAGTGTGAACCGTGTGGGTTTTGAACAAAACGGGCTGATGAAATTCTGGGGCGGTTCATTTGTGAGCAATCCCTTTGGCAGTATCTTATACCAGGCTTCGCATGATAATGAAGAAATAAAAGTACTGGAGCTGGACCTGAAAAAAACAGACCGCTACCGCACCCACTGGCCTTTTTTAAGAGACCGTAGAATTGATTCTTACCAGCCGATTACGAAGCGTTATATTGATGAAGACTAATGCAGATTGGTTCATTGTTCGTAGCCTATGGTTCATAGTCAATACAAATTGACCAATGAACTGTCAACTATCAACCATGAACTATGAACCATGACCTATGAACCATGACCTATGAACCATGACCTATGAACCATGAACCATGAACAACAACCATCAACCATGAACCATCAACCAACTCCCAAACAACTCGGCTACTACTTCCCCGCAGAATTTGCGCCGCAGGCTGCCACCTGGTTAAGCTGGCCGCATAAGGAAGCCTCATGGCCGGGAAAGATAGATACCATATTTCCTTTTTATGCACAGTTTGTAAAAGAGCTGGCCAAAGCACAAAAGGTAAATATCAACGTAAATGATGAAGCGATGAAGAATTTTGCGCTGGGTCATTTGCAAAATGCGGGGGCTGATTTAAATAAAGTGGAGTTCTTTATGCATCCCACCAATGATGCATGGTGCCGCGATCATGGCCCGGCTTTTTTAATAAACCCGGATGCTGCTGAACATAAAAAAATAATTGTAGACTGGGGATACAATGCATGGGGCAATAAATACCCGCCATTTGACCTGGATGATAATATTCCCACGCTTATTGGCAAACATTACAATATACCGGTGTATTATCCGCGTATTGTAATGGAAGGCGGCTCTGTTGAGTTTAATGGAAAAGGAACCATCCTCACTTCCACTGCATGTTTGTTAAACCCCAACCGCAACCCGCACTTGAACCAGCGGCAAATTGAAGATTATTTATACAATTATTACGGCGCCGAACAAATTTTATGGGTGGATGAAGGTATTGTAGGCGATGATACCGACGGGCATATTGACGACACCGTGCGTTTTGTGAATGAAGACACGGTGCTTACCGTAATTGAAGAAAATAAAAACGACGAGAACCACGCACTGCTACAGCATAATTTAAAACAGCTGCAGCAAATGCGTTTGCTCAATGGCAAACAGCTGAATATTGTGGAACTGCCCATGCCGGATGAAGTGGTGTACGACGGGCAGCGATTGCCTGCATCTTATGCTAATTTTTATATTGCCAACCACGCGGTGATTGTACCGGTGTTCAATTGCGATAAAGACGACAAGGCTTTGCAAATTATTCAAAGCTGTTTCCCAACAAGGGAAGTGATCGGCATTGATTCAACAGAAATTATCTGGGGACTGGGCAGTTTTCATTGCATGAGCCAGCAGGAACCTGCGGTGTAAAATTATTTTGCATCAAACCATAATTGTTTGGCATCATCCCAGTTACCATTGTAATTAATGGTGAGTTCCTCCCCTGCTTCAATGGCACGCACGGTTTGTATATAGATCAGTTCGGTTTCAAAATCCATGATGTATTCGCAGTTGCTTTTATAACTGTGGTTGTAAATGGGCACCAGTCCCAGTGCCATGCAGCATTGTGTGCTGTCATCGCCCCACTCAAAAATATAATCGTGCAGTTTTGTTTTGTCGAGGTGTTCCCGGTCATCTTTACCCATAACAATTACAGGCGATATTTCAATCACCGTATCTGCTGCAATGGGCTCTGTAGTAAAAACACCCCTGCCCATCTCTTCTGTTTGCATTATCTGTAAATATGGTTTCAGCATAACATTTGGTTAAGATTAAATAGAGTAATTTGCAGCTGCAACGAAATTAATACAAAGCTGCATGTCTTTAGAACAGGAAGAAATATCGATCCAGGAACAGTTTGAGGAGGTGATTGCATCGGAAGACAAGCTGAAGATACAGGAATTCCTCAACCACCAGAACATCAGTGATGTTGCCGAACTCATTTATGAAAATACGGAGTTTGAAGGGCAGATCATTGCCCATTTGTCCATACACCGTGCCGCCAGCGTGTTTAAAATACTGGAGCTCCCGGCACAAAAACGTATTATTAAAAACCTGCCGCCTTTTAAAACTGCCGAGCTGCTGAATGAGCTGCCCCCCGATGACCGTACGGCTTTTTTTGAAGAACTGCCCAGCAACGCGGTGAGGGAACTGGTGAAGACACTGAACCCCGATGAACGCAAGATAACGCTCTCACTCCTTGGTTATCCCGAAAACAGCGTGGGCCGTTTAATGACGCCGGATTATGTATACGTGTACGAACACGATACCGTGGAAGATGTACTGAACACCATCCGCAAATATGCCAAGAACAGCGAGACCATTGATGTGATATACGTGATCAACGACAAGGGCGAGCTGCTGGATGATATCCGTATCAAAGATTTCATTCTTGCATCGCCCGATAAAAAGGTGAACGAGATGATGGACCACCGTTTTATTGCCTTGCATGCCGAAGACGACCAGGAAGTGGCCAACGAAGCATTTAAAATGAACAACCGTGTGGCATTGCCCGTGGTAAGCCGCAGCAACAAATTACTGGGTATTGTAACCATTGATGATGTGCTGTGGGTGGCCGAAGAAGAATACAGTGAAGACATTCAAAAAATTGGTGGTACCGAAGCACTGGATGAGCCCTACCTGGAAATGCCATTGGTGAAGCTGTTTAAAAAACGCATTGGGTGGCTGGTGATTTTGTTTTTGGGTGAAATGCTTACCGCTACTGCCATGGGTTATTTTGAAGGTGAGATACAAAAATTTGTGGTGCTGGCTTTATTTATTCCGCTCATTATTTCCAGCGGTGGTAATACCGGCTCGCAGGCGAGTACACTCATCATCCAGGCCATGGCCGTGGGAGAAATTACTGTTGCCAGCTGGTGGCGGGTAATACGCAGGGAAGTGATACAGGGACTGATGCTGGGCTCCACACTCGGGCTCATCGGTTTCATCCGCGTGATTATCTGGTCAAATATTTTCCATGGCATTTACGGTCCGCATTATTTGCGGGTGGCATTTACCGTTGGCTTTGCATTGCTGGGTGTGGTATTATGGGGCACGCTCAGCGGCAGTATGCTGCCCATACTTATTAAAAAACTAAAAGGTGATCCTGCAGTTTCCTCTGCGCCCTTTGTTGCCACGCTGGTGGATGTAACCGGGCTGGTGATTTATTTCTCCGTGGCATTTTTGTTTTTGAAAGGGATACTATTGTAAGGGCTGCATCTTTGCCGAAGTGCCCGAAGCATCGCCATACTTCTTAATTTCCACTTTTACTTTCCCTTTTTTGTAAGTGAGCAGGTACAGGTTATCAAATTCATTATCTGGGATATCTTTTGCAGGAAAATCTGCAGCACCCAGCCTGCGTATGATTTTGGGCACCGTATTACTGTGCCCGATGATGAGAATGGTTTTTCCGCCATCTCCGGCAGCAATGATTTTATTGTAAATACTTTCACCTGTGGTATCGGCCTTGTATAAAAGGGTATCAATATGCAATTGAATGCGCAGGCTGTCGCCGGTTTGCTGTGTGCGTTTGAATTGCGTGGCATAAATACGCTGCACATTTTTATTTTGCAGGATATGCAGTAAATCGCCTGCACGTTTGCGGCCTGCTGCGGTAAGCTGCGGGTTATTGCCGGTATCCTTCTCTGCATGACGCACGAGGTATATTTTTGTTTGGGCCGTTAAACCACCTGGCAGCTGTGCCAGCACCGGCTGCTGCATGCAAAGCAGCGTAACCATCATAGCAAAGTATCTCATAAAAAATAAATTACCTGTAAATTATGTTATTTATGGTGCATCACAATAGCAATGCTTTAACAGCGTTAACCACAAAATTTGTTATTTTGCAGCATCAACCCTGCCCGCTTCATCAAAGCAGTACAGGACAACCAAAACTCAAATAAAATTCACCTTCCCACCTTCCTTGAATGGTACTGGGATTAATACTTAAAATTTATGTGCGGAATTGTTGGATACACCGGGCCCCGTGAAGCCTACCCCATTGTAATTACCGGTTTAAAACGTTTGGAATACCGCGGCTACGACAGTACCGGTGTGGCCCTGCTCAACGGCGGACTGAAAGTGTACAAAAAGAAAGGCCGTGTGGCCGACCTGGAAGAAAGCAATATTGGCAAAGACCTGCACAGCAATATCGGCATCGGTCATACCCGCTGGGCCACACATGGCGAACCCAGCGACCGCAATGCGCACCCGCATAAAAGCGCCAGTGGCAAACTGGCCATGATACATAACGGTATAATTGAAAACTATGCGCTCATAAAAAAAGAACTTTTAAACAAAGGCTATTCTTTCAGCAGCGATACCGACACCGAAGTACTGCTCAATTTTATTGAATACATTAAAAATAATAACGACTGCAGCCTGGAAGAAGCCGTACGTGTGGCGCTCAAACGCATCACCGGCGCTTATTGCATTTTGCTGATAGATGAAAACGACCCGGAAACCATCATTGCCGCACGCAAGGGAAGCCCGCTGGTGATTGGTGTGGGCAAGGGCGAACATTTTTTGGGCAGCGATGCCACACCCATGCTGGAATACACCAAGGAAGTGGTATATGTAAACGATTACGAACTGGCCATTGTGCGCCCCGATGAACTGATATTAAAAAACCTGGGTAACGAAAAGATCACACCCTTCATCACCAAGCTGGATATGGAACTGGCAGCCATTGAAAAAGGCGGCTACGACCATTTTATGATCAAGGAAATTTTTGAACAGCCCAGCACCATACAGGATTGCTTACGCGGAAGGCTGGATGCTGCCGCTGGCACTATCACCATGGCCGGCATCCAAAATCATATTGAGCAGTTAAAAAATGCCAACCGCATTCTGATACTTGCCTGCGGTACCAGCTGGCACGCCGGTTTGGTGGCCGAATATGTAATTGAAGAACTTTGCCGCATACCCGTTGAAGTTGAATATGCCAGCGAGTTCCGCTACCGCAACCCGATTGTAAATAAAGGCGATGTGATCATTGCCATATCGCAAAGCGGCGAAACTGCAGATACATTAGTGGCACTGGAAAGGGCCAAGGAGCAGGGCGCCTTTATTTTTGGTGTGGTGAACGTGGTGGGTTCTTCCATTGCACGTATTTCGCATGCCGGCGCCTATACACATGCCGGGCCCGAAATTGGCGTGGCCAGTACCAAGGCCTTTACCGGCCAGCTGGCTGTGCTGATGATGATGGCATTGAAAATTGCCAATGAAAAAGGCAGCATCAGCAAAGAACGCTACCTGGACCTGCTGAACGAAATGAATGATGTGCCCGAAAAAGTAGAAGCCATTTTAAAAAATGCCGATGAACTGAAAGCGATTGCAAATAAATACAAAGATGCCGGCGACTTCCTTTTCCTGGGCCGTGGCTATAACTTTCCCATTGCACTGGAAGGCGCATTAAAACTGAAAGAGATTTCTTACATACATGCCGAAGGTTACCCTGCAGCCGAAATGAAACACGGCCCCATTGCACTGGTGGATGAAACCCTGCCCGTTTTATTTGTGGCCACCAAAGACAGTTACCACGAAAAGATCGTGAGCAATATCCAGGAGATCAAGGCACGTAAAGGCAAGGTTATTTCCATTATCACCGAAGGAGATACCATCAGCCCCACACTCAGTGATGATACTTTTGCCATACCGCCCGCCAACGAACTGGTGGCGCCATTGTTAAGCGTTATTCCATTGCAGCTGCTGTCTTATTATGTAGGTGTTGCAAAAGGACTGGATGTTGATAAACCAAGAAACCTGGCGAAGAGTGTGACAGTGGAGTAACCCCTGTCCCCACGAAGGGGAACTTATTATGGAGAAGACTGAAGCGGTGGTCATTTTTGAGAACTGATGATTGGTAAATTTTCTTTTGATCTGAAGGATCGAAAGCTGTCCGAATAAATTATTAACTAAAAATCTAAGTCCCCCTCCCGGGGACAGGGGTATGAACATCATCAACAAGCACCCGGTAGAACAGCTGGGCTATAATTTTGTAGCACCGCAATTTCTTCCTGCCGGCAAAGACGAATACCATCTCCGCAACCAGCAAAACAAAAGCGGTATCGCATACCGTAAACTCACCGCACTGGAAATTGAGATCCTGGTACGCAACCGCAATACATCCGACAACTGGAACAATATACTCGTATCGCAGCAGTTCAGCGCCGAGCTGGTGAAGAACTGCAAATTCTTCGGGCTGGTACGCATTGGCAAGCTGGAACCATTGTTCCTGGAATTTCACAATTTTAAAATGCCCGTTGGTTTGTACAACAGCACCATCATCAGTTCTGATTTTGGTGATAACGTGGGTATCGATAATGTAAATTTTCTCAGTCATTATATTATTGGCAACGAAGTGATGATCGCCAATGTGAACGAACTGGCCACCACCGACAAAGCCAAATTTGGTAATGGCATTATTAAAGAAGGCGAACGTGAAAGCGTGCGTGTATGGCTGGAACTGGGTAACGAAAATGGTGGCCGTGGTGTAATGCCCTACAACCATATGCTGCCCGGCGATGCATGGATGTGGAGCAAATACCGTGATGATGAGGCACTGCTGCAAAAATTTAAAGAATTTACCGAACTGGCTTTTGATAACCTGCATGGCCATTATGGAAAAATTGGCGACCGCACGGTGATCAAGAACTGTAAGATCATCAAAGACGTGCTGGTGGGCACCGATGCTTATTTTAAAGGTGCCAACAAATTAAAGAACCTGACCGTTAACAGCGATGAAAAACGCAGCTCGCAAATTGGTGAAGGCTGCGAACTGGTGAATGGCATTGTGGGTTATGGCTGCCGTATTTTCTATGGCGCCAAAGCCGTGCGTTTTATCATGAGCAGTCATTGCCAGTTGAAATATGGAGCCAGGCTCATCAACTCTTTTTTAGGAAACAACTCCACTATCTCCTGTTATGAAGTACTGAACTCACTCATCTTTCCTGCACATGAACAGCACCATAACAATTCATTTTTATGTGCGGCTGTGGTGATGGGTCAAAGCAATATGGCTGCAGGTGCCACTATTGGCAGCAACCATAACAGCCGTGCTGCCGATGGTGAGATCATTGCAGGACGCGGTTTCTGGCCGGGGCTTTGCGTGAGCCTGAAACACAATTCAAAATTTGCATCATTTGCCATTATTGCAAAAGGCGATTTTCCGGCAGAGCTCAATATCCCTGTTCCATTTAGTTTGGTAAGCAACAATGTAAGCAAGGATGAACTGCAGGTGATGCCGGCATACTGGTTCATGTACAACATGTATGCACTGGTGCGCAACAGCCGCAAATATGTTGACCGCGACCGCCGCACCGAAAAGATACAGCAGATAGAATATGATTTTCTTGCTCCTGATACTGTAAATGAAATGTTCGCCGGGTTGCAAATATTAACTGCATTAACCCCGGGTGCAGATGACAGCGCCATTGTAAGCGGCTGGGAGAATGCCGGCCGCAATACAAGGGTTTTAAAAGTATCAAAGTCCATTGAATCGTTCAGGGAAATGATTCAATATTATGGCACCATGGAAATTTTCAACAAGGCGCTGCAACACAAACCAGCAGACTTTGATGCACTGAAAAAAATGCTGTCTGCAAAGATCCAGCGCAGCGAATGGATCAATGTGGGCGGGCAGCTGGTGCAAAAATCTTCGATGGAAACATTTAAACGCAATGTAAAAGCGGGTAAGATCAAAAGCTGGAATGGCGTGCATAATTTTTATAAGGAAGAAGGTGCGGCATATGAAACAGATAAATGCAACCATGCTTACACCTCATTGCTCGAAATACTGAACATCACTCCCAAACAGTTTACCCCGGCATTATTGAAACAGTTATTGCAGCAGGCTGTAATTACAAAAGAAAAAATGTGCAAGGGCATTTACCAGGCCAGGGAAAAAGATTACAAAAACCCTTTCAGGAAAATGGTGTACGATACCACGGAGGAAATGAACCAGGTGATCGGTCGTTTTGAAGATAACAGTTTTATACAGGAACAGCTGGCCGAACTGGACACTATGAAAAAACAGGTAAAAGCGGTTATCAGGAAATTAAAGCTGTAATAAACAGTATATTTGTTTCCTAAATACCGAACGTGAAGAAATTATTTTTTGTCTTGTTTTTTATTGGCGCCGCTTTTACCGCCAGCAGCCAGAAGCTTACCACCGCACAAATAAAAAAGATCATGGACACCACCAGCAACCCGGTGGGTTTTGCCATTTTTTTAAAGAAGAAATATTTTATTGATACCATTGCCGTGCTCAGCACCAAATCATTCTTAGGCAAGGCCGACAGCCTGGCCTACCATGGTAAAGTGGGCAAAACCTATGGCCCTTTCAAAGGAGAAAATATTTTGGTGAAGATACTGGTAAAGGCGCCCAACATGTTTTACCATGTACAGCATATTGTACTTGATACGGGCATCTTCCGCAAAAATTTTGCAGATAATTTAGCCGATACCATTATTGAAAAGATCAACAGCGGCCGCAGTACATTTGCCTCCATGGCCAGTACTTACAGTGCAGACGGTAATACTGCAGTAAAGGGTGGAGACCTGGGCTGGTTTGTGCGTGGTGTAATGCTGCCCCAGCTGGATGAAGCCGTTGCCACCCACAAAAAAGGTGAACTGTTTAAAGTATGGACCAGCGCCGGTTTGCATATTGTGCGTGTGGTGGACAATCCTAAAAAAGATATTGGCTATGCGCTGATGTTACGGATGATATTGTAGCGTAAACAGCAGACAACATTTCTTAAACCTTCCCGCCGTTGCTGGTCGCCCGGCCAGCAACAACCGCAGCAGCACATGCTCAATGATGCAATGCTGTACAAGTGAGTGACACGCCTGCCAAAGTTGTACGGCGTGCAGGCACAACAATGTTAGTAGCAGCATAACTGCCCGTACCAGCCATAAAAGCCTTAATTTTACACAAACACTTATTGATTGCCATGCACAAAATTGACTTAACGGATTCGTTAGAGAAGATACCCGTAAAAATATTCCCCACTTCAGCAGAAGGTTCCGCTTTTATTGCACAGCAAATTGCCAGCCTCATACGCAGCAAGGAAAAAGAAGGTAAAAAATGTGTGATCGGGCTGGCTACCGGCTCATCGCCCAAAACACTGTACGCACACCTGGTGCGCATGCACAAGGAAGAAGGACTGAGTTTTAAGAACGTGATCACGTTCAACCTTGACCAGTATTATCCCATGGATAAGGATGCGTTGCAGAGTTATCATTACTTCATGCGCAAAAATTTATTTGAGCATACGGATATTGACCCCGCCAATTACCACCTGCCCGACGGCATGATACCAAAAGATAAAGTAAAGGAACATTGCCTGGAATACGAATGGCAGATTGAAGCCGCCGGTGGTTTGGACCTGCAGATACTGGGCATTGGCGTGAACGGTCATATTGGTTTTAACGAACCCGGCAGCGGCATTTACAGCAAAACACGTTTGGTTACGCTTGACAACAGCACCCGTATGGCCAATGCCTACGAGTTTGGCAACATGAGTGAAGTGCCGCGTATGGCCATTACCATGGGCATCAGCACTATTTTAAAAAGTAAAAAAATTATTTTGATGGCATGGGGGCAAACAAAAGCACCTGTGATACAAAAATCAACCGAGCTGGATGATACGGAAGAGATACCGGCATCTTTACTGCAAAACCACGACGACTGCACTTTTGTGGTGGATGAAACTGCAGCGGGTGAACTGACCCGTTTTAAAAGTCCCTGGCTTACCGGTGAATGTGAGTGGACACCTAAAATGGTGCGCCGTGCCGTTACGAACCTGGCATTGAAACTGAATAAACCCATACTCAGTTTAACCAATGAAGATTACAATGAAAACGGGTTGAACGACCTGCTGACTGAAAAGGGCAATGCCTACGATATTAACCTGGAAGTGTTTTATATGCTGCGTGATTCCATTACCGGCTGGCCCGGTGGCAAACCCGGCCCGGCAAGCCATAAACATCCCGAGCGCAGCGAACCCTTTCCTAAAAAAGCAGTTATTTTCTCCCCGCACCCCGATGATGATATCATCAGCATGGGTGGTACATTCATGCGGCTGCACGACCAGGGACATGAAGTGCATGTGGCCTATCAAACCAGCGGCAATATTGCCGTAACAGATGAATTTGTTACCCGCTTTATTGATTTTGCTGTGGGCTTTGAGAGCATGTTTGATATTGATGAGACCAAAAGCAAGAAAGTACTGGATGATGCCATCAGCTTTTTGCAAACAAAAAAATCAACTGAAAAAGACACACCCGAGATACGTGCCATAAAAGGTTTGATAAGAAGGTGTGAGGCGAAGGCCACCTGCAAATATGTGGGCCTGACCGACCGCCAGATACATTTTCAAAACCTGCCGTTTTATGAAACAGGCACCATCGAAAAAAATCCGATGGGAGAAGCCGATGTGCAGCGCACCATTGAACTGCTGAACAGGATACAACCACAGCAGGTATATTGCGCCGGTGATTTTGCCGACCCTCATGGCACACACAAAGTTTGTTTTGATGTGGTACTGGAAGCATTGCGCCGCATCAAAGCGGCCAACGGCCAACCAGCAACCGGCAGCCACTGGATCAACAATTGCTGGCTCTGGCTTTACAAAGGCGCCTGGCAGGAATGGGATATCACTGAAATTGAAATGGCCATTCCCATGAGCCCCGACCAGGTAACAAAAAAACGTCATGGCATTTTCATTCACCAGTCGCAAAAAGACAGTGTGCCCTTCCAGGGAAGCGACAGCCGGGAATTCTGGCAGCGTGCCGAAGAACGCAATGCAGCTACAGCAAAACTGTATGCACAGCTGGGTTTAACACAGTATGCAGCTATGGAAGCATTTGTGCGGTGGGAGTTTTAAAAATATTGCCTGTTTGATTATTTATTCCGTGCCTTACATTTTATATTGGAATATTTAAAAACGCTTTTTATACTAAAGGGAATAAATATATATTCCCTTTATTTTTTTATACAGGAAGTACTTTCTCATTTTTTTGTCATAATTATTTTACCAGGCTGCATTTTTTCCGTTCAAAATATCTCATAGATCCAAAGGGTGGATTAATCCGTACATCCGTTTTTAAGTCTGATACATGTATGCCTTGTTTATCCTTTGGCATCAATTTTGGAATCGGTTTAAAACTATTGTTACACTAAAAATCAAACAAATGAAAACTACATCTTTGAAATTCGCATCTGTTATCGTTGCGGCATTTGCAGTACAAACTGCATCCGCACAACTGATCAGTGCTGGTACCACCAGTGCGGTAAAAGCGGCCACTTCGGCCAGTACAAGCACAGCTGCTGCCACCAAAGCAACAGTAAATACAACAGCAGCGGTACAGGGCTCCGCACAATCAGCAGTTAAAGCCACAGGCGCTGCAAAAACAGCCACGGCCACCACGGTAAAAACATCAAAAGATGTGGTGACCAGCAGCACCACAGGTGTTAAAGCCACCGCCGGCAAAAGCATTACAACAGCCAGCACCGTTGCAAATGGCAACAGCGCCAATGCTAATGTGAATGCAACAGCAAATACCAACACACAGGCAGTTGCCGGTACCAGCAGTGGTGCCGCTGCCAATGAAAATGCAGCCGGTGCGGTAAATGCAAATGTGCAGGTAAAGGAAAATGCCACACCCGTGGTTGTTACCACCACCTCCGATGGAAAAGAAAAAGTATCAGGCGCAGCAACAGCTGCAAAAGCAAAAACTGTGGCCACCGCTAAAAAAGTAAAAACAAAAGCTGCTGCAGAAACTGCATCTGCAACCAGTGTTGACGCTAAGGCAGCGGTAAAAACTTCCACAAACACATCAGTACAGGCAGGACACTAAGATCATAAAATGCCCCCGGTAAAATATTTCCCGGGGGCATTTCTTACCTTCTTAAAATCATGTAACATGAAAACCATTTTGCATCCTGTATCTGTATTGCTGTTATTTTTTCAATTGCAGAGTTCAGCACAAACAACTGCCATGGCTCCTGCAAGTGACAGCATAAAAAATAAAAAAAACATTGCCACAATTTTTGGCGGTTTTGCTTATGTGCCCAACCTGCATTATTATGGCCGTACCGACAGTTTAAAAAGCAGTGCCCTGCTGCCAACAGTATTAGTGCAATTCGACAGCAGCGGGTTTTATATCAGCGGGTCGGCTGTATTTATTCAAAATGCTGTACAAACAATGCAATACGGCGCCACGATTGCTGAGGCGGGTTATAAATTTGGAAAAAAGAAAGGACTGGCCGGAAGCATTTATGGTGATAAATTCTTTTACAAAGACAAGCAATTGGTGCAGTCTGCACTGCAGGCACAGGGAGGCGCCACCCTTTCCTACCTCAATAAGATCGTAAACATCAATTCCAGTTTTATTGCGGCATTCTCAGACAAAACCGATTTTTTTGCATCGGCTGGAGCGGATCATTCTTTTAAATTTTCAAAAGGCAAATCAGTGTTTGTTATTACCCCAACAGCAGTTGCAAATGCAGGCACGCAAAGTTTCACCTACTCCTATTACAAAAAAAATAATGTACTGGGCCTGCCGCTCAGCAACCAGCAGGTAACTGCAACCAGCAGGCAATTCAACGTGCTGAGCTACGAATTCAGCATACCTTCAATTTGGGCATACCGCAATTTCTTTTTGGTGGTAACACCCGGTTATGTGATTCCCCAACACATAATCACTGTTGCGGGCAGGCCGGATATATCGGAACGGGCCGGTAATCTTTTTTATACGAACCTCACATTATTGTATGCTTTGAAAATTAAAAAACAGCAGCAGAATAGCACAGCAGTGAAATTATAAAACTCCACAGCTTTTGCAGGCAGAGCCTGCTGAATCCCCGGATTCACGCAAAAAATGAAGGGTTTTTCCTATCTTTAATTCATGACAGGATCTTACCGGCTCCCGCCAGCAGCCAAAATTTTACCACTGCTTTTTGGTTATCTCTTTTTCTCCTGTACTGGAAGTTTTGGCCAGTCTTGCTTTAATGTGGCGGCCGGTAACGACACCACAATCGCCTGCACACAACCCTGTCTTGACCTGAAAGCCAGGATACCGGATATTAAATCAACCGAAGACTACACGGTAATCCCCATTCCTTACAACCCGCTGCCCTACACTTCGCCCACAGGTAACGAGCTTACATTATTATACCAGGATGATAAGTTTTCGGAAGTACTGAACCTGCCTTTCACTTTTTGTTTTTACGGGCAAACCTATAACAAGGTTTCAGTAGGCTCCAATGGCGTGCTTACATTTGATGTGGCCACCAATGCAGGCACCAATGAATCCTATGCCATGGCGCCGGGCAATAAAATATTTTTTGCAGGCGGCCTGCCCAACAATCCGGCGCAATTTTATGCACCCCGTGCCAGTATTTTTTTAGCGTATTATGACCTTGACCCAAGGGATAATTTTTCTCCCCGCGAACGCAAAATAGAATGGCGGCTCGAAGGCAATGCACCCTGCAGGAAGATGGTGATCTCGTATTACCATGTGGACAATTATCATGGCGAAACACCGGGCACAGGCAACTGCATCAATAATATCTGCACCATGCAGGCAGTACTGTACGAAGGCACAGGATTGATTGATGTGTTTTATGAAAACAAGCCTGCATGCACCCTTTACCAGGGCGGATTGGCCATTGCAGGATTACAAAACTGGAACCAGGACCAGGCAGTGGTATTGCCGGGCAAGAACGGTACCGTATGGACTGCCAGCAATGAAGCCTACCGGTATGTGCCCAATGGCGCATCATCATTATTGAAAAGAGTGGAACTGTACCGGAATGGTACAGTTATAGCAACAGGCACTACCACCAGTTTGGGCAACGGGCAACTGGAAGCATTATTCTCCGGCATCTGCCAGCCGCAAGACAGTATGAGTTATGTGGTGCGGGCTTTTTACCAGCAATGTGATAATCCTGCAATAGAAACTGAAGGTTCGGACACGATGATCGTTTATAAGACCATCAACCCCGTGGATGTTACCATCACCAATGCCGCCTGTAACGGCAACGATGGCACCATCACCATTACCAGTCCGGTTGGCGCCAACCTGGAATATTCGGTGGATGGTGTAAACTGGCAAACAGCCACCGTGTTCAATAAACCAGCCGGCACTTATACCGTTAAGGCAAGGATTATTGGCACTAATTGCAGTGGCTCCTCAACCGCAACCATTACAGCGCCGGCTGCATTAACAGCAGCAGCAGTGAGCAATGTGGCTTCCTGTAATGGCAACGATGGTACTGTAACAGTAAATGCAAATGGCGGCACACCTGCTTATCAATATTCGTTTGATAACGGTGCCAGCTACCAGCCCGGCAATAGTTTTACAACGGCGCCTGGCCTGGTCAATATAAAAGTAAAGGATGCCAATGGCTGTGTTACACCCGCTGCGGCAACCATTACGCTCAGCGACCAGATGTTTCTTGACCTGGGTACAGACACTACCATTTGCGTAGGCAGTACGGTTACATTCCTGCCATCCACCAATATTGAGACCAGCATTTTTACATGGACACCGGCTGCAACACTCGATAATGCTGCAATAAAAAACCCTGTGGCAAAACCTGCAGACACCACCCGGTATTTTCTCACTGCACAATGGGGTGTATGCAAACGCACGGATGATATTCTCGTAAAAGTTTTACATAAACCTGTTGCCTATGCAGGTAAAGACACTACCATTTGCTATAAAACCACGGCTACACTTTTGGGCAGCGCCAGCAATTTATCAGGTACGGTGAACTATGCATGGTCGCCCGCCACAACCGTTACACCCGCCAATGCTGCTGTTGCTGTTGCAAAACCAGACACCACGCAACTGTATACACTCACCGTAACCGATAACTATGGTTGTAATTTTTCGGTGAGTGATGATAAGCTGGTGGTGATGCAACCACCTGTGCCTGCATTTGCCGGCAACGATACCATTGCAGTATATGGCATACCGCACCAGTTATTTGGCAGCGGCGGCAGAAATTATACATGGACACCCTCGTTCCCTTTGGATAACCTCTTTGCACAAAACCCCAAAGCCACTTTGTTCAGCGATACCAAATTCACATTACTGGTTACCGATGCCATTGGCTGCAGCAATACCGATGATGTGTTTGTGAAAGTATATAAAGGCCCCACTTATTATATTCCCAATGCATTTACACCCAATGGCGACGGACTGAATGATATTTTTAAAGCCATCCCTGTGGGCATCAGTTACACACAATTGTTTGCCGTGTATAACAGGTTTGGTGAACAGGTTTTTCTTACCAACCAGTGGCTCAAAGGATGGGATGGCACCATCAAAGGAAAAAAAGCTGCCGCCGGAACTTATGTGTGGATGATCAAGGGTATTGACCGTAATGGCAAAACTGTGGAGATGAAAGGAACGGTGATATTAATAAGAGATTAATAAAAAAGGGCGGTAAAAATCACCGCCCTTTTTATTATCAGTTTTGTGTGGCTGCCTCCGGCAATATTTCATCATCTTCTTTTTTATCGTACACATACAGGCTCACCTGCCAGCCGGTCATGGTGTATTGCAATGCCACTTCCACTTTTACATCTTTATATGTTTCATCTTCATTGCTGATGCGGAAAAGACTCCCCGCAAATTTCTTTTGTTCCGACGGTTCATCATACTCCCCCTTTGCTTTGATGGGTTTGGTACTGCCGGGTAAACGGATACCCAGGTTCTTTACCTGTAAAAAAAGATCGTGGTACTGTTTTTTTGCCGCAGCAAAATTTTCGTTTTCGGGCATTATCGCCTGCCAGCTGCGGTTCTTGTTGTTTTTTGAACGGTACTGGGTAATGGTGCAGCTTTCGGTACCCGGAAAATTCACCTTGCTGGTATAATCAATGCTTTCCACATTTTCCTGCAATAAATTTCCGGTGATGTTTTGCAGCCTGTTGGGAAAATCGCTGATCACTTTTTGCAGCGCCTCCTGTATGGGCGCATTGGGTTTGAATAACAATTGTGCGTTTGCATGCGTGCATACAAGCAGTAACACAGCAGTAAAAATGGTAATTGTTTTTGTTCTCATAGTTAATAGGTTAGTGTAATGAATGCAAATGGAACGCAAAAACTGCGGGTATAGTATCTCCTCATCGTTATATGACCTGCTTTAACGGTTCTTTATCTTTCCACAGCTGTGGATTACCTGCGCAACAACCCGTAAATGCTGCATTGCGTTAGAATTTAGCGCTGCTGCGGGTACTCCCTTTTTTAAAAAAATTGTAGATTTGCAGCCATGAATTTTTCCGGAAACAAGGCCGTACGCATCGCCATTTTAGACATGAACGAAGGACTTCCCAACCAGGGCATGCGCTGTATCCGTGAAATACTGAACCAGTTTGGTGATACGGCAAGTATCGACCTGGAATGGGATGAATACGAAGTGCGTTTGCAAAAACAGGTCCCAGGTCTCGACTATGATATTTACATCTCCAGCGGCGGCCCCGGCAGTCCGCTCGAAAGCGAAGGCAGCGATTGGGAAAAAGTATATTTTGGCTGGCTCGATAAAATCCTCGGCTACAACAGCAACGATGCACATGTGCAGAAGAAAAAAGTATTTTTCATTTGCCACAGTTACCAGCTCGCCTGCCGTTATTTAAGAGTGGCCACGGTTTGTAAAAGAAAGAGCACGGCGTTTGGTGTATTTCCCGTGCATCCATTACCCATTGCCTCGGAAGAACCGGTATTCAACGGCCTGCGCAATCCTTTTTATGCGGTGGACAGCCGCGATTTCCAGGTAATTGCACCCAACCATAATAAACTGCACCAGATGGGCGCATCCATTTTAGCCATTGAAAAAGAAAGACCGCATGTACCGCTTGAAAGAGCCATCATGGCCATCCGCTTCAATGAACATATGATCGGCACACAGTTTCATCCCGAGGCCGATGCCATTGGTATGAGCATGCACCTGCAAACAGAAGAAAAAAAGAAGACCGTAATAGAGAACTACGGTTTTGATAAATGGCAGGGCATGATCGAACACCTGAATGATCCTGATAAGATCATGTGGACCTACGCCCACATCCTCCCCAACTTTTTAACCCTTGCGGTAGAAAGTATGCAGCCTGCCGAAGTATAACGGTTCCCGGTTAAGCTTTCCTGCACCTGCCTGCAGAGATAATCTGCAAACTGAATTTTATTGTTTACTTTTAAAGTAACTACCACTTATAAAATTCAGGCAACATGATAAAAGCCCTTCGTGAGCAGTTCAACAGTCATTTTACGAAAGAAAAATACGAAGCATACATAAAGGAAATTGATGCACTGCACCCCGGCTCACTGGATTTCAGGGTAGCCGAAACACCGGTGTTTGTTCCAAAGGGATTTACCAATAAAATGCTGGCAGCCTGCGATGATATTATTGATGTGATCACCAATGAAAAATTCATGGCGCTCACCGAACGTGGTATTCCCAAAGAAGTGTATGTGCCCGGGCAAAACAGCCACTCGCATTTTATAGCTTTTGACTTTGGAGTTTGTGAAAATGAAAATGGCGAACTGGAACCACAGCTGATAGAGATGCAGGGTTTTCCCACCTTATTTGCATTCCAGGCGTTTCATTCTGAGATCACGGCAAAATATGCCAACCTGCCCGCAAATTTTTCACCTTACTTAAACGGGTACAACAAAGAAACTTACCTGCAGCTGCTGCAAGAAATTATAGTGGGCGGCCTCGATCCTGCCAGCGTGATACTGCTGGAAATTTATCCCGAAGAACAAAAGACGAGGATTGATTTTTACTGTACAGAAAAAACGCTGGGTATTAAAACCGTTTGCCTCACCAAACTGTTGGCCGAAGGACAAAAATTGTTCTATGATAACAATGGCACCAAAACCGAAATAAAAAGAATTTACAACCGCCTCATATTTGATGATCTTCAAAAGCAGGAAGGACTTGAAAATGTTATTGACCTTACAAAAGAATATGATGTGGAATGGGTGCCGCATCCCAACTGGTTTTACCGCATCAGCAAATTCACGTTGCCCTTTATCAGCAATCCCAATGTGCCACAGACTTATTTTTTAAGCGACCTGAAACAGGCACCCGCCGATCTTGAAAATTATGTATTGAAACCGCTGTTCTCATTTGCCGGCATGGGCGTGGTGATTGATGTAACACAAAAAGATATTGATGCCGTAAAAGACCCGGAGAACTGGATACTGCAGCGCAAGGTGAAATATGCCGATGTGATTGTAACCCCAGATGAACCCGCCAAGGCGGAGATAAGATTATTCTATTTCTGGAAAGATGGATGGAGCAAACCTGTGGCAGTGCATAACCTGGCCAGGCTGAGCAAGGGAAAAATGATTGGTACCCGCTACAATAAAGACAAAGAATGGGTGGGCGGCAGCGTGGCCTTTTTTGAGCAATGAGTATTGAACATTGTATATTGAGTCTTCTATAAAACATACGTTATGAAATACGGTTTAACAAGATTTGAAAACTATCTCATACAGCTGGAAACCTTACTGGCAAAAGCATCCAAACAGAAAAATCCCGCACTGTGGTTATACCAGAACAATACACGCACACCCTTGTTCATGCTGGAAGGACTGGCAAAAATGTATGCCGGCATCCACAACAAAAAAAAGTTTGCCAAAATAAAAGAGCAGTTCAAGTTTTTGGAAGATGCGCTGGGCGTAATTGATTATTACGATGCATTTGCAAAACAATTTGCCGCCAGCAAAAATATTCCGGCCGCCATTACCAGCTATTTGCAGGCGCAGACAAGGGAAAAAATCCAACGGCTCAACGAACTGCTTACTGAAAAAGGCTGGCTGGGAGATGCTGCAGACCGGTTAAAAAAGATCAGGAAACAGCTTGCCAAGGCCGACTGGCTGAAACCTGGTGCAGAGATGGAAGAGATTGCCGCATTTTATGGCGAAGCCATTTATGATATCATCGCTTTTACCAAACAAAGCAAATTTCATTTTACCAATGTGGAAGCCGATGTGCATGAACTGAGAAGGAAACTGCGCTGGCTGAGCATTTACCCGCAGGCTTTACAGGGCTGCATACAACTGAGCAAAGACAAAAAGGCCGTTTCAAAAAGCCTTAAAAAATACCTCACCAAAGACATTGTAAATTCTCCTTTTAATAAAATGCCTGATGCCGGAAGTAACAAACATTTCCTGCTGCTGAACCAAAATTATTTTTTTGCACTCAGCTGGATGATCGCCAGCCTCGGCAGACTGAAAGACAATGGCCTTGCTGTAATAGCCATTAAAGAAGCCCTGCAGCAAACCAATCCATTAAGCGATGCCGCGGCCTATAGCAAGGCTTATCAAATCCTTGGTAAAAAGCAATTGAAAATACCCCGGCTGCTCAAAGAGGCCGACGCCGTTTGCAAAACCTTCTTCGCCGAACACAATCTTGAATACCTGGTAAAGGGTACCGCCACCGTAAAATAAAAGCCACAGTACCGCATGGTTCTTTCAAAAAACCGCTATCTTCGTTTTAATTTTTAGACAAGACTAAATTTATTTTTTGAATGATTAAATTTATTTTTCCGGCTGTACTAACAGCTATGGGCAGTGCTGTGTTTGCACAAACAGAAAAAATGGAAACCGACCGTCCCGACCAAACGGAATGCCCCTACACCGTTCCCAAAAAATGCGTACAGTTTGAAGCTGGATTTTTAAAAATGACCGAAAAGGAAGCGGGCAATAACAATTATCATTTTCACCATCCCGCATTACTGAGTAAATATGGCATCAGTAACAAACTGGAATTAAGGGTCATTACCGAACTGGCCACATCGAAAGAAAAAATGCAAACCGGAAAATATGATAACCAAACCGGTTTCAGCAGTTTGCAGCTGGGCGGCAAAATCAGTTTATGGGAAGAGAAAGGATTGCTGCCCAAAACCTCGCTTATTGCACATTACGATTTTTGCAGGTGGCGCAGTTTGGAACGGGACGGCATGAACGGTGCCAATTTCCGTTTTACATTACAGAACAGCATCAGCAAAAATATTTCGCTGGGTTATAACCTGGGGATGCGCTGGGAGCGTTTTGATGAAGCACCTGCATATGTGTATACATTTGCACCGGGTTTTAACCTGAGTGAAAAATGGTATGCATATATAGAGCTCTTCGGCTTTGTATGGCAGCACAACAGCCCGGAAAACAGTATTGATGGTGGCTTTGCATACAATGTTACCAATAATTTCAAACTGGATATTTCGGGAGGCATTGGCTTAACAGAAAAAGCGCCGGGCAATTATGTTGCCATCGGCGCTTCTGTTCGTTTTAAAGCGATGCAGTAATCATTGCAGCAGTTCTTTCACCAGCCTGTCCAGCTCCTTTCCTTCGGTATCAAACGCAACGATCTTGCCTGTTTGATCCAGCAAAAAACTGGCGGGTATGGCATCCACACCCCATCGTTCGGCAACTTTACTGTACCAGCCCGCATTGTCAATTACCTGCGTGTATTTTATTTTATCCTGTTTAATGGCTTTAAGCCAGGCGCTTTTTTTATTGTCGAGCGACACCCCGAATACTTCAAAGCCCTTATCCTTATACCGGTGGTACAACCGCACCACCGAAGGATTGGCGGCCCGGCAGGGGCCGCACCAGCTGGCCCAAAAATCAACCAGCACCACTTTCCCCTTAAAAGAAGAAAGTGTAATGGTGCTGTCCTTTGTATCGGGCAGCGCTATTTCGGGTGCCATGGTGCCAGGTTTTAACTGAGCGGATGCATGCATCACAACAAAGCCGGTGATCAAAGCAAAAAAAAGTTTCTTCATTTGCAACATTCTTTTTTTGTGAATAAAGATAAAATCCATTTCAATATACGTTTGAATATGGATGATTGATTTTTCATGTTACTTTATTTTAAAACGCAAACCGCCATAAAACATGCGGCCATTTACCGGTCCCCATATCATGGCTGCATCAAAATAAGGACCAAAAGGCTGTGCAGCACCTAAAATTGTTTCCATCTGGAAATAATTGGTGAGGTTTTCGACACCTGCATAAATATCAAACGGGTGTTTGCTGCCAAATGTTTTAGACACCTGCGCATTCATTAAAAAATATGACGGCGAATATTCGCCCATATGGTACGGGTGCCCCGTTACCGAAGCGGGCAACCGCTTTTTACCATTGTAGGTTACTGTATAATCAAACTTAAAACCGTTAATGGCATAGGCCAGGTTGGCAAATGCACGGTTCTTTGCAATCAGCGGGCGCTCTTTCAGTTCGCCATTGTAAGTGGTTTGCACATCAAACCAGCGGTAGGCCAGCCGCACCTCAAATTTCTTCAGCGGCTCCAGGTTCAGTTCGGCCTGTATGCTGTTGGAGAAAGATCTTCCCTGCAGGTTGTAAAATTTTATCTGCTGTGCTGCTTCCATGTCCACCACCACCTGGTTGGTAAAATCATTGCGGAAATAATCCACGCTGAATAAACCATCGTTGCCAAACAGTTTAAATTTCTGGTCGATACTGATGCCCTTGTTCCATGCAATTTCAGGATCCAGTCCGTATGCCTTACCTGCTGCTGCGTTTACAATACTCATTTGCCTGCTGCTTACAAAAACACCTGTATTCTCTGCAAAAATATTTGCCGTGCGCTGCCCCCTTCCTGCACTGATGCGGATAGTTGTTGCTGTAAAAGGCTGGTAACGCAGGTTCAAACGCGGCGTAACAAAAAAACCATACAGGCTGTTATGATCGGCCCTTACGCCCGCCACCGCACTGAATTTTTCATTGGGCGTAAAAGTGTATTCACCAAATACGCCCGGTACATTTTCGGTGCGGAAATAATTCGCCAGTTTAAAGGTTTCATCATACCCGTCGTGCATATAACTGGCACCGGCACGGAACTTATGTTTGGTATTATTGATGATGGACTGGTAGATCAAATTTGCGTACAATGTTTTTTGGGTGGCATTGTATTTTGTAAGTCCGAAATAAGCGTCTTCCTTATTGCTCACCGCAGCAAGCTGCAAGCCGATACTCTTGTATTTTTTTTCAGGAAAGATGTAACCGATCTTTGCAAAACCTTCATAGCGTTGGGTATTGATGCCAAGCCCGTAATGACTGGTGCTGTTTTTATCCCTGGCAGGATCGAAGGCAGTTTCGCCGCCGGTAAGATCATCATTAAAAATTTTGAAACCAAATTGCGCCATCAGCCCTTTGTTGTTATCAAACTTATAACGGTTCACCATACTGAAGGTATTACCGGTGGGCAGGTCGCGGAAACCATCGTTGTTAAAATCGAGCTTGCTGTTCTTATAAAAATTATCATGCAGCAGCAAACCGGCGCTCCATTTTTTACTGATCTTATGGGAAAGATTGAGGTTCACATCCGTTTTGCCAAAATCATTTACATATACATTGGCCAGCAGCTTTTCACTGTTCTCGGGTTTTTTCAGTTCCACGTTGATTTGTCCTGCGATGCTCTCGTAGCCATTGGCAACAGAACCCGTGCCTTTTGTAAGCTGTATCGATTCTATCCATGGCCCTGCCACCGCATTTAAACCCAAGGGTGTGGCAATACCTCTTGGGCCCGGTAAATTTTCCACGGTGAGCTGGGTGTAGTTACCACTTAAACCCAGCAGCTGAATTTGTTTGGAGCCTGTTACCGCATCGTTGTACGACACATCCACAGATGGATTGGTTTCAAAGCTTTCACTCAGGTTACAGCAGGCTGCTTTCAGCAGTTCATTACCCGTCATGGTTTGCGTACGGATAGGCGTGGCCGCACTGGTATAGGTATTGCGTTGCCGTGATACAACCGTTACTTCTTTCAGTTGTTTTTGCGAAGCGAGGATGATCTTGAGTTCTCCCGCATTGGCTACCGTAATGGTATCTGCACCGTAACCGGTATAACTCACCACCAGCCTGTTGTTACCGCTATGCGCTGCAATGCTGAACAAACCGGCATTGTCTGTTACCACACCATGCCCTGTACCAAGCCAAACGGCGCTGGCACCGGCAAGCGGTTTAAAATTGCCTTTGCTGTCTTCTTCCAGCACCACACCTTTTACAAGCGCCGCATCTGCCAACGCTGTAACTGTTTCGCTGCTGTTAGCAAGTGTATCATGCGTTGCAACTGCCATACCGCGGTAGTGGCAGCATTCCGGCAGCTCGTTATACACCAGGTCCCTCGCTTTTTTATTTTCAAGATCGTGACCCACGGCAACGATGCGGTTCTGTAACTTTTCGAGCGTGATGGTTTTTGTGTTGTACACCAGCGATAATTGTTTACTGTTCACATCCCATATGGCAGTTTTTACCCCCCTGCCCTTTACCGCGTTTTCAATGCGCTGTTTGCACATTTCGCAGGCGCCAAATACTTTGAATGAAACGGCGGTATCGCCACCCGTCCTGTTTTGAGCTTGTATCATTTGCACCGGCATCAACAGGCAAAACACCAGCACATAAAAAATTGCTTTCATAATGTGTTGTAATTAATAAGGCGTGCAACAGGAAAAATAATTCCTGCTGCACAACCAGCATTTGTATTATTGTTTGCTTGCCTGTAAAGCCATGCCGCATTTGCTGCACTTGCCTTCTTTATCGCTGGTAACATCGGGGTGCATGGGGCATTTGTACATTGCCTCCATTTTCATTGCTTCTTTTTTAGAAAGCGTAAGGCTCATACCGCATTTGGAACATTTGCCTGCTTCGCTTGCAGTAACATCGGGGTGCATGGGACCGGAATACAAGGCTTTTGCAACTGCTTCCTTGCGCTCGTAGTGGCAGCATGCGGGGAGTTTGCTGTAAGCATTGTTGTTACCCATAAGGTCCTGTGTATCGTAGCCTGCTTTTGCAACGGCTTCCTGTATTTTTTGTGCAGATGATTTATCAGAAGGATAAGAAACAGCCAGCATTTTTGTTTCCTTATTCCAGTCGGCCGTAGTGGCACCGCCTTTTTTAGCGGCTTTTTCTATCGTGGCCTTGCACATACCGCAGTTGCCCCATACTTTAATGGTTTCTTTTGTAACGGCAGTTGCTTTTTGTGCATAAGTGTTCAATGTAAATATGCTGAATAATAAAGCGGCGAAAATTGAGAACGTTTTCATTGTAATAATTTTTAGAATTAATAATAGTTAAAGGGTTGCATGCGCAACATTGCACCACAGCACTGCTGCAGCACATCAAAAAACCGGTTTAATTCTATAGCCTGAAAACGCAGTTCAATACAGTGGCATCGGGACCACTATAATCCGGGGGAGAATGATTGTTGATAACAGCGGCCATTGCATCGGCGGGCAGCTGCCAGTCAAATACCGGCTGTTCATTTTGTATAAACACTACCGGAGTGGTAAAGCTCAGGTCGTTGGAAACATTTTTATGGGAATCGTCCAGCTTATAAAACTGGTGTTCATCGTGGCAGCAACCTTTTTTTTCTGTCATGCCGCATTTGCCGCATTTATGACTGTCACTGCCATACAGTTCCATGCCGGCTTTCTTTCCCATGCAGTAATGAATTTCCATGGCCACGCCGCAGGCGAGTACCATGTAGATCATTGTGATGATGGAAAGAAAGAATTTTTTCATGGCGTAAAGTTAAAGCGATTTTGCAAATAAGCACGGCTGGTTCTGTTAAAAAAACAAATCCTGACCTTATTCATACCAATGGCTGTTTACTGTCAGCCTTGCTCAAAAAAGAAAGGCAGCCAAAAGGCTGCCTTCTTGTATTGCTTAGGGGTTTATTTAGAGAAGAAATAGCGCAGCATCAGTTCGTGCGCCACATTGCCGCCCTCAAAAAATCCTACCGGTTTTAAATAAGCATCATATGCATAGCTTATTAAAAACTTATGATTGATCTTTAAACCTGCAAACAGTGTATAGTCCTGTTTGTGGTGTGCACTTACACCCACACGTATCAGGTCTTTGTGTTCCAGCATCACACCGGCTTCAATATCGGCAGGAGCATTGGGCTGAAAACGTACTTCTGCATGCGGCACCAGCACATTCGATTCATCGGTACGCCAGCGGTAATTGGCACTTAAAAAATAGTGACGGTACAAGCGGCCATCTTCATTGGTGGACGATTCCACCAAATTGAGTTTGGGCTGTATCAGCTGCCTTGCAGCAATACCTACGTTTAATGTGGAAGAAGTGTAGTACACACCTGCAGACGCATCACCTTTAATAGTAGTGCCCGAAGATGCCAGCAAGGGATCATTGGGGATATACTCGGCGATCTTTGCCTTATCTACTTTAAACTGCAATACCTGTGCACCCAGTCCCATCATCAGCTTCTTTCCTTTATCATCCAGTTTAACGCTGTATGAAAAATCAATATCACCACCGCTGCGGCTGGTGGCACCGGTTTTATCTGAATACAATACCACGCCCACACCGGTATTCTTGCTGTCGATATATGTATCGCCAAAAAGAAAAATGGTTTGCGGGCCCCCCGAAATACCCGACCACTGGCTGCGGAACACACCGCCCACAGTTGTAAAACCATTGGCGCCTGCGGCTGCGGGGTTGTGAACAAAACTGTGATCCGTATACTGGCTCACTTTAAATACCTGTTGTGCTGTTGCAGCAGCGGCCATACTCATTGCGGCCAGCGTTACTGCAGCGTATTTTATGTTTATAAAGCGCATAATAATTTTTTTAACGGTGAGATGATTATCGTAAAATGGTCAGGCTTCCTTTCCTGTCAGTGGCACTGCCGTTGACGAGTTCATAATGCAGTACATAATAGTAGGTACCATCGGGCACCGGTTTGCCTTTATAAGTTCCATCCCAGTCATTATGGTAATCGTTCGACTCAAATACCTTCCCGCCCCAGCGGTTAAATACAAGGGCAGTAACCTTTGTAACGCAGCCGCCGTTTGTTACAAACCATTTATCGTTGAAACCATCCCCGTTGGGCGTAAATGCTTCCATTGGTTTTACGCAATCATTGATCACGGTGATCACCACGCTGGAAGATGCCGAGCAACCGGATGCAGCGGTAACTTTTAAAGTATAGGTGGTGGTAACATCAGGCTTTGCCGTGGGGTTGAGCACCGTGGCAGAACTAAGTCCTGTTGACGGCGTCCATAAATAAGTACCCAATGAACCTGTGCCCTGCAGCTGTATGCTTTGTCCTTTAAAAATAGTCGTATTGCTTCCTGCGCTTGCAGTTACACCAGGAATAACCGTAACATTAAATGATTTGCTGGTACTGCAACCATTGAGTGAAGCAGTTACGGTGTATTGCGTATTAAATGCAGGAGATAAAACAGGATTGGCAATAGTGGCATTGCTTACACCGGTTGCAGGCGACCAGGTAAAGCTGGTTCCGTTGCTCACAGTATTGGCAGCAAATAATGCCGGTGCACAAACTGTGGTATCTGCATGTACGGCAAGTGTTACTGCAGGCAATACCGTTACGGTAAATGATTTACTGTTGATACAACTGCCGGTGGATGCCGTTACTGTATAGGTTGTTGTAGTGGTGGGTGATAAGATCGGGCTTGCAACAGCCGGATTATTCACTCCTGTAACAGGCGACCATGCAAAGCTGGTTGCATTGCTGATGGTATTTGCATTAAATGGTGCACCTGCGCAAATAGAAGTATCTGCATGTACCGTAAGTGTGGGTGGTGTTGGGCTCACCATTGTTACAGGGTACAATGTAACACAGGCATTGGCATCGGTGATGGTGGCCTGGTAAGTGCCCACACCCAGGTTGGTGGCAGTGGGTCCTGTTTGCACCGGGTTGGTATTCCAAACAATGGTATAAGGAGATGCGGTGCCGCTTACATTTACTGTAGCACTGCCCGCATTGGTACAGGTTACATTGGTAAACGTGGTGCTGATGGTTTGTGTAAAGCTGATACCCGATACCGCGAAGAAAATAGCATTGGGAAAAGGCGCATTGGTACCTGCGGTGGTAACATTGGTAAATGTGATCTTTTGCAGGTTCTTCACCCTGTCGGCACATGATAATGATATTTCCACGTAATACAACCTGGGGTTGGTGGGATATGCATCGGCTCCTGACGCAGGTGTGGCCCTTGTACAACGGCCAATACCCGACAATACGAGGTTAGTGGTATTATTGAACCAGTCGCCCAGAGAATAGTTGGTGAGCGCATTGGTGGTGGACCCGTCGGTGAATGTAAGTTTTGCATTGATCAAACTGGCGCCTTCTGTTGAAAGTGCCAGTACCCTCACCTTGCTGAAAGATGCTGGCGTTGTTAAAGTAAGATCGCCACTTTGTGTACGCTGCAGCAGCAATGCGTTATTACCATTAAATGGTGCCATTTGGTAAGTACCCGCTGTGGCATTTACAATAGTGCCATTATCGGGCAGGCCACCACCGCCAAAACCATTGAGCGTTTTGAATGTGCTGGTGTACGCAACTTTATTGGAAACGGTTGGACCATCCATTGAGATGGTGGTAGTGGTGAGTGAACTGGTTCCGGCTTCGGCCACCACATCATGATTAAAGCCAGTAACTGTAACAGGATTGTAAGTTTGTGAAAACGCCGGTAAGGAAATTGCGAGCAAAGAAAACTGCAATACAAACCTTACTGGTTTTGCCAGTGAGAAAAGCATAAGCGTGCATAGTTTGGTTAAAGAATAAAATTCTTTTTCAGGCTATAAATATGATATAAGCAATGCAAGGTGGTTTCCGGGTAAATAGAAAATAATTACCTGCAGTTAAATAGGAGTTTTGGTAAGCGAATATAACAATTTTGTAAAACAAACCGTCAATAACAATACATATTGATTATTGGCATTTATGAAAAACTTAATTGATAAAGTTCCATTGTATGCCGAAGCGGATCATCAGTCCCTGGGTGGGATAATGCGGGGCAGCAAAATTATTATTGGTAAACCCAAAGCCGTTTGCAAGGCTAACCGTATTTAAATTTTCGCCACGCACATAGGCCGTAAATGATTTGATACGGAAATGGAAGAATGCGCTGATATCGGGTAAATTTTTAAGTTTAAATGTATCCTGCGGGGTAAACTGCCCCATCACCGGCGAATAATTATATGCCTCGTATGGCGTGTAATACCTGAACTCGATGCCCGTGCTCAGGTTGAGGTTTTTATAAAATGTTCCTTCCAGCGCAAAACGGTTGCGGGTAAAAAGCAATGGCACTTTAACCGGGGCACTGCCATCGGTTTGCTGCAGCACCACATCGGTATACCAGCTGAATTTTTTTGTGAGCTTTATTTTTTTGGATAAGGATGCCTGGATGAGGTTGATGGGTTTGCTGTATTGTGCGGTGCGGTAATAACCGGTAAAATAAGCCAGGTTATTGATAAGATGATTTTTGAAAGACAGGTTCACAAAAGGGTTATTGGCCTCGGCGCCAAAAGAAATGATGTTTTCTTTTTTGGTGATGCCCGCGTTTTTAAAATTAAATGCCGATGCACCATCGAAGATGAATGATGGCGTGCGGTTGGTATTGATAAAGAACAAACGCACATCTCCCAGCTTTTTATTGAGCGAGCGTGCAATAGTGGCATAAGCATTGTAATCGCCGCTGTTTAAACCATTCAGGTAAAACTCGCCTTTGAGCAACACATCCCATAAACGGTTACGGGTTTTATTGCGGTACTCGCCATGCAGTATAATATTGTAATAGTTCTTTGATTCGCTGGTGGTATCGGTACGGAAAAAAGTTCCTTTGATATTTTCCATCCTTGCGCCCGCTAAAAAGAACTGCGCTGTATTCTTTGTATCAGGAAACTGCACCAGTGAAAAATCGTTGCTTACAATATTCCATTTTTCCCGCACCCTGAAATAAGTGAGGCGGTATGGAAGGGTATCGTACCAGCGTTTATAAATATTGGTGTCGGTTTTATCATCTTTAAAAAGATAATCCTGCGTGTTAAGCGTAAAACTATACTGCAGCCGCAGCTTGGGGTAAAATAAAAACTCGGTGGTGGAATCATTTATCGCAACAGAATCCTTTTTGCCAATATCATAACTCTGCCGGATGAACAGTGTAAAGTCTTTGTAAATATTTCCTGTAGCCACCGATGCATTAAAAGGATTGGGCTGAAACAGGTTGGCTCCTCCTAAATTAACCGGTATGCTGAAGCGTTTCTTTTTGTTGGGATCGTACAAAAGACTGTCGTACGTGATACCGCCGTTCTCAGAATTTTTGATCGTGTTGCCGAGCAATACAAAGTTCAGCGCATAACGTTTGCGTTTGCCGGTATAGGTGCTGAACAGCCGGTAGCTTTTATGATTGGTGTTTTGTGTTACAAAAAAACCGGGTGCGCTGATGAGCCGGTAATCGGCGCCGAAATTCCAGTTGGGCCGCGGGTTTTGTGTATGCAGCACTTTTATCATCTGCTCCTTGCCCGATGCCAGTTGGTAACCCAGCTGTGTAAATGGCTTGGTGGTTTTGTAAAATTTCGTTTGCTCCAGCGTGTATTTGTATACATCAAACGCATGGAAGCCGGCATCAAAACCGGGCCGGGCATTTGGCTTATAGATAAGTGAATAAGCCGCTGCGCCGTTATTACCCAGGTATTGATATGCTGACGGAACAGAAAAATATTTATCAAAATCATTGATGGAAGAATCGAGCCGCACATTGCGCACACTGTCTATAAAATGATAACTGATACTGATGGAATCTTTTTTATCATCCCTGTGGTCAAAACCAAGTGTGTTGTCACGCTCTGATTTGGATGTATCGGATGTGTTGCCGCTTTTATTACCCGATGATCCTCCAATACGCGGCAGGTTGCGCACACCGGGAATCTGTGCATGAGATATTCCATACACAGTTACCAGTATTGCTATAAGGAGGATCCTTTTCATTGTACGATTTATATGCAGCGGGGTTTATGCCTGCGCCACCAGTTCTTTAAAGATGGTGGCAAATTTTGGTTCAGCATCTTTGGCAGCCTGCAGTACTTCATCGTGGGTGATGGTGTTTTCCTCGTCACGCACACCAATATCGGTGATCACGCTCATGGCAAAAACAGGCAGTCCCATATGTACGGCTGCTATCACTTCCTGCACGGTGCTCATGCCTACCGCATCGCCACCAAGTGTATGCACCAGTTTATATTCGGCACGTGTTTCAAAAGTTGGACCGGTTACACCAAAATACACGCCTTCCCGAAGTGAAATACCATGCGCTGCGGCGATGTTTTTTGCTTTATCGATCAAATATTTTTTATACGGTTCGCTCATATCGGGGAAACGCGGACCAAACTCAGGAATATTTTTTCCTACCAGCGGGTTGGGTGTAAAAAAGCTGATATGGTCTTTAATGATCATCAGGTCGCCCACTTTCCAGTCTTTATGCACACCACCGGCGGCATTGCTTACCAGTAATGTTTCAATGCCCAGGTATTTCATTACCCGTATGGGAAACACCACCGATGCAGTATCATAACCTTCGTAATAGTGAAAACGGCCGGCCATGCATACAACGGTTTTGCCGCCCAGCTGTCCGAATATCAGTTTGCCGCTATGCCCTTCCACCGTGCTCACCGGGAAATGCGGAATTTCGCCGTATGAGATTTCTTTTTCAATAGTTATTTCTTTTGTAAAGTTGCTCAGCCCGCTGCCCAGTACTACGCCTACCTGTGGTTTTTTGCTGTATTGCTGCTGTATGAAACTTACGGCCTCATTAATTTTCTCAAGCATATAGATCAGTTTTAATTTTAGTGCGCCAAAGGTAAGGCAAGATGTGTTAATGAGTTGTTTAGGATTGGGGAATGAACAGTTAAGTAATTGGAGCACTAATTTATTGAGTCATCAAGTCAGTGAGTCATTTTGGGGCGTTTTATAGAAAAGCTGTTTACCTTAAACTATTCACTATTCTCCATTCACCATTGACCACTCACTCCACCCCATAACGCCAAAAACTGCAATCCGCTTCATCGCAGAGGAGTTGCTTTAGCAAGGGGTGCTGCAATATTTCTGTGTAGTTATATTTTTTCCCGTTCACAAGAATAGTTTGATATACCAGGCGGATACCATGGCTGTAATCAACATACCAGTTCACATGACCGGTGTACAATGGCTGAATGGGAGCACCGCCAGTTTGATGCCAGCCGTAAATAGCCACCCGGTTGGGCCGGCCATCCGTTTTAACTTTTGAGGAGAGCACCACATCTTTTTTAATACCGGCAATCAGCCCTTTTTTGCCCTGGCGCTGGCCTTCGATGATAAGGTGATGATGGTAAAATGTAAGGGCACTGTCGCGGTAAGCAAAAAGCGGCACAGGTTCCAGTTTCACTTTGGCGGCAGCATAAATATCATCCACCATTTTGCGGGTGGGCAAAAAGCAATGCAGGCTGTCCGCAATTTTTTGTGCTGCCATGGGTGTAAGGGGCACACGGGCAAAATCATCATCGCTGCCCACCATTAAATAATCGGGCAATACAAAATAGGTGGCTGTATAAATTTTGCCGGTAACACTGTCTGTAAACTTTACATGTACCGGTACAAACCGTTTCATAAAACCGGGAACGTTCCCATTTAAAATTTCTCTAACAATAATGGGTTCCCGCTGCTCCTGGTTCATGGCACCAATTTGCTGGTACAGCTGCCGGCCGGTAATAGCGGTATCCAGTCTTGCAGGCAGTGCCAGCCGTTGAACTGATTTACACCCAAACAGCAGTGAAAAAAGCATGATTTTCGTCACCCGTAACATGCAGGTAAGATAGTTAAAAATGGCCTGTTTGCCCAATAGAAAAGCGATGCTGCAGTGTGCGACGCCAATGAAGCCCGGGCATGCACAAATGTTGGTAACCAAAAACAAAAAACACAAAACGGTATGCCGTTTTGCTGTAACTTCGCCAGCAAATTTTTAAATTATGAATTTGCACGAATACCAGGCAAAGCAACTGCTTAAAAAATTCAATGTTCCCGTACAGGAAGGCATTGCATGCAGCACACCATTGGAAGCGGAAGAAGCCTACCGCCAGATACATACCCAGTACAGCAGCAAGTTTGCTGTGGTAAAAGCACAGATACATGCGGGTGGCCGCGGTAAGGGCAAGATTGCCGGAACCGAACAACGTGGTGTGGCCGTTGGTAAAAGTGCAGAAGATATTAAACAGATTGCCCAGAATATTTTAGGCGGCACACTGGTTACACTGCAAACAGGCCCTGCCGGTAAAGTGGTGAACAAAGTGCTGGTGGCACAGGATGTATATTATGAAGGCCCCAACCCCACCAAGGAATTTTACCTGAGTATTTTGCTGGACCGCAGCAAAGGACAAAACGTGGTAATGTACAGCACCGAAGGTGGTATGAACATTGAAGATGTGGCACACGATACCCCTGAAAAAATATTCAAGGAATGGGTACACCCCGGTGGTGCACTGCAACCCTTCCAGGCTCGTAAAATAGCTTTTAACCTTGGCCTCAGCGGCGAAGCTTTTAAAAGCTGCGTGAAGTTTGTAACCAACTTATACAGTGCCTATGTTGGCCTCGACTGCGGCATGCTGGAAATTAACCCGCTGTTTAAAACAAGCGATGATAAAATAATTGCGGTTGACTGCAAGATGAACATTGACGAAAACGCTTTGATGCGCCATGCCGATGTTGCAGCACTGCGTGATATTACCGAAGAAGATCCTACCGAAGTGGAAGCAGGTAAATACAACCTCAACTTTGTAAAACTGGATGGTAACGTGGGTTGCATGGTGAATGGTGCCGGACTTGCAATGGCTACCATGGATATGATCAAATTAAGCGGTGGTGAGCCTGCCAACTTTTTGGACGTGGGCGGTACTGCCAATGCGCAAACCGTGGAAGCAGGTTTCCGTATCATTTTAAAAGACCCGAAAGTAAAAGCCATCCTCATTAATATTTTTGGTGGTATTGTACGTTGCGACCGTGTGGCGCAGGGTGTGATAGATGCCTACAATTCTATTGGCAATATCAATATCCCCATCATTGTACGTTTACAGGGCACCAATGCCGATGTGGCCAAAAAACTTATTGATGAAAGCGGGCTGCAGGTACAGAGCGCTATTTTGCTGAGTGAAGCAGCAGCGCTGGTGAATAAGGCAGTGGCCTGATAATGGATAATTATAAAATTGATTATATAAAAAATCCCATCGTTAAACGATGGGATTTTTTTTATGCAAGTCTAACAAATACATAAATATCCCAATATCTTTGATAAAAACAAGGACTATTATGGATATGGTAATTTACTTAACAATTGGTCTATTGGGTTTAGCAACATTACTTATTCCTGCACTTTTTGAAATAAGGCATAAATTATTGCCTGCAGAAGAAAAAAAGAAAAAGAACAGGGTGACAACAAAATCTACAAAAGGGAAACTTAACTTTTATGGAAAATTACTAATCGCTTGTGCTTTTACTTCCTATGTTTTATCAGGTATACAATTTAAAAATGATCTTACTGACAAAAGTAAAATGTCTAACAAAATCGATACGCTTAACGATAATAGTAAAAAAATATACGAAGCTCTTGCCAAGCATAATTTAACAATAGATGCTAATTTTAGAATTATTCCTATTTCAACGACTAATGTAGTTGGCAGTGGAATGCAATTAAACAACAACGTCATTTCAGACAATGTTTATGGGATAATCCAAAATCAGATTGAACCTAGGGTGATTGATAGTTTAGAAAAAGAGATACGACGTCAACAAATAAAAGATCAACTGAATCAAAGACAGTAAAGAAATGTTGAAAATATCCAGTATCCTTGAATCCTTTTTAGTCATCAAAAGTTATATCCCTTGCTGATTGCCTTTATTGGCATCATTTATAAAATCAAACATCTCGCTGTTGATCTCATCGGGCTGATCGCTGCCGGTAATTTGTGCAAAGGCGCTGTAGGTGGCACCAATGCTCAATGGCAGGCTGAAGAGCAAACCAATACCACAGGGTATTGCGCTCACGAGGATGATTAAACCCAGTACAATCAATAACCCCAGCACCGGAAAAATATTATGTGTGCAAACCTTTCTTGACAATTCCATGGCCGGCCATGCCTGCATATTGTACACCACAATAAAATGGGTTTTAAACGCCCATGTGGCATTTACCAGCAGCATGGCAATAATGAATAAAAACAGCAGTAAAAGGGCTTTACCACTAAAGAACATTTCCCTGGCCAGTGCAGCAATCTCATCCTGGTTGCTGTATGCACCGGAACCCTGCGATAATTCAAAAAGCCGGAAAAGTTCGGGAATAAAACTAAAGAAGCAAAGCAATGCCAGCGCAACTGATATAGCTGCCTGTATAAGCGAGCTAACCAATATGGGGGTGAGATAATTGAATCCTTTGAACATGGCCCCAAAATCGGTCCATGCATGGCCCTTGGATATTTGCCAGGTGATAAAAATGGCGCCCGCCATCAGGCAGGGACTCACTACCAGGTTATTGGCGAGGCCGCCTGCAATTGGTACCATACCCACGCCCATGCCTATTATTACGGCCAGTATGCCTGCACCTATATAATAGCCCAGGTGTTTTGAAACAAGATTCCAGCCATCGCCAAGCGCCTGGCCAATGGAGAAAGTGCCTTTACCTTCCTGCAGTTCGGTTATTGATTTCATTTAGCTGATGTTTGATTATATGGCAAAATACGCAATCTGTTATAAAAAATAAAAGCACTATGGTAATTTATAAAAACAGCGGCAGCAGCAAATGCCTATTCCATCATTCCCATATAAAACAGCCCGTAGCATTTTTGATTTTCTTCCAGCTGCAAAAAAGAGCCGATATGATCTTTCATCTCGGGAGTACTCCAGTAACAGCCCACATTGTTAGCCGTGCAGGTAAGGTAGATATTCTGCACTGCCATTGCCGTGGCCGCCACTTCTTCCCATTGGGGCACCAGGCCGGAGAAATTGATCACCACGGCCAGCACCGTATCTGATTTATTTACCTTATCGCTGATGTCGAGATATTTTTTTTCGAGAAATAATGCCGGCGGGGTTTGCTGTTGGTAAGTGGCGGCAAGTACCTGCCCCAGTTCATTTTTTGCTGTGCCCCGGTATACTTTAAAACGCCAGGGTTTGGTGCGCTTGTGATTGGGCGCAAAATCAGCGGCACTTAAAATTTCATTGAGGATATTATCCGGTATGGGCGCAGCGCTGTATTCTTTTGGCATTATGCTCCTGCGGCGTTCAATTATTTGCTTCAAAACGGCGGCTTCGTTCATACTTTCTTTATTTGGATTGATAACGCAATTTAAACCTAATACACAAACTACAGCGCTAAGATTATGCGCTACCGGCAACAATGCTTATCTTAACCAGCGCATGCCCCTGGCATCACTTTAATCTTTAACAGCAACTAAACCTTCTCTAATGAACAAGTACAACAGGCTCCATTTATGGATGCTGGTGCCCATGGCATTCATGCAGTTTGGAATTTTCAAAGATTACTGGGGAGATTTTACAGACAATGCCTGGTCGGTACATGTACATTACTGGACGGGCACCATTTGGTATTTGTATCTTATTATGCAACCCTATTTTGCCACACACGGGCAAATGCAGCGCCACCGCACCAATGGTATTATTGGTATGTTCCTGGCAGGAGGTGTTTGCCTTACCGCATTCAGCATGATGCAACGCGATATTATGAATGCACACAACGCAGCCAGTATGCCTGAACGGTTCGGCCCTTTTGAACCATGGTTCTTTTATGGTGTGGCCATCGTGGAAATAGTAATGATGACCGCCTTTGGCTATGCAGTAATTAAAAGCATCATCCACAGAAAAAAAATTGAGCAGCATGCGTGGTGGCTCATATGCACGGTGTTCATCATCATGATGCCGGCGCTGGGCCGGGGCATACAAAACCTGTATGTTGGCATGCATATCAAATCCTGGCCGCACATTAACATACTCATCCCGCTGTATATTGCGCAGGCGATCATCCTTGGCTTACTGCTGCTGGCGGCATGGAAATATGACAAGCTGAAACATCCTGCAACTTATTTTACCGCTGCAATAAACATTTTCATTTTTTTCCTGGGGCCACTGGGAAAATCTGCTGCACTGCAAAAACTGCTGGAAGATTTTATAAAAGGATAATGCAGTTCAACAAGGATTTTTTTGTCATTGTTTTGTAAGAATTGCTTTTATAATACTGCAGCCATGACAGAGGTTTTGCACATTTTTTTGTTTTGGCACAGCCTTTGAATAATTACAGTGTTCACATCAAAAAAAACATTTTGTGAACAGGTATGCTGCGGTATTTTACCGCGGCGCCAAACAGTGCGAACATAAATTCTGCATATTGGTTTTTCTTTAGGTTGTTAGGCAAAACCGGCTCATATTGGAGGGCCGGTTTTTTTATTGTACAAATAAAATCCCGTTACCAATGTTAAGCCAATCAAAAACTGCCGGTAATAATTTTAACGGCTGCCGTTGCTGTAATACTGCAAGGCTGGTATAGTGTTTGGTTTATTTTGATACCACAACTCATTTAATTAAACCTGTCACTTAAAAAACCAGCTATGGGAAAAACCATTATCATATCCAACAGGCTGCCTGTAAAAATAAGCAGCAATAACGGCGAATACCAGTTTAACCAGAGCGAGGGCGGTTTGGCAACAGGTCTCAGCGCTGTATATAAAAACGGCAACAGCACCTGGCTGGGCTGGCCGGGTTTGTTTGTGGATGATGAACTGCAAAAAAAAGAGATCGGCAAAAAACTGCATGAACGGCATTTGTATCCCGTGTACCTCAGCAATGAAGAGATCAGCCAGTATTACGAGGGATTTTCCAACGAAATCATCTGGCCCGTGTTTCATTACATGGCCACCTATGCACGGTACGAAAATTCATACTGGGATTATTATTACACGGTAAATAAAAAATTCTGCGACGCATTTTTAAAAATTTACCAGCCCGGTGATATGGTATGGATACATGATTACCATTTGCTGCTGCTGCCAAAAATGATACGCAGCGAATGCCCCGATGCCACCATTGGATTTTTCCAGCATATCCCCTTCCCGTCGTACGAATTATTCAGGCTGATACCCTGGCGCAGCGAACTGCTGGAAGGTTTACTGGGTGCCGATTTGGTGGGATTTCATACTTACGATGATGCCCGGCATTTTTTAGCCGCCTGCAGCCGCATCCTTTTACTGCAGCCCACGCTCAACTCCATTACACTGAATGAAAGAAAGATAGAAGTGGAATCATTTCCCATGGGAATTGATGATAAAAAATTTGCAGGGCTTACCAACGAGATCGAAGTGCGGCAGCATATTGAAAGCCTGCAGCAAACATTCAATGGCACCCGTTTAATTCTTACCATCGACCGGCTGGATTACAGCAAGGGCATTTTGCAGCGTTTGCAGGCATTTGACCTGCTGCTGGAAAAATTTCCTGCCTGGCGGGAAAAAGTTTCATTATACATGATCGTGGTGCCATCAAGAGACAGTGTGGCCATGTATAAAGAACTGCGCAATGAAATTGATAAGCTTGCAGGCAACATCAATGCCCGTTACCGCACGCATACCTGGACGCCGATCAATTATTTTTACCGCTCCTATCCTGTTGAGATGTTATCGGCACTGTACCAGTTTGCAGATATTTGCCTGGTTACACCCATGCGTGACGGCATGAACCTTGTGTGCAAGGAATTTGTGGCCAGCCGCACCAATAATGACGGCGTGCTTATTTTAAGTGAAATGGCCGGTGCTGCAAAAGAACTGGTGGATGGCATCATTGTAAACCCCAATAACATCACCGAAATAAGTTATGCCATGCTTGCCGCACTGGATATGCCTGCGCATGAACAGGAACGGCGTATGACAAGAATGCGGGAGCTGGTAAGCAAATTCAATGTGCATTACTGGGTAAACAGTTTTATGGAGCAGCTGCAGCAGGTGAAGCAAACAAGAAAACTGCAGGAGTCGAAATACATCAGTTTTTTCACCACGCAGTTTTTGCGCAACCGTTATGTACGTGCTAAAAAAAGGCTGGTGCTGCTCGATTATGATGGCACACTGGTAAACTTTACCACCGATATTGATGCGGCGGTACCGGATAATGCGCTGTATGAAATTTTAAACAATCTTATTGAAGACAAAAAAAACAAAGTGGTCATCATCAGCGGGCGGCCGCACCATACGCTTGAAAAATGGTTTGGACATATGCAGCTTGACCTGGTGGCCGAGCATGGTGTGCTGCAGAAAAAAGCGGGTGCCGACTGGGAAACCACCATCAGGGTTGATACCGCATGGAAACAAAAACTGCTGCCCATACTGCAGGTATATGCCGAACGTACAGCCGGCTCCTTTGTGGAAGAAAAAGCGCATTCGCTGGCATGGCATTACCGCGGTGCGGAAAATGACCTGGGCAACTTTCGTGCAAATGAACTGATGGGCAATATCCGTTATCTGGTAGCCGACCTGCCGCTGGTTATACTGCATGGCAACAAGATCATTGAAATTAAAAGCAGCGAAACCAATAAAGGCAAGGCGGCACTGCAATACACCGGCACTAACAAATACAATTTTATATTGGCCATGGGCGATGATACCACCGACGAAGACATGTTTAAAGCAGTAAAGGAAACCGGTTTTACCATTAAAGTGGGTACCCGGCATTCTGTGGCGGAATATTGTTTCGACAGCGTAAAAGAAGCAAGGGCATTACTCGACAACCTCCCTGCAAAAATGCTGTTGTCGAAAATGCTGGATGCACTGATCCATATTGTGCCATACCCGCCATTTTCAAAATAGCGATACCGTTTTTTATTTATTGACAGATTGTATTATTTTCAGCAAAATATCTGCCATGCAAAAAACTGTATTGCTTTGCGCCTGTCTTTTCTTTTTCATAAACAGCAAAGCGCAACAACCCGGTGACAGTGCCGCCATAAAATCATTACTCGAAAAGGAATCAGCCACCTGGCGCTCAGGAGATGTAAAAGCACATGCAGACTGCTGGCATATTCAACCCTACAGCCGTATTCTTGTTTCAACTGCCGACGGACAATGTTTTGATGTGCCGCCTGCAAATGTTGTTAACCCTTCCGGGGGAAAGATGGGCAACGGTGGTTTTGCAATGAACAGCAATTATCTTTTCAGTATCCATGCTGATAATGCGTGGGTGAGTCATGATGAAGTATCCACTGCTGCTGATGGCAGCAAAACCTATTCGCATGAAATAAGGTTATTGGAAAAAATAAAAGGCCAGTGGAAACTGGTGGGACAATCCATTCATTTATACAATCCAAAATAAAATTACATGCTGGGCATATTGGTACAACTCGCCATTTCGTGGCTGCTGCTATGGCTGGTTGAAAAACAGCACCTGGGTGTGCTGGGTTTTTATCCAACCAAACAAAGAGGAGCCGATTTTATGGTATTCCTGTTCATTGCCATGTGCTGCAGCGCTTCCGGTTTTTTATTGCGCATTTGGTGGGGCAACGAACAGTGGGAAATGAATCCCATGTTTAACAAACAACTGCTTTGGGATGGTATTTGGTGGAATATAAAATCTGTTTTGTTTGAAGAGCTCATTTTCCGTGGTGCGTTGTTTTACATTTTAATAAAACGTTTGGGAGCAGGTAAAGCCATCATCATCTCCGCCATTGCCTTTGGTATTTACCACTGGTTCTCGTATGGCATATTGGGCGACGTCCCTAAAATGATAATGTACTTTTTTATCACAGGCATTATGGGACTTATTTATGCTTATGCCTATGCCAAAACATTTTCGCTGTATATTCCCATCGCCATTCATTTCGGCTGGAATTTTGTGCAGGGTTTTGTTTTCTCAAACGGATCAATTGGCAAAGGGATCTTTATTGTATCGAAGGAGCAGGTGCCTGTTACAATTTCAGCGGCAGCTTATTCTGTGATCTCATTGCTTCCTATGTTGAGTATTTGGGGAATCACGTACTACCTGTTAAGGCGTAAAAAACAGGCGTCATTGCCTGGTACTACTGCATGAGTTTTTCAAATAACCCATTGTTGTAATCAGGCGTAAAGCATATGATGCCGGCATCGTTGAATTCATCCGCAGTATGCATGGTGGTGAGCACCACGCTTTTCATTCCTGCTCTCCTGGCCGCTTCCACACCTTTGGGTGAGTCTTCAAACACAATACAGTCTGCCGGGTTTACCTGCAGCTGTTCTGCCGCCTTTAAAAATGTTTCGGGATCCGGCTTGCTGTTCACCACATGATCGGCACTAATAATAACATCAATATAATGGCGGATATTGGCGCCATCAAGAATATAATCAACATTGAACATTATAGCCGCAGAGCCGATGGCCATCCTGATTTTTTGTCCTTGTGCTTTTTGTAAAAAAATATCCAGCCCGCCGATGAGTTTTAAATACGGCCTGAATTCCTCCTGGTATTTTTTTTCCTTTTCAATACTCATGGCATCCATCTGTTCCATGGTAAAACGGCCGGGAAACATGCGCTCCAGCAGGTCGGAGTTTTTGCCATAACACTGCAGCTTGGTCTCCTCCAGGGATACATTGGCACCAAGACTGTTTAGTATACCATGCCATGCACGGATATGAAATTCCATATCGTCGATCATGGTGCCGTTCAAATCAAATATAAATGCTTTGGGTTGTGCCATAGTTAAAAATAAAAAGCGCTGAAATGTTTTCAACGCCTGCAATCTGAATAATAATACCGGGGCAAAGGTAAAAAATCAGCACCACATATCAGCAAACGAATGTTGTAAAAACAATGGTAAACTTATGGTGGTTGCATATTATCATACGTTACTGTACCAAAACAAGAGCCCGGCTATACCGGGCTCCTTACGTTGTATTTGTTTTCCAGGCCTGATTCGTTATTGCTTCAGCAAAAGCTGCTTTAAATTAAAACCACCCTCCTGTATATACAGGCGCAATACATGAATCCCTTTTTTCAATACAGTTTTTCCAACCGCCTGTTGCTGCCATTGTGATACATTGCCTGAAGTGAAGGATACATTATCAAAAACTTTTTTTCCATCTATGCTGATACGGAATTTACCCGTATTATTTACAGCAGCTGCAACAATAGCAATTGGATACGCCCCAGCTTTTTCAGCAGTGAAAGTATATTGCAGCCATTCGCCGGTTTCAATACTTCCCACGTAATAAGCCCCGGCCTGTGATGAGTCAGCATAAATATCAACGCCATCGTTGCGGTACACATGGCCGCGGTTGCCCACCATCCTGCTGCCGGGAGAGCCAGAGTAATTACCAGAGTCTTTATCAAAATAAGCGGCACCACTGCGGCCCAAATCATAATCACCTGCATTAATAATAATACCCGTCTTTTCAACTGTGTGCTGTAAAAACGGTTTCGTGGTAAAAGAAAAAGGCTGGCGGAACAATGCATCGGTCACATCATAATGAATCATATTGTTGCGGATGTTTGAGTTGATGGCAAGCTGCATTACTGCATTTTCAATTGCTTCTTTTGGCGGGATCGTTTTAGTAAGCCCGTTCCAGTAATTCACCAGGGCATTGAATGTTTTGGGTGATTCAATTTGCAAAGGATTGTTATTACCCAGTTTTTTCAGGGGCCACCAGCTCCAGCCAATATTATTGCTTTCGAGCAACTGCACCGCCGAAGTAAACCATACATTTGAATTCTCCCCTGTTTCGCCCAGCCATACCGGCGCATTTTGCTGTTCCCTTGCATCGAGCATATGCTGTATGGATTTAGCATCATTGCTGTTCCAGTATTTGTGATAACTGATCACTGTATTGTTATCCCAAAGCGGGAAAACGCCCTTGTAATTATTGCCCCAGCCGTTGCCTTCAATAATGATGATATGCTTTGTATCAACAGTACGGATGGCCGCTGTTATTTTCACCAGTAATTCACGCAGTGGTTTGTTGGATGTTTCTTTGAGGCCGTTCCGGTCATTTGCATTTTCAAAACCCCAGTTGGTTTCATTGAGCAGGTCGTACGCACCAACAGCAGGTTCATCTTTATAACGCTCTGCCAGTTTTTTCCATAAGGCGATTGTTTTCAATTGCGCCGCATTACTTTGCCACAAGGAAGGTTTGGAAGAATCACGGTCTGAAATGTTCAGGTCATTTCCCTGACCGCCCGGTGCCGCATGCAGATCGAGTATCAAATACATATTATTGGCCTTGCACCAGCTGAGCAAACTGTCGGTAAGTACAAAACCTTTTTCAATCCATGTTTGCTGCAGTGAATCCGGTTCTTCTTCCACTGGCAATGTATACAGGTTGTAGTGCATGGGCAGCCGCACCGAATTAAAACCCCATGCATGCATGGAATCGATATCGGCCTTCGTAATAAAATGATGCAGCCATGCATCATAAAATGCATTGGTTTTTTCTTTGCCGATAAGCTGTGCCAGCCGGTTCTTAATGGAATATTGCGGGTTGATGCCATTCAGGTGCAGCATGTACCCTTCCTGCAACATCCATCCGCCGAGCCCCACACCACGCAGTAAAACATTTGTGCCTTTTTCATTTATAATTTGTTTGCCGGATGTTTTTAAAAAGCCTTGTGCAGCAGACTCCTGCTGAATACATATGAACAGTATCAGTAAAAAAACAACCGTCTTCAGGTATTTCATATCAGTAATTTGAATGATGGTAATTTTATTACTCAGCAACAATAAAGGCGGGCGATATATTTTTTGAAGAAACACTTACCACAGACCTGCCGTTATTTGTTTTTACTTTTATCGATGCCCTCCCGTTATACAATTGCAGCACAGCAGCACCATCGGGTGTTCCCAGTTTATCTGCCAGCTCACCTTCACCCGCAATGGTGAATTGCACAATATTTGCCGCATCCAGGCACAACACATTATTACTGTCAAGCAATGTTGCCTGCAAAGTAGTCATTCCGTTTTCAGCATGAATCTTTTGCAGCTGTAATTTTGCGGGCCTTCCCCATTTTTCGGCTTGATAGCGGAAGCTGATGGAATCGCTCACTACTACATTTCCTTTTGTTGCAATCACCAACACCTTATTCATCCCTGTATCAAACACGGCATTCCAGCGCAAGCCTGCAGCAGGAAAATCGGCACTGTTTCTTTTTTTAGTACCCAGGTTTTTACCATTCAAATACAAACTGGCTTCTTCGCAATTGGAATATACTTTCAGCATTTTCTCTTCGCCTGCATCACCCCAGCGCACCGGCCAGGTATGACCATAAATATGTGCCATCGGAAATGCAGACCAGTACGACTGAAAAACATAATAACCTTCTTTCTTTGTACCATCTCTTGTAACCACCCCTTTCTGGTTTACATATGGAACCGGGTTTTCCGGCCGCAAGGGTGTGGCAAAATCTTTAAATGCCCATTGCGCAGTGCCGCTGAGCCATGGCATGGTTTCCTGTTCTTTCAAATGCCAGTCGAACAAATTGCAGATATACGATTCACTCCAGTCACCGTCTTTCGACATTTTCGCAGCCTCCTCAAAAAATGGGGCATCACTGGCACGCAAAGCTGATTTACCGGCATCAATAATTTTTTTTAATACCGCATCAGGTTTTTCCGAATGCCTGCCTGCATCACTGTCGCCACCCCACTCCGCATGCAAAAAATGATGCACTTTTGCAGCTTCTGTTTCACTGAAATTTTTATAGTCGGTATAGTTACCGCGGTACCATCCGGCCCATATGGAAGGCGAATACACATCCACAACATCTTTACAAAAATCACAGCGGCGGATAGCCGTTTTACGGGAAGGGTCCAGCTGATGTGAAACTGCGTTCAGTTCTTTCATGAAATTCCGGACCGCTGCCGAATCATAATTTTTAAAATCACCGGGCCAGTCATTCTCGTTACCAAGCCCCCAGATGATGATGGAAGGATGATCATAATGCTGTTCGATCATATTGATGAGCATACGTTTTGCCTGTGCTTTGTACACAGCACCACCCAGGCCGCCGCGGCACCAGGGAATTTCTTCCCACACCATGATACCGAGACTGTCGCAAAGATTTAAAATGATACGTGATTGCTGGTAATGACCCAGCCGTATAAAATTGGCACCCATTTCTTTTATCTGCAGCATTTCCTCTCGCATCATTGTTTCCGTCATGGCAGCACCCACTCCCGCATGATCTTCATGACGCTGGGTGCCCTTGAGCAACAATCTTTTTCCGTTTAAAAAGAACGGGCCTTTGTCTGCAAATTCAAAATAGCGGAAACCTGTTTTTTCCGACTGCAGTAATTCATCGCTGCCTGTTTTTATTTTTACAGTTACAGTGTACAATGCAGGCGCATCCGGCTGCCACAACTGTGGATGAGTAATATTAAAATCAGCAACCGGGATGTCGCCATTTAATGCAGCCAGTTTTTTTTCCTGCTTGCCAATAATTTTTCCAAGTGGATCAGTAAGTGAAACCGTTACTGCTGTGTTTTTAACATGAACAGGGTTATGCAAGCGGAGTTTTACCTGAAGCGCAGCATTACCGCCATTGGCCGTTACGGATGATTTCAAAAATATTTTATCAATGGAAACCGGCGGCACATACACTAAATTAAGATAACGATAGATGCCGCCATAAATTGAAAAATCAGACATGGAAGAGGGGATCATTTCTGCATCACGGCTGTTATCGCAGCGCACCAGCACAGGAATTTTGCCACCGAATTGTTTTTGACAAACACTGTTTTTTTCAAAAGCGGCTACAGCTGTTGTGATATCAACCGTCCACTCATCATACCCGCCGGTATGTTCGCCCACTTTTACATCATATACATACACGGTGGTTTTTTGACCGGCACCTTCAAAATGCAATAATGTTCTGCCTTGCTGGTAAGGATTATTTATTTGCAGCTGTGTACGGTACCATGCCGGTCCCTGGTAATAATTGCCAGCCGGATCCACGGCGTCCTTCGCATTTACACAATGTGGCAAATGCACTTTTTCCCAAAGCGGCACAGTTGCCGGGCTGCCTTTTGCCACGGGCCGTATGCCTTCCCACACACTGCCCAAATCTCCTTTTAAAAATTCCCAGCCATCATTTAACCGCAGGCTTTGTTGTGCATTGGAATGAAAACCCGGCAGCCATAAAAATGCCAGCACTAACACCACAATGCAGGTAGGTTTCATTAATAGCACAATTGGTTTAAAAATGTATTGTAGTCATCGGGACCGATGGTTTTAGCAAGTTCATTGTACTCAGGTTTATGATATGCTGCTGCTGCCATTTCCAGCAATAACACCGGTTCAGCAAATTCAATCTTCTTGATCTGTTTTTCCACCCAGGGTTTTTCCTTTTTGTAATAAGGCATTACCCATTCCAGGCATTTGCGGATGCTGCTGCCCGATGGGGTTTCATAATGCCACAGATCTGCCTTGATATGATCGGCCAGTCTTGCATTTAAACAAAAGCCCAGCAGGTTCATATTTACATAATCCCAGGATTTTGTGCGGGCCAGTTCCTTAGGCTGGCTGCCATCGGGTGTAACCTGGCTGGCAATTCTTTGTTTGGTAATTTCCACCTGTGCTTTTGCCAATGCTGTTTGCCCGGTGAACAATGCAAAATCAAGCACCTGCACATCATAATAAGTACCGTGATTATTTTTTGTTGCGCCTTCTTCTTTTCCCTGGGAGCTGGTGGTAAGCCAGTTTAAAAAATCTGTAAACCATTTTTGCAGCGCAGCATGATCAGCCTTGCTCCAGCTTTTAGATTCCCGCAGCAAAATAGCACCATCCACAATTTTTGAAAGCCATCTTGTTTCAATGATACCATAATTGCGGCCGGTACTGATACCGGGAATTCCCTGCCCGAAATTCAAATTCGGTTTTTGAAAAGTGGATGTATCAAGAAACCATGTTTTGAGAAGCTTTGACGCAAGTGCTGCATACTTTTCATTCTTTGTAAAATAATAGGCAAGTGATAACTGCTCCACATCATTTTCCAGCGCTACCAGTTCGGCTTTATCTGTAATGGCATCAATTTCCGGGTTGCGCTCGCCGTCTTTATTGATATAGGGCAAACCGTTGGGCTTTGTGGTATCGGGCCAGAAGTAAGGAGCCTGGCTCATATAATCATGCTTATTACCACAGGGAGGAATAACTGCCTTGTGCATCACAGAATACAGTTTTCCGGCGGCAACGATCTTATCTGCACTGCTGCGCAATTGTTCCAGTGCTTTTTTCTTAACAGCATCGCCTGTGGTTACCAGTTTTGCATTGCGTGCCAGCACGGCGCCATCCAGCAGAATGGTTTGCGGTGCTTTGTTTTGCGATTGCGCATGTATCCATACACAACAAAACATCATGAGCAAAACGGGGATCTGAAAATATTTTCTTTTCATTTCAGTAGTTTAAAATTGAATTATAAATTTTTCCGGCGCAGCAGGGCCTCCATAAAATAGTAGTCTGCATAAATAAGCGGCACATCCACTTCACTGCCGGCGGGTTTATGCCCCGTGCTATGCAATAAAATAAACCCTTCGTGTTGACGTGGTGATGAAAGATATTTTGCACATAATTGCTGCAACAACACATCAGCAGTTTTACGGTAATGTTTGTTTTTTGTAAACTGATACAGTTCATACAATGCCGATGCGGTAATACATGCCGCAGAAGCATCCTTTGGTTCATTGGGAATACCTGGCGCATCATAATCCCAAAAAGGCACTTTGTCTTTTGGTAAGCGGCTGATGATGTATGCAGCAATTTGTTTGGCCTGCGTCAGATATTTTTCATTCTGCGTTTCACGGTAGCACATGGTAAACCCATACAATCCCCATGCCTGCCCGCGTGCCCAGGAGCTGGCATCGCTGTATCCCTGTGCAGTAATTTTTTGACGCACCGTACCATTGTCAGGATCATAATCAACAACATGGTAAGAACTGAAATTCGCCCGGTAATGGTTGGCCATTGTTTTATCGGCATGGCTGGTGGCAATTTTATAAAACGAAGAATCGCCGGTAAGTTTTGTTGCTTCAAATAATAATTCCAGGTTCATCATGTTATCAATGATCACCGGGTATTTCCATTTACTGGCGCTGGTAAAATCCCATGATTTTATTACACCTGCTACCGGGTTAAAACGTGTGGACAGTGTTTTTGCCGACTGAATGATCACATTCCGGTAAGCAGTATCTTTTGTAAGGCGATAGCCATTGCCATAACTGCAGTACATGATAAAACCAAGATCGTGAGTTCCGCCATAATACTGTACGGGCTGCAACGACCGGGTGTATGCCTGCGCCTGCTGCTTCCATTTTTCATCACCGGTGTATTCGTAGAGATACCATAATTCACCCGGGAAAAAGCCGCTGGTCCAGTCCTGCCCCCTCACTATTTTCAATGTATCTTTTTCAATGGTTCTTGGCGATACAAGGTTAGATGCTAATCCCTTTCCCCTTGCGCTGTCAATAACAGCCAGCATATAATTTACCTGTGCTGCCGCATTGGACATTTGTTTTTTGATGTTCAGCTTTTGTGCGGCTGCCGGCAACAGGGCGCAGAGGAGTGCAGTTAGAAAAATCGCCTGTAAAAAATATTTTTTCATACAAATGGTATAAGCAAACTGTCTATTCAATTTTTTTCAGCTGTATCGCATTCAATACGGGTTCTCCTTCCACGGGCGTAAACTCCACCGCAATACCTTTATCATCTGTAACAGTAACAGTAGTGGTTTTTACAATGGCTTTTACCGGGCCATATTCTTTCATCATATCAAAATGCTGCAGCAATGGTACGCCATTAACCGACACATCGAACACCCGTTTTACATTGGCTTCATCACGGCCGGAATCGGCCAGGTTATATGGCGGCAGTTTTACCGTGCCCCCCTGCAGTTCGGCAAAATGCAACAAAAGCGTGTACTTTCCTTTGGGCACATCAAAACAATAGGCGCTGATACCAGTTTGCTGTGTTTGATAAACGGGGTCGTTATCGGTACCCCAGATATTTTTATCAGTACCATAAGGGAGGCGCCCGTTGTTTACAATTACAAAAGGCCTGCCGCCCATATGCCCCCATCTTCCTTTTTCAAAGGGCTGATCGGGTATCCACAAGTCTTTTTTGCTTTCATCCACGAAATACCTGCTGGCACCCAGCAAAATATTCATGCCTGTAAACGGTGTTGTTTTATCGTGCAGGAAAAAAGGCTGCAATGCGAATTGCACGCTTAAAGCATCACTATAAGTTTTACCATTTACCGATGATTTTACAGCAATATGATTGGCGCCGTTGATAAATGGCAGCATGCATTCTGCAAGGCCGTTTTTCGCCAATGCAGTACCAATCATTTTTCCATCCATGTAAAAATCAACCGATGGCAAGTTTGTAGCCACCTGCAGTAACTGCCTGCAAAATGCGCCGCTGCTGTCGGCAATACCGCCGCGTATTTTCCAATTGGATGAACTGATCTTTATAAAAGGTTTTTTCAGCAGTGTTGCTTTGTACAGGTAATAAGGATCCTTAGGAATACGGTCCCATGTAAGCAAACCTTTATTGTTGATATGCGGCATGGTCTCTGTTCTTGTTTCCGAATTGAAATCGGCCAGGTTCCACACAACAGCGCCGGCCACAAAGGGGCGCTTCATAATTTCTGTAATATAGAACTGGTGAAATTTTGTGGTGTATTCAACGCTTTTGTCAAAACGCACCGGCTGCATACTTCGTATCCTGTTATCCGCATCTGCACCATACTCGGTGATCATGAATGGCTGGTTGGGTAATTGCTCATGATGACGGTCTAAAAAAGCGGGAAAGTCTTCCTGTTTGCCTCCATACCAGCCGGAATACAAATTCCATCCTGTTACCTGCGCAATGGTGGTTAAATGATATTCGTGGTAACGGTTAAAATCAGCATGATTGGCAATCATGGTATAGCGTGAAGGGTCTTCGCTGCGTGTGGTACTGTCGAGCTTTCTTGCGAGTTTTTCCACCGATGCAAAATATTGCTGCTGCCTTGGCTTATCGTTATTAAAATGCGGCCGCAGGAATATCTCGTTCATATAACACCAGATGATGATGCTGGGATGATTGTAATTTTGCCGTATCATTTCCCGTTGCATATTCAAACAGTTATTGAAAAAACTGTCCGACTCCGTGATCTCATTCACCACCGGTATCTCAACAGAACTGAGCAAGCCAATCTCATCGCAAACATCCATGATATAAGGATCCTGCGGGTAATGTGCCACCCTGAAAAAATTGGCCCCGGTTTGTTTGATAAGCTCCATATCTTTTTTTGCCAGCGCCTTGCTCACTGCGTTGCCCATTCCTTTGTAATCCTGGTGCCGGCTGGTGCCAATCAGTTTGTAATTTTTGCCATTCAGAAAAAAACCCCTGGCTGCATCAAAATGAAACCAGCGAAAACCTATTGAATTTTTTACAACATCCAGCGATTGGCCTGTTGCTGCATCTTTAATAACAGATACCAGTTTGTAGCGATAAGGATCTTCCGGGCTCCATAAATGCGGACGTTGCACCGCAGGTATCACCTGTTCAAGTCTTTCTTCACTGCCGGCTGCAATCGTTATGTGCTTTTTTTGCTCTGCAATTTTTATTCCCTGCCTGTTATATAAGGCTGAAACAAGTTCCAGTTCTTTTTTGTTCCAATCACTGTTAGTGATCGCAGCCTTAATATGCACCGGAGCATGATCTTCATTTACTCCCGGTGTAGAGATCATTACTGGTTGTGAAGCACCGGCATCGATGGTGAAATGTACGGGGTTTACAGCAACAAGATGTACCGAACGGTAAATGCCACCATAAAAAGTAAAGTCTGCCGAAAGCGGCGGAATATTTTCATCATAACTGTTATCGGCTTTTACCATCACTTCAAAGCTTCTGTCATGCGCCCGGATAAAAGGAGAAACCGCCACCATAAAAGCAGCATAGCCTCCTTTGTGCACTGCCGCTATTTTTCCATTGACAAAAACAGTGGCCACCTGGTTCACTCCATCAAAACCGAGAAATATTTTTTTGCCGCTGCAGGAAGCAGGCAGTGCAATTGTTTTTTGTAATAAGCCGCCCCCCTGTAATAACCAGGTGTATCATCCATAATATCTGTTACATTCCATGTATGGGGAATATCAATGCTTGTCCAATTGAGTTGCTTGCTTTCCCCTGACTGGAAAACGCCTTCTGCATCTTTTGCAAACTGCCAGCCAGTATTCTGGCCAATTACCAGTCTTGCGGTGTTGCTTTCCTGGCTGCAAGCAGTCAATGAAAAAAATAAGCAAAGCAGGAATACTATTTTTCTACACATGGGTTTCATCAGAGAATCGGTTATTAAACAATTGCATATTTGCTCCTGCGGTGTTGATTAAAAAATAAAAAAAGGGCCGGATTGTATTTGCTATAATGAATAAGGTGAATGATCTTCTGGTTAAAAAACTTTCATTCATTACTTAAAATGGCCGGGGCATTAAGCACCTCCCCGGCACTGAAACAACTGCTATTTTTAATTGATCTGCACAGGCCGCCTGTAGGCGGTTGAAAAATTATCCACTTCATATTGCGGGGTGATATTATCCAGTATCTGCACTTCAAATTTGCGCACACCTGTTGCTGTATTGTTCAGCATCTTCAGGTAAATGGTATCCAGTGCCTGCACCGCTTTGGGAAATACCATATTGTAGGTAGTATCTGCAGATGCAAGCACATTGCCATTTTTATCTACCACATTATAATCCACACCACGTACCGCAGGTGCCGTTTGGCCATACACGGTTACCGCGTATTTGCAAACAGCATCATAATCCCGCACAAAAGTGGAATAGAACTGTACCGGGAATTTTACGAGCGTGGTTTGATTTCTTGTTACTGTAACAGCGGTGTTGTTATTAGGTACGAACACGGCATAGTAGTGATGCGCCAGCTCATCCACACCTTTTGGAACTTCTTCTTTTTTGCAGGATGCCAATACAGCCAGCCCTCCAAAAACAACAGCGATATATTTGATCAGTTTCATTTTATAAAATTTAAAGGGTTATTGCCAATTGGGATTTTGTATCACTTTACCACCGCTCAGGTTTATTTCGTTGAATGGAACGGGATAGAGATAATCCCTGTCGGAGCGGAAATGCCTGGTGCTGGCAGGTTCTGTTATCAGCACCTGGTCGCTATTCAGGTTCAGGCTGCTGCCGTTGGTGCCCACCCATTCTGTTGCAATGAACTTGGCACCCAGCAGGTCTTTGGGTAACATCACTTCGGCCATTCTCCAGCGGATGAGGTCATCATAACGGAAACCCTCCAGTGCAAGTTCCACGGTACGTTCCCTTCTTATTTCATCACGCATATCGAGATTATTCGTGGTGGCAAAAGCATTGGTGAGTTTCACTGACATACCTGCCCTTGTTCTTAATGCATTGATGGTAAGGTTCAGGTCTGCATCGCTGATAGAACCATTCAGTTCAAATTTTGCTTCGGCATAATTCAGCAGCACTTCTGCATAACGCATCAGTATCCTGTCTACCGTTGCGGCGCCGTTAATTTGCTGGTCGGCCTTGCTAAAACCTTTTTTGGGTGCAAATGCGGTGCGTGAGCCCAATGAAGTTTTGGGTACCCATGGCCCCTGGTAAGCTTCTTCACCGGAACGGAAAAAAGTAAATGCCACACGTGGATCCCTGTTATCGAGTACCGTGTTATAACTTGGCTCACTGGCTTCATTCACAAATAAAGGAGAACGTGTTGCAGATGGTGTGCCATCCATTTTCCATGCGGGCAATCCATCGCTGTATAAATAAAAACGCAGCAGGTTACGTGTGGGTGCCATCTGCCCGTTTTCCAAATCGCGGGAATTGTTATGACCCAGTATTACCTGTGTGTTGCTCACTCCATAAATTTTCACCAGCAGGTTTTCGGTATTGGCTGCTCCTTCTCCTGCATACTGGAACAGGTTGCCGTAATTGGAGAATAAAGTATGTCCCTCACCCATCACGCTCTGTGCAGCGGTGATACAAATATTGAGATGGTTTTGCCAGTTGGCCACATTGCTGAATTTTGCAACCGTTCCTTCATACAAAGCCACTCTTGATTTTAATGCCCACGCAGTGCTTTTGGTTACACGCCCATATTGAGCAGCGGGTAAATCGGCCCTGCGTGGCAGCCAGGTGGCAGCATAATCCAGGTCATCATAAATAGCCTGCACCACCTGCTCTCTTGGTGTACGCGGCATGGTTAACTCGGGAGAGGTAACGGTTAATGTTTTTTGCAGCAGCGGCACATCACCATATTTTTTTACAAGGTTGGCATATGCATAGGCCCTGAAAAATCTTGCTTCTGCAAAGTAGCGGTTCTTAATTGCGTCAGACACCTGTGCCTTTCCGCCTTTTTCAAGAATATTATTTGCAGTAAAAATCTGCGCATACGGATCGCTCCAGTCGCCGCTTGTATTGGGAATAGAACGGTTGCCATTGCTCACCTGGTTAGGACCAGATGTGTTCACTGCATCATCGGCACGGTTATCCACCCAGCCTGCACCCAGTTGCTGGTATAAACGGTTTGCTGCATTTTGCAGGTCGGTCTCTGTGTTCCAGAAATCGGCATCACTGAATTCCGTTTCGGGGAAACGGTCGATTTTACAACTGCCCAGCAGCAACACAGCTGTAAAAAGATATATGGAGAACTGTTTTATTTTTTTCATGTTACTGATTTTTTAGAGTGAAACATTAACACCAAACGCCACAGTGCGGTAGAACGGATAAGTGGTGGCACTCACGTTATTGCCTACCTCCGGATCAAACACGCTGAGCACCTTGGTAGATTCCCAGAGATCCTGGCCAGACACATACACTTTCACGCTCTGTACAAACCTTTTTTTGAATGCCATGGTATAACCCAGCTGAATATTTTTCAGGCGCACATAGGCACCGTTTTGTGCCCACTTGTCGGATGACAAATAATTGTGTGCACTGGTCTGGTACATCCTTGGGAAAAATGCGTTGGGATTGGTGGGTGTCCATCGGTCCATATGTATGGTCCAGGGCATGTCGGCCGTACCGAGTATGGGAGATAATGTTCCCTGTTCAATGAGGAACTTGCGTACTGCAGCACCCTGGAAGAAAACACTGAAATCAAATCCTTTGAATGCGGCTGATAGGTTAGCACCATAAGTATAGCGTGCATTGGTGGTACCCAGGTATACCAGGTCACCGGGATTTTCTGGTGTGCCCGCACCGGCAGAAATAACGCCATCACCATTCAGGTCGAGGTAACGCATATCGCCAGCAGCGGGATTGGGGAAGAATGGATAAGATACTTTTGCCTTGTAATCATTCGCTTCCTGCTGGCTTTGAAAATAGCCGCCGGTTTTATATCCCCACACACTGTTGAGCGGGTAACCTTCCAGCAATGATATCACTCCGCCGGTACCAATTGAATTTCTTCCGTCGTACTTGGTCAGCTTATTCTGGTTGTCGGAAATATTAAAGCCCACGCTGTATTCAAAACCTTTTCTGCCGATCTTGTCTCTCCATTTAATATCAAATTCAGAACCCCAGCTTTTCAGTTCACCCACGTTTGCACTGCCCACACTTACGCCAATAAGACTGGGCACGTTCAGTGTTGCCAGCATATTTTTATTATACTTCACATAATAATCTGCAGTAACTGTTAAACGGTTACGGAGAAAAGCGAGATCTATACCCACATTGGATTGCTCCACGGTTTCCCATGTTTTATCTCTTGAGGCAAGCTGTGCCTGGTAGAGATACTGTGTGCGTGCATTGTTAAACACCAGGTTGTTGCTGGTGGTAAGACCGCTGGTGAGCAAAGGAATATAATCGTAATAACCCAGCACCGAACCGTTACCAAGCTGGCCCCATGACAAACGCAGTTTTGCCATACTCACTATATGCTGCGATTGCATGAACTGTTCTTTATCCACCTTCCATGCTGCAGAAAAAGAAGGGAACAGCTGCCAGCGGTTTTCAGGCGCCAGGCGGGAACTTCCGTCATAACGGTAAGATGCTTCGAAAAGATATTTATCCTTAAAAGCGTAATTCAAACGTCCGAATGCAGATGCCAGTGCCCATGTTTGCACCAGGTCGCTGCTTGTTTTTGTTAGAGGATCACCATAGTTCAGGCTGAAAAAATTATTCGTGATCATGCTTTGTGCAGATGCGGAGAATTCATCTTTCCTGTATTCTTCGTAAGAACCACCCTGCACCAATGTGAATACATGATCATTCCTGAGCTTAAGATTATAGGTAAGATAGCTTTGCAGGTTATTCTGGAAACCCCTGTTTTTGGTAAGACTGATTGTATTGGGAACATTTACACTAAAGCGGATGGTGTTCACACTTCTTCCATACCATATAAGGCTGCGGCTGTTGTTTTCCATATTGTACACATTCTGGTTGCGCCAGCCGGCCACATTAAGTGTTAATCCTTTTATCACATCTTTCACCTGGAAGTCGAGTCTGCCGGTAAAAGTCTCATAATTGCGTGTTTCCTTTCCTGCATTTTTTTCAATATCCACTGCATTGATCTGCAGGTCGCCATTATAATGCTGACCGGTTACATCTTCTGCAGGGGTATATAAACTTTGTCTTGTTCTGCTCCTGTAAAGCCTGTTAATGATCTGGTCGGTACCGAAAGAGTTTTCATTTACAAAAGAACCGATATATCCTACGGTTGCCTTTACAGTTACATACCTGTTCAGTTCGGCATTTACATTCAGCTTTAAATTATACCTCGAGTTATCATCGGGGCCATAACGCAGCACGCCGTCCCTGTAATAATACCCGGCAGATAACAGGTAATTGATCTTCTTCTCTCCACCGCCCACAGATATGCTGTGGTTTTGCATGGAATTATATTTGTCCATTCCTTCCACGATCCAGTTATTGTTGCCATAATATTCCCAGCGGTCTGCTGTGGGGTTGGGTCTGTAGGAAAAATTTGGATTCATCAGCCACTCTATTTGTTCGGCACTGAATTCCCTTGCACCAGTGGCATTAAAGCGGGCTTCATCTATTAATGTTTGTTCGTCCCATGAATTGAGGCGTTGCGGCTGGCGGGCTGTGATATTGATACCATAATAACTGCTGAGGTTCACATTGGTTTTACCTGCCTTTGCCTGTTTGGTAGTTACCAGTATCACACCAGAAGCAGCACGTGCACCATAGATGGCAGAAGCGGATGCATCTTTTAAAATAGAAATGGATTCAATATCGTTGGGGTCAAGCAGGTTCATATCCTGTTCCACACCATCTACCAATACAAGTGCGTTGGCCGCATTGGCAGATGAAAATCCCCTGATACGCACACCATAACCTTCGGCACCGGGCTTTCCACTTCCGCGAACCACAGTTACACCAGGTAACACACCCTGCAACGCACCTGTTACATTGGGCACCGGCCGATTTATAAGATCGCGGCCACCTACCTGTGCAACAGCGCCACTCAGGTTTACTTTGCGTTGCGTACCATAACCCACCACCACCACCGCATCCATGGTTTGTGATGTAAGCACCAGCGATACATTGATCACCGATGATTTACCCACAACAATGTTCTGGCTGGTATAGCCGGTAAATGAAAACGTAATGGTATTGCCTTCTTTTACAATGATTGAATAATGGCCTTTGTTATCGGTGGTGGTACCGCCGCCGTCACCATCGGTGGTGATGCTTACTTTTTCAAGCGGCATTCCTTTTGAGTCGGTAACCATTCCTTCCACTTTTTTTTGTTGGGCCAGGGTAACCAGGCTGCAACAGGTAAACAGCAGCAGGAACATCAGGGGCAGTTGCCATCTGTTCCTTTGCCTGCCGGATACTGTAAGAAATTCAAAATATCTCATATAGCATTTATTTAAAGAAATTAGAAAACGGGTTAAAATGGGAAATCGATTGGGTTCTTTAATCGTGTGGTTTTATGAACCCGGGGCCGGCAAATCGTTTTGAATAATAATTACACGGGGTGTTGTGATGATCTTGTTACAAGAAGACATGCGTAGCATAATTTTTTCCATAGCAGCAATTTTAGCATTACAAAAATGCGGTGCAGGCGGGGCAGTTTCCTAATATCTGCATACGCCAAAACCTCTACAACTGATTTTTTATTTATTAATAACCAGGAGGTTAGATAAAAAAGAGTTACGTCAGCCCTTTAAGTCGGTTTTTTTGTAAGATAATTCCTTTGAAAAAAAAGTGAAGCGAAATGCGTAAAAGTCATTTTGATATCCGCGTAACCCGTTTTATATGTACTTATATATATACAGCTAACTTCAACATGTCTTTTGCACTACGTCAATTTGAATAAATGAGTTAAACAAGTCCAGAAAAAAGGGCTCAAAAACACGGGTTATCATTTGTTATTTTCGCTCCTGTATCTGAAAAGGCATTTTTTCACTACGTCAATTATACTTCAAAGCCACTACAGCCGGCTTGCCTGCAGCCATTTTTAAAATCAGTGTACTGCATGAACAGGTTTTGTAACTAAATTGCCTGCTGGATGGCAGGGAACAATTCTATATGAAGAAAAATCTATTGCTGTTATACTGTTGCTTCGCATTTTTTTCAAGCCATGGCCAGAGTGCCATGGGTATCCCCGATATCATTAATTATCCCAAACAGGTGTACAATGCGGGTACGCAAAGCTGGGATGTGAAGCAGGACAGGAACGGCATACTCTATTTTGCCAATAACGACGGCATGCTCAGTTTTGATGGCAATTACTGGAAAACCTACCGCCTGCCACCTGCAAAAACACATGCCCGCTGTATTGAAATTGCCCCCGACAATAAAATTTATGTAGGAGCACAGGACGATATTGGATATTTTATGCCGGCTCCCAACGGGCAGTTACAGTATACTTCACTCAAAAATTTATTGCCGCCAAATGACCAGTCGGTAAGCGAGGTATGGGATGCCATCAGTTATGGCGGGGATATTTTTTTCCGTTCTGATGTTAAGATATTACAGTATACAAAGGGCCGGTTTATCATTCACCGCCCGCAAACACAATGGCGTTTTTTAGGCTTGAGCAATAATGTATTGCTGGCGCAGGACCGCAAGAACGGACTGTATTCATTTACCAACGGAGAATGGAAACCGCTGGTGGATGCTGCTGCATTTCCGCCCGATTTTTTAGTGAGCGCATTTTTGCCACTGGGTAAAGACAGCTCATTACTGGTAACCACCAGGAGTGGTTTTTATGTACTCAGCAATAATAAGGTAACACCATTTGCACCTGCTGGGCTTGCTGCTGTTACAGATAAACTGGTATTTGGCGCCTGTAATATTGCCAATGGCAATATCGCACTTGCCACCAGGCTGGCGGGTTGTTTTATCATCAACAGAACAGGCAGTATTATCAATCATTTCTCCATCAGGGAAGGATTGCAAAACAGCAATGTGTACAATGTATTTGCCGACCGCAGCAGTAACCTGTGGCTCTGCCTCGACAATGGCATTGATTTTATAGCATACAACAACGCCATCAAACATATTTATCCCGAACTGCAGAACAACGGTTCGGGCTATGCATCCATCATTCATAACAATGCGATCTATTTGGGAAGCTCCAATGGATTATTCAGAAGTCCCTTGCAAAACACGGGCGATCTCACCACCGAAAATAATGCGTTTGAACCGGTGGCAAAAACTGGTGGCCAGGTTTGGAACCTTACCGCAGTTAACGGGCAGTTACTGATGGGGCATCACGAAGGTGCATTCATCATCAATGGCAATACCGCACAACAGCTGAGCAGCTGGACGGGTTACTGGAATTTTGTTCCCATTTCCAGCATACCGCCCAGCCCGGTGATCATTGCCGGCAATTACCGCGGCGTAAGCTTCTTTAAATACGAGGGCAATACTTTTAAAAGTATCGACTCCAACCTGTTGTTTGAATCATCCCGCTTTCTTACTGTACTCAACGATGATAAAACAGTATGGATAGGACACCCGTACAAAGGACTGTACAAATTACAATGGGGCAACAGTAACGATATTAAGATACAGCATACCGGCACCAGCACAGCACCGCTTGGCATTAATAAGAACTTTATTTTTAAAGTCAGGAATAATATTGTGCTTACCACCGAAAAAGGCATTTATGAATACAACAGCAAACTTGATTCATTCCAGTTGTCGGCTTTTTTCAGCAATATTTTAAAGAACATCCCCGTGAGTTACTTAAAGGAAGATGCTGCAGGAAATATATGGTTTGTAACGGGCAGCAGCGTGGGTGTAATTGATATGAGTGAAACAAAACCAAGGGTCATTTTCATACCAGAACTGAACCATCATATTGTAAGCGGTTTTGAGAATATTAACCCGGTAGACAGCCGCAATATTATTATTGGCGGGGAAAAAGGCTTTTATCATATTAATTACGAACAATACAAAAGAAATAACAACCGCAGTATTGAAGTGCATCTTTCCACGGTGCAAAGTATTGGCAAAAAAGACAGCCTGCTGTTTGGCGGATACTTTAACAATATCTACGGCAGCACACAGGTAAAGGATGCGATACCAACAGTTGCGTACAGCAATAACTCCTTTCATTTTGAATATTCATCCACCCTGTATGGCCAGCAGGCCAATATTGAATTCAGTTATTACTTAAAGGGATTTGACAGGCAATGGAGCGACTGGCAGCGTAAAACAGAAAAAGATTACACCAATTTACCCGCTGGCAATTATACTTTTTTAATTAAATGCCGCAACGGGGCCGGTAATGAATCGGCTGCAGCAAGCTTCAGTTTTTATGTATTGCCGCCCTGGTATCAAACATGGTGGGCCTGGTGTATTTATGCATTGCTGTTTGCCTGTTGTGTTTACTTGTGGTATAAGCAGCAGCAAAAAAAATTCCTGCGCCAGCAAAAAGAAAAACTCAAACTGCAGCAGCAGCGTCACCTGGAAGAACAGCGGGAATTGCAGTACCAGCACAATATTGAACTGGAAAAAAATGAAAAGGAGATCATCAAACTGAAGAACGATAACCTGCAGGCGCAAATAGAGATGAAGAATGCAGAGCTGGCCACCAATGCAATGAACCTGGTGCAAAAAAGCGAATTGCTTTCAGGCATCAAGGAACAGTTATTGCAACTGAAAAATAACGGGGAGCAGGGCAAGGAATCTAAAGATCTTAAGAAAGTAATTTCCATAATCAACAAAGAGCTTGAGATCAATAACGACTGGGACCAGTTTGCTGTGCACTTTGATGAAGTGCATACCAATTTTTTAACCACGTTAAAAAAGAATTATCCATCACTTACTTCTTCAGAACTGAAACTTTGTGCTTATTTGCGTTTAAATTTAACCAGCAAGGAACTTGCGCAGCTAATGAATATTTCGGTAAGGGGTGTTGAAACCAGCAGGTACAGGGTAAGAAAAAAACTGGGGCTGTCTGCCGAGCAGAGTTTGTTTGACCTGTTGTTTGCTGTTGATGCTGGCAATGGAAATCCAAAACAGTAATACTGCCTTTGAAGAGATTTGCTATTTGCATCAGCAAATAGCAAACAATTTGCTTCAGTAATGGATAAAAAAATACCCGCCTTCGCTGAAGCTACGGCGGGTAAAGTGGAGCTGCAGGGAATTGAATTTATCTGTCGAAGCCTTGGCGAAGACAGACTTTACATACGTGCTCCATAAACTATATCAAATGTTTCTTTAAAAAAGCCCTCCCGGACCCGCTTTTCAGGTATTGCTCAAAAGCATAAGCCTTTGACTGTTCAAAAAAAACTGAGTAATGAATTAATGTAACAGGCAGATTATCTTTTGTTGATTCAACCCGCCCTTTTTGATGCCGTTGAAACCTGTCTTCAATATTATTTGTGCAGCCTTTGTAATAATCCCCATTTCTGCATTGGAGTATATAAACATACCACATGAGTGTAGTTTTATTGGGTACAGAATATTATATAAAGAGTTTTTGTATTTGCTAATGCAAATACAAAAACTAACCTGCTTCAGTAAGGAAAAAATACCCGCCTTCGCTGGAGCTACGGCGGGTAAAGTGGAGCTGCAGGGAATCGAACCCTGGTCCAAACACAACCTCCATAAGCTTTCTACATGTTTATCCGGTTATTAATTGTAGGGAAACAGCAGGGACCCGGCCAACCAACTGTAACCTTAGATGAATGGTCTTAGGCAACGGTCACATCATTCCGTTGCGGCATTCCGTTTTGTTTTTGAGTCGGCGGCGGAACATGGTAACAGAACTGACCTGTTCGGCGGCCCTAATGGGTGCTAATCTATCGATTAAGCAGCCATGGCATACTGTGTATTGCCATTTGAAGTTTGTATATTCAGATTAAGGTGCTAATTATACAACGCACCACATGCTTACACTTACAAAGAACTATGCTGTCAAAACCGGTCAGCCCCGGGTATTTAATTACGAATTCTGTAATTAGGAATTAGGAATTCCCAATTGACAAATTCCTAATTCCTAATTCATTAAAACCATCCTTTAAACTTACGGAACACATCATTACCATTGGTGAATAACATCAAACCTATAATGATGAAGAAACCGATCATGTTTGCTTTTTCCAAAAACTTATCTGGCACTTTTTTACCTGTTACAATTTCGAACAGTGTAAATAAGATATAACCGCCATCCAGCATTGGAATGGGTAAAAAGTTCATAAACGCCAGGATAATGCTGAACATGGCCGTGATGTTCCAGAAATTTTCCCAGTCCCAGTAGGTGGGAAACACCTGCGTCATACTTGCAAAACCGCCCATGCCTTTGTAGGCGCCTGTGCTTGGTTTGAACAGCAGGGCAAACTGTTCCATATAATCGCTCAGTTTACTGATGGCCTTTGAAACACCTGCAGGGAAACTTTCAAAGAAACCAAACTTTCTTGTTTCGATGCTGAGCAGTCCCATCTCTTCCTGTTTTTCATAAGAGAGCGGTGCAAGACCCAGCTGGTGGTTTTTATCAAGCTTTACTGTAAACTGCTGCTGTGCATTGTTTCTTTCAATTGTTATGAGTACCGCAGCGCTGTCTTTTAATTTTTCAGTATAACGTGATATTTCCTGCCAGCTGTTAATGGCTGTTGAATCGAGCTTTATAATTTTATCGCCGGCCTGTACACCGGCAGCAAATGCATTGCTTTTACCTTTTGGAAAAGAGTCGGTAACCGCAGGCATCAGTATACCTATCAGTCCCCTCCTGTCAATCTTTTTTGTAGAAAGCTGGCCCAGCAGGTCGTTGGGTATTTCAACGGTTACTTGCTGACCATTACGTTCCACCACCACTTTCTCACTGTTGATAAGTACTTTTTTAGGCACATCATCAAAATACTTGATAGAGTCACCGTTTACAGAAACGATCTTGTCCCCGTCGCGGAAACCCACCTTGTACATCAGGCTGTCGCCAACAGCAATACCATTTTTTACAGAACTGTTGAGTATTTTCTTTTCGCCCCATACAAACAGCACCATGGCGTAAATTAAAAATGCCAGCAGCACGTTCACCAAAATACCTCCCATCATAATGAGCAAACGCTGCCAGGCCGGTTTGCTGCGAAACTCCCATGGCTGCGGCGGCGCTTTTAATTTTTCGGCATCCTGCGTTTCATCCATCATGCCATCTATCTGCACATAACCGCCCAATGGAAACCAGCCGATACCATATTCTGTATCTCCTTTTTTCTTTTTGAACAATGCAAAGTTGAGCACATTGGGCATGGGAAATAAAAAGTCGAAAAAGAGGTAAAACTTGTTCACCCTTGTTTTGAACAGTTTGGCAAAAAAGAAATGCCCCCACTCGTGCAAAGCGATGAGTATAGAAAGTGATACAAAAAACTGTGCTACTTTAATTAATGTTTCCATTCAATGGTTTGCTGTTATGCTGATTGTTGCTGAAAAAGCTGAAGTGAGTGACACAACGATGTTACATAGAAGTACAAATGTTGAGGCCCAAATCAGGGATTTTACAGGTTTATTAATGAAGCTGCAAAATTACGGGCTTCGGCATCGCTGTCAAAATATTCCTGCATGGTGGGATGCGCTATAAAAGGCACCTGCTGCATGGTTTTTTCCACCATGGCCGTCATATCTAAAAAGCCTACCCGGTTGCGTAAGAAGGCCCACACGGCTATTTCATTGGCAGCGTTGAGCACGCAGGGCATGTTACCACCTTTAAAAAGTGCCTCGGTGGCCAGGGCTAAATTTCTGAAAGTTTTAACATCAGGATCTTCAAAAGTAAGGGATGGATATTTCCTGAAATCGAGCCGCGGAAAATCGTTTTTAAGCCGTTGCGGAAAGGCCATGGCATATTGAATGGGCAGCTTCATATCGGGTAATCCCATTTGCGCTTTTACGCTGCCATCTTCAAACTGCACCATGCTATGGATAATACTTTGCTGGTGCACCACCACCTGTATCTGTTCGGGCTGCAAATTGAACAGCCATTTGGCCTCGATCATTTCAAGCCCCTTGTTCATGAGCGTAGCAGAGTCGATGGTGATTTTAGCCCCCATGGCCCAGTTGGGATGCTGCAGCGCATGATCCCTTTTTACATTCACTAAAAAGTTGGGCTTTTTGCCCAGGAAGGGACCGCCGCTGGCTGTTAGAATGATCTTTTCTATTTTATTTCTTCCTTCACCCACCAGGCATTGAAAGATGGCGGAATGCTCACTGTCTACCGGGATGATGGGTGTTCTTTTTTCAATTGCTTTCTGCATCACCAAATCTCCTGCCACCACCAGTGTTTCTTTATTGGCAAGTCCCACTGCTTTTCCTTTTTCCACTGCTTTGAAAGTGGGTTTTAAACCCGCAAAGCCCACAATGCCGGCCAGCATCATATCGTAGCTGTCAAAATCGGCCACTTCTTCCAGTGCGGCTTCGCCTGCAAATACTTTTACATCGGTAGCAGCAAGCGCATCCTTTACTTTTTGATAACGGGCATCATCGCCAATGACCACCGCGTTGGGTTTAAATTCCAGCGCCTGTTTTATTAGTAATTCATCATTGGTTTGTGCAGTGAGGATTTCCACTTCAAATAATGAAGGGTTGGCACGGATCACGTCTAATGCCTGTGTGCCGATGGAGCCTGTGGAACCGAAGATAGCAATGCGCTTTTTAGCCGCCTGGTCAACCATGGTAAGAAGTTGTAGGCAAATCTAACTGATTAATTGTTGCAACGCAATTTTGACTTTATCAAAATTAAATTTTTGGATAATATTGTTCATTTGCGCCTCAATTTGCGCATTGCAGAGGTTGCCTATGGAACCTTCGTGGGTGTGTTGTACCGCTGTGCTGTACGTAAATTTACCGTTCTCTATATCCAGCCCTACTTTTTTATATGCATCCCTGAAAGGCAGGCCCTGCAGCACCAGTTTGTTCACTTCTTCCACACTAAAGAGGTATTTGTATTTTTCATCGGCCAGCAGGTCTTTTTTAATTTCAATATTGCTGAGCATGAGCCCGGCCATTTGCAGGCAGTTATTCAAATTTTCAAATGCGGGAATGATATGTTCTTTTAATAATTGTAAATCCCGCTGATAACCGCTGGGAAGATTATTCGTCATCAAAATGATCTCGTTGGGCAATGCCTGGATGCGGTTGCAATGGCTGCGGATGAGTTCAAATACATCCGGGTTTTTTTTATGCGGCATGATGCTGCTGCCCGTGGTGAGTTCATCGGGGAAAGAGATGAAACCAAAATTCTGGTTAATGAACAGGCAGGCATCCATACTTAATTTAGAAAGTGTGGCAGCAATATTACCTATAGCCGATGCCACGATGCGTTCTGTTTTGCCACGGCCCATTTGTGCATATACCACATTATAATTCAAATCTTCAAAACCGAGTAATTCCGTAGTCATGCTGCGGTTAATGGGAAATGAGCTGCCATAACCCGCGGCAGAGCCCAGCGGGTTTTTATTTACAACGGTATAGGCTGCCTGTAATGTAGCCAGGTCGTCCACCAAACTTTCGGCATATGCGCCAAACCACAAACCAAAAGAAGAAGGCATGGCCAGCTGCAGGTGTGTGTAACCGGGCAACAGGTCGTTTTTATGTTTTTCGCTTTGCTGCAGCAGCAGGTCGAAAAAAGCTTTTGTATTATTTACCAGTTGTTCAATTTCATTGCGGAGATAGAGCTTCAGGTCTACCAGCACCTGGTCGTTACGGCTGCGGGCACTGTGGATTTTTTTGCCCACATCTCCCAGCTTTTGTGTCAGCAAAAATTCCACCTGCGAGTGAATATCTTCCACGCCTTCGTCCATCACAAAATCGCCGGCTTCAATTTTTTTATAGATGCTTTTTAATTCAGCCACCAGTTCACCTGCTTCAATTTTTGTGAGCAGCCCCACCGTTGCCAGCATTTTTGCATGCGCAATATTGCCCAGCACATCAAAGGGCGCCAGCACCAGGTCCATTTCACGGTCTTTGCCAACAGTGAATTTTTCTACTTCTTGTAAAGAGGTTTTGTCTTTTTGCCAGAGCTTCATGGTGAGTGGTGAGTTGTCAATTGTGAATGGTGAATGATCAATGTACTATTTGTTCTACCAGCTTTATATAAGTGCCGATACCGTTTTTGATCTCCTCCAAATATATAAATTCATCGGCAGTATGGCTGCGTGCACTGTCGCCAGGCCCCATCTTCAGTGTAGGAAAAGGCATCAGCGCCTTATCGCTGGTGGTGGGTGAACCGTAATAACCTTTGCCCAGCGCCATACCTGCTTTTACCAGCGGGTGATCCAATGCAATGGAAGTGGATTTCATCCGGGTGGTGCGGGGCTTGAAACTGCTTTTCAAATTTGCCTTCAGCGCATCCAGTATTTCCTCGAATGTATACAGTTCATTCACCCTTACATCGATCACAAATTTGCATTGTGCCGGCACCACGTTGTGCTGTTTGTTTTCGGTTTCAATCACCGTAACGGTTAGCATGGATTCGCCCAGCAGCGGGCTCACTTTTTCAAAATGATAATTACGTATCCAGTTAATATCATCCATGGCATTGTACAACGCATTCTCGCCTTCTTTGCGTGCGGCATGACCGGCACGGCCGGGCGCCACACAGTCAATCACCATCAGCCCGCGTTCGGCCACTGCCATCTCCAGCTTGGTAGGTTCGCCCACAATGCCAAAATCAATATGACCCAGGTAAGGCAGCACCAGTTCAATACCATTCACACCGCTGATCTCTTCTTCGGCGCTGGCGGCAAACACCACGTTGTATTTTGTATTTTGTTCTTCGTAAAAATGCAGGAAGGTGGCGATGAGGCTCACCAGGCACCCGCCGGCATCATTACTGCCCAGGCCAAATAATTTACCGTCTTTTTCCACCGGCGAAAAAGGATCCATGGTATAACCCTTGTTTGGTTTTACCGTATCGTGATGGGAATTGAGCAGCACCGACGGCTTGTTTACATCGTAGTACCTGTTTTTGGCGTACACATTATTGCCAACCCTTGCATACTGCACGTTATGCTTTTCAAAAAAGGCAGTGAGTATTTCTGCCGTGTCATTTTCTTCCTTGGAAAAAGAAGGCGTGCTGATGAGCTGCTTCAGTAAGTCAACCGCACCGGTGTATAACTGTTCGTTCATAATTATTTAATTAAAGTACCTGTTGTTTGATTGGTGATATTCTGAAGCAAATCGTTGGCGTGGCCTATTAAAACCTCGGCCACCCCGTTGTTAATGGCGGCAAAGGCATTGTCTATTTTCGGAAGGATACCGTCGAATAATTTATTACCGGTTTTCAGTTCCTGGTAAATATCTTTTGTAATTAAGGTGATGGCTGAGTTTTCATCATTCACATCCTGCAATACGCCCTTCTTTTCAAAACAGTAGATCAAACGTACAGTGTACGCCGATGAAAGTGCCACAGCAATTGAAGAGGCAACAGTATCTGCATTGGTATTGAGCATTTGTCCTTTACCATCATGCGTAAGCGGTGCAATAACGGGTACCAGGTTGGCATCCAGCAGGAGTTTCCAGTTGTGAATGGTCAATTGTTAATGGTCAATATCGCCTACAAAACCAAAATCAATCCCTTCTTTGGTAACCGGGCGTTTGGCTGCGGGTATCAAATTGGCATCGGCACCGGTTACACCAATGGCGTTGCAATGAAGCGCCTGCAATTGCGCCACTACTTTTTTATTTACCAAACCACCGTACACCATCGTTACCAGGTCAATGGTTTCCACATCGGTGATCCTTCTGCCATTGATATATTTTGATTCGATACCCAGTTTATCGCCCAGCTTTGTAGCGATCTTGCCGCCACCATGGATCAGTATTTTTTTTCCGGGGATGGCCGCAAAATTTGAAAGAAACGCTGAAAGATTTTTTTCATCGTCAATAACATTGCCCCCGATTTTTATAACAAACAGCTGTTCCATCATTTTGCTTTTAAAATTTCTGCCAGCACGGCCTGCGCTGCCCATACCCTGTTACCCGCCTGTGTCGACACGAGGCTGTTGGGCCCGTCGAGAATTTCATCACTCAGCTCCACGTTCCTTCTCACCGGTAAACAATGCATCACTTTGGCATTATTGGTCAGCTTCAGTTTTTCTTCCGTCAGCATCCATGCTGGATCGTTGCTGTAAATTTTTCCGTAGTCGGTATAGGTACTCCAGTTCTTCACATATACAAAGTCGGCATCTTTTAATGCAGCATCCTGGTCATGTGTAATGGTGGCACCCCTCGTGAACTGTTCATCCAGTTCATAATCTTCGGGATGTGTGATCACAAAATCCGCTTCGCCCCAGGCATTAATCCATTGTGCAAACGAGTTGGCCACGCATTGCGGCAGCGGCTTGATATGCGGCGCCCAGGTGAGTACAATTTTAGATCTGTGATTTGTGATTGCAGATTTTTCATTCTGCTCTTTGATCGTAATGATGTCAGTAAGCGATTGCAGCGGGTGCAAGGTGGCACTTTCCAAACTTACAATTGGAATGCCGGCGTATTTTATAAAAGCATTCATCACCTGCTCGCTGTAATCTTCTTCCTTGTACTTCAGTGCAGGAAATGCACGGATGCACAGCACATCAAAATACTGTCCCAAAATGGGTGCAGCATCCTTAACATGCTCTACTGTTGTACCGCTCATGATAGCGCCTTCTTCAAACTCCAGCGCCCAGCCTTCCTTATCCACATTGAACACAATGGATTCAAGCCCCAGGTTTTTTGCTGCCACCTGTGTGCTTAAACGGGTACGCAAACTGGGATTGAGAAACAGCATGCCGATTTTTTTATCAGCACCCAGGTTCCTGTCGGCATACGGGTTTGCTTTATAGGCCAGCGCCTTTTTTACTAATGCATTGATGTCATTCACATCATGTACAGAAATAAAATTTTTCAATTGGTATATTTTTCTTTTGTTACGAACTATTAGTCTTTACTCAGCTTCATTGGCGTCGCTCCGTTCAACAATTTATCTTCTATCGTCTTTTACCTTAGCGTAAGTTATTGGTCGGGCGACCAACAACGGCGCAAAACCTTTCACAACCACCGTCAGGGTTTACAACCGCTGACGGGATTATTGCAATTCTTCTTTTAATGCAGCTAACACCATATCCGCTTCCACCTTCGTAATATTCAGCGCAGGCAGCAAACGGATCACATTGGGCTTTGCTTCACCGGTAAATATTTTGTGCTTAAACAGTAAATTCTTTTTTACCTCTTTCAATTCTTCAGGCAATGCAATACCAATCATTAAACCACGGCCACGCACTTCTACAATTTGCGGTAATTTTTTCAGTTCTTCCATTAAGTAAGCACCCACAGCGGCTGCATTTTCCATCAGCCTGTCCTGCTCAATAATTTCCAGTACAGCCAGTGCCGCAGCACATGCCAGGTGGTTGCCGCCAAAAGTGGTGCCCAGCATAAAATGTTTTGCTTTCAATTTGGGCGCAATGGAAATACCGGCAACCGGGAAGCCATTGCCCATGCCTTTTGCCATTGTATAAATATCGGCGTTCACGCCTGCAAAATCCTGGCTGTAAAACTTACCTGTTCTTCCATAACCGCATTGCACACTGTCGGCAATAAATACCGCATCATGTTTATCGCATAAACCTCTGATGAGTTGTAAAAAAGATTCTGACGCCACATTAATACCACCCACGCCCTGTATGCCTTCAATGATCACAGAAGAAACTTCGCTGCCATGTGCATCAAAATATGCCTGCAATGCCGCCTCATCGTTAAAAGGCAAAAACACCACGTTATCGGTTTGATTTACCGGCGCCACAATGTTGGGATTATCAGTAACCGCCACTGCCAGCGAGGTACGGCCATGAAATGCTTTTTTAAAGGCAATGATCTTTTTGCGGCCATTATAAAACGAAGCCAGCTTCAGTGCATTTTCATTTGCCTCGGCACCACTGTTACACAAAAACAAATTATAATCTTCCTTACCCGAAACCTTGCCCAGCTTTTCGGCCAGCTGCACCTGTAAGGGAATTTTAATGGAGTTGGAATAGAAACCCACTTTGTGTAACTGCGCTTCAATACTCTCCACGTAATAAGGGTGTGTGTGCCCGATAGAGATTACCGCATGACCGCCATAGAGATCCAGGTATTTCTGTCCCTGGTCGTCCCATACATAACTGCCCAGCGCTTTTTCAATTACGATGTCGTTGAGTGGATATACGTCGAATAGTTTCATTTTTATAACACTAATTTTATCGAATTACACTAATTATACGAACTGCCTTTACGGCTTCTCCCTTTGCTTCATTGCGTGAAACATAAACCCGGTTTAGAAGTAAGATGCTTTTAATTTTAATCCCGCGGTCTCTTCCAGTCCGAAAATCAAATTCATATTCTGTACGGCCTGCCCGCTGGCACCCTTTGTTAAATTATCAATTACAGAATGCACCACTAATTTGCTGCCCACTTTTTCTAACTGCATAATGCATTTGTTGGTGTTAACCACCTGTTTTAAAAACACCGGTTCTGTTGTTACCGTTGTAAACGGGTGACCGGAATAAAAATCGGTATATAAAGTATTGAGCTCGGTTAAACTTAAATCGCAGTTCAGTTGAGAACTGATGAATATGCCCCTTGTAAAATCGCCACGCCAGGGCACAAAAGAAAAGCTACCATCCGCTAAAGGAGAGCCGGATTGAAGCGAGTTGAGTGACTGGAGTATTTCTGCATTGTGCTGGTGTGTAAGCGTTTTATAAGCCTGCACATTATTGGCCCTCCAGCTAAAATGAGAAGTGGCGGCTAAACTTTGTCCTGCACCGGTGCTGCCGGTAATACCTGTTGTGTACACATCGGCAAGCAAACCTGCTTTTGCCAATGGTAATAAACCCAACTGGATAGCAGTGGCAAAACAACCGGGGTTAGCAATATTATTTGCTGATCTTATCTTTTCTCGTTGCAATTCCGGCAGGCCATATACAAATTCCCTTCCGTTGATCAATGCATCTGCCTGTAAGCGGAAGTCGTTGCCGATATCGATTAGCTTTATATGTGAAGGAATATCGGTTGCAGCTACAAATTTCTTCGCCTCTCCATGGCCGGCACAAAAGAAGATCACATCCACATCAAAATGATGGGTGGCAGAAAATGCAAGGTCTGTTTCGCCCACCAGGTCAGCATGTACTTTACTTACCGTATTACCTGCATTGCTGCCGCTTTGCGCAAAAGCAATTTCCACATTGGGGTGATTGAGGAGCAAACGTATCAGTTCTCCTCCCGTGTAACCAGCAGCACCGATAATGCCTGCACGTATATTTTTATTTCCGCTCATTACGCTCAGATAAAAGTTGAATAAAGTTTAAAAAGTACAAGTGAGTGACACAACGATGCCCAACAGGGAACAAAAGCCGGTGCAAACACTTATATACTGTTATTTACTTTGTGATAAATAGAAACCTGGTTGCCGAATATTTTGCTGAAGCCACGCACATCATCACCAGTATAACCGGTATTCATTTCGCCATACTTGCCAAATTTGGAACTCATCAGGTCAAATTCACTTTCGATACCGATCACCTGGAAATGGTAAGGCTGTAATTGCACAAACACATCGCCGGTTACGGTTTGCTGGCTGCTGGTAAAGAATGCTTCAATATCCCTCATCACCGGGTCCAGTATCTGTCCTTCGTGCAGCCAGTTGCCATAGAACAGCGCCAGCTGGTCTTTCCAGTTCAGCTGCCATTTGGTGAGCACGTGTTTTTCGAGTGCATGGTGTGCTTTTAAAATGATCATGGGAGCAGCGGCTTCAAAACCCACGCGGCCCTTGATGCCGATGATGGTATCGCCCACATGAATATCGCGGCCAACACCATAAGCCCCTGCAATGCTTTGCAAGTGCTGGATGGCTTCGCTGGGATGCGCAAATGTTTTGTTGTTCACTGCAGTGAGCTGACCTTTTTCAAAATGCAGTTTTACTTCTTCTGTGCCGGTTTTAGTAACTTGCGTGGGCCATGCAGTTTCGGGAAGCAGTCCTTTGCTGTTGAGTGTTTCTTTACCACCCACGCTGGTGCCCCACAAACCTTTGTTGATGGAGTACACACTTTTTTCAAAGTTCATTTCAACGCCCTTGCTTTTGAGGTAGGTCACTTCTTCCTCGCGGCTCAGTTTCATATCGCGGATGGGTGTGATGATCTCCATGCCTGGGATCATGATATTAAAGATCATATCAAAACGCACCTGATCGTTACCGGCACCGGTGCTGCCATGCGCCACGGCACCGGCATTTAATTTTTTGGCGTGTTCGGCAATGCTCAATGCCTGGCTCAAACGTTCGGCACTCACACTTAAAGGATAGGTGTTATTTTTTAAGCAGTTGCCGAAGATGAGGTATTTGATGATGGTATCGTAATAGCTTTTTACCGCATCAATGGTGGTATGTGTTTTAACACCCAGTTTATAAGCATGTGCTTCTATCTTTTTCAGTTCTTCGTCATTGAAGCCCCCTGTGTTTACAATTACAGAGTGTACTTCGTATCCTTTTTCTTCGGTAAAATATTTAACACAGTAAGTGGTATCCAGTCCGCCGCTGAAACCCAGCACAACTTTTGCTCCTTTTGGTAAATCCTGTTTGCTCATTATTGATTGGTATTAAAAATTACAAATGAAAAAAACTCCTGAATATGGATTTGGATGCCGTGCCACCGCCTTTGGGATGATCGTGCTTGTCGAAAAATGGTTTTAAGAATTTCCATTGCTTGTAACGCAGCAGTCTTTCAAAAATATTTTTATTCTCTTCAAAAAACTGTTTGGTCTCGGCAGGCTCGTAATGATCTTTTGGATCGTAGAGCATGGCAGTGCACATACAGTTCTTACGGTCTTTGCTCATGAGTATATCGTAGTTCACGCAGCTTTTGCAGCCGGCCCAGAAGTCATCATCGTTGGTAAGCTCGCTATAAGTAACGGGTTCGTATCCTAATTCAGAATTGATCTTCATTACGGCAAGCCCTGTGGTAAGACCGAATATTTTTGCATCAGGATATTTTTCGCGGCTGAGGTCGAAGATGCGCTTCTTGATCTGTTTTGCCACACCACTTTTACGGTAGGGCGGCGCTACAATAAGACCGCTGTTGGCCACATACTCTCCTTTCCACACTTCGATATAGCAAAAGCCCACCCATTCACCTGTTGCAGTATGTGCAATTACGGCCTTGCCTTCCTCCATTTTCTTTTTCACGTATTCTGGAGAACGCTTGGCAATGCCAGTACCCCTTGCTTTGGCGGAAGATTCCATTTCGGCAGTAATGGTTTCAGCATAATGAATATCTGCTGCCGTGGCCACCCTGATAATAATGTTATTGTTTTCCAATTTTTAAAAATTGAAAGAAGGTTAAAAAAATAGAAGAAAACGTTTCGGAGATTTTTTCACTGACAGGGGCAGCTTTTAACTACTCGGCCTATCAGCATCCGCGTCGCGGTCGCGGCAATGATTCAAACACATTTTCAATAGAGAACATGACCCGGGCGGGGCTGTTATTGACAGAAATGATATGAATGTGTTTGTTGTTCAACTTAACGCTTGATAAGAGACCGCAAATGTATATCATTTTGGATATAAATAGTTTAATTTTTTATTAAAGTTTCAGCAGCTTTGAAATAACTTTAGCAGCGTACATATTTCAATGGAAATTTATCAACGCAAACGATTGTATTTATGCAAAACAAATTCTCCCGCCGTCAATTTATTACTACAGCAGGCACGGTTGCTACCGGATCCATGCTTGCAAACACGGCCTTGGCAGAAACGGCATCACTATTTGATGGCAAGAAAAAAAGGTATGCCATGGTAGGCACCGGTCATCGCGGCACAGGTATGTGGGGTGTGGATGTACTGAGGGATTACAGCGAATACGTGGAGTTTGTTGGCCTCTGTGATAAAAACATCGGCCGCGCCGAATATGCAAAAAAAGTATTCAAGGCCACTTGCCCGGTGTTCACCGATTTTGAAGCCATGATGCGGCAGACAAAACCCGATATTCTCATTGTTACCACCATGTGTTCCACCCACAATGAATTTATCATAAAAGGCATGGAAATGGGAGCCGATATCATTACCGAAAAACCCATGACCACCGATGAAGTAAAATGCCAGGCTATTATTGATGCCGAAAAAAGAACCGGCAAAAAAGTGATCGTTACTTTCAACTACCGCTATTCGCCGCACCGTGCTAAAATGTGGGAGCTGCTAAGGGCCGGCGCCATTGGCAAACTCACTTCTGTGGATTTTCACTGGTATCTCGATATCCATCATGGTGCAGATTATTTCAGGCGATGGCACCGCCGCAGGGAATTTGGCGGCAGCCTCTGGGTACATAAAGCCACGCATCATTTTGACCTGCTCAACTGGTGGATCGACAGCGACCCAACAGAAGTATTTGCCTACGGCAGCCTGGAGCATTATGGGAAGAACAACAGCTTCCGCAGCACTAACTGCAGGCCCTGTGAACATAAAAACAAATGCAGGTTTTATTTTGATATGACAAAAGACCAGCGGCTGATGGACCTGTATGCAGCCAATGAAAAATATGATGGCTATTTAAGAGATGGCTGTGTATGGAAAGAAGATATTGATATTTTTGATAAGATGGCCGCCTCCATCAAATACGCCAACGGTGTGCAGGTAAGTTACAGCTGCACCACCTACTCGCCTTACGAAGGTTACCGCATTGCATTCAATGGTACAGAAGGCAGATTGGAAGCCTGGATACAGGAAAGCAACCCGCCGGTAAAACTGGAGTATGATGAATTAATGCTGACAAAGAATTTTGATAAACCTGAATTTATTCGTGTGCCTTATGCCGAAAGCGGCCATGGCGGTGGTGATAAATTACTGAAGGACCGGATATTTATTCCGGGCACACCCGATCATTTAAGACAGAGTGCCGGTATAAGAGATGGTGCGTTATCATGCCTGGTGGGTATTGCGGCACGAAAGAGTTGCGATAGCGGTAAACCGGTGAAGATTGAAGAACTGACTACGATAAAACCACAGGTGCAGAAAGTGTAGGGGAAGCAGGAAGTTGGAAGTTGGAAGACAGAAGCGGGGATTCAAAAGAGGAAGGTTTTGAATCCCCGTTTTCATTTTATATACCCCGGTTGGGAATTTTAATTTTCGATGAAAGGCTGCAATGCTTCGGCAATTTTTCGGTCGTTGCTGAGGCGGGGCAGTTTGTTTTGTCCGCCCAGTTTGCCAATGCTCTTCATGTAATCGATAAAACCATTTTTCTTTACTGGTGATATCTTCAGCTCCTGCAAAATATTTCCGGTGATCAGGTCGTCGTAATACACGTTTTTATGACGGAGGTTATTGTCTATCTTATGGGCAAATGATGCCATATCTTCCGGCATATTTTCAAATTCAATGAACCACTCATGGTAACTTTTTCCCTCGTGCTGTGCGATCATGGGCGCTACTGTAAATTCGGTAATGTGCACATGATCTTCTTCTGCAGCTTTTAAAATAGCAGCTTCCACTTCTTCGCCAATCACATGTTCGCCAAAGGCAGAAATATAATGCTTGGTACGGCCGCTCACAATTAAGCGGTAGGGATTGGTGGAAACAAACTTCACCGTATCGCCAATATTATATCCCCACAATCCTGCATTGTTATTGATGATGAGTGCATAGTTCTCTCCCACTTTTACATCTTTCAGACTCAGCCTTGTGGGATTGTTGTTGAATATTTCTGCTGCAGGAACAAATTCAAAAAATATACCGCTGTTGGTATTCAGCAATAGCCCTTCCGCATGCTGGCTGTCCTGGAATGCAAAGAAACCTTCACTGGCGGGGAACAATTCAATGGTATCAATTTTCTTTCCAATGCTTTCGTAGAGTTTTGCCTTGTAGGGTTCAAAGTTCACGCCACCCTGTACCATCACACTGAATTCAGGAAACAGGTTGGCTATTTTTTTACCGCTTTTTTCAGTCAGCCTGTCAAAGTACATCTGCATCCACGGTGGTATACCGCTAATGAGTGTCATATTCTGGTGAATGGTCTCTTCTACAATCTTGTCCAGTTTCTCTTCCCATTCTTCGATGCAATTGGTTTCGTAGCTGGGTAACTGGTTACTGCGTAAATATTTTGGCACATGATGGTTTACAATGCCGCTTAACCTTCCGGTTGGAATGCCACCTACTCTTTCCAGTTCGGGTGAGCCGCTCAGGAAAATCAGTTTACCATCTGCAAATTTTGTATTGCCTGTTTCGGCCATATAACACAGCAATGCATTTCTTGCAGTGTTGATATGATTGGGAATAGAATCTTTTGTAATGGGAATATATTTTACACCGCTTGTGGTGCCGCTTGTTTTTGCAAAATAAATGGGCTGGCCTTTCCACAGCACATTGTGCTTGCCCTGTTTTATTTTTTCGATATAAACTTTAAATGATTCGTAATCGCGGATGGGCACCTGCTGTTTAAAATCCTCGTAGGTTTTAATATCAGCAAAGCCATGGTCTTTACCAAACTCTGTTTGTGCGGCTGTTTTTATAAGATGCTGGAAAATGGACTGCTGGTCTTCCACTGCATGGTCCATCCCCTTTTTGATCTGCTTGTATATATAACCGGCAAAAGGTTTTGCCAAAAAAGATTTAATTGCCATTGAAACATTGATTACACGAATTGGACTAATTACACGAATTCATCCGCACCCGGGTTACACAAATTATTTGGATATTAAAATTAGAATAATAATCTGTTTAATTCGTGTCTTTAATTCGTGTAATAACAAAAAATTATTTACAGTCGCAGGGCCATTCACGCTCCAGGTCTATCACTGTTACCACCACCAGGTCGTTCCGTTTGGGGGCAAATACAATACGCACATGCTGTTTGTCGTGTGTAAAACCTTCCAGCGGGTAACTTTTACCACGTTCATCTTCCTCCACTTTTTTATAGTTGATAACGCCGTCTTTCAAAATTTCCTGCACTTCAGTTTCATCAATATGCCTGCACTCCATACGGCAGCGGGCATGTTTGGTGTAAATCAAATGTTCGGGTGTACGGTCAATGGGACTATTATTTTCCGCGGCACCAGCATTATTGTTTACAGGAGCCGGGGCCACGGGCTCCACTTTTTCTGTTACAGGCTTTACATACTTGTTTGCGCCCCGCTGGTGCGATTTAATGAACCACAATAAAAAAGCTGCCACCAGCAATATGATATAAGGCAAATATCTTTTAAGCATAATTTATTACTGCGAAAGTAAATGAAAAGTTTTGCATCCGGTCTGCGGCGGCGGGGTTGTCAACGCTTTAAGAGTGGGCAGCCCTTAAACAAACCAATTAACGCTGCCTTTGTATCTTTGCGCCCATGAATAAAACTGTTGCACTGCATACTTTGGGCTGCAAACTCAATTTTTCCGAAACCTCTGCCCTGGGCAGGTTGCTGGAAAATGACGGGTTCATCAAAAAAGATTTTGATGATGTGGCAGATGTGTATGTAATAAATACCTGTAGTGTTACAGACAATGCCGATAAGGAATGCCGCCAGTTGGTGCGCCGTATACAACGCAAAGCCCCCGAAGCAATGGTGGTGATCACCGGGTGTTATGCCCAGCTGAAACCGGCAGAGATCGCTTCCATTCCCGGGGTTGACCTGGTGCTGGGTGCCGCAGAAAAATTTAATATCAGCCAGCATTTAAAAGAAATCAGCAAGGGCGATGCCACCAAAATATGCAGCTGCGATATTGAAGACGTAAACACTTTTACGGCCTCCTATTCAAAGAACGACCGCACCCGTACTTTTTTAAAAGTACAGGACGGCTGTGATTATACCTGCTCTTTCTGCACCATTCCCATGGCAAGGGGCAAGAGCCGCAGCGACAGTATTGACAATGTTATTGTGAATGTAAAAGAACTGGCCGCATCAGGTGTAAAGGAGGTTGTACTGACTGGTGTTAACCTGGGCGATTTTGGAAAGGGAAACACAGGTGGCAAGAAAAAAGAAGAGAACTTTTTTGACCTTGTACAGGAGCTGGATGAAATTGAAGGTATAGAACGCTACCGCATTTCCTCCATTGAACCCAACCTGCTCACCAATGAGATCATTGAATTTGTAAGCAACAGCAAACGCTTTATGCCGCATTTTCATATCCCGCTGCAAAGCGGCAGTAATAAAACACTGGGCATGATGCGCCGGCGTTACAAAAGAGAGTTATACGCCGAAAGGGTGGGACTGATCAAGACACTGATGCCGCATTGCTGTATTGGCGTTGATGTGATTGTTGGCTTCCCCGGTGAAACTGAAGAGGACTTTAAAGAGACCTTTGATTTTTTACACAGCATGGACATCAGTTACCTGCATGTGTTCACTTATTCTGAACGCGACGATACGCATGCCTTAACCATTAAACCCGTGGTGCCTGTGAATGTACGTAACGAAAGAAACAAACAATTGCGTAATTTGAGTTATCAAAAGATGCAGTACTTTACACAGCAGCATATTGGTGAAACAAGAAAAGTGCTGTTTGAGGGCAATGATAAAAAAGGTATGATGGAAGGTTATACCGATAACTATATTAAAATAACCGCCCCTTTTAGACAGGAATGGGTGAACAATATTGTACCATGGACTATTTAAACGAAAAAGAACTGAACAAGTACCAGGTTACGGTTCATTTTGAAATGGACGACGAGTTCATGAGTTTTGTGCCGCCACACCGTGTGTACATCAATTCGCTGATTGAAAAAAATGTGATCGATTATTATTCGGTGAGCATGGAAACTCAGCGCAGCTGGATGATCATAAATGCCGCTTCCAAAAAAGAAGTGGAAAAAATACTCTCCAAATCTCCCTTATACAAATACTGGGCCGTTGAAATTGACGAGCTTTTTGTGTACGACGGGCAAACCTACCGGCTTCCTGCGCTGCAGCTGAACTAGGGGGCAATGGACAATTGTGAATTGTCAATTACGAAGACTTCTGTTATTTGCAACACATTTTTTATTCTTGGTGGATGTCTTAAGTATTCTTCAATTGCTGCTTTACAGAAGATTTACAAAACAACTAAAAATAAAAAGAGGGCTTCAAAACTGAAACCCTCTTTTGTGGGAGTTGACGGGGTCGAACCGCCGACCCTCTGCTTGTAAGGCAGATGCTCTAAACCAACTGAGCTAAACTCCCTTTTATTTTGGGAGGGCAAAGATAAGGGAGGCAAACAATTCAAACAAATTATTTTTAAAGCCTTTAAACATTTTTTTACCGTGGCTTTGCCGGAAGGGTATCAATTACCCGACCATTTTGCTGTAATGAATTTACGGCAGGGTTTTTCAATAAACCGGTACGAGATGGCGGACAGCAGCAGCAGTATTGCAAAATAACCGGCACAGGCCCCCAGTCCTTTTACAAAAGACAGTTCCATCTTTTTATGTGCATGGTAACCGAAATGATACATCACCATCATGATGGCCTGTATGAGCAGGAAATGCAGCATGTATACGGAATAGGATATATCTCCCAAATAAGTAAGCGGTTTATTATTCAGCAGTGCCGACAGTTTACCGGTATTGCAAGTGGTACCAAGTATCAGCATGCCAAACAAGGGCACAAAAACCAGGTCCTGCACATCTTTGTGCATACTGAATATAATTAAAATGGATACTATCAATGTTACATATCCCGGGCTGAATATTTTTTTAACCGCTTCCCTGCCATACAAAAGATACAACAGCATGCCACTCATAAAACCGGCCACGCTTCTTAAAAAACCATAGTCAGATGTTACATCAAGATCATTTTTAAGATCGGCGGCTTGATCATATAAATCATGCCGGGGCAGGAAGAATACCACGGCAATATAAATGGCAATTACCAGCAGCGCCACCAGGCTGATGGTCATCTTTCTTTTTTTAAACAGCAGCAGGCACAAAAAAGGGAACAGCATATACGACCACCATTCTGCACTGATGCTCCAGGAAGGAATATTCCAGGTAACTTCTTTATTAAGCGGAAAAGAATGCAGTAAAAAAACATGACTGATAATTGCACCGGGATCATAAAAACCGATTGCAGGCAGTTTCTTTACATAAAACACAGCCACCATCAGCGCCAGTGTTATAATATGCAGCGGGTAAATTCTTGCAAACCTTGCCACGATAAATTTCCTGAGTGAGGGTATTGTAACGCTATTGCTGAAACTGGCACTGTATACATGCATGATCAAAAAACCGCTCATTAAAAAAAACAGGTCCACCATTAAGTAGCCCTTATCAATAAACATGCTCTCATCCTGCTGTACAAAGCGGATGAAATACACCTGGAAATGAAATACAGCCACCAGTGCGGCGGCTATACCTCTCAACGGGGTAAGACTGGGGATATTACTTATAGCAGGTTTCATCAGGCAAACTATAAACAGTAAAACACTGTAAAATATTGCATTTTCAGCAGAGATAGCCGCTAAACAGCCGGCAAAAAATATATAAAAACGGAATTACAGCAACTGTTCCGCTGTGCGTGAAGAGGGGGCCTTGAAAAAATCCCGGGGATATTTTTTTATATAACGGCCCAGTATGCCCAGGAATTCGGGATAGTCACGTAAATGAATACCCCGGCTTTTTACCGCCACAAAAAATGCCAGGCCAAAGCTTACGGCAAAGTTTAAAAAGCCAATACTGAAAACACCGGCGAGCGTGTACAATATTTCCTTTAATGGAACAGCATGGTTGAGCCCGAAAAAACCAATAGCGGTATTGGCGGCCGAGATGGTGATATGCCTTATATCAAATGGTATCCCGAATATTTTTCCAAAGAAACCGGCCATCCCCAAAAAGAAACCCAGCGCTATATTACCAATAAGGGCTCCCAGGTTATTTTCGATATAACGGATGATTTTTTGCCGGCGTTTTTCGCCAAATGAATTTTTAAAGGATGAAGATACCCGCAGCCGCTCGCCAATTTTTCCATACACCACGTAATTCTCCACGTAACCTGCAATCAATCCGCTTGCAAATAAAAAGAAGCCGGTAAAGCAGGCGTACAATAAAGCAAGACTGTGAAAGGGTTGCTGGTCTGTAAGCAGTTTTTGTGCTGCGGCCCCGCTGGCAATTTTTGTTCCGGTGGCTTCAAAAAATAAAACGGCCAGTAACCAGGTAAGTGGAAAAACCACCAGCAGGTTACCCGCAAAAGAAGCCAGCTGTGTACGGCTCACCCTTGCAACGGTAATGGCCAGGTTTCGCAGGTCGGGTTTATCGCCCACTTTTTGCACATCAAAGGAACTGGCAACATTATTTGCCGTATATGCCGGTTGCTTGGTGGCCAGTGTGGAACCGGTATCCTGTATTAAAATAAAACCCAGCGAATAATTGGCGCTGTATAGAAAGCCCTGCCAGAAAGGCGCCAGCTTCATACTGCCCAGTAAGTTTTTAATAATCCCAATAAATGAAATAATCACACCCCCACCCGCCGCACTGCTGAACATTTTCCAAAACTCCCTGCGTGTGGTGGTAATATAACGTTCGCCGGTACGGCCACCATGCTCTGCAATCTGGTAAGCCAGGTAACCGGTATTTTCACTGATGAATTCTTTCAATGAATTTTTCTTATTCTCGTTACGCACCACGGTTTTAAAATATTCAGTGAACCGCTCGGTATTAAAAATATTATCCGCATCCAGCACATCCAGTATAATGAACAGCCGGTTGATCTGCTGCTGCAGCCTTTTGATGATAAAGGTTTGTGCCAGGCTGGTACCGTAAAGTTTGCGCTGGTCGCTGATCCATTGTATGCTCTGGTTGCAGTTATGCAGTGCTTCGCCGATATTATCAAGCAGTAAATTTCTTTTTTCAAAAGGCGCCTGTGTTTCTGCAGCCTGCAGGTATTCATTCACCAGCCTGTTCTGTTCCAGGAAGGGGTACACCGCGTCTTCAAAATTATCGTAGCGGTGCGTCATGTCCTTTTCAATACCCAATGCAGCAACACGGTAACTCAGTATCTGCAATGATTGTTGTAATTGCTTTATCAGTTTGGGTTCGGTAAGATTGATCTGTATGCCCAGCATTTCAAAAAACTGTTTCCACAACTCCGGGTCAATACCTTCCACCCATAAATGATCTGTTTTTTTGTAAAAGACTTTATTGATGACAAATAAAAAGTTTTCGGGACCCAGCAGTGCCGGCAAAAACTTATGCTTGAGCTTGCCCATCAGTTCCTGTACAAAACCACGGCCGCTTACAATACCGCTTTCGGTGAGTGCAGTAACAATATCCGTTTTTAAAAACTGCCCCAGCAGGGCCTTGCGCAGGGAAAACAACGCCGAGCGGTCCTGGCTGATCTGGTATAAAAAAGCCTTGAATTTTGTTTCAGCCTCTTCCTGGTTACGGGGATCATCCGGCCTTATTTTTTTTATCAGTTCCACCAGGTAATCCAGGCTGCGGTTGCCGGTATGCAGGGGCAATACCATGGCCTGCCGTTGTTCAGCCAGTTTGGTATCCTCCTTTTTACGTTTGATGAGCCGCAGCATGAATGATTATTACGGGTAAAACATTTTTTAATGACAATTATTGTGCCCTGTTTGTTGCACCGGTGCTGGTTTAAAATAAAAATCCCGTTATTTTTGTGTTACCATGAACATCAATCCGGGAACAAACACACAGGAATGGCAGGACACAGATGTGCTTACATCTGTGGAAGAATACTGCTCCCTGATTGTGTGGAACGATGAAGTGAATACTTTTGAATGGGTAATTGAAACCCTGATAGAAGTATGCGGTCACAGCGAAGAACAGGCCGAGCAATGCTCCATGATCATTCATACCAAAGGAAAATATGCCGTACAGCATGGCAGCTACGATAAACTCAAACCGCAGTGCGATGCCATTACCGACCGCGGCATTGGCGCAACCATTGAAGTGGTGGCGCAATAAACCTTATAAGAATTTCCACAACCAAAAATCAGTCTGGGGCGTGTTGCCAATGGGAAAGTCATGCGTATGCCCTGAGTTTTCGAAACCATACTTGGCATAAAATTTCTGCGCACGGATATTATGTTCCCATACTCCAAGGTATATGGCCTGGTATTTTTCGCTTTTGCAATAATCAATTAAAAAATCCATCAGTGCCTGCGCAATACCCTGCCCGTGAAATGCTTCCAGTATATAAATGCGTTTCAGCTCCATGGTTTTCCATTTTTTCATCAATGGAAAACCGCTGTAATCCTCTTTAAAACGCATATAACCGGCGGGCACACCATCTGCCTCAGCAAAAAAGAAAAAATCGTCCGGGTCGCCCAGTTCTTTTGCCACCTGCGCTTCATTGAAATATGCTTCCAGGAAACCCTCCATGTCTGCTTCGGTGCAGGTGCCGGTGAATGTATCGTAAAAAGTTTTACGGCCCATCTCTGCCAGCACGGGTACATCTGCAAGCGTGATACGCCTTATTGTAATTGCTGCCATTTAAAAATTACCACTTCAGTTCAAGTAAATTATTTTTCCGTTCGGTATCGGCCATGCGTTTGCTGGGATCTATCTCCACCGATTTGAAATCCGTCAGCCGGTGTTTTATCTCCACTACATACGAAGGATGCGTCCAGCGCCACTCTTCATGCACTTCGCGTTTTTGCGCCGCGTTCTCATTGGGCTTTTCTCCAAACATGAGGTTAAGCGGGATGTAATGCATTTCGGTGCTGCCATCGTTAAAGGTTACCTGCAGGTCGATGGGCATGGGCATTTGTCCCAAACGTTTTAAACGTACTTTGGTAACACCCCCTTCTTCCCATAAACTGTCGATAGCATAGTTGATGGTTTTGGTGGTGTTGCAGAAATATTCTTTGTACCAGTCGAGCTTAAGCCCGCTTACTTTTTCGGCCACCATCACAAAATCGTTGCTGTTAGGATGTTTAAAATGCCATTGGTTATAATATTCCAGCAACACTTTATCCCTTGTTGCGGCGCCAATGATATAACCCAGCTGTTCTAAAAACACTTCGCCTTTTGAATAAGCGGCGGTACTGTACGCAAAATTGGTATTGAAGTGATCGGCATGCGTGGTAAGCGGTTCTTCATAACCGCTTTTGGCCAGCATGAAATAACTTAAATAAGCGCCGCTGTGTGCATTGGGCAGGGCAGGCAGGTAATCCTGCAGGGTGCGGTTAGATGGGTTGCGTTTAAAAGCTTCTTTGTACTCATCCACCGACACAGTTTTGTTATAATAATTCGTGATCACATCTTCTGCATAACTGGTAAATCCTTCATCCATCCATGCATACATGCTTTCATTGGTGCCCATCATCATCTGGTACCAGCTGTGCATCCACTCATGAAACACGGTACCCAGACCCGGGCCTGCCAGCAATGTAGCCATCGGGTATTCCATACCGCCATCGCCACCATGAATAAATGAATATTGCGGGTAAGGATATTTGCCAAATTTGCTTTCCATAAAGGGCAGTACTTTTACCGCTGCATCGGCCACCAGCGTCCAGGCTGAATCATTTTTGGCATCATTCTCCTTGTAATTATACAGCACATGCAGCACCGTGCCATTGTTGGGCATCCTGCGTACCACATGTTTATAATCCGGGTCGGCGGCCCACATAAAATCGTGCACATTATTGCCTACGAAATGCCATGTCCTTTTTTCTTTTGTAGTGGGCTTTAAGTCGGGTGTGTTTTGTGCATCGTAACCCCAGCCGATCTCGCTGGCATTTACCACCACACCGGTACCGCCCAGTTTATACGTTTTATCAATATTGATGGTCACATCATAATCGCCCCACACGCCATAAAATTCGCGGGCAATATAGGGTGTGGGGTGCCAGCCTTCATAATCATATTCGCAGAGTTTGGGATACCACTGGCTCATGCTGTAGCGCACACCGGTAGACGGGTTATCCCTTCCGCTCCTCCTGATCTGTAAAGGCACCTGTGCATCAAACTCCATTTCAATAATGGTTTTGCTTTTGGGTGCAATGGGTTTTGTAAGATCCACTTCCAGTATGGTTTCGTGGTATTTGAATGGCTGTACAATGCCATTGATCTTAATGGAATTTATTTTCTGGTAACCAATCTCATTCTCTTTGAGTTTTGAAATGCGGTCACGCACACGTGCATCCCAGTCCTGCCGGCCATTGATCACCGTTTTGCCCAGTTCCTGGCTGCGTACATCCATGCTGCTGCCAGGCTGAAATGCGTTAAAGTATAAATGATAAAAGAGCTTATTAAGTACATCGGGCGAATTATTGGTGTACTCCAGTTTTTGTTTACCGGTGAAGCGGTTGGTATTTACATCCATGTCGATATTCATGGTGTATTTAACACGCTGCTGCCAGCGGTCGGGCTGTGCATGGGCAATGAACAATGAAAACTGGATAATGAAAACTGTGATAAATAGTTTCTTCATGCTTTTGATTTATACTGCTAAAATATGTTTTAAAATTATTTTCCCATGAGCTGCTCATTAAACTTTACCAGTAACCTGAACAAATCTTCATGTTCATTGAGCGGTAAGGTGGCGGCTTTATCAAATACATCGTGGTAGGCTTTAATACCACCCAGTGTGTAAAAGAAAAATGAAGGCACGCCTTTTTCTGTAAAAAAATAATGATCGCTGTTAGCTGCTTTGCCCCTGGCATTTACGGCTGCCAGCAAATTATTCTCTTTATTCAGCTGTTGCATCAATGCAAATTCTTTGGGAAACTCGGTGGCGTTTACAACAGTGATACCTTCTTCCCCGGTTCCTGCCAGATCAGTATTTACTAAAAACCGGATATTTTTTAAAGGCACCAGCGGGTGTTCGGTAAAATATTTAGAACCGATCAATCCGGCTTCTTCGCCTGCAAATAAAATAAAGCCGATGGAATAGCGCTGCGGGTGCTGTGCGTAGTAATGTGCCAGGTTCAGCAGCAATGACACACCACTGGCATTATCATTTGCGCCGGGAAAATACGTGTCTTTCCCCAGTCCGCCCAAATGATCATAATGTGCCGTAATGAAAATAAATGAATCGGGCTGTGCGGTGCCTTTTACAAACCCGCAAACATTTGCAGCATCAAATTTTTTGATGAATTTATTTTCAATGCTGATCTTAAAATTCTCGGGATCGCCACTGATGGATTTTTTATCTACCAGCACCAGTGTATAAGGTGCTTCTTCCGGCGCCACATCCATAGTCAGTTTATCCTGCATTTTGATCACCACCATTTCCTTGCGGTTGATGAACTGTATGCTGTCGAGCTGCTGCAGTTTACCAGAAGCCTTGTTGCCTTTTGATTCGGCACTCACAATAAAATCCTTACCAGGCACAAGATCGGTACCATTTACGTTCACTTCCATCTTACCCGGAAATGTATTTACGGGGTAGCTGAAATTTTGCAGGAATGATTTGCCGTCTAATGGCAGCAGCCCGTAACTGCTGCATTCGTGCGCCAGGAAATCTGCAGCTTTTTTCATACCATCATTCGTGTAACCCCTGCCCCAGAAAGCCGGCGAGGTAAGTGTATCCACCATTGATTTACCAAAGGAACGCTGCTGTGCCTTTGCCCCGCAGAGGAATAATACCAACACCGATGCCGTGATATATTTCATGGTACTGTTTTAAAGGGTAAATGTCGTAAAATGCAGCTAATAAAAAACATTAATCTTATGAACGGTGCAGGACCCGTTTTACAAAAAAACAGCAAATAAAAAACCGCTTTATACCAGCGGTTCTATCGAAAATACATCCAGTTTTGATTGCCTGAAATTACGCACCCGTTTTAGCGCTGCATTACCATTACTGGATCCGCCGGCATTGGTATTGCCTTCAATCGTTTCAAAAAAATCATCGCCCACTGCAGTAATGATCCCGGTATGCGTCCAGTCGTACGGCGTTTTTTGCAATAAAAAAATATCGCCGGGCTGTGCCAGTGAAGGATCGTTTCTTACAGCACTGTACCTGCTGAGCAATCCTTTTTGCAACCCGGTTGTGCCCACCGTATCGCAGCTGTAGGTAAGCGGCATCAGTGTTTTAAAATTTTTATCCAGCAGGGATGCGGCCTGGTCAAGTACTGATTGTACAAAACCCATACACCAGTACCAGGCACTGCCTTCATTCCCGTCCAGATAGGCCCTTACCCAGGGACCGCTGTTGGGCTGGTTATTGATCACAAGTTCAAAAGGTTTGTTTTTGATATGATTTTGTGCGGTATTCACCACCAGCTGGCGCAGGTTACTGCCGCTTACACGGGCTTCAAATGCTTTTTGCATGGGTTCGCACAGCAGGCTGAAGGTATCCTGCGTTACCATGCCCGATTCGGGAATGCCCTTTGCGTGCTGGAAATTGATCACGCCCTGTTCTGTTCCCGAACCAAAATCGCCATCAATCCCCACGGCTGTTCCTGCAGCGGGATTGGCCATGGTATACAATGTGAGCCACGACTGTATTTTCATCACATCTTTTTTATTATTGGAACTGCCATTCTTTTTTTGCGTGGCTGAGAGCTGCAGCTCCTTTTGATATTGTGTTTTTTGCATAACGGGGCGTTTAGGTGAAAGGCGTGCTGTTTTACCTGTTAAGATGAAAAAAACAATGCAGCCTGTCAATACCCTAAACAGGTGATTTATCCGCTGCCGGAAAAGCATACAACAAAAGAAATGGAAAATATCAGGAATGAAGACCACCCACCACGATCACAATTTCACCTTTTACGGGTTTGGCTGCAAAATGATCGTGCACTTCCTGCAATGTGCCGCGTTTATTTTCTTCAAATTTTTTGGTGAGTTCGCGGCTTACGCAGCATTGGCGTTCGGGGCCAAAATGCTCAATGAATTCGTGAAGTGTTTTCACCAACCGCATGGGACTTTCATAAAAAACCATGGTACGTTCTTCCTGCGCCAGTTTTTTGAGCATGGTTTGCCGGCCTTTTTTCAATGGCAAAAAACCTTCAAAGCAAAAACTGTTGATAGGGAGCCCGCTGTTGACAAGTGCTGGCACAAAAGCCGTGGCGCCGGGCAGGCATTCCACTTTAATATCATTTTTCACGCATTCACGCACCAGTAAAAAGGCGGGATCGCTGATGCCGGGCGTGCCGGCATCGGTAAGCAGTGCCATGGTTTTACCGGCGGCCAGCTGCTGCACCAGGTGCTGTACAATTTTATGTTCATTGTGCTGGTGATAGGGCGAAACAGGTTTTTGCACCTGGTAATGATTGAGCAGCACCGAAGAGGTACGGGTATCTTCGGCCAGTATCACATCGGCCGCTTTCAGTACTTCCACTGCACGAAATGTTATGTCGGCAAGATTACCTATGGGAGAAGGAACGATGTAGAGCATGGTTTAAAGTTGACAAGGCTGATTAAGTTAACAATGTTGAGCAGATGAAAGAGCGCATCACCTTTATCAACTTTTCAACTTGTTAACCGTTCACCTGTATCTCGAAATATTCCATCACAGGATTTGCCAGCAGTTTTTTAGTGGCTTCTTCTGCAATAGCCACAGCTTCTTCTTTGGTGGCGGCTTCCACCTGCAGGTCGATATGTTTGCCAATACGCACATCGGCAATGCTGCCAATCCCTAAATTCTTCAATCCGCCCATAACGGCTTTACCCTGCGGGTCCAGCAAATCTTTTAATGGCATTACCTTAACCTGTACTGTGTATATCATGATAGTTATTTCTGTTTGTACAGCAAAGATAAAATAATGTAGGCAACGAACACCACGGGAACGGCCAGCCATTTCAATAATATTGCGGCAACAATGGCCAGTACCACCAGTATATACTTGGGCAGGTTATTTTTTACGCTGTAATCTTTGAATTTTAAAGCCATCAGTGGCAGTTTTGACACCATGAGCCAGCTTACCACCGCAATTACCACGTACAGCACCCATTTGTTGGTGAGCCAGTCGCTCACATTAATGATGCTGCTGCCATAATGCAATATCAATGGAAAAGATGCGATGAGCAGGCCCGCTGCCGGAATGGGCACGCCCTTAAAGCCATAGCTTTGTCCGGTATCGATATTAAACCTCGCCAGCCTGTAAGCCCCTGCACAGGCAATGATAAATGCAGGCAGCAACCACAGCAGGGAAGTATCCAAACCGTTTTCTTCTTTAATAAAACTGATGCGCAGCAACTGGTACATGATAATGGCAGGCGCCGCACCAAAACTCACCACATCACTGAGCGAATCGAGCTGTTTGCCCATATCGGAAGTGGCATTTAATAAGCGGGCCACAAAACCATCCAAAAAATCAACCACGGCTGCGGCAAAAATAAAATACGAGGCGATGGATAGTTTTTCGGGAATATTAAAGCTGCTTATACCGCCATCCACTTCAATGATGAAGCTTTCGGTTTGCAATGCAAATACAATAGCGATACAGCCGAGGAATAAATTGAGTAAGGTAAAGAGATTGGGGATTTGCTTCATGATACAGCGACAACTGACCACCGGCCGCCGACGACCGGTTTACCCAGTTTTATTTATCTTTTTTAATTGAATTTTTAAACGCCTGAATTTTTGCCACTAACTTTTCTATATTCTTGTAAAATACATCAAACTGTACTTCATCAATATATTTTCTTCTGATAGCAAGATACAAACAGTTTACTACTTCCAGGGCCGACCTTTGTGCATAACCAATAAATTTCACCTGCTCAGCATCTGACTGGCCTGTTGATCCTTCTGTGATATTGAGAGATATGGAATCTGCTGCCCGTTTCATTTGAGATGTAAGTGAAAACACCTCTTCTTTTGGAAAGCTGCGGGTGAGATAGTGCACATCATCTGCCATATCAATAGCAAGCTTCCATATCTCCAGTTTTTCAAACTTAAAACCCATAACAATTAATTTAACAGGGTAGCAAATCTAAAATCTGTGGTCAGTGGTCAGTCGTCTGTTGTCAGTGGTCAGTCTTCCCTCCTACCGTTTCATCAGCGCCTCAATTTCATCCGCTTCAATGGGAATATGCTTCATCAGGTCTTTATTACCATTCCTGGTAACCCAGAAATTATTTTCGATACGCACACCCATTTGTTCTTCTTCGATATAAATGCCGGGTTCAATGGTGAACACCATGCCCGCTTTAATGGGTTCGGTTCTTGTGCCCAGGTCGTGCACATCAATACCCAAATGATGGCTGATGCCATGGTACAAATATTTCCTGTAAGCCCTGTCGTTAGGATCTTCGTTTTTGATATCGCTTTTCTTCAGCAATCCTATTTTCTGGAATATCACGGTTGCTTCATCACCGATCTTCTCTGTGTAATCCACAATGCTGATACCGGGTTTTAAAATACTGGCGGCATATTTATGCAAATGCAGGCAGGCATTGTACACCGTTTTTTGCCTGCGGGTAAACTTGCCGCTTACCGGAACGGTACGGGTAAGATCGGCACAATAGTTACCATACTCTGCACCAAAATCCATCAGCACCAGTTCGCCAGCCAGGCATTCACGGCTGTTTTCCACGTAATGCAATGTGCGGGCCCTGTCGCCGCTGGCAATAATGCTGCCATAGGCCGGACCAGTGGCACGTTGTTTTAAAAACTGGTGAAATATCTCTGCTTCAATTTCATATTCCATCACACCGGGTTTAATGAATTGCAGCAGGTGACGGAAAGTGTTATCCGTAATATCGATTGCTTTTTGCATTACTTCCACTTCCAGCGCTGTTTTAATACCGCGAAGGTCTTTCATAATGCGGGCACTGCGTTTGTAGTTATGCAAGGGATAACGCTGGCGCATTTGCTTGATATAACGGTAATCCCTCACCGGCACCAGGTTGGCCTTGCGGTCGTTCTCGTTGGTGTTTAAATAAATGGTGTCGCTCAAATGAATCCATGGCTGCAATAAACCATCCAGTGTGTCTAACCAAAGAATTGTTTTAATGCCGGAAATGGCAGTGGCTTCATCTGCACGCAGGCGGTGACCATCCCATTTTTCCTTGAGGGCATTGGGACGCACCAGCACCAGCACTTCCCTGTATTTTGGATCGGGATTATCGGGAAAAAGCACCAGCATGCTGTCTTCCTGCTCAATACCCGTAAGCCACAAAAGATCGCTGTTTTGTTTAAACTTATGGATGGCATCACCATTCATGGGCAATTCATCATTGCTGTTGAAAATGGCAATGGAATTTTTTTCCATCCTTTCAATAAACCGCTTGCGGTTCTGAATAAATATTTCGGGGTTTAAGGGAAAATATTTCATATTGTAAGTTTATAATGCAATATAGTGAATAGTGAGTAGTGAGTGGTCAATGGTGAATTGCTTTAACGGCTACTGGCCACGGACGACGGACCACCGACGACGGACCACTGTCAGCTGTCAACTCTCAACTGTCAGCTACCATCACCCATTCTGCTTCCGCACATACTTGGTAAGTATCACAATCAGCTGTCCTTCTATCTTACCTTCAATTTGTTCGGTATTATCTGTTACCAGCCGGATGTTTTTTACCACGGTGCCCATCTTTGCATTCAGTGTGCTGCCCTTTACATCCAGCGATTTGATCAGTGTGATGCTGTCGCCATTTTGCAGCACATTGCCATTGCAATCGCGGTGCAGGTCAACGGTTGCGTCATTTTCATGATCACCGGTTTGTTTGGCCCATGCCAGGGTTTCATCATCCAGGTACATCATATCCAGGTTATCACTTGCCCAGCTTTCGTTCCTTAAACGGTTCAGCAGGCGCCAGCTTACCACCTGCACTGCGGGCACTTCGCTCCACATGGTTTCGGGCAGGCAGCTGCTCCAATGGCTGCTGTCGGGCTCTTCTTTTTTATCAAGCTGGGCGATACATTTGGGACAAAGCAGCAGGGTATCTTCTTCCCTGCGTTCGCTTTTAAGGGGCACTTCATAAATGGAAAGGTCTTGCGTAGCCTTGCATAATTCACAACAATTGCCGCTTCTTTCGGTCAAAGATTCTTCTAAACTCATTTTAATTATTATTTCGGGTGAAGGTATGTTTTTTTGCAAAGGGTTTTCAAACCTTTTAAAGATTGAAAACCATTTGCCGGAATGCAACATTTGATATAATAAGGACTGTTGCATTATAAAAAATTTAATCAATTCAAGTATTTACAGCCAATTTTCAAACTTTTCCAAAAAAGCAGGCTATAATTGAAATTACGCAAACGATTGCGTTAAAGAAATTTATTCCTTCCAATTTCAGGGGTTCAAGTTGCAGTGTGTTCAAATTATCATGGGCTACTTTTGGGGCAACGATTGCAACACTATTAAAACATTGATTAACCCATGTCAGTACCAACCTTAATTTCCTTACCCAAAAAAGCCCTGGTGAACCTGGGCTTAAAAACTGCCGGCGATATTCACTACCAGCTTTCTCCTGAAGAACTGACGCAGCAAACCCTGCAGCGTGGAGAAGGTGTGCTGAATGATACGGGCGCCCTGGTGATTAAAACAGGCCAGTTTACCGGCCGCAGTCCTAAAGACAAATACACCGTAAAAGACGATATTACAAAAGACAATGTTCACTGGAATGATTTTAATATTCCCATTGATGAAAAGTATTTCTTCCAGCTAAAGGAAAAAATGCTGCATTACCTCACTGAAAAGGAAATATGGGTGCGAGACTGCTATGCCTGTGCCGATGAAAATTACAGGGTGAGCATCCGCGTTATCAACGAAAACCCATGGAGCAACCTGTTTTGCTATAACATGTTCATACGCCCCGAAGAAAAAGACCTGGAAAATTTTTCGGCGCAATGGCATATCATACAGGCACCCGGTTTTAAAGCCGACCCTGCCACCGACGGTACAAAAGCAGCAAACTTTGCCATTCTCAGCTTTACACATAAAACCATTTTAATTGGCGGTACCGGCTATACCGGTGAAATGAAGAAAGGCATTTTCACCATGCTCAATTTTGTGTTGCCGCACCGTGCCAATGTACTGAGTATGCACTGCAGTGCCAATATGGGCAAAGATGGTGATACCGCTGTATTCTTCGGACTGAGCGGTACGGGCAAAACAACGCTGAGTGCCGACCCCAACCGTTTGCTGATTGGTGATGACGAACATGGGTGGACAGCTGACGGCGTGTTTAATTTTGAGGGCGGCTGTTATGCAAAATGTATTGACCTGAGTGAGGAAAAGGAGCCTGAAATTTATAATGCCATCCGCCCCGGCGCATTGGTGGAAAATGTAACCTTTATTGAGGGCAGCAATAAAATTGATTTTGCCAGTAAAAAAATAACCGAGAACACAAGGGTAAGCTACCCGCTCGATTTTATCAGCAATGCGCTGGAACCATCGGTTGGTAAAATACCAAAGAATATTTTCTTTCTTACCTGCGATGCGTATGGTGTGCTGCCTCCTATCAGCAAACTTTCTCCCGGGCAGGCCATGTACCAGTTCATCAGCGGCTACACGGCCAAGGTAGCGGGTACCGAAGCGGGTGTTACAGAACCTAAGTCGACATTCAGTGCCTGTTTTGGTGCACCATTTTTACCCCTGCACCCGGCAAAATATGCCGAAATGCTGGGCGAAAAAATGAAGCAGCACCATGTAAAAGTATGGCTGGTAAATACCGGCTGGAGCGGCGGCCCCTACGGTGTGGGCAAACGCATGAAGTTAAGCTACACCCGTGCCATGATCACCGCGGCGCTGGAAGGCAAACTGGATGATGTGGCATATGATACCACACCATGGTTCAAACTGTCTGTCCCCACCAGCTGCCCCAATGTACCTGCAGCAATTTTAAATGCACGCAATACATGGCCCGCTCCCGAAGCATTTGATAAAAAGGCACAGGAGCTGGCCAGGGAATTTGTAAAAAACTTTGAAAAATATTCCAGCGGCGCCAATGAAGAAATTCTCGCCGCTGCACCCCGGATCAGTTAATGCAGCACCAAAACTAACTAAACTAAAACGCAAGTTTGCATTGCCGGTTCCCCCTGGATTCATTTCCGGGGGGATTTTTTTTTGGGGCACCTTTCGAAAAGGCGCCCCGAAAAAAATTATTGAAGAATGAATCTTTCTGTCTGATCTGCACCCCGCAGATAATAACCTCCTTTTGGATATTTGCTGAGGTCAAGTACCTGGAATCCTGCATCCAGTTTTTTCTGCATCAGCAACTGGCCGCTGTTATTATACAGGCTCAGCACACAACCATAAGTAAGTTGCAGTTGCAGCATACCGTTACCCGCCTGAGTGGATAAGATACTAAAGCTGGCATCGTTGCCGCTAAAACGCACAATCCTTATACCACTGTAACTGCTTTTTCCATTCATGTCGCGTTGCTGCAAACGATAATAATTCATGGCGCCGGGTTTGGCGTGCACAAAGCTGTACTGGCGGGCAACACTGCTGTTGCCTGTTGCGGGTACAGTTCCAACAACATCCCATGTAATGGCATCTGTACTGTGTTCCACCACAAAATCTTTACTGTTGATTTCCGAGGCGGTGGTCCAGTTCAGCAACACCTGCTGGTTATCGGTTTTTTGTGCATAGAAATTTTGCCATACCACGGGCAAAGTGATCAGGTTGTTTTTAAAAAACTGGAAGGCGCCATTTCCATTGCCGCTAAAAAGATCCTGGTCGCCATCATTATCAATATCTGCAAATGCCGGGGCCGAGTAGCCGCCTGCGGTGGCAACACCATTAAAAGGGTTTGCGCCACCTGTTTGTTGTGTAAACACCGCGGCACTGGCAGTGCCGGTGTTTTTGTAATATAAAAGTGCGCCGCCGGAATTACCAATTATTGCATCCAGGTCACCATCATTATCTATATCTGCAAATGCAGGTGATGCGTTTGATCCCACATCCACACCGTTAAATGGATTACTGGCACCCGCCTGTAAAGTGAATACGGGCAATGCTGCGGTACCGGTATTTTTATAATAGTAAATTGTTCCGTTTATATTTCCAATAAAACAGTCCTTGTCGCCATCATTATCTATATCTGCAAACGCGGGAGATGACCAATTCACGAGTGTTATGGCGGATAAAGGATTGGTATATCCCGATATCGGTGACCATTCAATGGGGAAATAGGCAAAACTGGCCGTTGTTGCATTACCGGTGTTGGGATAATAATATACTGTACCATTATCGCTGCCCACAAACATATCCTTATCGCCATCATTGTCTATATCCACTAAAAATGGTGCAGCATTTGCAATGCCTGCATTACTTAATAAGGTGCCTGCGTCAAATACTGCAGCGGATGCGGTGCCTGTGTTGGTAAACCGTGTAATATCAGCATACGATCTTCCTGCAAAGAGGTCTTTGTCGCCATCATTATTAATATCAGCAAAACAGGGTTTAGAATAAAGATCTGATACCGTTTTTCCATTCAGGGGATTGGATGCACCGGTAATTTCGGTAAAGGTTTGGGCCGATGCTGCCGAAGCGAAGAACAATCCTGCAGTAACAAATGCAGTAACAATACCCGGTTTCAGCCTGGCACCCAGTTGCCGGGCATAACGGTTCAGCCGGTTAAAAATTTCCAGCTGTTTTGTCCTGCTCATCTTTGAAAAACGTCCTGTTGCAATGGCGTTTTCCAGCCGGCTTTGTGCTTTAGTGAATTTTTCACGAAGGGTAAAAAATAAGAGCGTGTTGGGTCTGATCATAGACTTTTGGTTGAGGTGATTATTTGGTTTATTATCGGAATGTTTAAAGAATTATATTATTCGCCGGCCCAGAAACAGGCGGCGGGTGTGTGCAATGCCCTGTGATGAACAGGATTGATATGATTTAATATACCCGGCCGTTTTGCAAATGGCAATACCTGTACATCATAAATTTCCTCAGCGGTGCTAAAATACCGTATGGATCCTGCAATGGAAGCAGTGGGCAGGTGCACGATATCAATACCACAGTTCATTCCATTTTCGGCAACAGGCAACTGCCGTTTTACAGATGCGCTTTGCCTGTTTTTTGAAAGTCCAACAAAAAGATAATCGCCATAGGCACATAAGCCCCTTACAAAACCATTGTGTTTGGTTACGATAGTATACTGGCCGCTGGCAGTATTCACTTTTAACAGTTCGCCTTTTGCCGATTGCAAACAATACAATTCATTATTGATCCAGCGTGGAGAATGCGGCATGGACAAACCAGCGGTTACAACACGGTTATTGGTAATATCCATGATAATGCCACCGGTGGCTATCTCCTCCCTCCAGCCCCTGGGCGTATTGGTTTTGCCAAACATGGTTACATAGCGTGGCATGCCATCCACCATTGCCATCCCATTCAAATGACAATAGTCTTCTGATGCCAGCTGGCTGATAAAGGGTGGCGCCCATTTGGGTTCAAAACTGTAACGATCGTTTAGTTGCACCAGGCAGGAGAACAGTGTATTCACACCCCATAAATTGCCGTCTTTATCCCAGCCAATATCATGCAGTTCGATGGCTCCGGTGTAGTAAGTGGCACGGGGCACATAAAACTGGTCGTAAAAACCTGGCTTGTTTTTATACATTGCCGCCAGCTCCGGCGCATTGGCCAGCACCACCAGCTCATCGTCGGTTACAACAGCAATGCGGTTGTTTTCCACAGCCAGCCCCATGGCACGTTTAAAGTCGCGGGGTAATTGCTGCACGCTGCCATTTTCGGCAGCTGAAAGAAAAATAAGTTTGCCGGCCTGGTGGGTGGTTAGGGCCAGGGAGCATTGCAACTGGTTCAGGATATCAGCTGCACTGCCTGTGAATGCACAGGAAAATGGTTGCAGGTCAGATAAAATCATTGGTATGTAAATAATGTAAAAGGATATGGGTGGTGTCGGTTTCGGAAAGCAAGGCCGTATTTAGAACTATTTCGGGTTGTAAAGGCTTTTCGTATGGTGCGCTGATGCCGGTAAAATTTTCTATTTCGCCCGACAGTGCTTTTTTATATAATCCTTTGGGATCTCTTGCTATGCAGGTTTCCAGGTCGGCGGCCACATGCACTTCAACAAATTGTTTGCATTGCTGCCGTATGGCATCACGTATTTCCCGGTAGGGAGAAATTAATGCCACTATTACAAAATGATTGTGTGCCTCAATAAGACTTGCGATACGGCCTATTAAAAGATTGTATTCTTTGCGGGAGCATTCATCAAAACCCTGTTGCTTTAAAATAGCACGCATTACATCGCCATCCAGCAATACCGGGTTGCAACTCCGCTCACGCAGGCTGGATATGATATTATTGGCAATGGTTGTTTTGCCTGCGCCGCTATAGCCGGTTAACCACAGGATACCGCTTTTCATGTTACTGGATTTTCAAAGCATTTTAAAATGGGCATTTCTTAATTGAACACCCAATTATGATGGAAAAAAATTTGTATAAAAGTATATATGTCGGGTGATTCAGATTGTAGTTAGCGACAGATACATTAGAAGTATACCATCTACGAAAAATGTAGTCCATTTACTATATATAAATTTTATCGCGAAACAATGCCGGGGTTTTTAAGGCCATATCACTGCAAATGTTTTGATGAAGCCTTATGTAATTTTCACCGGGTCTTCATCCTGCATAAAAATATTTATGAGAAAGCAACATTCATTTTTCCTGCTGCTGTTCATTACCCTGTCGTCCTTTGCAAACAACGAAACACCTAAAGCGGTTGCCAGCCTCGATGCTGTAACGGTTTACCGCTCCGGTGCTGAGATGACACATACAGCCAAAGCCTCGCTTCCAAAAGGCAATACAGAACTTATTATTGGCAACCTCAGCAATTCACTTGAGATAAACAGTGTGCAGATAAAGGGCAGTGATAATGTTACCATCATGGGCATGGAATTCAGCACCGATAATTTAGCTGAAACAGTAAAAAGCCCGAGGGCAAAAATACTGGAAGACTCTCTGGAAAAAATCACAGATGAAATGGACCGGCTAACCCTGAACGAAAGTATCACCACCGACCTGCTGGCTGTATTAAGGGCGAATAAGGACATTAAAGGCACTCAAACCGGGCTGAGTGTGGCCGAACTGGTGAAGCTGATGGATTATTATAAAACCAAATCGGCCGAACTGCAGAATGAGCTGGCACAGCTGAAACTGAAAAAACAAAAACTGAAAGCCGTTGCCGAAAAACTGAACCTGCAAATAAGAGAGGAAGAAAAGAAGAATGATAAAAGCAGCGGCAGCCTGGTACTGCAGCTCAGCTGTGCTGTTGCGGGCAAATATGATTTCACCATCACTTATATTACCAGCAATGCCTATTGGAATGCGTTTTACGACCTGAAGGCTAGTGGCATAAACAATCCTTTAAAACTGATTTACCGTGCAAAGGTTTTTCAAACAACGGGTATCGACTGGAAACAGGTAAAACTGGCATTATCCACTTCCACCCCTGCACAAACCGGTAATGCGCCGGTATTTAAGGCATGGTTCCTCAGTTATATCAACCCGGTACAACGCTACGAAAAAAACCTGTACAGCAATACACTGCAATCATACAATAACTCTTCAGGTTACCAGTTTGCAGGCAAAGTGCCGGGTTTAAGTATCCAGCAAAACAACTGGGCTGATGAGTTCAAAATTAAAGTAAGAGGAGCCGCTTCCGTAAATGGAAATGCAAAACCACTGGTGGTGGTAAACGGTGTGCCCATGGATGAAGGCAGCGTTGACGATATTGACGCAAACAGCATTAAAGATGTGCAGGTGCTAAAAGACGCCAGTGCCACTGCCATTTACGGTTCCAGGGGGGCCAATGGTGTGATACTGGTAACACTCAAAGAAGGACTGGACGATTATATTTCGGTAACTGACCGTGAGCTGGATGTTACATTCAACATAGACCTGCCTTACGATGTGCCAACTAACGGCAAGGCACAGGTTGCCACACTCAAAGAATATGATGTGCCCGCATTTTATAAATATTATTCCGTTCCAAAACTTGATAAGGATGCTTTTTTGCTTGCAGAAGTGCCCGACTGGGAAGGATTGAACCTGTTACCGGGCGAAGCAAATATTATTTTTGAAGGTACTTATATCGGCCGGTCATTCATCGATCCTTCTTCCACGCAGGATACCATTAACCTTACCATGGGCCGCGACAAAAGAGTGGTGATCAAAAGAGAGAAGCTGAAAGAGTTCAGCAGTGTGAAGTTTTTAGGCACCAGCAAAAAACAAATTTTCACCTATGAATTAACGGTAAAGAATAACAAAAAAGATGAAGTGAATATGCTATTGAAAGACCAGTACCCTGTTTCTCAAAACAAAGAAGTGGAAGTGGAGTTGCTGGAAAGCAATGACGCCATGGTTAACGAAGAAACGGGTGTGCTTACCTGGAAAATAAAACTGGCACCGGGAGAAGTAAAGAAGGTACGTATCAGTTACAGCGTTAAATACCCGAAAGATAAAACGCTTAACCTGAATTAAAGTCAATAGCGTTCCTGTGCGTTGCGCAGGAACGCTTCACTTAATTAACAATCCACCATCTTACCGAAGAATTATCTGCAGTATTCACCCCTCCTGACGTGGTAAGGGAATTTATTACAAATGATACGCCCGGTTTAATGCTGCCCGATGGTGCAGACAAGCCTGCACCTAAAGTACCATTAGGTGTGTTGTACACAACAAAGATGAGTGAGGATGCCGTTACCGCTGTTGTGCTGATGGTTATTGTTCCCCTTGACAATACAGCATTACCTGCAGATGCAGCGCTTAGATTTATTTTATCCGTATTCACATTTTTCACAAACAGGTCTTTCCATTTCAAATCGGGTTTACCAAGATTAAATTTATTGGAGAACCCATAGGGATAAAGCCCGTCATTGTCTATCGCCACAGTGATACCAGCAGTTTTACTGAGAAAAAGCAGGCTGCCAAGATAGTAAGAAATACCTCCCTCATTATTATCTGCATTACCCAATGCAATACTTGAATATTTACTTTTGCTTCTCAGTCGTAGCACATTTGCATCCATGCCATTTACATCCACCATCCAGCTCTGGCCCGATACGGGGGCCGTGCCCACCCCGAGTTTTGAAACCTGCGTACCGGCCGTGCTGTCGGTAACAATGATATAATTTCCTTCGAGCACACGGGTATACGCCCCTCCTTTAACAGATGCCCCGGAAGTGCCTCCGTTATAAGATGATCTGGCATTTAGAATAACCGGCGGCTGGTAACTCTCGGAGTAAATATGTTCAAAGTTGGAAAAAGCGTTGATGTTTTTAATAATGGCCACACCTCCACTGTAGTATTTTGTTTTACTGTCCCATGCTGATGCACCACCCATCGGTTCCACTTCGTACCAGTAAGCAGGATTGAGGTCGGGGCGTTTATCAATATTGAGCAAACCGTCAACCGGTGCATAGTACTTTCCATTGTAGCTTGCAATAACACCTCCCTGTTTGCCATTGGCGGAGTAATGACAGTTTTGATAATAATTTCCCAGCATGCCGTCGTCATAAGTACCCCACCGCCTGTTAAATACAAATGAAGAGTTCTGGATACTGATCACATTGGCATCGCAGCCTTTGATGTACAAACCGTTCATGCAATTATAGGTTTGCAGGTTTTCAATAATGGAATGATCGGCGTTGCCAAATATGGGTGAGCCTTTATCCCCGCAAGCTTCAATACGCACACCATCGCCACTTGCCCAGGGTATATTGATGTTTTTAAGATGAACAAATGTATTGGAGTAAATGATATGGGCATTGCTGTCGTACCCGCTGTTTACAAAATCCTGTGTGAGGTTTAAGTTTTGCAGACTGATATGTGCACCATTGGCAGATGACAATCTGAAACCAACATTATTATGACCACGCCATATAAGAGTGGTAACCGGGTTATTAAATGTATAATCACCTGTAATGGTAATATCCCTGTCTAAAACAACGGTCGACATAAAATAGTATACCTTCTGCCCGGTTTCATCATTGGGAATGTACACGGTTGTAAACCTGCGGTGCCTGTACACATAATTTACAGCTGCCATCAATTTTGTATAGCTGTCGTTTTGTGCATCTGTCATTCCCCGAACGTAGGCTTTCATACCATACCATTTTGTATTAATGGCATCACCGGTTACACTGCGTAACCATTTTCTTCCGGCCGCATCCATAAACAGCATGCCGTTATCTGCCGCATCCGGGCCGTTGTACAGGTTAAACGTGCCGCCCCGCAATGTATCTGCAACAACAAGTGTTTTTACCGGTTTGCTGAAGTTTGCAAAATCTGTTACATCAGCCAGTATTATGTAGTCATTGGTTTGTTGTGCCTCCATTCCGTTGGCCAGGCAAACCGCAAACAGGATATAAACAATGTATTTCATGAAAATATTTTTAGTTAAAGGATCGGTGTTTGTATACCCGTATTAGAAAAAGATGGTTAGTCCTTACCGGACCTGTTTACTTTTTAAAAAATAAAATGCTGCAAACAGCAGCACCATAAACAAACCGCGAAAATCTTTACGGGGATTTATAATTCCATTTCAGGCGTATCAGCAGCTGCAATGATCCTGCCGGCAGTTTTGGCAACAATTTCTTCCACACTTACACCCGGTGCCCTTTCCAGCAATTTAAAACCATCTGCAGTTATATCCAGCACGGCCAGTTCAGTCACAATTTTTTTAACGCAGCTTTTACCGGTGAGTGGCAGGGTGCATTGCGGCAGCAGCTTGCTTTCGCCTTTTGGATTGGTATGCATCATGGCCACAATAATATTTTTGGCACTGGCCACCAGGTCCATCGCCCCGCCCATACCCTTTACCATTTTACCTGGAATTTTCCAGTTGGCAATATCGCCCGTATCGCTCACTTCCATGGCACCCAGTACCGTCAGGTCTACCTTACCGGCACGTATCATTCCAAAACTCATGGCACTGTCAAAAAAAGAGGAGCCCGCAACTGTTGTGATGGTTTGTTTTCCTGCATTGATCAGGTCCGGATCTTCTTCGCCTTCAAAAGGAAAAGGCCCCATGCCCAGCAAACCATTTTCGCTTTGCAATACAACATTTATACCCGCAGGAATGTAGTTGGCCACCAGTGTGGGAATGCCAATGCCCAGGTTTACATAATACCCTTCTTTGAGCTCCTGCGCTATGCGTTGTGCGATCTGGTTTTTATCTAAGGCCATTGAGTATGGTTTAAGCTTTCTTTCTTACCGTACGCTGTTCAATACGTTTTTGATAATTGATTCCTTTAAAGATGCGGTGCACATAAATACCCGGTGTATGCACCTGGTTGGGATCCAGTTCACCTGCAGGAACGAGCTCTTCCACTTCAGCAATCGTGATCTTTCCGGCCATTGCCATCAGCGGATTGAAATTTCTTGCCGTGTCTTTGTAGATGAGGTTTCCATCGGTATCGCCTTTCCATGCTTTCACAATTGCAAAATCTGCATCAAAAGCATATTCCAGCAGGTATTCTTTTCCGTTGAATACCCGGGTCTCTTTTCCTGCTGCCACTTCGGTACCCACACCAGCAGGTGTAAATATTGCCGGCATGCCGTATCCCGAAGCCATACATCTTGTAGCGAGAGTGCCCTGGGGTATCAGTTCCACTTCCAGTTCCCCGCTGAGCAGCTGGCGTTCAAACTCTGCATTTTCGCCCACATAGGAAGATATCATTTTTTTAACCTGCTTTTGCTGCAGCATCAGCCCGATGCCGAAATCATCCACGCCGGCATTGTTGGAAATACAGGTAAGATTTTTTACTCCTGATGCCGTAAGTGCAGCAATACAATTTTCGGGTATGCCGCACAGTCCAAAACCACCCAGCATAATTACTGAACCGTCGCTGATATCTTTTACCGCATCCGCGGCATTTGCATATACTTTGTTCATATTATTGCGGCGTTATTGAATCCTTTTTTACAGGTGCAGGCTGTTTGCTTTGTGTGTTAATGTATTTATCCCTTGTGTACTTATTAATCATACTGTCCAGCATGGGCTGCAGTATTTCGGGATGTGATTTATAGTATGCATAACTCCTGTCAAAATCTTCCCTGCTTATTTTATGCGATGCAAAAACACTGAGGCGGAGTTTTGCAGCTTCCAGCTCAGGTTTTTTAGCTGAATCCTTTGTCACAAACTGAAAGGTGAAAGCATCAGCCCTTAATACGTCCCACAACACGGCCTGCATCTTATCCTGCTTCAGAATCCCTTTGGGAGTTTTATTGTTGCTGCACGAAAAAAATAAACATACTGCGGCCAGCAATATTATTTGCTGTTTCATTTCAATTCGTCTTTATACTTGTTGGCATTGGTAACATCCAGTTTCTGCAACAATTCCGATGCACGTACTTTATCCTGCTGCTGCGCCTTGGAAAAAAGTTTTACCAGTTCGGTTGATTTTCCCTGGAAGAAAAACTGGTTGATCATTTTATTCGGGTTCTCGGTATAAAAATTATTAAGCAGGTTCAGCACATTCAGTACTTCGGCCCTGGCCTGGTTTTCATCTTCATACATCTTGTCCATACCCATCCGGTAATAATTATAATACACATCGTGAATTACCGCGTAACGGCTGTTGAGCATATTCTCTACCAGCCAGTAGCGGTTTCGGATGCCGTCAAAAGCTTTCCAGCCGGTAATGCCGCGGCCATCGGGTGCGTTGTTTACAATGTTTTGTGCTTTTTCAAAATAAGTCTGGCCGCCACGGAGCGAGAAGGAATCATAATCAAACCCCAGTATCATGTACGCATAATACGCCAGCACCGCTGTAAGGTTGGATGCCAGCCCGTCGGAACCCGACACCCGGTTCTCGTTAAATTCCAGCTGCTGAAATTCCACGTATTTAAAAGTCACGCTTTCATCGCGGTAATTGATAATGGGTGAAAGATAGGATGTATTAAAAATGGGGCGGGCCGCCTGTATGGTAAGATCGGCATTATAAGTATTGGGATCCCCCGCCGCTTCCAGGTTCAGCAAAAAATTACATTCAACGCGTTCGTTAGCCTGGAAATTATCAGATGTCCATTTGCGGTTGTTGAGAAAATTATTTAGTGCTGTTTGCAGTGTACGGAAAACAGAAGGATTTACACTGTTACCCACCCTGTTGCTCACAATAGTGATATTGGCCTTCAGTTCCTGCGCCTGCAGGTATGCGGCCGCAACGGTAAAGCAGGATAATAAAATGATCTTACGCATGCAATGCTTTTATGATGGTATTTACAATATCCTTCGCCACTTCTTTTTTAGGCTTGAGGTCAAATGGATATTCGTTTCCCTGTTTATCAAAAATAGTGATTTTGTTGGTGTCGTGCCCAAAACCTGCACCGGTATCATTCAGTGAATTAAGCACGATCATATCTGCATTTTTTGTACGCAGTTTATTAAGCGCATACGCTTTTTCATTATTTGTTTCCAGTGCAAAGCCCACCAGCAATTGTTTCTTTTTCTGTTCACCCAGGGCCTTTAAAATATCTTTTGTTTTGGTAAGCGCAATACTGAACTGTTCTTCGCTTTTTTTAATTTTTTCATTGGCGGTGTTTACCGGGGTATAATCGGCAACCGCCGCACTCATTACCGCAATATCTGTACTGTCAAATTCCTTTATACAGGCATCATACATCTCCTGCGCTGATCTTACTTTTATTACCTCCACGCCCGGTTGTACTGTAACGGGTGTTGGGCCCAGCACCAGTTTAACGGCAGCTCCCCTGTTGTACATTTCTTCTGCAATGGCAATACCCATTTTACCAGAAGAGTGATTGCTGATAAAACGGACGGGGTCTATTGCCTCGTAAGTTGGTCCGGCAGTTACTATAACTTTTTTCCCTGCAAGCTCATTTTGCCGCAAAAAAAAACTTTCCAGCCATTGCACAACCGTTTCGGGTTCTGCCATGCGTCCTTCTCCAGTTAAACCACTTGCCAGTTCGCCATTTTCCACCGGTATAATGCTATTACCATAAGATGCAATTTTATCCAGGTTGTTTTTAGTGGAGGGATGATGCCACATATCTTCATCCATGGCAGGAGCAACTGCAACGGGGCAGGTGGAAGAAAGATACACAGCCAGCAAAAGATTATCGCATTGCCCTGCGGCCATTTTGGCAAGGGTGTTGCAGCTCAACGGGGCTATTAACATAATATCGGCCCAGCGGCCCAGCATCACATGATTGGCCCAGGTATTATTATCGGCAATATCGCTGAGTACCTCGTTTTTTGACAGCGTAGATAAAGTAAGCGGGGTTACAAAATCCTTGGCTGCTGCCGTCATGATGATCCTCACTTCAGCGCCCTGCTTCACCAATAACCTTACCAGTGCGGCCGTTTTGTAGGCAGCAATACTGCCGGTAATCCCCAGTAATATCTTCTTGTTTTGTAACATAAAAAAGCCCGGCAAAGTTGAATCTGCCGGGAATAAAATTATGACTTAATCTGTGAAAAAATCTGCTAAAGTTGAATTAGCTGAACAGGTCTTCATCGTTTTTACGGAAGTACACTTTATCTTCCATAAACTCTGTTGTGGCCAGTAAAGCTGGGTTTGGCATACGCTCGTATGCTTTGGAAATTTCAATCTGCTCTTTATTTTCGTGAATTTCCTCTAAGCTGTCGGTATGGCTGGCAAATTCTTCCAGTTTATTGTGCAGCTCTTCCTTGAGGCTGATGTTGATCTGGTTAGCCCTTTTTGCGATAATAGCGATAGACTCATATACATTGCCTGTTTTATCCTTGATATCAGACAATTTTTTGGGTTCCACCACGCTGCTGGTATTAGCGCTTAGCTGACGACGTAATTTGCTCATTTTTTATTGCTTTAATATTATTTTGACTCTGGTTGCTGTAGCTTTCTGCATCTTTCAGCAGTTTGCTTTCAGGAAAACGGTCTGCAAAATCCTGGTATTCTGTAACTACCTTTTCAAAACGTTCAATCTGCTTCTCTTCCAAACTCATCTTTGCAAACCTGTACCAGGACTTGATCGTTTTCAATTTATAAAAATCTCCCCTGGGTGATTCAGGATAGTTATTCAGCAAATTGGTAAATGCGATTGCTGCAGCCCTGTATTGCCCGAGATTATAATAAAGATCTGCAGAACGCTCTTCTTTCTGTTCCAGTTTTATCCTGCATTTATCAATGATCTCGGTTGCCTCCTTATTTCTTTCAGACCCCGGATGCGTATTGATAAAGGTCTGCATCATGCCAATGGTTTTGGTGGTATTCACCTGTTCCAGTTCCAGTTTTGGCGACTGTTTATAAAAACAGTAAGCATGCATATAATCCACTTCCTCGGCCTTGCTGCTGTTTGGAAACACTTCCAGGAAACCTTTGAACAGGGCTTGTGCCTGCAGGTAATCTTTCATGTAATAAAAACAGTAGGCATCTTTATAGTACAATTCTTCAAATTTGGCAGTTCCCTTAAATACCGGGAAGAGTTCTTCATACAGCTGCTGGGCAGTTTTGTATTTTTTCTTTGCATAGAACTCATCGGCCATTTTGAGCTTGTACTCGTAATCCTTGCTCTTAAAGATCTTATTATAATTATTGCAGGATGCGGCGAAAACAATAATAACAACACCTGCCAGTAATGTTCTGATCAATTTCATATAAGGGATTGCAAAATTAAAGGAATTTACTCAAAAATGGCAGTAAAAGGGCAATTTGGCAAAAAAACTCCGTTAAGAGTTTGGTAAATAGGGTATAACAAAAGGCCCTCCCGATAAACGGAAGGGCCAATCATTGAGCAAAAAGTGAAAAATTTATAACTGATTAGTTAGATTTAACGTCAACAGTGTTTTTGTCACCACCGCCAATTTCGCAATTGGTAGTGATCCTGTCGGCACTGATACCTTCTTTTTCAACCAGGTAAGTTTTAATTGCTTCAACACGTTTGTTGCAATTAGCCTGAGAAGCTTTAGAAGTTTCAGGATAGCCTGTTACTGTAATGTTACAAGTTGGGCTGGCTTTTAATTTAGCAGCTACTGTTGCCAGCATTGCTTTTGCATCAGCACTTAAAGCAGCATTACCATTTTTGAAGGTCAGGCTTGGATAGTCTGTTGGACATACTGGAACTGGAGGTGCAATGTTTTTGCAGCACTCAGGATCCGGGCATTTACCAACGCCATCAGCGTCAACTGGCTGGCAAGATGTTGGAGTGATCAGTTCTTTATCCTTACAATCAGGAACACCGTCACCATCTGTATCAGCAGTTACACCGTGTGTGTTAACAGGGCAACCTGCAGGTGTGTTGGGCTCACGGTCTAAGTGATCACAAACACCGTCACCATCTGCATCAGGACATTCTGGTTTTGGTATTTTCACGTTCCTGTGGTTCATTAACTCGTCGTATGCATAATCCAGGGGATTCTGCCACCATAATGGTTCAACAGATTTAGCACCCAGGTTAAAGTTCAGTCCAACAGAAGCATAGTTGTAAGAATCAAAATCACGGGTAAGCGTGGCATCACCAAATGCCTGCTCCTGCCAGCGCTGTCCGTCTAACAGGTCATCTTTAATGAATGTCCACCTGTCTTCGATAGCGAGGTTGATCCTTTTGCTTAATTTGAAAGCAACACCGGCTAAAACAGTACCTGAAGGTTTCAGTGTGTTTTTACCGATTTTAGGACGGCGGTCACCCTGGTTTTCAGCTTCGGTTTCGTAAGTTTTATCCATACCGTTTTTCAATGTTTTCAAAACATCTTTGCGTGTTTTGTATGTACCGCTTGCAGTACCATTGAAAAGTGTTTTGTAAGGATTGTTGTTTCCATCGAGTGCATTTACCATTGTGTGGTACAATGTTGCACCGATACCACCACCACCATAAAGAGTAATGCCGGTTTTTTGTTTGTGGAAACGGATATTGTTCAGCGTGGCAATACCCTGCAGACCCAGGTCCTGTACTTTAGCTTTGTAGTTGTAGTACACCTGGTCGCCGGTTGCGCTGGTTGCACTTGCACCATCGTTGAAAACGATCTGGCCATTGGCCTGGCGCTGCGGAGCGAAATAACGTTTGCCAGCAGGCAGGTTCAGGTTCCATGCTTCATTTTTCTGGAAGTTTTGGGAAGCCAGCCATTGCATGCCTTTACCAACAGTGTTGATGTATTGCAACCTTAAAGAGAAAATATAACCAAAGGCTTTTCTTACGTGCACACCAAAGTTAGGTGCAGTAAAAACTGTAGAGGGAACATCACCGCTTATAGTGAAGATACCTGTTGATACACCCACTTCCCATTGGTTGCGGGGCTTAGCCGGAAAGTTGTAAGATTTATTCCAGAATTCGTTTTGCTGTGGCATCCTTTTAGCAGGGATCACAGAGGAATCATAAACGCTTCCGCTGCCACCAACCTGGGCAAATGATCCCAGTGCCAGCATCAGAAAAGCGCTTAGTAATAAGTTGTACTTTTTGCTTGTCATAAATTAATGATTAAGAGAATTTCTAAATGTGTACGAGTCGATTTTCACTGCAAAAATATCATTTGAGGTTAATAAACCAAAATTTTTAATGCTTTATTTTAGCCCTAAACCCTTCATAATACAGCAGTTTCGCAGGCAAAGACACTATCAGAGGTCATTTCGTTGCATGGCAAAGGCCGCAGCAGAAAACTTTTCATCCAAAAACTGCAATAAGAGATCAAAAAATTTGATACCGTTTGTAAGTAACTTATATTGCCTTCTTTTTAAGGAACATGCAGTTTGTAACGGATATAATAGGAGAAGAATTAAAGACCTTTGAGCAACGGTTTGAAGACGCTGTTAAAAGCAAAACAGCTTTGCTGGACCGTATAATGAAATTCATCATTAAACGGAAGGGTAAACAGATGCGGCCCATGTTTGTACTGCTGAGTGCCAAACTGCATGGTGAAATAAATGAAACCACCCACCGTGCGGCAGCCCTGGTTGAATTGCTGCACACCGCCACACTGGTGCATGATGATGTGGTGGATGAATCGCTGGAACGCCGTGGTTTTTTTTCAATCAACGCCATCTGGAAAAATAAGATAGCGGTACTGGTAGGCGACTACCTGCTTTCTAAAGGCTTACTGCTTTCCACCGGCAATGATGATTTTGAACACCTGCACATTCTTTCAGAGGCTGTAAAACAAATGAGCGAAGGAGAATTGCTGCAAATTGAAAAATCACGGAAGCTGAACCTGGATGAAGCTGTTTATTTCGAGATCATCCGCAGTAAAACAGCTTCCCTGCTTTCATCTGCCTGTGCGGTAGGTGCCTACAGTGCCACAGGCAATAAAGAGATTGCAGAAAAAATGAAGCTGTTTGGTGAAAAGGCGGGCATCGCCTTCCAGATTAAGGATGACCTGTTTGATTATGGTAAAGAAGACGTGGGCAAACCCACCGGCAATGATATCAAGGAAAAGAAACTGACCCTGCCCCTGATCTATACGCTGAACAACATTGACAGTGCAAAAAGAAGGGAACTCATTTTCATCATTAAAAATGAAAACAGGAACCCCGAAAAAGTAAGATACGTGGTAGATACGGTTGCACAGTTTGGCGGCATCAGTTATGCAGAGAAAAAAATGAACCAGTACCGCGATGAGGCAATGGCTGTTTTGTACGAATTTGCCGACAGCCCGGCAAGAAAGGCACTGGAGCAACTGGTAAGATATACCACCGACCGAAAATATTAACCGTACCCTACCATGCAAAAACGATGGAAAATACTGCAGGCCGATGCGCAACAGGCAGAAACTTTGCATCAGCAACTGAAAGTAAGCCGTACCATCTGCCGTATACTGGTGCAACGTGGCATCAGCAGTTTTGAACAGGCAAAAAATTATTTCCGCCCGCAACTTTCGCAACTGCACAACCCATGGCTGATGAAAGACATGGACAAAGCCGTGCAACGCATCAGCACCGCATTTGAAAAAAAAGAAAAAATACTGGTGTTTGGTGATTATGATGTGGACGGCACCACCAGTGTGGCCTGCATGTTCCAGTTTCTCTGTAAAATTTATGATCCCGCATTACTTGACTTCTATATTCCGCACCGCTACCGCGAAGGTTACGGTGTAAGTAAAATGGGAATTGATTTTGCCGCTGCCAATAATTACACACTGATCATTTCACTCGACTGCGGCATAAAATCTGTTGAACTCATTGCCTATGCAAAAACACTGGGCATTGATTTTATTGTGTGCGACCATCACCTGCCTGATGCGCAACTGCCCGATGCGGTGGCCATTTTAAATCCAAAACAAAGTGACTGCAGTTACCCCTATAAAGAACTCTGCGGCTGCGGCGTGGGTTTTAAACTCATTACCGCACTGGCACAGCATTTTGGCATCGGTGAGGAACATTATCACTGCTATCTTGATCTTGTGGCTACCGCCATTGCAGCTGATATTGTACCCATGACAGGCGAAAACCGCATCATGGCTTTTTACGGACTTGAAAAAATAAACAGCAACCCCAATCCCGGTATCAAAGCGCTTGTACATTTAGGCGGTATTCAAAAAAAATTATCCATCAACAACGTGGTGTTCGTCATTGCACCAAGGGTGAATGCCGCAGGAAGAATGGATGATGCACGCAAAGCCGTGCAGTTATTCATTGAACCGGATTATGATAAAGCCCTGGCCTTTGCCGAAATGCTGCACAATGATAACAGCGAGCGCAAGGAAGCCGACAGCTCCATTACAGAAGAAGCACTGAGCCTGATAAGAGAAGATGAAACCCTTGTGAACCGCAAAACAACCGTGGTGTTTAAAGACCACTGGCACAAAGGCGTGGTGGGTATTGTGGCATCCCGTTTAATTGAAACCTATTACCGCCCCACGGTGGTGCTTACACAAAGCGGCGATGTGGTTGCAGGCAGTGCCAGAAGTGTTCCGGGATTTAATTTATACGAAGCCATTCATGCCTGTAAAGAACACTTGCTGGGTTATGGCGGGCATTTCGCCGCAGCAGGTTTATCGATGCTGCCGGAAAATGTGCCGGCATTCGCAAACGCGTTTGAATCGGTTGTAAGCAGCACCATCGCCCCTGAGCTGCTGGTACCCGAAATTATTGTTGATGCGGAATTGAATTTCACAGAGATCACAAACTCCTTTTACAGTATCATCAACCAGATGGAACCGTACGGACCGGAAAATATGCGGCCGGTTTTTATGGCAACAGGTGTAACAGATACCGGTTATTCAAAAATTGTAAAGGAGCTGCATGTGCGTTTTGTACTCAAACAAAACAATATCACGCTTACCGGCATTGGGTTTAACATGGCCGATAAATTTTACCTGCTGCAAATGAAAAAACCGCTCGACATTGTTTTTACCATTGATGAAAACGAATGGAACGGCAATACCAGCCTGCAGCTGAAAATGATCGATATAAGACTCCCTGCGTAATTTATTTCAGCATCAGCTGCAGCAGTGTTTTATCCTGCTTGTAACAATCACCCGGCAATAATAAACGTGCCGGTCTTTTTTTCTTGTCTTGTTTTTCGATGCGGGCAAATTGCCTGGCAATTATTTGCTCCTGCCGTTGCAACATCCTCCCCTGCCGGAACGATGGATAGGCTATGCCGTTTGCATGATGTGCAGCTGCAATACGGTACATGATCTTCCAGTGCTGCAAAATGATCTTCCAGGCCTGCACAATATTTTTTGAAGGATCATACATATGCGTGGGTTCACTGCCGCTGCCATTCAGCTCCACGATCATAAAATTTTTCCCTTCGTACAATTCTTCCCAGCTGTTGAACCTGATATCGTACCTGCCATAATAAAAAGTATTGTATGCGGCTGATATCTTATCGATCAGGGCTTCCAGTTTCCGGTTATTGTACGCGGTGCAGTCGGTAAACAAAGAACCCCTTGCATGATTGCCAATATCGCTCAGTAAAAACAATTGGCCCCGCGGAATCACTTGATCGAGCATCGCTGCATGTTGTGAAAAAAGGAATGAGCGCTGGAAATAATAACGCGGTACCGCCAGTATCAGCTGCCGCAATGTTTGCACACCATCACCCGTTACCTGCACGGGATTCTTTTTTACAATGCCACTGATAAAACCTTCCTTTTCTCCCGGGTACCGGCAATAGAAAACGCCAATTTCATGTTTGTACGGAATAGCTGCCTGCACCAGGTAATAAACCGGAGATACCGCATGATATTTTTTTAGTTGCTGCTCATTTTCTATTTTTTCAACACCCCTTCCCCTCCCGCCAATATCAGGCTTGCAAAAGAAAGGATAACGGATACTGGAACGTCCAAGTTTATCCAGCACATCACTGAATGTTTCATCTGTATGCACCAAAAATGTTTCTGGCAAAAACTGCTGAGGCAGCTGCTGGTGTATGGTATATTTCGATTCCATGATATAGCCCCCATTTTCCATATCCGGGTTAGCAGCCACCATAAAAAAAGGTGTGCCCGCCCTCACAGCATAACCGGCATACACAGGCGCAACAGGTATATACAGCATCCATTGCGGCCAGTACTCCCAGTGTAAAATTTTGTGCAGGAAAAAACGCATTGAAGTAATCAACTTTTAAATATTTGCTGTTTGAAAATTTGTCTTGTTACAAGATCCATATGCTGCAGTATTGTTTGCCCGGGCTTTACCACTGCCTGTGAAATGCTGAGTGTGCTGCAGCCGCCGGGCCGTTTTATTACCAGGCCGTTTTCATCATCATCTTTTTTATGCAAAGCGTGAAAAGCAAACAGGCAATCGCTGTTTACAACAGGTTGCTCTTTTAAATAAGCGGCCAGCCAGTTTCTTCTTGCGGCCTGCACCTCATCTTTGTACAGTGTGGCAGAAGAAAAGATATAACTGGCTTCCCGCAGCAACACAGTTACATGTTTTTGCACTCCATCCCATGTAAGCCTGCTGCTTACACCATGTTCAAATAAAATGATGGAGAATGGTTCTACCCCGTTAAACCCGGTCTCTTCAAAATGCCTTTTCATATCAGCTGCGCTGAACAGCTCAAGCAAGATGGCACCCCTGCTTTTTACATAATTCTCTTTTTTTTCGTGCCTGTAAAATGCGCCGTTGAATAACATAGCAACATTACCCAGGTTATCAGCCACAAACCAGCTGCCACCGGCCCTGCTGTCTTTTGCAAAAAATATTTCTTTATGCGGCAGTTGCCGGTGTGCTGTAAATTGGGCCGTATAACGGCCTGGTGCTTCGTCGCGGCTGAAGGTGAAAATATATTCGTCCCTTGCCGGAACAACAGTTACTGTGCACATGACCTGCGGTATTTTAAAGTGGAAGGCGCCACACCAAAACTGCTGTTTAATTCAATTCCGAATAAAGATTTGAATGCAATACGTATAAGCGCCATGTGATGAATCGTATGCTCGATATTGTAAATTATTTCGCGGATATAGCTGCTGGCAATGGTAAATGTGGCACCGTTATTCATATCATATCCTGTAGTAAGCAGCAATTGCCTGTCGGGCCGCTCTATTACAAGTGTAATAGCCTTCATTTGCGACACAGCGAAGGCAGGATCAGTTTCTGTAAGAAAATCCCGCTGGCGCTTTTCGTAATTAATTTCCCCGCTGCTGTATCCCTTCAGCATTTCCTGGAACAGTTCGATAATATGGCGCACATGCTGACCAATGCTGGCATTACCCATCAGCGTGTTCGCCGTACAGTATTGTTCTTTGCAAATGAGATGCAATGCATCTTCCATTTGCTCAAATAAATCTTTTGTAGTTTGTGCCAACAGCTCCATTGTATTTAATTTAAAATTTAAATTGCAGCAGTGCAGGAATTTGCCTGCGTTTGATAATCACCAGCAATACACAGCAGAACAATGAGGTTACGGCATAAATGAACAGTACCGGGTCGCCGTCGAAATAAATACCAATATTGCTGTTTGTCAAATGAAAGAACACTGCGCCGCACATCAGCCCGGCACCCAGTAATGCGCCCGGCAATACAGTTCGGTTCACCAGTAATAATACCGATGCCACCAGCTCAAATATCCCAATGGAAATACGGCCCCATGGTTCCATACCAAGAATAGTGAACAGCTTAACCGATTGCGGGTGTGCGGTAAATTTGAACCACAGTGTTTGCAGCATGATCAATGCGGGAATGATGCGTAATGCCCAGTAAATAATTTTATTCATAATGGTTTATTTAAAAAGTTGCAACCAGTTGTTATCAGCTTTCGTTTTAAGATTCATTTCATCCTTATTCCATTTGGTGAGTGTGTTGTTCACCCAGCTGTGATAGAACAAATACAGCTTTCCATCCGTGATCTTGAATGTTTCCGGGTCCACCTCCACCTTGCTGCCGCTTGCACCCATGGCATAGGCACACCAGCCGCCATATTGCGGCTCATATTTTTTCCAGTTGGCCAGGAACATTTCCTTGTTAGCCTTATTGCTGAAATAATACAATACACCTTCAGCAGTTACTGCAAAATGCTGATCTCCTTTTACCGCTTTGTTTTGCGTGAAATAGGCCACCACATCATAACCCGATGCAGCCACACCGTTTTTGTCAATGTTGAAATGCGCCTTGCGCAGGTTTTGCTGTGAAAAGGCAAAGCAACTGCCTGTTAGCAGCAATGCCGCTATTACTACATGTTTCATATACTTGTTTTAGAAAGAAATTTTATACTCTACTCCTGCGGTAAATTCTCTTGTTAATCCATCCGGCCGCAACTGTCTCACAGCGAATGGCGCAGCAAGTGACAGTTCAATGCTTGCTGTTTTTCCAATGCTGTATTTTGAAATAATATTGGCATTCAGTGTCAGTCCTTGTGAACCTTCCAGCAGCTGGCGTTTTCCATAAATATCTTCATAGCTGTCTTTGGCAACATGGTAAATTGCCAGAACAGCCGGCTTGAACGATATTTTTTTTCCCGGGGTCTTAACATGGTATCCCACCCGCAATAATGCATCTGCAGCCCGTTTAAACCTGTTAGTTGAAGGAAAATCATCCGACGCTGAATATTCCTCAATGAATGTGTTTTTGTTTTCGCGGGTTAAAGGCACCTGCCATGCATGTGTAAACTCCCATTTGCCAGAGATGAAGTTCACCCCTGAGGAAAAATCATAAGTACCTAATGACGCCTGGTAAGCCATGGGCAGGGGTTTTCCCCCGGCTTTGTCGTTGGCGGCATTCAAGGGGATTTTTATCCCTGCCAGCACCACCAGGCTTTTTTGCTTTGTTTTATCCTGCCAGGGGTTGTACAAAAAATTGGTGAAAACATCACCGGCATTAAAGTTATTGGCCAGTTTACCCGAAGCATATACTGCCGTTAGTTTCGCATCCCATGAAAAAACTTTTGTAAGCTGCCTGGCATAACTGGCATAGCTGCTGTTTACAAATGTTTTTCCGTCGGTAACCCCGCTTACATTTCCCACCGCTATACTGTTCTTATTTTCTCCGGCAACCGCATATTTCAATGAACAAACCCCTGCATCGCTGCAACCCTGTGCATAAACGCCTGTACCTGTTGCAGTCCCTGTCAATAACAATAAAATATATTTCATCTGCTATGGTTTGAGTTCAGCAATGGCGAATAAATGATTGTATTGCTGGCAATGGATCAGCACATACCTGTATAAAGTAAAATCAGTACCTGCAGGAACATTGTAACGCTGCTTCCCGGTATTATTCTTAAGAGGCCCCAGGTTAATAAAATCAGTTGGGCTTTCTTTCTTTGACAGGTATACCTTCAGGTCGGGACCAGTACTTACTGAAAAAGAATCCAGTTGCAGCAAGACTGTACCAGCAGCTGTATAAATGCCCGCTTTGCCATTTGCCGTGATCCATTGTGTGGGATAGAAGAAACCCTTGTATAGTAATGCGCCGGCATCACTATCTGATGATGCAGTTGCAGAAAAGGTTTTGTCTTTACTGCAACCGGTAAAGCTTGCAATGCATAAAACATAAAACAGCAGGTATTTCATATAAAGCCAGTTGGTGAACCCGTTTCATGCATATACAAGAAAAGAAGTTGTACAGTTTTGCGAATAAAAAAATTTTTTGGAAGCGGAGTTACTTTTATTTTTACTCCCGCATCAGCATATCAAAATCTTGTCTTCACCAGCCTTTTATACCGAAACAGAACTTGTAGCCGCCCTGAGGGAGCATGATAAAGCTGCGTTTGAATACCTGTACCATAACTATAAAGGAGCGTTGCTTACTGTAATAAAACAGCTGATCACAAATGAAGAAACTGCCGGCGATGTGCTGCAGGAGGCTTTTGTGCTGACGTGGAAGAATATTGACAAATACGATCCTTCAAAGGGAAAGCTGTTTACCTGGCTGTATAATGTTACGCGTAACTGTGCCATTAACACCACCCGCAGCAAGACCTATAAATCGCAGCAAAAAAACGATTCTATCGATAATTACGTTTCTTATACGGATAACCTTCCCGGGCAGGAAGTTAATATCAATAAAATAGGCCTGCGCAAACAGGTGCAAATGCTCAGGGAAGATTACAAAAATGTACTGGAATTATCTTATTTTAACGGATATACGCACGAAGAGATTGCCAGGATTTTGAATATTCCTGAAGGAACTGTTAAAACAAGACTGAGAAATGCGCTCATAGAGTTGCGCAAACAATTTGTGTAATGGACATTAAAGCATATACCGCATCGGGCCATATTGAAGCTTATGTTATGGGGCTTTGTTCGCCGCAGGAAACTGCGGAAATGGATCAGCTGCGCCAGCAATACCCCGAAATAAACGAAGCCATCCTTGTTTTTGAACAGGAGCTGGAAAAACAGTTTGCCGGTAACCCGTCTGCCACAACACCTTCTCTCGATAAAAAAATAATTGGAGCACTTAATGCACTTCAAACTCCCGTAATTTCCCTGCAACAGGCGCCGGTAAAACAGATCAACTGGTTTAAACCTGCTGCTGCCGCAGCAATACTGTTGCTGATTGGCAGCGCTGTTCTTAATTACACACTGTACAATAAAACCAAACAGCAGGAACAGCTGCTGGCAGAAAAAACGCAGGAACCCACCCTGCCTGCGGCTGATTACAGCATTATGAAAAATCCGGCCATCACACCGGTGGCTATGTATGGTGTGGGCATTCATTCCATTTGCCGCTGTACACTTTTTTGGGATAAAAAATCAGGGAAGGCTTATATCATGATCCATCACCTGCAGCCATCCACTCCCGGCAATACTTACCAGCTCTGGGCCATGGTGGATGATAAACCCGTGAGTGTGGGACTGGTAAATGATAAAATACGCGACCGCTTTATTGAAATACCCGGCGTGCCAGCCAATGCAAACGGATTTCATGTTACACTCGAAAAAGCCGGCGGCAGCAGCACGCCCACTGCAAATGAAACCTACCTGATCGGTCGGATCTGATTATTGTAACAAGCTTCATTAACAAGGCCTGTCATTGTTGCGTCGCACACTGCAACGGCAGTGCACGCATCAGCATCTTTCCGCATCCGGGCATATTGTGTAACTTTAACCTCCGTGAGAATCTTAGCATACATAAAATATTTTTGGTACCTGGCTTATAACTGGAATATCAAAATTGCGCTCCATGTTATCCACAACGAAATAAAAGGAGAAAAAAAGTACGGTATCAGCTCCACCGGTGCCGACGAGTTGAAATCACTGGAAGAAAAAGGGATCGATATTCAGCATGCCACCATTTATATGCCGGTGAGCTACGATCTTTTGGAAGAAGTGATGGAAACCGTATTATATCTTCCTGTTAAACCGGGTGATCATTTTCTTGATATTGGCTGTGGCAGGGGCCGTGCAATGTGTGTGGCTGCCCACTATGGCTTTACAACACTGACAGGCATTGATTTTTCAGCCGTACTTGCAAATACTGCCGTGGCCAACCTCGAAATCACAAAACAAAAGCTTCCCTCCATCCATTACCAGGTATTCAACAATGATGCTTTTTATTTTGAGATACCGGATGATGTGAGCTGCATTTTTTTATTCAATCCTTTTGACGAAGTGATCATGAGCGGCGTGGTGTATAACATTTTGGAAAGCATTAAACGCAACCGGCGCACCGTTACCATCATTTACGCCAATCCCCTGCATAAAGAAGCATTTACCATTGCCGGTTTTACTGAAGTGTATTTCAAAAAAAACATGCGCTACCTTGAAGTATCTGTTATGCAAAATCAATAAAAAAGGCAGCTAAAGCTGCCTTTTTATTTTAGTTTCCTGATTATTATCCCATCATCTCCACGCTGCGGGTAATAAAGCTGGTAAGACTGTTTCCTTTTAATAACCCCTGTGAAAGCAGGGCAAGGTCGGCCAGGTTGTGCACCAGCTTCTCCTGTTTTTCCTTTTCGCCCTGCGAAAGTATATTTTTATAAACGGGATGGTTTCCATTCACTGTAAGCGTTACTTCATCAGGCATGGCCGCATAAAAAGCGCCCATACCACCCTGCATGGCTGCCATATCTTTCATGCGGCGCATGAATTCAGGTCTTGTGGCAACTACCGGCGGCGCATCCGTGCTTAACCCTTTTACTTCCACGGTAACATTCAGGTCGGGCACTTTTACACCAAACAGTTCTTTCAGTTTTTCAGTATCATCTTTACTTAACACACTTTCGCTGCTTTCCTGTTTATCAATGAGGTTGTCGGTAATATCACTGTCAACCCTTGTAAAAGCAACCTGCTCCCATTTCATTTCCATCTGGTTGATAAAGCCGTTATCAATAATGGTTTCCATCTTCACCACCATATAACCTTTTGCAATGGCCTGCTGTATGTAAGCATCCTGCTGCACCGGGTCGGTGGTGTACAGGATCACATGCTTGCCGTCTTTATTTTTCTGCAGGCTTTCTGTGGCGGCTTTATATTCGTCCAGCGTAACAAAAGCGCCTTCGGTGTTCTGCATGATCAAAAACCTGTTGGCCTTATCCATAAACTTGTCTTCGGTCATCATACCATACTTCACAAACAAGCCCAGGCTCTCCCATTTCTCTTCAAACGACTTCCGGTCGTTATTAAAGATCTCTTCCAGTTTATCGGCCACTTTTTTGGTGATATGGCTGTTGATCTTTTTTACATTGGGATCTCCCTGTAAATAACTGCGGCTAACATTCAGCGGTATATCCGGGCTGTCGATCACACCATGCATCAGCATTAAAAACTCCGGAACAATTTCCTTTACTTCGTCAGTAACAAAAACCTGGTTGCAATACAACTGTATCTTGTCTTTCTGCACCTCGTAACTGGTTTTTATTTTGGGGAAATATAAAATACCGGTGAGGTTAAACGGATAATCCACGTTCAGGTGTATCCAGAATAATGGCGGTTCACTGAAAGGATACAGTTCCTTATAAAAATTCTTATAATCCTCGTCTGTTAATTCAGATGGTTTTTTGGTCCAGGCCGGGGCGGGGTTATTCACCTGTTTGTCTTCAAAGAAAATGGGCACAGGCAGGAAGCGGCAGAATTTTTCGAGTATGCCGCTGATGCGTGCAGGCTCTAAAAACTCCTTGCTTTCTTCATTGATGTAAAGCACAATATCGGTGCCCCTTGCATCTTTGTTCACTTCTTCCAGTGTAAACTCGGGGCTGCCATCACATTCCCATCTTACAGCTTTTGCATCTGTTTTAAAAGATTGCGTGATCACTTCCACTTTATCGCTCACCATAAAGGAAGAATAGAAGCCAAGGCCGAAATGCCCGATGATATTGTTTTCGTTTTGTCCTTTGTACTTATTTAAAAATTCTTCGGCACCGCTGAAAGCCACCTGGTTCAGGTATTTGTCCACTTCTTCAGCGGTCATGCCAATACCCCTGTCCGATATGGTGAGTGTTTTCTTTTCAGCGTCAATTTTAATATCAATGCGAAGCTCACCCAGCTCCCCTTTTGCCTCACCAATAGAAGCCAGTGTTTTCAGTTTTTGCGTTGCATCCACGGCATTACTTACCAGCTCACGGATAAAAATCTCGTGGTCGCTGTATAAAAACTTCTTAATAATGGGAAAAATGTTCTCGGTCTGTACCCTTATATTTCCTTTTTGCATATACATAATTTTTTCAGTTCATACCAGCCTGTCAAACAAAATGCCATTCACAATAAGCTGACAGGATGTCAAATGTTAATAAATTCTTCATATCAATTAACAGCGCAAATGTAGTTATCCCGTTACTTTTGGCAGCTCAAAGCACTAAAACTACACTTACATTATGCGAAAGGTATTAAAGGCATTGTCTTTATTGCCCGTTTTTTTGTTGCTGTTTGCAAGCAGCAACGGGCAGTTGTCAATCACAAGCACAGGCACAGCATTTACACAAAATTTTGATGGTATGGGTTCTTCTGCAACGGCAGCATTACCCACAGGCTTTAAAATTGGTACCGACTGGTCGGCCGGAACAACAGCCACCACACTTGCCTATGGCAGTACCGGAACGGGCGCGGTAACAAGTTCCTCTGGCGGAGGAGCTATCAACTGGGCAAATGGTATTACTGCATCTTCAACAGACAGGGCGCTTGGTTTTTTAAATTCAAGTGGCTATACCTCCCCCCGTTCAATCATTTTAAAAATAACCAACAATACAGGCAGTACCATCGGCTCCTTAAGCATCAGCTTTGACTATGAAAAATACCGTTCAGGAAGCAGGCAGTTTGACTGGACATTTTTTCATGGCAGCACAGTAACCCCAGCTACTTCGGCAACTGCGGGAGACCAGTCTTACCCTGCGGACGCTGCCAATACAACTATCTTCAATCCTCCCACCACAACAAGCAAAACAGTTAATCTTACGGGCCTCTCCATTGCAGATGGTACCGATTATTATTTGAAATGGACGCTGACAGGCTTAGGCGGTTCCACCAATGGACAGGGGCTTGGTATTGATAATTTCAGCATCACGGCAACAGCTGCGGTTTCCAGTAATGCAAACCTTTCCAATCTTTCACTAAGCACTGGTACCCTTACACCGGTATTTGCTTCTGCAACCACCAGCTATACTTCCAGTGTTACCAATGCCGTTAGTGCAATAACTGTTACACCTACAACAGCCGATGCCAATGCCACTATTACGGTAAATGGCAACGCGGTTACCAGCGGGTCTCCTTCCGGATCCATCAGCCTGAACGTGGGTGTTAATACCATTACAACAGTTGTAACAGCGCAGGACCTTACCACCACAAAAACCTATACGGTGGATGTAACAAGGGCTGCTGCTGGCGCACCCACCATTACCACCACCGCATCGCTGGCTGATTTTGGCAATGTTTGTACCAACAGCACCGCAGGGCCCAACTCTTTCACTATTGATGGTGCAGACCTTGATGGCAGCGATATCAATATCGCCGCACTCAGCGGTTTTACTTATAGTGAAACTGCGGGCGGCACTTATACTTCCACGCTGAGTTTTTCATACAGCGGCAATGCCTTTACAGGAAAAGTTATTTATGTAAAATTCAGCCCTGTGGCGGTACAATCGTACAATGGAAATATAGTGGTGAGCGGCGGCGGTGTGGCAGGTATTAATGTGGCAGCCACAGGGGCAGGCGTAAACACAGCAACGGTAGTATCAACAGGAACGGCTACTGCAATAACAGCCACAACAGCAACAGCACCCGGCACCATTACAACGCCCGGCTGCAGCGCCGTAACAGCATATGGTATTGAGTACAGCCTTACTTCCGGTTTCCCCAACGGAACAGGAACACAGCTGGCTGCCTCCAATTTATCAGGCGGTAATTTCAGTGTAACCCTTACCGGGCTTACACCCAATGCAAGAATTTATTACAAAGCATATGTAACAGATGGCAGCGGCACCACATGGGGTGCGCAGCAGGCTTTCAATTTAAACCCGCTGCCGGTGCCAATGGCATCACAGCCTAATTTAACTTTCATTGAAACCTTCAGTGATATTGTAAACTGGGATAACTTCTTTATCAATGGTACAGGTTCCAATCACTGGGATGGTTTGTCTACTAACGGAACCTCTCCGATTCCTTCAGCGCCTATTCTTACCACGCAGACCAATACATTCCAGACCCCTTCTTCACCCGGCGCCAACATTACATCGGGCGGTGTGCAAAAAGGCACCGACCAGGTACCAACCGGCACACAGTCGATCGTACTGTTATCAACCGGTACCAGCAACAATACCACATCAGCAGCCATTGATTTTTATGCCGACTTTACAGGTGTGAATGCAGGTACGCTGAGTTTTGATTATACCACCATCAACAACAATGGTGCAGGCGACCGCCCCGGTTCATTGAGGGTATATGGCAGTGTGGATGGCACCACGTTTACCGAAATCACCAATATCATCAACTTCACCAATAATGTTCCGTTAAGCGACAGTAAAACGAATATTCCGCTGCCGGCATCATTTAACAACAATGCCAATGCAAGGATCCGTTTCTACTATTACAATGGAGAAACCGGTGGCACTTCAGGTTCAAGACCAAAAATTGCCATCGATAATGTGAAGATCACCGCTATTGCCACCACACCATGCGTGGCGCCATCGGCACCTGCCACAAACCTTACATTCGGCTCCATTACCGATGTTTCCATTGCAGGCAGCTTTACTGCAGCCAGTCCTGCAGCAGATGGTTATGTTGTTGTAATATGCCCTAACAGTAACCTGAATGGGGCACCCATCAACGGACAGTCGTACAGCGTGGGTGATAATATTGGCGATGGTACCGTTATCTCCAGCAGCAACAGCACCAGCTTTACCGCCAATGGTTTAACAGCGCTCACCACTTATTATTTCTTTGTGTTCCCGGTAAACAGTGTATGTACCGGCGGACCATTATACTTTACCAGCCCTGTGCTGAATGGATCAGCAACTACTATTGCAGGTTTACCACCTTGCACTGCTCCGGCATCACAACCCACCAATCTTGTTTTTGGCGCCAACAGCACCACTACCATACAAGGTTCGTTCACTGCCACTACAGCAGATGAATATTTGGTGGTAAGAAGTACATCGGCCACTTTAAGCAGCAACCCTGTTAATGCAACGGTTTACAATACCGGTGATGCACTCGGCGGCGGTATTGTTGTACAAAGAGGCACTGCCACCACTTTTACTGCAACCGGTTTAACACCCAATACCACTTATTATTTCTTTGTGTTTGCCATCAATTCGGCTGCCTGTGTAAACGGACCGGTATACAATACCGTTAGTGCGCTCACCGGCTCTCAAAACACACAACCATTACCACCTTGTGCCGCCCCCCTTGCACAACCCACCGGGCTGGTGCTAACTGCCACCAACACATCGGTATCGGGTACGTTTGCCGGTGTGGCCAGTGCTGATGATTATGTAGTGGTAAGAAGCAGCAGTGCTGTACTGGGTGGCGCGCCTGCAGATAATACAGATTATAATAGTGGCGACGCCATTGGCAGCGGTGTTGTGGTTTCCAATAGCAGCAATACCAGTTTTGTAAGCACCGGCCTTACACCCGGCACCACTTATTATTTCTTTGTGTTTGCCGCCAATAAAATATGTTCGGGCGGTACAAAATATGCGGCAGGTGCCCCATTGAGCGGCAATATTGCCACCACCAATGCCCCGGCCAATAATTATTATTTTGGCACACTGCATGCCCACTCCGATTATTCGGATGGTAATAAAGACAACCCCGGATATACACCTGCAGATGACTACGCGTGTGCTAAAAACTCGCTTTGTATGGATTACCTGGGTATTTCAGAACATAACCACTATTCTGGCGGAGACCCCGGCAACCTGGTGGCCAATTATCACCTGGGTACTTCACAGGCCAATACATTTACATCCAACAACCCCGGCTTCCTGGCCATGTATGGTATGGAATGGGGTGTGATCAGCGGTGGCGGACACGTGCTTATTTATGGCGACGGTATGGATAACCTCTGGGGATGGGAAAGTGGCAGCGGTGCATGGGGCGCATCCAACAACTACGATGTATATGTTCCGAAGAGTGTGTATACCGGAACCACCGGTTTGTTCAAAACAGTAAATGACAATGTTGCCACCAATACATTTGCATCACTGGCACACCCGGGATTGAGCGATTTTAACAACCTGGCCAATGTTGCGTATGATGCTGCAGCTGATAACGCCATCTCAGGAACCTGCGTTGAAAGTGGTCCTGCATCATCTACCAATACCACGTATTCCAACCCTGGTTCATCTATGGGCACACTGTGGTATTATCAAACATTACTGTCAAAGGGTTATCACTTAGGCCCCACAGTTGATCATGATAACCACTATACCACTTTTGGACGCACCACTTATTCAAGAACTGCGGTGATTGCACCGGCGCTTACAAAAACCGCCATCATCAGTGCCATCCGCAACATGCACTTCTATGCAACGCAGGATTGCGACAGTAAAGTTGATTTCACCATCAACACCAGGATCATGGGTAATATCTTTACCGACAGGTATGCGCCCAATATCGCAGTTACTTTAACGGATGCCACCACATCCACCGCAACTGCAGTGATACGTGTGATGTATGGTGTGCCGGGAAGCGGCGTGCTGCCAGTGAAGATCGATTCTGCCATTGGTAACACACTCAGCTTTACCAATATTAACCAGGCCGATTTGACCACCGGTTATTATTACATCGACATTACCAATGGAACCAGCCGCATTGTTACTGCGCCCATCTGGTATTCGAGGGATGACAATGCTTCCGGCGGACCATTGCCTGTTAAGATCAGTTCATTCACTGTACAGAAAGCGGATAATGCAGCAAGACTGAACTGGACCACCGAACAGGAGATCAACAGCAGCCATTTTGTAATTGAACACAGCACCAATGGCAGCACCTGGAATACCATTGGAAGCATTGCTGCAAAAGGCTTCAGCAGCACAAGGGCCGATTATGAATTTTATGATAACGCACCGGTAAGAGGCATCAACTATTACCGCCTGCGCCAGGTGGATAAAGACGGCCGTTACGAACTGAGTGCTGTGCGCAACGCACTGTTCGATTCAAGAAACACCATCGAGATCGCCCCCAACCCGGCCAAAGATTTCATTAACCTGTACATTGGCAAAACCGGCAGTCAAACCACTGGTGCTGCGGTACAGTTACTGAATGCTGCGGGTAAAGTGGTGTACACTACCACTTCCACACAATCACACATACAGATCAACACCATGAACATGGCCAAAGGTTTGTACTTTGCAAAAGTTACAACAGCAGATGGCACCACCACTTTAAGAGTGATGGTACAGTAAGAAAAATACAGATCACCTCATAAAAAAATCCCCGCTGTAACAGCGGGGATTTTTTTATGTAAAATATTAACAGCTTTAGAGGGTTGTTACCCCTGTTTTACTATCACCGTCTGCTCTTCCTTGAGCAGTGGCAGGTTCTTAAACCGCAAAATAATATTGGCAACGGTGAGCACATCTTTCTGGCAATAGGTAACAATGCGTTCTGTATTTTTTTCTTTCCAGTACACATCGGCCACCATGCTGCCGTCAATATCATCTTTGGGTGATGGCACACCGAGTGCGGCTGCAAGTAATTTCAGTGAAGTATAATTTTTATAATCGCCAAAACGCCAGAACTGGAATGTATCAATGGTATTGGTTTCCCAGGGTTTCATATTCTGGAAATCGAGGTAGGCCGGAATGGGCAGCCCGTTTACCAGCAGCCTGCGGCAGATAAATGGAATGTCAAATTCCTTGATATTATGCCCTGCAAAACACCAGCGGTTGTTCTTTGCTTCCGACTGGCTGAGCATGGTGATAAGATCCTGCAGTATTTTTTTTTCATCATCGCCATAAAAGGATTTTATCCGCAGTTGCAGTTGCTCTCCCTGTTTAGTAAAATATCCAACGCTGATGCAGATGATCTTTGCAAACTCGGCCATTACGCCTGCACGCTGTTCATAAAATTCGGCGGCACCGGTATTTTCAGGAAGGGAACGTTGTGTTTTTTCCTCCCATAAGTGTTGCCATTCGGTACTCAGCAGTTCAAAACCCGGTTGCTGCGGCACCGTTTCAATGTCGATGAGTAAAATGTTTTCAAGTTTGATATTTTGCATAGTGGTATGATTATATTGTAAAATACAAACCAGTTTGCGAAATACCAACTCAGGGCTTTTAAGGTTTACAACCTTTGAAAGATTGTAACCTTAAAAGGGAAACCCCGCCTTGCGGCGGGGTTGTATTTGCTGGTTGTCCCCTGTTAAAACTCGTGCGGATTAAAATCTCCTCCAGTGGCCGGGTACCCAAACCCATCCGCCGCGGCGGTGTTTCCAGCGGCCATCCACCCATCGGAAGCCGGGTCTTGGTGATGCCCAGTAGCCTTCTTCATACACATACCGGCCACCACGCCAAACATAGTTTCCACCAATCCATACATGTGCGGGTGACGGAGAAACGGGCCTTGCTCTTAATACCGGTGCTGCAGGACGCACTTTTACAACAAACTGCGCCTCGGCGACAGCCGAAATGGAAAATGCCATTACAAGCATTGTGATGATCTTAATAGCGTATTTTTTCATGGTACATGCATTTTGTACCACTATGACCGGGCAGGAAGAAAAAAGTTTAATCATAAAAAAAAGCGGTCTTGCCAGACCGCCTTCTTTAAACAGTTATTTAAAATAAAATTACCGGGCACCGGGTGCACAATGTTCTTTCAGGTAAGTGGTGTACAGGGTTGATAAATGTTCCCATGTGCCCTGGCCTTCTGAAATACTGTGTGTGCGGTTGGGATATGCCATAAACTGGAACTGTTTGTTGTATTTGATCAGTTCGTTCAGCAACTGCTCTGCATTATCATAATGCACGTTGTCATCGCCTGTGCCGTGTATGTATAATAAATTTCCCTTCAGGCCCTGTGCATGTGAAATGGGCGAGCCCTTTACAAAGTCTTCTTTATTTTCCTGCGGCAAACCCATGTAACGTTCCTGGTAAATATTATCATAGTTCAGCTGGTTGCCAACGGCCGCAATGGCAATGCCTGTTTTAAAAATATCTGGATACTGGAACATGAGGTTCAGCGTGGAGGATCCGCCACCGCTCCAGCCCCACACCGCCACACGGTCTTTATCAAAATAAGATTTATCGGCCAGCAGTTTTTTCATACCCATGGCCATGTCCCGGATATTGATCACACCAATTTTACGGTAAATGGATTTACGCCATTTGGCACTTTTCAATACCGGTGTGCCGCGGTTATCAATGGCCACCTGGATGTAACCATCGCCCCGCATATCTCCGTTATATAAAAAATTGTTGTGTGCGCCATACGAATCATGCACGGTGGCAGATGCCGGTTCGCCATACACATACAGCACCACGGGATATTTTTTAGAAGGATCAAAATTCACCGGTTTGTTGATCCATGCATCCAGTGTTACATTGTCTTCGGTGGTAAGCTGCAGGTATTCCACATCACTGTTGTTATCTGTTTTAATGGTGGTTGCAATGGTTTTGGCAGGATTGAGCGGTTTATTATCCGGCAGGCTGATCCATTCCCTTACGCTGGGTGTATTGTGATTGGAAAATGCATGCATGGCAAATTTGCCATTGGGAGAAATATTATAAGTATGTGTTCCTTTTAAATTTACATCGCTCACCAGTTCGGGATCCTCCTTTGGCTTTTTCATCTTATCCAGGATCGTGGTCTTGTTATCAATACGCACCCGGTACAAATACAACTGTGTGGCATTGTAAGGCGATGCGGTAAAGTAAATATAATTGCCGGCCTCGTCAATGCAGCGGATATTGTCAATATCATAATTGCCCTTAGTAAGCAGTGTTTCTGTTTTACCATCGCGGCTTATTTTGTAAATATGACGCCAGCCATCTTTCTCACTTACAAAAATAAATTCCTGCCCCTTGTTGATCCATTTCCAGGGTTGTTCAAAACTGTTGGCATCCACCCATGCATCATCATTCTCTGCCCAAAAAGTATGTGCGCTGCCATCAGTTACATTGCAATAAATCAGTTTGCTTTCCTGCTGTTTCCTGTCCAGCTGCTGCACCATAATTTCATTATTACCGCTCCATTCCATGCGGGGTAAATAATGCTGCTGCGGGTCGCCTTCAATCTGCATCCACCTGATGATGCCCGATGAAACATCGGTTACACCAATTTTAACAGGCGAAGGCGCTTCACCCACTTTTGGATATTCAACCGGTATCACCCTCGAATAACTGCTGTCGGTGGTGTTGAGCATATAGTAATCACGGATCTTGTTTGCATCCACCTGCCAGAAGGCGATCTTGCTGCCATCGGGGCTCCAGCGAAAACCATCCCTGCAGTCAAATTCTTCTTCATACACCCAGTCGAACGTGCCATTGATGAGTTTCCGGGTACCATCATTGGTTATTTTTTTGCTGATGCCGGATGCGATGTCTTCCACAAATAAATTATGTTCACTCACATAGGCCGCTTTTTTTCCATCGGGCGAAAATTTGGCAAACATCAGTGATTGTGATGGCCTGTCTTTACCCAGCTGTGTTAACTTTCCCGAAGGAATATCCAGCACCCAGTAATCGCCCCTTGTATTGTAGCGCCACACTTTTGCAGTGTTGGTAAACACAAGCAGTTTATTGTTATCTGCACTGAATGCATAAGACTGTGGCGACAGCGCCTTGCCCGCAGCCGTGGTAAGCTGTTCTTTTTTTATCAATACTGTTTCGGCTTCCGTTTTAGGATCCACCTTTACAATATTGCCGGCGCTCACCTTGTTATAGGCATTGCCGTCGGCCATCCAGTTAATACCTCCCCGTTGTGCGGAAAGCAACTGTACCGCCAGTATAAAAATTAATAATAGAGATGCGTTTCTTAATTTCATAATATCCGTTTTAGGAACTAAAAATAAGTAAATCCTGCAAGCCGTTATTACCGCTGGCATAAAAGCATTTATTTTGCGGTATGGAAAAAGAAAAACTGCGTTTGGACAAATACCTCTGGGCCATCCGGCTGTTTAAAACACGCAGCCAGGCCGCAGAAGCTTGTGAGAAGGGAAAAATAAAATACCATGGCCTTGCCGCCAAGCCATCAAAAAATGTGAGCGTGGATGATGAATATGAAGTAAAGACCGAGGCAAAAAAATGGCTGATCAAGGTAACCGGGCTGCTCGACCACCGGGTACAATACAGCGAAGCTATCAACTATTACATGGACATTACGCCTGCAGAAGAAATTGAACGCATCAAATTCCAGGCAGCGGTTTTTCATACAGGCAAACGCCTGAGCAAACAGGGCCGCCCTACTAAAAAGGATAAACGGGATATTGATGAATTCTTGCTCGGGGATAATTAGTACCAGCTGTTCTTCCTGCGGTCGAATTTTTCGATACTGATCTTGAACTGAACAGGGTTCTTAAACTGGTTGGCCACGCTGCCCACCATGTAGCCGCCGATCTTATACCGTTCTCTCCAGAAGCGGAGAATTTTTTCCACGCCAAAAAAAGCTTCGGCATATTTTAAATTTCTTTCGGGCGCATACAGCACCCCGCCACCGGCCACTTCCAGCAAATTGAGTTTTTTTAACAGCGGAATTTTATTGAGTATGGCGCCATGAAACTGGTGCAGGTAATGTCCTTCGTAAAAACGGTTAAAGATGGGAAAGGAAGAATCCAGCGCCTGGAATGTTTTGGTGGGGTTGGAAAACAGGAAGGGATCTCCCTGCCGCATAAATTTATAATCCACCAGCCGCAGGTCTTTTCTGCTGATGAATTTACCAGTTATAAAACTGTAATTGGCTTCTCCGGCCAGTCCCATTTTCAGTTTCTGGCTGATGCCATATTCGAGGTAATTAAAATCAATATCACTGTTCAAAAAACCCTTTACACCCTTGCGCCAGGTAACTGAAAAAGTGGGCCATGCACTGCCCAGTATCACTTTCTCCCTTGGCTCGCGGATATATTTTTGCCGGGGGGTGAAGTCGAGACCAATTGTATTATAAAAAGCATTGTACGAGGGAAAATATACGGCTTTGTTATTGGTGAGAAATTCGCCTGCAATGGAATCCACCTTATCATTTGTTTTATAACCGGCCACGCTTTTTCTGCCGGTAAGTTCAAAACGGTTACGTAACACCAGCCCGTTGGCCAGTTCAACAGAGTGGCTCAGTTCCACGCCTTCCTTCAAATAAACATTGCTGCGTTTTAGCTGGTTGATCCATGCATCGCCTTCAAATATTTGTCCGAAATTGCGTCCCACCGCAACAAAATAAGTACCGCGGCTAAAAGGATTATACAATTTTGAAAAACTCACATTACCCTGTACATCTTTATTGCGCAGGCCATAACTCATTTCGGTACGCAGCGTGATGAATTTTTTATTCTTATATCGTTTTGAAAGATAAAAATTGGTAGCAATTCTCGAGCCGCCAAATTGTATGGGCTGGTAAAATTCCGGAATGGTGGGGAATGCCATGAACCGTTCTTTGCGCCAGTTGTATTTTGTAACCCCATCTAAAAAAAGTTTCTTCAGCGTTATTTTATTGTTGTAGCGGTCAACCGAATCGAGGTAGGCAGCAGTACTGTGTGCACGCACCACGCTGTCGCGGTACTGGATGAATTTTATTTCTTTTGCTGTGAGCGGTTCGGTACGCACGGTTTTCCAAAAACTGCTGTCACGCTCATAAGCCTGCTGCGTGGTGGTGCTGATCTCGGTACTGAAATGTTTTTTTGCAAAGCTGGTATCTATCACATAATTGCTGTACACCGCAATGGTGCTGCCGCTTTGTTTGCTTTTACCTGCCCTGGTAAGATAAGTGAATTCCTGCCGCACGGGCATCCAGGCCTTGTCATTTACCCATTCGTATTGCTGTTCCACCGAAAAAAAATCGTACTCCACCAGGTGAAATTTGGGCATTTCAAAATGCGACCGCAGCACCACCCAGGCACTGTCCATTATTTCCATTTCACCACTCACCAGTGCATTGCCCAGTTTGGTGGGTGTTACGCGGATGGTATAAATATTTCTTCCTTTTTCTTTGCGGGTATTGACGGTTTTGTATTTATAGGCCACCAGCCCGCTGTAACTGATGGGGGAAAGCATGGGGATTTTTGCCAGTGCCGGTAATTGCACCAGGTTCTTGTAAAAATTAAAATCACCATCGATGGTGGTTAAAAAGAAAAGTCCGTCCCTGCTGCCACGGATCTTTACACCGGTGCGCTCTTCTTTTATTTTTCCGGGATACGCATAATCAGCTTTGAGGTACACTTCGGCCATATTCATTTGCGGAACAGCAAGTGTGTTTTTAGCAGTGTCCTTTGTCTTTTTCTTTTTTGTAAAATCATTTTCATCCACCGCCTTTATGTAAACATTGCAGCTGTAGTTTTGTGCAGCTTCCAGCAGCGCATCTTTATTCCGTATCACGTTGCGCACATATTCTTCTGCATGGTCTTTCTTAATACCCGTAACCTGCACAGCGCCCATCATGCTTTCATCATCCAGCTGCATAATGATATTTTGTACATAATCTTTTGTAATGGCCACGGTGATCACCTGTGTTTTATAACCGATCATCGAAAACACCAGGTCGTACTTGCCCGGCTCCAGCTGCAGTTTATAATTACCATCCTTATCCGAAGTGGTACCCGTTTGCAGTTCTTTCACCCGCACAGAAACATAGGGCAAGGATTCCATTTTGGCATTGGTTACCCTGCCGCTTACCAGGTATTCCTGCGCTGCGGCAGTGCCTGTAAAACAGGTAAACAATATAATAAAGGGAAGCAGTTTTGAATGCACCGGCTGTTTATTGGTAATGAATCTGTCACAAACTATTGAAAAAAGGATTTTGTTTACAAAGCAGCTTTACAAGAATTTGTTAATTAAGTTTGCAACATGAAAATTGATATCATTTCTGTTGTTCCCGGCCTTTTAGAATCGCCCTTCTCCCACTCTATTTTAAAAAGAGCGAAGGAAAAAGGTTTGCTGGAAGTGAACGTGATCAACCTGCGTGATTACACTACGTATGCCCGTGCGCAGGTGGATGATTATGCATTTGGCGGCGGCGCCGGCATGGTAATGATGATTGAGCCATTGGTAAACGCCCTGGAGGCTTTGCAAAAAGATACGCCTTATGATGATATCATTTACCTGACACCGGATGGGAAGACGCTGAACCAGAAAATGGCCAACGGACTTTCATTAAAAAATAATTTACTGCTGATATGCGGGCATTATAAAGGGATCGACCAGCGCTTCCGCGATCATTTTATCACCAAAGAAATTTCCATTGGTGATTATGTGCTCAGCGGCGGCGAACTGGCAGCTGCCGTTCTGGTAGATGCCGTGGGGCGTTTAATTCCCGGCGTGCTGAATGATGAAACCAGTGCACTCACCGATTCGTTCCAGGATAATTTACTGGCGCCGCCAGTTTATACAAGACCCGAAGAATTCCGCGGATGGAAAGTACCCGATGTTTTAATGAGCGGCAACCATAAACTCATTGATGAGTGGCGGCATGAGCAATCGGTGCAACGCACAAAAGAACGCAGACCGGATATTATGGATGAGGGCTGACAGTTGATAGTTCATGGTTGATGGTTCATGGAAGAGTATATACACAGTCCGCACTTTTATAAATCTATAAACTGCATTGTATGCAAGCATTTTCCCGAATCAGTAATACTATCATCTATGAACTATGAACCATCAACCAACTCATCAATCCTTCTTCACCCCAATGATCATCAGTTCTTTTTCACGAATCATTTTATTCAGCTGCGGCAGGTCATCACTGAATATTTTTTTCAGTTTATTCAGCTGTTCATCGGCCTGTGCTGATAATTCTGCGTATGCATCCTTTACCTGTTTGGCCGGAGCCGCATTACCGCTTACTGCAAAATCATACAGCCCTGAAATCTTATCATCCAGGCGAATGGGATAATTCAGTACATCCTGCCCGCTCTTGGCCTTTGTTTGATGCAATGCTTCTTCCACCGCCGTCATTTGTTTATTGATGGTATCTGCCTGCTGTTTGATCTCCTTGGGCAAATCATTTCCTGCCCTCGCTGTAAAATCATTTATTTGTTTACGTACTTCCCCGATGCTTTTAATCGCTTTTTGTATCTCGCTGAACTTGTCACGTACGGTTATTAAAAAATTAAACTGGTCATCATAATCCTGCTGGCTCATTTTGTAAACCGGGTTGGCCTTTATCACAAAACTGCCTTCTGCAGAATCCTTATCTGCTTTTATTTTATACCAGTAAGTGCCGGGCGCTGCTTTAGGGCCACCCACCACGCCATGCCATAAAATCTGTCCTTCCACTTTTTCTGCCGGCGGGTAATACATATCCCACACAAACTGGTTCATGCCCCTGCTTACTTCAATTTTATTTTCTTTTTCCTTTGCACCGGTGGCAAAAAGTTTTATCTGTTTGTGGTTTTTATCCAGTATTTCAATGCTCAATTTTGATGAATCATTCACATCTTTGATCCAGTAATTGATAACCGTACCATTGGGCGGGTTCATGCCTGCATTTTTTGCATTGAGATTTTGATAACCATCATACCGGTAAGCATCGTTCACGGCAAACACATGCAGGTTCTTTTGTGTAAAACCGGCGGCCTTTTGCTGTATCACGCTCAAATCATCCAGCACCCAGAAGCTTCTTCCCTGCGTGGCAACAATGAGATCATTTTCCTTAATGGTCATATCGGTAATGGGCACCATCGGCAGGTTCAGCTGGAAGGGTTTCCAGTTAGCCCCATCATCGTAACTGATGTACATGCCATACTCTGTTCCCGCATACAACAGCCCCTTTACTTTTTTATCAGCACGCAAACATCTTGCAAAGTGATTTGCGGCTATACCATTCGTGATCTTTGTCCATGTTTTACCATAATCTGCTGTTTTAAAAATATAAGGCGTAAAATCATCGCTCTTGTATTTGGTGCCCACAAAATAGGCCTTGCCTTTTACAAAGGGATCCGTCTCCACGCAGTTCCACATCATCCACTGGCCTGCTGCGGGTGGCGTAACATTCTGCCAGTTTTGCCCGCCGTCTTTACTCACATGTATCAAGCCATCGTCACTGCCGGTCCACAGCAGGTCCTTTTCCAAAACAGATTCTGCCGCCGTAAAAATGGTGCAGTACACTTCCACGCCGGTATTGTCTTTTGTAATGGGACCACCGCTGCTGCGCTGGCGGTTTTTATCATTGGTGGTGAGATCACCACCCAGCGCTTTCCAGCTGGCGCCTTCATTTTCGGTGGCAAATAAAATATTGCCTGCTGCGTATAATTTCTTCGGATCGTGTGGTGAAAAGAAAATGGGGAAATTCCATTGAAAGCGGTACTTGCTCACATCGGCACCACCACCCAGCGGGTCGTCGGGCCATACGCTCACTGCACGGTTCTCGCCTGTTTTATGATCTAAACGCGACAGGTAGCCGCTGTAATTGCCGCCATACACCACATCAGGATTTAAAGGATCGGCCACCACGTAACCGCTCTCCGCACCTGCAGTGGGCTGCCAGTCATCCTGGGTGATTTGCCCGCCATCACTTCTTGACAAAATGCGCACGGTGGTATTATCCTGCTGTGCACCGAGGATGCGGTAAGGATAGTGATTATCGGTACTCACCCTGTAAAACTGTGCGGTGGGCTGGTTGTAATAAGTGCTGAAATTATTGCCGCCATCAAAACTTATCTGTGCGCCGCCATCATCACCCACAATCATACGGCTGCCGTCTTCCGGGTCTATCCACAGGTCATGATGATCGCCATGCGGTGTGTTTAAGATTTTGAATGTTTTACCGCCATCGGTACTTTTTAAAAAATCCACGTTGAGCACATACACTACATTTTCATTTTTGGGATCGGTAAAAATTTTAGAGTAGTACCATGCACGCTGGCGGATATTGTTATCGCTGCTCTGCAAAGTCCAGGTATCACCACCATCGCTGCTCATAAAAAGCCCGCCGTCTTTATTTTCAACCAGTACATATATCTTATCAGTGTTGGAAGGTGCCACTGTTACCCCTACAATACCCCACAATCCTTTTGGCAATCCTTTATTGGCCGAAATATTTTTCCAGGTTTCGCCGCCATCAGTGCTTTTCCATAAAGCGCCGCCCTCCCCGCCGCTTTCCAAACTGTAAGGCGTTCGCTGTATGCGCCAGGTACCTGCATATAAAACGGCAGGATTACCCGGTTCCATTATTAAATCGCTGCAGCCGGTTTGTTCATTTACATACAATACTTTCTTCCATGTTTTGCCGCCATCAATTGTTTTAAATATGCCGCGTTCTGTATTGGGACCAAACAAATGACCAATGGCGGCCACCCAAACAATATCAGGATTTTTAGGGTGTACAATGATGCGGATGATATGCCGGGTGTCTTTCAGGCCAATATTGCGCCAGCTTCTGCCGCCGTCATCACTGCGCCAGATACCAAAGCCCTCGCTTACATTTCCACGCAAAGTGTTCTCGCCTTCGCCCACATACAAAATGGTATTATCACTGGGTGCCACCGTTACCGCACCAATGCTGCCGCCAAAATATTTATCACTGATGTTTTTCCAGTTGCTGCCACCATCTATTGTTTTCCATACACCGCCTCCAGTGCTGCCGAAATAAAAAGTGTTTTTGTTTTTAAGATCGCCGGTAACAGCGCCGCTCCTGCCGCCACGGTAAGGTCCCACACTGCGGAATTTTACTTTACTGAATAAAAGGCTGTCTTCATTAACAGCAGCGGTAACCTGTTTTTTTTGTGCAGATGAGAATAATGCAGTTAAAATAACCGCAACTGGCAGCAGTAGTTTTTTCATGTTGGTCAATTATGGCCGTTAAGATACAAACAGAAAATAAAAAAGTGCTTCTCTTAAGGGAAGCACTTTTATTATTATAAGTTGTTTTTATCAGTTGGCTTTAAAAATATTTTCGTCAACCGGTTTGTTTATTTCAATGGTGGAAAAATTAATGGTGCCACGTGCATTGGTTTGCGCATAGGCAAATACCAGCCCGTCGTCTGATTTTTTAAAATCGCTGTAAGTGGTTTCCACATCCATTTCTTCTCCGTTCACCACGGCTTTTGCAACTGTTTTGATCCGGTAATAATTAGTGGCATCTATATAATAGGTGCTTGCTTTACCGAATTTATTGGTGAGTTTAATTTTATAACAATCCACCCCTTCAGCTTTTTCTTTGCCCAGTAGTTCCACTGTATTGCCTTTTTCCTTGTAATTGAGCAGCGGGCTTTGCAGGTCGAGGGAGTTTTGCCCGGCTTTTACCTGGTCATCGCTTACTTCTTCAGGAGCCGTTTGTCCCTGGAATGGCATATAATTCCATCCTTTTGTAGGTGTCATTATCTGGAAACCCTCGCCCATACCCGGAACACTGATGTCGGTGCGTGCTCCCACCCCCTGTGAAACGGTGATCACAATGCCCACATCAAAACCCTGTACACTCAGGTTGCCCGTCATTTTAACTGTTTTCAGCGAAAGCATTTTTTCCTTGCCGCCCATTGCGTTTACATATTTATCAATCACTTCATCCACAGTTTGCGCCTGGGCAAACTGAACAAATACCAGCGAGAGCAGGAATAAACAAAATACGATTAAACTTTTCATGGTGAATATTTTTAGGATTGCAAGGTAAAAGAAAAAACAAAAAGATTTTTTTTTATCCGTCCCGTTCATATAGTGATAACACCATCCGTATTTTTGCGGGGCAAAAATCATACAGCATGGGCAGTTACAGCATTACCGGGAACATTGTTGACATTTTTAAAAAAGATATCTTTTATGGCGAGCTTACCGTTGCAAACGGAAAGATAGCATCAGTGCGCAGGCTGCCAACTGATAACGGCCAACCGGCAACGCCCCGCTACATCCTTCCCGGTTTTACCGACAGCCATGTGCATATTGAAAGCAGTATGCTGGTGCCATCTGAATTTGCAAAGCTGGCGGTGGTGCATGGCACCGTAAGCACCATCAGCGACCCGCATGAAATTGCCAATGTTTGCGGCATGGATGGCGTGCGTTTTATGATTGAGAACGGCAAGACGGTTCCTTTCAAATTTCATTTTGGCGCCCCCAGCTGTGTGCCCGCCACTGTATTTGAAACAGCAGGCGCCTTGCTGGATGTGAATGATGTGGATACCTTATTGCAAAGCAATGATATTTTTTACCTGAGCGAGATGATGAA